>FTCV01001893.1_pt1 | contig 31560 bp, 35 predicted proteins | sample 1639691 | NCBI WGS metagenome assembly FTCV01 (sample SAMEA3914864, study PRJEB12502) | metagenome | biome: forest; material: soil | place: USA | collected 2012-03-12 | depth 0.3 m
CTCTCCAGCTTTTCGCCGAAGAAAACCGACCGCAGGATTACCGCTAAAGTCGTGCAGGAACACGGCACACGGGCCGGCATGCTGCGCGTCGGGAAGACCCTTCTGCCAGACCAGGCCATCGAGCCCATTCGGAAACTCCACGGCGAAATCCGCGAGTACCACTACAAGCACACGCTGCCCTGGGGTGAGAACAACGAGCGCCTCCTCGCCAGCGCCTTCTACATGGAATACAAGGACACGATGCGCGGCTTCCGCCAGCAGGACGCACAGCTCGCCGATGACTTTGTCCGCAGCTACCCGCTCTTCGTGGAAGAAGCGCGCGACCAGCTCAACGGAGCATTCAACGCCGCGGACTATCCCTCGGAGAAATCCATCCGCGACAAATTCGCCTTCCGGCTCGAATTCAAACCAGTTCCCGATGCCGGCGATTTCCGGATCTCGATCATCCGAGAAGACATGGACGAATTACGGGAGAGCGTGAACCGCCGAGTCGCCGCCGCGGAAAAAGCCGCGCGCTGCGATCTGGCGACGCGAATCGCCGACCCACTCGCCAAGATGGTGACCCGCCTGAGCGATGCCAGCGCCGGATTCAAGGACAGCCTTATCGGCAACCTTCGCGAAATCTGCGACCTGATCCCGACGCTCAACATCACCGGCGACCCGGAGCTGGAAGCGATCCGCCAGAGGATCTACACTGATCTCTACCGCTCCGACGCCAATCTCCTGCGGGATAATCCCACGGTTCGCGCCAGCACAGCGCGGAAGGCTCAGGACATTTTGGACAAGATGAACGACTACTTCGGCGAGGCGGCGGCGTAGGCCGATAAATAACTCTGTTCCACATGGAGCGCGCAACGGTTGCGCTCACTGTCGATTTATTTAGCGCTGGTCTCTACGTTGGACTTTTTCAGGATGATAGCCATCAACTCCCTGGCCCTTTCATCGATGATTGGACCGGGATGCACCTTGCAGGTCTCAGCCAACGCCTCTCTCAGCCCTCGCGTGGTCTTAGCCACCGCCTCTTGCAAATCCAACGCGGTTTCCATGTGACCTAAAATAGTCTTCTGCAACGACGAATCGCTAAGCAAATCGACCGAGACCTCTTTGCTTCCATACTCGGGCTGGATGACTTTTTCGTAGATCTCTCTAATTAGCGCAATTGCGTTCGCAATTTCTTTTTCCGTGAGGAGGGATGTGACGCCTTCGTTAACCATTGTCGGCGTGACTGGTTTAGGTGTGGGCATGCACCAAGTTTGAAGCAATTCAGTGAAAGTCGCAACACTGCTGAAAGCGAACTTGAAGTTTGCGGGAATCGATCGGCCCGTTGCGCCCAGGTGTCTCCTTGCCATCGCATCGCAAAACGAACCCATCTCACTCATCCGACTTCACTCCGACGACGTCCCTGTTTTCTCAATCCAATGAAGCCATCAGTCCTCAAACAATTCCTCGTTTCCGCTTTACGCCACAAGCGCAAGGTTCTCATCAAAGGACCGCCCGGAGGCGGCAAAAGTGACCTCGTGGAACAAGCAGCAGAGGAAGCGCAATACGATCTGCTCATCTCTCACCCGGCGGTCTCCGATCCAACCGACTACAAAGGCATGCCGGCGATCGCCAAGAACGGCGCCGAAGCTCACTTCTTGCCCTTCGGCGATCTAAATGAGATGATCCGCGCGGAACGACCGCTCGCCGTTTTCGTGGACGACATCGGCCAGGCGCCCCACAGCGTGCAGGCTGCCCTCATGCAACTTCTGCTCGCCCGCCGAGTGAATGGACACAAGATCTCCGATCACGTCGTCTTCGTCGGCGCGACGAATGACACCTCTCACCGGGCTGGAGTGCAAAGCATCCTCGAACCGGTGAAGTCCCGCTGGGATACGATCGTCGAGCTCGAAACGGACATCGATGACTGGTGCCTCTGGGCCTATCGAAACAACGTGCCGGCCGAGGTGATTGCCTTCATCCGGTTCCGGCCCAATCTGCTCCACGCCTTCGAGCCGACGCGGGATTTGGTGAATACGCCGAGTCCGCGGACGGTCGCGGCAGTGGGAAAGTGGGTCGCGGACGGCATTTGCGCGAATGCCGATATGGCCATGCACGTGATCACGGGCGCAGCTGGAAAAGCTTTTGCCGCCGAGTTCCTCGGCTTTCTCCGCGTGTACCAGCAACTTCCGACGATTGATCAGATCATGCTCGATCCACAAGGCGCGCCGGTTCCGAGAGACCCTTCCGCCTGCTACGCCGTGACCGCGGCGCTGGTGAAGCGATTTAACGCCGCGAACGCCCGCAAGATCTTCACCTACTCCAGCCGGCTCCACCCGGAGTTCGAGATGGTCCTGGTCCGCGATGCGCAACGGGTGAACGAGGATCTCAAAACGTGCCCGGAATTTACCCAGTGGGCGATCCGCAATTCGAACAACTGACGCATGAAATCGATTCCCGAACGAATTGCGCAGGCGCGGATGGACGTAATCTGCTCCGCGCCCTTCTTCGGCGCGCTGCTCATGCGTCTGCCGATGATCCCCGACGAATCCGTGCCCACGATGCGCACCGACGGCCGCTGCATCCGCTACAGTGCCCGGTACGTCACCGAACTGAACGATTCCGATCTCCGCGGCGTACTCGCACACGAAGTCGCCCATTGCGCCCAAGGACATCTTTGGCGCATGGGCAGCCGCAATCTGAAGAAGTGGAACCAAGCCACCGACTACCAGATCAACGAGATGCTGGAGAGCTACGAGCGAGAAGAGCGTGCAGCCTTCGAAGCGAAGCACGGCGAGGGCCGCTATCTGGCTCCGTGGACCATCCCGGGCGATCTGCTCCGCGCGCCGCAGTTTGCCAACCTGGCCAGCGAGGAGATTTACGCCCGCCTGCCCGACGAGGACGACGACAGCAAAAGTGGGGCGTCGTCGTCCGGATCGCCTTCGCCTGGGCATGCAAAGCCCGGAACCTCGCAACCGCAGCCTGCCCACGGCAAATGCGCTTCCAGCAATGATCCATCGAACGCTTCCAGTCCCGGAGAATTCGAGGCCGCCGCTCCCGGCGACGAGGGCAATTCCACCGAACAAGACTGGACCATTGCCGTCACCCAAGCGGCGACCGCCGCGAAAATGCGCGGCCAACTCCCCGCGAGCCTGCGCCGATTCGTCGACGAGCTGGTGAAGCCAAAGGTTCCATGGCGCGAAGTCCTGCGCGAATTCATCCGCACCCTCGCCCGCGACGACTACTCCTGGCGACAGCCCAACCGCCGCTACCTCCACGCCGGATTCGTCCTCCCGTCACTCCGCAGCGAGCGCATGGGACGTCTGGCCATCGCCATCGACAACTCCGGCTCAATCGACGCCCAGATCCTCGCCACCTTCCAAGCCGAAACCCAAGCCGCCCTCGACGAATGCTCCCCAGAAGCCATCGAAGTGATCTACTGCGACGCTGCGGTTCAAAAAATCGAGGAGTTTGTGCCCGGCGATACGGTTCGACTGGATTCTGGAGGCGGCGGTGGAACCGATTTCCGGCCTGTTTTCCGTCATCTCGACCAATCTGACGAGCCACCGGTGGCTCTGATCTATCTCACCGACGGATACGGGAGGTTTCCCGACAGCGAGCCTGAATATCCGGTTCTTTGGGCGAGCACGGCAAGGGACGACTTTCCGTTCGGCCCAGTTGTGACCATCAAATGATATCGCTATCTATTGCCCTTCGCCTCTACACCTTCTGCTTCCTGCGGAGATGCTTTCGGCTCTTCGCAAAGCTATCGATTACGAATTTAGCCGCCTCCTCTATCACGCTTTTGCTTTACGTACTTTTCCCAGGGCGCTCGAAATTCAAGGTGAAGCGCATCGCGGGTCAACCCTACGTGGCTCGCCGTTTTTTTGTCTTTGGCGAGCACTGCGTCTTTGTGTTTCAACAAAATAGCGCGAAGGTTTTCGGTATCCGAAATCTCAAAATGATGGATGTCTTCGAGTAGTTCTGCGTGTGGCTCCCGCCCAATAACGTCTTTGCTTTGAGCCGGCCATACCGTGTCCAGCACTTGCTCCAACGAGTCAACGTTGAGCGGTGTATTTTCACACGCCGAAAGTCCCGCGATATAGGCCTCTTTTCCCGCAACAACATGTTCGATTTCGATGTCGACACATTCGAGCAGAGCCGAAACTCGATATAGAGCACGTCGCAATTCAGGAGGCGGGCTATTTTCTGTCTTATACTGTAGGACGTGAGAAGAGGCCGCCCAAACATGCTGAGCGGCAGTCCTCACTTGAATTTCGCCGAGATATCCTGGAGCAATCTCAACTATATAGTGGCATGACTGATAACCGAATTGGCTTTCCTGCAGCTCATCGGATTTGTTTTTCCGACGGATTACAGTTAGATTCCGTTCGATGAGCGCGCATGTTGACTCAATATTCCGGCGGAAGAGGACGATTACGCGAATCCCGATTAAATCATCTAAATCTGTGACGCTTCTTATACTAACGCCGCCGTTCTTAATTTTTTTCTCGATGGACTCCCATTTCTTGACGCGTGAGACGACCGGCGCAGCCAAGGCATCTTCGCGCACATAAGCGCGGACGCTGCCCTCTAAGACGGAGCAGAATCCATTTGTATACAGCAGTTTTGATTCATACTCACTCTTTAGCGTCTGAATTTCTGCATCGGTCATGCTCTATATTCACTACGAAGATCGAACCTTCAAGCGCCAAAAAAGAATTACGCGGAGAAATATTATGGTCGGACATCCTCTTAATGGACCGAATAAACTCTATCGGACTGGTTTTTAAAACCAGTTTCAACAAAAGCAAACGCCCCATCCATGCGAAAACAGTCGCTCCACTTCGAAAACCTTGGCGATGTGCTGACCGCCTCTCGGAACGGCGGGCAGTTGGGCCAGCAGCAGTTCGAGTCCCCGCCTGACATTAGCAAGGCACTCATGCTTCCGCTACCTCCGTTGCGATCGTCAGTCTGCGACCTGGAGTGTGGACACGGAGCGCTCCTCGCAGCGGGATGCAATGAATCCACGAAGCACCTACTCGGGCTCGACATCGATCCGACGGCGAGCGCCCTGCCGCGGGGTTTGAGCGGCAATCAAAAGTCGAAAACCGAATCGTCCGTCATCCACGGCGACCTGAATCGAATCGCTCCGCTCCTGCGAGAAGTCGGATTCGTGACCGATCTCTTCGTGCTCAATCCGCCCTTCTCACTGCAATGGCCAGACGGCGACAGCACGTTGGTCACGTGGAAGCTGGCAAACGAGTTCCTGAGCATGCGAGGCGAAGGGATGATGATCTGCAATGCCGCCACGGCAAAGCGGCTGATCGCGCCCACTGCCGAGGCTTCCCGGATCTGGCTCTGGGTCACGCTGCCCAACTTCTTCGCCGGAACCGCGACCGATATGGAGATCGCCGTGCTCTACTTCGCGCGGGATCATCGACCGAATCCCGGAGAAACGTGGATCAAGTTGAAAATCCCGTCTGCGCTGCCGAGCACCGTCTCGAATGCCCTCGAACAATTCGTCACCTCGCGCCGGCGGCACATCCGCGGGAACACAGTCGTCCACCGTTGGGACGCCTGGGAAGGCTCCGCCGATACCTGGAAGACAGTCGCCCAGGAATGGAAGCGGATTCGAGAAGAGGAAGCCGGCCGACGCCAAGGCTGGAACATCCGGCTCCAACCGGACGGACGCCTCGACACCTGGCTCACTCCATTCCAAAAGATCTCCGGCAAGGTCCCGCGAGCGCTCGCGGAGGAGCTGCAGTCCCTGAACGGCAAGCATCCCTCGGCCTTGGTCGTGCAAAAGCCCTCTCGAATCGCGCTCCAGCGAGCAGTCGCCGGCGGCATCTGGCGCGTGCATCCCGACGTCTCAACCGCCGTGGAAACGGCAGTGCGCGAGTATCACGCCATCCGCGCCCCCTTCACTCGTCTCAACGACGTGCAGCGCATCGGTTACCTCGACGAGGAAGACATGATCGAATGCCGGGCCGCTCTCGATGGCTTCGTCCCCGGAGTGCGGTACCCGATCGTGACCGAGACCTTCGAAGGCAAAAAGTCCGAGACCCGCCCGCGAGCGGGCGACGAGGAGGAAGTCGTCCTCGTGACCGGCCAGGAACTGGCGATCCTCGTCTCAGACGAGGACGGCCAGCGGCACTGCTTCACCCAGTTCCCGCCAAACGATCAGGATTGCCGTCCGGCGGCAGAATTCCATCATCTCCTGTCCGATCTCGTCGCACACTTCGTGATTCCGGAAGTGCCGGATGTGGCGAGTGTGAATCCAGAGCTCTACAATACGTGTAAGTCGCTTCTGAAGATTCTTGAGCGCTAGGAGATCCGATGCCAATAGGCACAAGGTTGAGGAACACCAAAAATGTCAGGATCTGCCGGAACGTGGTCGATATAGGTGATCAAATTGGGGAACTCATGCAAGTGGCTCGCAAGCTGGGCGTGAACCTGTCGGAACGGGGCGCTTTCGCGGTATTGGTAAAGTGCTTCCACATAAGCCTTCTGATGTCTTTGAGCGGCAAGCAAGATGAATTTGTGACTGCTGAAGTCGGCGGGCATCTCGGCGATGAGTTCCGGATAATGTAGAAAGATTGAATCAAGGTGCGTGGGCATACGTTAGGCGGAAAAAAGCGTGCGTGCGCCTGGGGCGGATCGCCTCACACGCCAGGATAAATGGCAATCAAAAACTCACATGACGCTCAAATTTAAGCAATTTCAAATCGAAGATCTCGCACGCGCCGCGATGCACGATGGCGTGATTCTCTCGTGGGAACAGGGCCTCGGAAAAACGCTGGCCGCTCTGGCGTGGCCGATCATCAAAGGCGCGCAACGCGTGCTGATCGTCGCGCCGGGCGGCCTGCATCTTCAAATCCGCAAGTGCGCGCAGGAAATGTTCGGCATTCACATCACCGGCCTGCCGGACAAGCGGCACTTCCATGCACTTCGCCTCCATCTTCCTCAGGCATCCTTACGTAAGGATGCGTTTCCCCGGTTCTACATCACGACGTACCAGGATCTCGGGTACAACGATGCCGACGAATGGCCGGATACGGTGACGGAGGATGGGCTGAAATCGGCGCGAGCGGATCGGATCAAGCGGCGACTTTTGGACCCGGGTTTCGTCCAAGTTCAGCGGACCATCGCAAAGCTGAACGGCGGAACATTCGAGACAACGCCATTCTTCGAGGGGATTGGCGAAGAGCGAACCTATGAGATCGATGATCCGGGAATGGGGCTTCACAAGCGAACGATCCGGTGTGTATGGCGGCCGACGCTGGCGAGAACGATCGCACAGGCGGAGGCGATCGGGGGCGGGTTCGACTGCGTGGTGATTGACGAAGGCACGAAGGTGCAGGCAAACGACAGCCACATCGCCAACGGCGTGCGCCAGCTCAACCCCAAATTCCGTCTCGTGCTCACGGGAACGCCGATCAAAAACCGGCTCGAATCGGCATTTTGGCTTTGCTGGTGGGCTTGCGGCGGATCGGCGCTGCCGACGGCGCGCTGGCCCTACGAAGGCACAAGCGAGGCCCGGGAGGAATTCGCCAATCAGCATCTGCAGCACGATCGCTTTCTGACTCGGGAGGAAGAAGTCGAAGGCCGGCGAGGAAACGTCTCCAAGGAGGTTTTCGACATCCTCGTCGGCAGCGTGGTGAAGGGCAACACCTTGACGATTCCGACGCAGCTCCCACCGAACGTCTACGCCAAGGTGAAGAAGTGGGTGGAGAGCAATGGTGGCCGATGGGATCGCAAACTCCAGGCACATGCCTTCGGCGGGAGCGTCTCAGGTCTTCTCGCGCGGTTGCGGCCGATCGATCCGGAGCGGCGCTCCGGAAAGACGAAGATCGAGAAGCGGTCCGCCCGCATCTGCAACATCCACCGGCTTTGGAAGCTGCTCGCCCCGGTGATCATTCGCCGGCGGAAAGACGAATGCGGCGAAGACATCGTGCCGAAGACGATCAAGCCGATCCACGTCCTGCCCGGCACGGCGCAACAGCAGGCCTACGCCTTTCATCTGGCCAATCCGCCGCTCGCCGCAAAGGCCACGCCTACGAAGCGCGTGGAACGACGCGTGCAAATCGGCATGCAACTGACCTGCCTGCGCCAGGCCGCCCTCTGCCCCGAAGCCGACTCACTTGCGGAAACCGTCGTCCATCCCGAAGTCCTCAACCAGACGCGCCGCTCCTGGACCGACGCCAACCCCAAGCAAGCCGCAATCCTGACGCTCATCGGCGACATCCTCGACCGCGGCGAGCAAGTGATCATCGGCTCGCCCTTCCGGACCTTCAGCCAGCACCTGCACCGCCGGCTAATCCAAGCGGGAGTTTCCAGCGTCCTCCTGGACGGCGACACAAGCCCCGCCAAACGCGGCGAGCTCGTGGCGCAATTCAAAGCACGCCGCTTCTCCACCATGGTCGCCGGGCTGAACGCCATGAGCGAAGGCCACGACATCGCCTGCTGCTCCAACCTCATCCTGCCCTCCTACTCCTGGGCCTATGACGAGAACGAACAATTTATCCACCGCATCTGGCGCCTAACCTCGCCCAAACCGGTCACAATCTACGCCCTGATCATGACCGGCACGATCGACGAACGAATCTGGCAGCTCTGGTCCGAAAAAGGCGACAGCGCCCAACTCGCCCTCGACGGCCGCCTCACCGAGAACTGCGTCGAGGAAGTGGACCTAGCCAAACTCCTCGAAAGCGCCGTGCGAAACTTCGATCCCGATGCGCCGACAGTCGACGAGCAGGACATCGAGGCGCAGTGGAACGCCCATCTGCGCGAACGTCTGAGAGCGGCGGAGGGGCGTTTTCGGGAAGCAGGCACACACGGCGGCGCAACTGCTCCCGCTTCGGGACCTGCTCCCAAACTACTGACGCCCCCATCCCGCTCACGTCTCTCAACGGCGCTGGCTCGAATTCGGAGCAATCAGCAAATTGCGGCCCGAGCGATCGCTTAGAATGGTCATTTTCTCCATAGAGCGTGCATCGGCCGGGTTTCAGTCCGTTCACAGTAGTTTTGATGCTTTACAAATCTGCCGATTTAACGCACGTTCGGCATGACTGACCTCGGAGCAGTTGCCTTTGAATCAATGGCACTCAGTGCTTCGGGTCAAGCATTCATCCGCCATGCCATCGTCCTTGAACCAGGTTTGTAAACTCGTTGCTTCCGTTGCGGATAGACCGCTTCACGAAATCTGCGGCAAAACCGAATTTACTACCGACCTTGAGTTCGACGCGATGGATTGCGTTGAATTGATAATGGATGTCGAGAAAGAATTCGGGGTGGAAATCAAAGACGAAGAGGCCGAATACATTGAGAGCGTTTCCGAACTAGCATCCATCATTGACTATTCTCTTGGCAACATTTCTCGCCGACCGCTCTTTCTGTACAAGGCACGGCGGCGCACGAGGGAGCCAGTACTAGCAGGCTGCGTGAAAGTATCCGCGAATTGGCTTGGGGTCACTGGATTTGGGCTCGCGGTTGCTTCGGCGTTTGGAGCTCGAATGAACCTTCCTATCGTTTGGGTATTAACCTTCGCCATCTGTGCGCTCGCGTTAGTATCAGTAACGTCAACCGAAGCCTGCAAATTACTCTGTCAACGATTTATGAAAAGCACATCTCAACAATCAATTTCCATCAACGTATCAGGCGGTCAGATCGGAAATTTAAACCTCGGGAAGATTATCGGCAATATCAACACCTCCCTCAAATCAATAGAAGCCGATGCTGGCGACAAAGTTGCCACCGCAATAAAAGCTGTCGGGGATTCCATTCTGAGCTCCAAGGACTTGTCGGAAACTTCTAAAAAAGATGCATTGGAGCAACTGGACGGACTAGCTACAGAGGCCAAGGCCGCTGAACCGGAGCGAAAACAAGGCATAGCAAAGTCTTTACTAACCTCCCTGGATAGCTTATTGGCGACTGCTGGAAGAGCTGGTGAAATCTGGCTTAAATACAAAGACGTTTTCCACTCGTTATTTCAAATCCCGCGATAAGGACAAATCGAGACGCAGCGCGTTAAACGCTGGTGAAGAAACGATCATGGAGCCATGCCTGAACTCTGGAAACTGGGAACAAGTCGAAAAACAAAATTTGAAAGCAGAAAATGATGATGCTGATATGCATGAGCAACAAGGCCGCGAATCAGTATCTCTTTTCATGAGTGCAGCATGCCACATATTTGCATTTTGCTTACATCGCACATTCGGCCACAAGCTTGCTTGCCTCATAAATGAAGAAACAAACAACTGCTTTCATGTATACTGTCAAGCGGGCAATAACGCGGTGGATGTTTGCGGAACTATCACGGCAGAAGAATTTATAGCCGAAAGACGTCAAAGATGGGAGAAGCTGGGGGCTTGCAATCCCCATCCGACATCGTGGTATAAATTGAGGCACTACTTCATATTTGGCTCAGGAGGCGGACTGCGGATGGACCGTTCGTTTAGAAAAGAGGCATTGAAGAAGGCATACCGGCGAATCGAGGAGTACAAATCGTACTATGACGGTTCTAAAATCGAAAAGACGCCCGATTGGGAAGGCGAAAAAGGCATGCGGCCAGAGCGACTATTTGGAGACGAGAAGGCGCATTGGAACGGCCTAGTTACAGGAGTGTGCCCGTAGAGAGAACCAAAAGCTCCAATCTTTAGCTCAGACTAAACAGTTGCTGTACCTGCACGGGCGATCCATCCGGCATAGGCACGAGACCGAGTTGCAATGCGCGAACCAGGCACATGCACTCGCAATCGAAGAGGTGGTTGTCCCGGCTGAACTGCTTCCAGAAGTAGCTGTAGCGGCCGGATTTCGTCATTTTCACGCAGACACGCTGCTCGGCATTCATGTGGCGCTGGTAGTCCCGGTGCGCCTGGGCGTGGATGTGAAAGATGGGCGGATGGGAGTAGCGGAGGACGGCGAGAAGGTCTTTGATAGGGTCATTCGCCCAGAAGACGTACATGGCCTTGGCGTTCTCGTCTGACTGGTAGGGTGTGCCGACGTGGGGATCACGGTACTGGACTTTGCTCCAGAGTAGTTGGACGTTTTGGCCGGGCTGCATCTGGTGAAGGAAGCCCTTCTTGTCCTGGCCCCACATCCCCCGCCAGCCGTGTTCGACGATCCATTTGGCCACGCGGTTCGTGTAGTGGGCGCAGTCGATGACGACGTGCTTCCCCTCGATGCCGAGTTCGCGCTGAAGGGCCACGACTTCCTCAATGGTCTCCATGCGATCGGCGAAGAGTTGCCAGCTTTCACCATGAGGCAGTTCGGGCGTGGGCGGGGCGAAGACCCGGGCGACAACCCAGAAGTGATTTTCCTGCACGTCGATGGACATGAGGCCGGTGCGGCCTTCCGGGATCGCGGTGAGGTCGTAGGCTTCGCGGAAGATGGGATTGTCATCGACGGCCTTTTCGTCGTCCCACGTCTCGGCGAGCATGGAATTGATGAAATTGTGCCGCTTCGTGATGGAGCCGCGGGTTTGGAGCCAGGCGACGGCGATGGCGCCGAAGGTGGTCTCGCGGCCGAGGAGCGAGTACAGTGAGGAAAGGTGGTAGCTGCGCCGGCGAGGTTCGGCATTCGGATTGGTCGGAATCCAGCGGCCATCGCGGAGCATCGCCGGCTTGTGGTGATCGTAGATCTCGTGGCCGCAGCACTGGGCTTTGTAGAACGCGTTCTTGCGCGCTTTTTCCATGTCCCATTCGCCGCCCTCGCCTTTGACTTCGTCCTCCGACTCGCGCCACCAGCGCAGGCCGCAGACGCCGTGTTCGGTTTCCATCCGGAACTTGAAGACGATGAGGCTGCCGCAATGGGGGCATGGCACGTGGTAGTAGCGCTGGTCGCCAAGGAGGAATTCCTTCCAGATCTCGCCGTGGATCGTGGTGGGCGTGCTGGTCTTGACGCGCAGCGGATACGGGAAGGTCTTTGTGCGCTCCTCGGCGAGCTGGAGGGCGCCGGCCTCGCGATCGGTGTTCTGCTTGAACTTGTCCGTCTCGTCCATGTTCAGCAGTCCGGCGGGACGGCTGGCCAGATTGGAGGCGCTGTTCGAGCCGACGAAGTTCAGCGTGACCTTGCTGAAGTGCTGTTCGAGATTGCCGAAGAGGTCGCGTTTGGCCGGCTTCTGAGCTTTGAGCGGGATGCAGTCTTCGACCATCTGGCGCCAGCGGGTCTTCGAGAACGACTTCGCGAGGTCCTGATTCGGCATGACCCAGAGCGTGGGGAGCGGGTCATTGACGATGCGGTAGGCGGTGCCGACCATGACGACGGTGGTCTTGGCGGTCTGCGTGCCGAAGCAGAGGGTGAGATCGGTGATCGTTTTGTCGGCGTAACACTGCAACGGCTCCCGGATGTAGGGGGTGAGCACGGTGCTGAAGGGTCCGGGGATGGCGGAGGTGCGCTCGTCGAGGACGATATTCTGCTCGGCCCACTCGGAGACTTTCATCCGCGGGACCGGCGCGAGGAGTTCGAAGCAGTAGCGCTCCAGCTCGGCCTGCTTCTCGGCGTCAGTCCGCTGGGGCATACTCGATGCGGGTCTCGGCGATGGCGCGTTCGATTTCGTCGCAGAGGACTTCCTCGGCGCGGACGTCATCGGCGGGATTTACTTTGACGGCGGCGCGCTTGGGGATGGCGCGAAGACGATTGAGGAGCGGCTGCCAGGCTTTGCGGATGACGGCTTTGGCGACATCGAAGCCGACGAGCCGGCCTTTCTTTTCCAGGAGCTCGAGGACCATCTTTTCGGCTTCGAGCCGGCCGTCGCGGGCTTTGTTGTAGGACTGGATGCGGACGGAGAGGAGGTCGTCGTTGCGGTCGCGGTGGGCTTCCATGGCGAGGCGATAGGCTTCCTGCTCCATCTCGACGGCGGCCTTCAGCGATTCGTCCATGGTGGAGAGATCGCGAGTTGGCGCGGCTGCGTAGCTCGGAGGCGGAGGAGCCAACGACTCGGTTGGACGCGCGGGCGCGGGCTCGGGTTTCTTCGAGCGGTAGCCGACGCCGTAGCGGGCGTTCGCGGTTCGCCACTGGCGCGCGGCTTTCAGGGAGTCGGACGGGCAGCCCTTCGCGATGCACTTGGAGACGTAGGCGCGCGAGGTGCCCCAGTCGCGGGCGATGTCCGCGGCGGAAAGCTTTTTCTCCGAGGCGGGCGCATCGGATTCGGGTGGCGCCATACCGGAGCGCGGGCGTGTCAACCAAGTTGCCAGCAACCTGCGCACAAAAAAGGAAGAGACCGCTAACGCGAGACCTGTTTCTCCCCACAAAAGAAAAGATTCCTTTACCACCATGGTGGTAACCACCCCGCAACCCGGGCAGGTTGCAGGGTGTGGGGTGGAGAGGTTTACGGGTTATTCGGAAACTTGGCGAAACGAATTGACGTAAGTCCCTCTCTCTCAATGCATTTCCCCTTCAACATCGTTCCACGATGAATTACCAAAGGTCCTCACCCCTCACCTAAAAGATAAGGGCGTGTGGATTGAAAGGTGCGTATGGCACGCCCGAAGAGAATGGGGAGATTGGGAAGGAGACGCCGACGCGAGTGCGCCAGCACGAAACGAACCGCGATTGCCGGCGACTACGCCTCGCGAACCTCAGCCGGCGGCTGAAGCTGCCACAGCGTATGCCCCTTCAGCTTGCGACTGCTCACCCGATCGGGATACATGCGCTCCAAGCGCCCGAGATATTGCCCGCAAGCCGAATTGTACAACATCAGCTTCCTCGCCTCGTGCGCGACCTTCGAGCCAGGCGCGCACAGCTTCGCTTCCAGATCACTTGCCTTACCCTCCCAGGCCTCGACGATCGCGACCTCGCGCCACAACTCCGTGTCGATCAACTCCAACAGCTTCGTCTCCGGAGCCAACACCGACATCATCTGCAAAAGCTCCGGGTGATGGTAATGCGTCACGCCATACCGATTGCAGCGCATCTCAGCCGGCACGTGCCATTGCTTGAGCAGATACCCGACGAAAAACGGCAACTCTGCGCTCAGAAGCTGCATAAATGCCGCCCACTGCTCCAACGTTTCAGTCGGCATCGGCATCTCCGCCTTAAACGCACGCAGAAGCATCATCTTGTCCTGGAGCGATTCATCGAGCGGCGGCAACACCATCAAACTTTCCGCCTCGTCGTTGAGCGTAATGCTCACCCGCCAAAACGGTAACAACGTGAGCGCCGGCCGATTCTTCGGATGACAACGCTGCGACTCGTTGACCACAAAACTTTTCAAATTCGCGCCGAGCTGGCGCCGAACGCGAAGATCGAAAGAAGCCGTCTCATCCTCGATCATCAAATGCTCCGCATGAAACAGCTCCGAGTTAAACTGCGTTCCGCCCGTCATGTACTGGTAAGGCTTCGCGCTGCGGCCGCCAAGCATTCGTGTGATCAAATTCTGGAGCAGCGATTTCCCGCACGCCGGCGGCCCGGCCAGCACGAGCACCTGTCCAGGCCGACGCCGCCCGGCGCGCAGAGCCGTGATCGCCACTTTGAGCCATCCAAACAGGAACGGCAATTGATCCGCCCCGAGCAGATTCGTCATCAGCTTTTCCAGCGTGGGCCATGGACCATCTGCCGGCTCCAAAAACCGCGGTGAATCCGTGACCAGCACTCGATGATTCTGAATCTCATACTTGCCAGTCGTATAGCCGGCCAAAGGCCCCGCGTACTCGACATCGCTCGCCACCTGCACGTCATTCAAAAACCCATCCAATTCGCTGACCAGCTCATCCTTTCCGCAATCCGCCGAAAACCCGTTGGCGCGCAGCATGCGCTTTAGATTCCCTTCACTCACCGGAATGAAATTCGCGCGCGAATTCTTCACGAAGTAGCATTTCCCGCTCGTCCACGGGTCATAGTAAATCTCCGGCTTCGGAAGCGCCTCGGCGATGCTCATGTGCCACCCAGAAACCAAAGCTCAGCGGCTTCGCCGGTCCTATCGTGCTTCCATCCAGGAATGCGATAAGGCTGACTTGGCACAAAGCTCGCGCGATCAAATCCCATCCCGCCCAAATAAAGATCTCTCCCCTCACCAGTCTGCTTTCGGGCACCAACGAGCGCGATCTGCAGATCTTTCATTCGCCCAGGCGCTGGACAATCGAACCAACCGTGCAACGACTTGCCACCTGTAAACACCACTGCGCGCAAGCACAGTCCCGCCTCCTTCCACAGCCAGCGAAGAGCAGCGCCCTGCTCGTTGAGCGAAAGCTTGTCATGCTCGATCACCAAAAACCGGCGATGCAAAACTGCGTCATCCGAGCGCGACAAAACGCCCGACTTGAATGCATTTGGACAGATGCGTGGCCCCGGTAAAACGCCCGCCTCACACTGTTTAATCCACTCGCTGGCCGATCGAAACGGCCGGAGGGCACGGAGGCGCTCCATCCGCTTCCGATTCTCAGGATCAGCCGCATCTTCCGCAGAAATGCTGTGCGCATGCTCACCGCACCACACGATGTCAGTTGGATCAAACAACCCCAACAATGCCGACGCTTGCGCACACAAATCGCCCGGCTCAATCGCCGACTCCTCCCACATTTCGTATCGGTCCCAAGACCCGCGTTCGAGGATCTTCCGAAGTGAATTCTCCGCTCGAATCGCCAAGGCCCTGGCGCGCCTATACTCCCGCTCGGCTTCCTTTTCCTGGCGCGAACGCCGCTTCGGTTTGGGCTTCCAATCGGCAGTGCGATCGTCATCGACCGGAATGCCCGCTTTTGCCGCGAGCGCTTTCACCGCCCTTGGGAAATCGTGTCTCGAATCCATTTGATTCCACGACAAATAGAACCGGACAACATCACCGCCCAGTCCGCAGCCGAAGCATTTGAATGCGTTTCTCTTCTCGTTAAACTTGCACGACCCGCTGCGTTCTTCGTGAAACGGGCAGCGACACCACCAGTCGCTGCCGCGCTTCTCCAGCACCAGGCCGCACTCTCGAGCAAATTCGAGAATAGAAACCTCAGCCCGAACACGCTGTAAGATCTGCGGATCGATCATTTGCCATCTCCAGAGTTCAGCCTGCCCTGCACAGCTTTTCGAGACGCCGGCGCAGCGTCTTCAAGACCTCGCTCTCGATTTGCCGTACTCGCTCGCGAGTAACACCGACATCCGCTGCGATGGCCGAGAGCGTTTCCTCGTTTATAAACCGCCGCCGCAAAATCTCCTGCTCTCGCGGTTCCAGACGGCGTATCTCCGTTTTGAGCAGCACTCGCATTTCATGGTCGGCCGCCGCCTCAAATGGGCAGCCCGGATCTACGAGAATGCCTTCATATTCCTCCAACTGACGCGCCGCCGCATCCAGCGAGAAATACTCGTGCTGCTCAGTGTTCGCTCGATGAAGTGGGACTCGAACCAATCGCGACGTATTGCCCGCGTACGTCTCCATGCGCCCGTCGATACATGGACGCGCATACGTCAGGAAGCTCACGCCGCGATCCGGATCGTACCGCCGCGCACAACGCCACGCCGCCAATCGCCCTTCTTGCGCGAAGTCCTCCTTCGACACAGTTCTAAATCGACCAGCGTATTCGTCCGCGCGCGAGAGAATCCATCCTTCCACACCCTCCACCAGTTTCTCGATGAAACGTTTTGTACTCATTCGTTGTCTCCCAGCTCCGACTCCAATTCACGAACGATCTTCGCGACTGGCTTGAGTTCTTCGAGCAGTTCCCGTTTCCGCGCAGGCTCCCACGTGTGCAGCGGCTCATTCTCTTCGACTTGCCGCCACCATAGATCAAAGCTCTGGCGAATACCGTGCGGCGTTGCCAATCCGCTCGAACGTCCGGTATTGCGCGAGTGCTCTGCACGTCCGATCACCTTCCCTTCAGCGATCGATCGTGCCAGCAAATGCGCCGTCAATTTGTGCTGCACCGCTTGCGCCGCCCAATGGGTTTGTTTTCCTGGAGTCAGCTTCGCCTGCGCCAGCACCCAATAGTGCTCGGTCGTCAGCTCCGGCAAACGCGTCCGCCGATCCAGCGAACCGACCGCCAGTGCCCTCTGCGCATCCATCAGATCGAACTCCAGTTGCACGAGGCAATCCTGCACGACTTCTTTCCCGAACAGTTTTTCTCCTGTCGTTATGAAGTCCGCCAGCCAGAGCGTGCTTGCCGATTTCATCCATCGCAGGAATTTCATCCCATCCTGCCACTGATCGATATTCATCTCTCCCTGAAATTCCACGCCGGTCGGCGTCATTCGAATTAGCCGGTTTTCGCGGAGCTTCGCTCCCGGAGTGAGTCCGCTTACGACTGCCAGTTCGACCGAAGTTTCCAGCGGCTGCGGTTCCGTTACGTTTGTTGCAGGTTTTCTTTTTTGCATTTCTGTTTTCTCCAGTGATTTGTTTGTTTGTCTTCTGAATAGCGCTTCCGCGCTTCCTGAGATTTGCTTCCTTCCAGCGCCGGCAGGCCAAGCAGCTCCACCCACTTCCAAGCCACCTTTCGCACCGCCTCGACGGACACCCCGCACACCTGCGCCGAGTGTCTGAGACTGCGCAACCCGCTGAGTGCCGCCATGCGCGCTGCATGAGCCAAGGCGTGCGCTCGAACCAAAAGATTCCCCGGCGAAAGAAAGAACCCGATCACTCGATTGAGCTGGAGGCTCGTCTCGCGCTTCACTTCCACCTTCACCGCCTCCTCATGCCAGGCCGCAACCGCTTTCGCCTTGCTTGGCGGAAGATCGAAGCGTTCAGCCAGAATATCTGCCAACTCATCGACCTCCGCGGCCATGTCGGGCTCGATCCCCATCACTTTGCTGTTCCCAAACAGCGTCATCGCATCGTCTTCCCGGCACAGATCATCGGCCGGATCATGGCCGCAGTCCGCCAGGATCGGTGCTCCAGTTTTCGGATTTCGACGAATGAGCCCCAACTCCTCCGACTGCCGGATTTGCGATGGCGTGGCAGTCGCCAACCAGGCATCGCAGGCCTCGCGATATTCGGCGTCGCGCTCGCGCTGCCGATCACAATAATCAGACGCGCTCATACTTGAATCGGCGGCTGCGCCTCCATCGCCGTGGTGAGTTCGCTCCATTTTTTGGCCAGCTCCCGATGCTCCTGCATCATTTGGCCGATGGCGCCGGCTTCGTCCGTATCGATCGCATCGATCAGCGCCAGTTTGAGTTCGTTTAACAGATCCAGCGCCCCGGTAAAGCGCACCCACTGTTGAGCATCAAACTCAGCACGCGTCTGCGCATGCGCGCGGTCCCAGATCTTCAGCGCCGTCGCGCCGCTCATTCCATTCGAGGAATTGTGTTTTTTGGTTGTCATTATTTCGATTGTTTGCGCCGAGTGTTATTTTTGCTGCGAGCGCAGGACGGTTTTAAGGGCACGTCTCAAAATCCTAGAGAGGGGCGGGCGCTACTCAGATCCACCGAGAGCATTTGAGCGCCATCGAAGTCATTTTAGCGGCTAATGGAGTTTCCGGATTTGCTTGATAGGTCTCAGGAGGCGACCTCTTTCACTTGCGCTTTGAGATCCTGCTTCACGAGCCACGCGAGGATGTGTTCCGGCCGCGTCCGCCCGAAACGGCACGGTGTCTCCGGATCGTTACAGGCTGCCGAGATCACCGCTTTGCCGTAGCCGGTCATAATCTGCAGCTCCCATTGCTCGAACATTCGCCACGGATACAGGCGGGCGAGCTCGTTGAGCCGGAACTCGTCGTCGCTCCGCGCGGTCTTGGGCTCCTTACTGGTGTCCGGTTTCGGCATCGGGAAAAACTCGTGTACGCACTCGCGCTTTGATTTACGCTCAGATATGAGCCGCACTCAGATCTTCAGCCAAAAAAAGGGTTCCTTATGGGTCTTTGCCCTTGTCTCCTCCGCCCAGTTTGGGTTCACGTCTGACCACCGATGAGCTACTTCAGCGCAGCCCTCGATGCCATTTTTCGCGAGCGCGACCTTCGCCCCACCCATGTCGCCCGCCAGGCGGGAATCGATTCCGGCCAAATGTCGCGATACGTCAGCGGCGACGCCCGGCCGGACGCCGCGGCGCTTGAACGCCTTTCGTCCGCGCTCAAGGAGGATGGTCCCACGCTCGTGGCCGCCTACTTGAAAGACTTTATCCCGCCGGCTTTGCATTCTCATGTCGAAGTAGTGGTCCACTCGGGCCGTACGGCCTCGGCAGATATTCCGCCGAGACCGCCAGCCTACGCGCGCCTTCCAGCACACGTCCGCAAACTCATCGACGCCATCGTCGAGCAATGCGAACGGTCTCCGAAAGTGGTCGCCTTAATGGAATCCACGATGGATTTGATCAGAGGCGAGAAGTAGCCGCTGGCGTCGCTGCGACGGTCGCCGCTGCCATGGCAGTTTCGCCTTGCCCTGCCCCAAGGGTGCCGAGTTCCTGGCGAATGCGCTGGCAGTCGGTTCCAATCCATTCCAGCACCACGTTCGTCGACCGCTGGACATTTTGATCCTCGGTCACGGCCAGCACACTCCTCAGATGCTTCTCCACCCGCTCGTGCGCTTTCAGCGTCTCCACCTGCCCACGGCGGGCATCATCGCCCTCCGCCGACGCGTCGATTACCTGTGGCCACCCAAACTGCTTGCTCAGGATCTCATAGACCCGCTGCATCAACGGGACCGGAAAAACTCGGATCACGCCCAAAGATCGATCCACCGTCGTGAGATACGCCAACTGCATCGCCTCTGCCGCTCGCCCCACCGAATCGCCAAAGCGATTGATGTCCTGCATATGCCAGCGATTTGGGATGCGCCGGAGAAAACCCGGGATCGTCTGATGCTCAACCAGATCGTCGTGCGAAAGTTGACCGTATTCATTTTCTGGCGCCGTCGCAGTCGGGATCGGCGTGGGGAGTGGGCGGTGGATTTGGGGTTGCTTGCGCTTTGATGTGTTCACATGAACACCATTGCGCGAATTGCCCCTCTTGGAAACGATTTTTTGTGCTGCACAGTGCCGCACAGTGCAGCACAAATTCCTCTTCCCAATGGCAGGCAAATTCAAACGTTACACTGTGAATGCTCCGCACGTTTTAGCGGAGATCATCGACGCCCGAATCCCGGAAATCCCCTACAGCTCCGAGTCTTCGTACTTCCTCGGATTGGCGATTTTCGACTGCTGGTCACGCCGGCCGCACCGGTACACCGCGAAGCTGATGGCGCAACCGCCAAAAATCCGCGACGCCGCCTTCGCGAAACTCGCAGAAAAATACAAGGAAGGAATCGGCGCGGAGCAGCCCGGCTGGTTCGACCGTTTCGTCGAAGAAGTCGTCCGCACCGAACTCAACAAGGCGAAAACATCCGCCAGCGAGAAGCCGAAATCCAAGGCCCCAAAAGCGAAGCCGCGCAAAAAGCCAAGCGCTACGTGAGCTCTCCGATTTGCCGCAGCCGCAGCCATTTTTCGACTTCCGATACTCGAAAACGAATCACCCGCGCGTTGATGCGATAGTGCGGAATCGCCTCGCGATGGACCGCGTCCCAAAATGCCCTCTGCTTGAGATTCAGCCGTTGCGCGATGGGTTGCCAGTTTACGAGTCCGTCTGGAGAGACATGCGATTGATCGAGCGACTTCACGCAGGTTCAGCGGATGTCAACAAGGGGGCCTCCACTTCATCAGCTTCCTCAGCGTCCGCTTTCTTCGGGGGCTCAATTGCGAACCAAGCATTTCCCTCCTCGGCCATCGCGACTTTATCGTAGTGCTTCCGGACGATTTCCGGCGAGTTGCCCATCTCCATTGAGACGCGCGCGATGTCCGCCGTCTGCGCCACTCGAAAAGTGCCGAATGAATGCCGGAGCCCATCAAACGGTATTTCCGCTCCTGCCTTCCGCGCAAAGTATTGGGAGCGTTCATCAGCGTTATGGGAAAAGACCTTTCCCTCACGCTTCGAAATTGTCTTCAACCAGAGCTTCAGGTTTGGCTGCATGGGAATCAGCCGTTTGGTCTTCGTTTTATTCTCCCCTTTTACCCGGATGTACCCGCGCTCCAGATCCACTTCGCTCCAATTCAGCCGCATGGCTTCACTTTTTGGACGAAGTCCCGCGAAGCCTCCGAGCACGAGCCAAAGCGTCACCTCCTCATTGTCGACGGCCCTCGCGGCGGCAAGAAGCGCCTCCATCTTGTCTGTCGGGAAAACTTCGATTTCTTTGTCGGCCTGCTTCATTTTCGGCACTTTCTCAAATTCAGTGCCACCGGGAGGTAGCGCGTTCAAAAAGTCGCGCGCATAGTTGCCCAGGGTTACCAAGTTTGCGCGGCGCCCGTTTTGGGTTTTGGGCGCACCGCCTTGACCGCGAATCCACTTCTGCACCTCCTGGGCTTTGACCGACGACAGGTCCACTTGGAATGCTTTCGCAAATTTCTCCAGCGACGTTTTCAGTTGAGCCAAATACCCCTCATTTAGTTTTTCTTGAGACTTGGCCTCCATCAGAGCGTTGACCGCGTCTTTAACCAGAATTTGCGTCCTCCCCTCTCCGTGGCGTTCTGCGTACTCCCGAGCTGCATCGAGAAGATTTCCGCGTCCCTTCAGAGCCTTCATTGCGGCCACGTATGAGCGCACGGCCTCGAGCACAGGCGTGTGAAAATCTCGGAGCAACGATTCCGCGGCGACGAAGGCGTCTCGATCGCTGTCCTTCATCCGTGCGACCGCCAGCCGACCCGTATTGATCGCTGCGGCCTGAGCCTCCGCGTGAGAATGCGCGTCCGCAAACGCCGCAAAGGATTTGCGCTCGCGCTTTCCGCCGATCCAATACGTGACCTGGTAAAGCGTTCGCCCTCGGTTGGTCGTCCGGTAAATCGTCGCCGACCCTCCCCCGCGTTTTACGACACGGGGAAAGGGCGGCGCAGCCTCTTCTTTTGCATGACACGCTCCTCGTCGGTGCATGACACGTAACCTGCCACACAGCGCATCAACTCGCAACAAGAAACCCTGTATTCATGCGGCTTCCAGCGAAACAGGCGACTTTCGAATCCTTGTCGGGTAGCCAATCCCAAATTGACAGGAGATCGCGCTGCAACGGTCTGTCGACAACACGCGGGAAGACGGAATCTCTTCACGGACAGCTTGCTCTCCGGCGAACGCGCAGCGCAATCAGGCCGCACGATCCTCTGTGCGCCTATGAAATCCCCGCTTCCTTTTGCGTTGTTGCTCCTTTGTGCTGCTTCCGTGGCTCTCAAGTCTGCGGCTGCCGAAGCTCCTGCGCCACCACCGGATGCCATTGAAGCGGCTCGTGACTCCCGATCCGTTCCGACTCGGCGGCCAGAACAGGAACTGTCCGCACACGACAAATCTGCGGATTTCCAAGCCGATCACGCTCCTTCGGATTCGACCGCCTATCCATCTCAACCAGATGGCGGCCAGATCCTCGGCTTCGATTTCTACCGGGACCCGCTGAATGCAAAGAAACCGATGCAGTCTCCCGAGGAGATCACGGCGGAAGACAAGCAGATGAAGCCAAAGGTGATGGCGGCGCAGCGCCTCCTGCTGGAGAAGCGATATGACCTGAATCCGAAGCTGGACCCGGAAACTAAGATGTCCCGCGGCAAACCGCTCGCCGTCGGCCCAACGGCGCGGCTACCGCACGGCTTGACTTGGGAAGATCTGTCAAAACTGGGACCGGAAGAAATCAAAAAGAAGGGCCTCTTTCCGTACCCGCCGCTCCCCCATCCCAAGCAAGCTTCAGGCGGGCAAGTTTTTCCGCCGGCTCAAATCGAGATGTTTCCGCGACTCCAGCGTTTCGACGTGGATTTTGACATTCCCGAGGCCTTTCTGCCCGAGTTTCCACCGGCCATTTTCCTCCAGACCCGACCAGAGCTCGGCGATGTCTCACGCGGACAAGTCGTTTCGATCAATAACTATTATGCGCTGTTCAAGGAAATCCTGACTCCCGTGCAGCTCGATGGCCTGCGCCTGCTCCTCACGCCTCTTCCTCAGGAAGAGTTCAATCCGACAGACGACCGAAAGAGCGAGCAACCGAGCCTTGGCGTCACGTGCTTCGACTGTCATGTCAACGGCCACACGACCGGGCAATTTCATCTCAATCCCGACGATCGGCCGCAACAGCGGCGCATGCGCCTGGATACCGTGAGCCTCCGCGGACTTTTCAACCAACAAGTGCACGGGTCGAAACGGAGCCTTCGTTCCGTCGAGGATTTCACGGAATTCGAGCAGCGCACGGCCTACTTCAATGGCGATCCGATCCACGCCTTCAAGAAAGGCGCGATGATCCTCGATCGCGTGCAAGTCAGTCATATGGCGCAATTCCAAAACATGTTGGATTTTCCGCCCGCGCCCAAACTCGACGTCTCTACCGGCCGCCTCGATCGCTCGAAGGCAACGGAAAGCGAGATTCGAGGCGAAGAGCTTTTCCTGGGCAAAGGCCAGTGCGTCAACTGTCATTCGGGTCCCAGCTATATGGACCAGCAGTATCACGACCTCCGGCTCGACCGCTTCACCGCAGAGCCTTCGGATGGACCGATCAAGACTTTCACTTTGCGCGGCATCAAGGACAGCCCTCCTTACCTGCACGACGGGCGCTGTCTTACGCTGGAAGACACCGCAGAATTCTTCAATCTGGTTTTAAATCTGAAACTCTCAAAGCAGGAAAAAACAGACCTGGTTGCATTCTTGAGAACGCTGTAGCCGCAGGTTTCGCCATCGGAGAAGCGGTTTTCGGCCATGGCAACGCACGCTCGCCGAGCGGCTTGCAGCCGATAATAAAACGAGGCTTCGTTGCTCTTCTCAGGGCGTTTGCGCTCGGGAAGTCTTAAAGCCTGCAAGTTAACCGCAGACCGAAAATGTTATGCCGCAAGGCGAAAAATACGTGATGCGTCCGCGCAGTGAAATAAGACGAGCCGCTGGGCTGCTCCCGTGCGGCGACTTTCCACCTGCCCACTACATTTGATCGCCACCCCCATCGAACACACTGCATTGGTTCCAGAGCAGGAACGCCAAGAAACTCCTTCGGGTGGGCTCCGCGACATCTCGGAGCGACTCGATTTGGCCTTGGAAGGAATCTCGCTCCCGCTCCGGTCGGTTCTAGCCGTGGGTGAAGCGATGCGCCGCTTGGTCAGCGCACAGCTGGATATCACCCCCTTTCCCGGCGAGGGGAACACATTCGAACGCTGGCGCGTGCTAGCCGCCGTCGCGGCGCGGGATCTTTGTCTGGCCAAGATCTATGAAGGGCATACGGACGCCTTGGCCATACTCCACGAGTTGGGCGCGCCTCCGCTGCCGGGCGTGTGGGCCGTTTGGGCGGCCGAGTCTCCCCAAAACCGAGTCGTCTTTCATCCCAGCGGAAACGGCGGCGCCGTGCGCGGCCGAAAAAGTTGGTGTTCCGGCGCAAGAATCGCTGACTACGCGCTCATTACAGTCTGGACCGACGAACGCGAGCGAGTATTGGTACGCGTCGCAATGAACGCCCCCGGCATCTCGATCGACAGCAGCGGCTGGCAAGCCGTCGGCATGGCGGCTTCGGCGAGCGAAACCGTAGACTTTCAAGACACACCGGCGGTTCCGATCGACCAGCGGGGGGAGTATCTCTCGCGGCCCGGCTTCTGGCAGGGCGGCGCAGGGATCGCGGCCGTATGGTATGGGGCGGCCGCCGCGATCGCGGAGACACTGGCGGCATCATCCGGCCCTTCACGCGATCCGCATGCCGCGGCGCATCTCGGCGCAATCGATATTGCGTTATCCAGCTCGCGTTCGCTGCTGCGTGAAGCCGCCGCCTGGATCGATGCGCATCCCTCGGAAGATGCCTCCGCGTGGGCTTTGCGAGTTCGCGGCAGTGTCGAATCTGTAGCGGAACAAGTACTCCAGAAAACTGGCCGCGCGTTGGGCCCGACGCCGCAGTGTCGCGATGCGCGGCATGCGCATCTTTGTTCGGATCTGCCCATTTTTCTTCGACAAAGCCACGCCGAACACGATCTCGCTGCGCTCGGAGAAAGTGCGGCCCGCGATCGTCCATCATGGGCGCTCTAAATAACACCCCGGGGAATGTGATCAGCAGAACACGCGTCATCAAGCCAAGTGAGTCCGCCGTAAGAATTCTCGCACGCGCGCTCCCCTTGAATCTCCGCTCTCCCTGCCCGCAAATGCAGGCCTGTGTCGTAGTTCCGGCGCGGAATGAGGAGTCCGGACTTCGAACGCTCGTCGCCGCCCTGGCGCGCCAGCGCGATTCGCAGGACAACCGTTTAGCGGCGGATTCCTACGAAGTGATCCTTCTGCTCAATAACTGCACCGACGGCACGCCCCGTCTTGCGCGGCGCCTGCAACGTGAATTTCCACGACTCACACTCCATTTTGCCGAGGTTGATTTCCCGACGGGGCTCGCCCATGTCGGTCGGGCGCGGCAGGCGCTCTTCGATTTCGCGTTCGAGCGCTTCCACTCACTCCGCAGGCTGTCGGGTCTCATCCTCACCACGGATGCCGATTCGGAGCCGTCGGACACTTGGATTGCTGACAATCTTTCAGCGATCTCCGCGGGAGCGGACGGCGTGGGCGGCCGTATTTTGCTCTATCGACACGAACTCGCCGCGCTTCCCGTTTCCGTTCGGCGTTTCGTCCTTCTGGATATCGGCTACCGCCGCGCGCTCGAAGAATTGCGCGCTCTGTACGCGCCCGAGGCTCACGACCCATTCCCGCGCCATCACCAGCATTTTGGCGGCAGCCTGGCGGTCACGGCCGAGGCCTATGTTCGGGCGGGAGGCATGCCGCTGCGCCAAAATAACGAAGATGTTGCCTTGTTCCAAGCGATCGCGGCGACGGGAGGCAGATTTCGCCATAGCTACCAAGTCAAGGTTTGGACCTCGGCGCGGATGACGGGCCGCGCCCGAAACGGCTTGGCCGACGCGCTCGTCTGGTGGCAGGAACAGGCGCTCAACGCTGTGCCCGTGATCGTCGAGTCGGCCTCAGCCGCCGAAGCGCGGCTGGCGCGAATTGGCCTCCGAAGATCGGTCGAACCCCACGCCGTGACTCTTCCTTCCTTCCCGCCGGATCCTCCTGAGCCGGCGGCGCAAGCCGAGATTCATGAAACCTTGTGTGAGTTGCGAGAACGCTTGGAATTGCTCCGCGGACTTCCACTCGCCGCTCGCCTCGACCGCGCACGGCTCCTGCACCTGGGATCGGCAGAAAAAGAAGAAGCCGCCGCGTGACGAAACATGAAGTCTTCATCCTTGCTGTTCGATCCAGAGCGCCATGAGCTTTTCCCTGCGCAAAGAGTCTGGGAATTGGGCGCAACGGTGGTCGTCGCCCCGCATCCCGACGACGAGTCTTTAGGATGCGGCGGCGTCCTGGCGCTGTTGGCGGAAGCGGAAAAAAGTCCCAAGGTGATCGTGGTCACTGACGGTTCGCGTTCTCACCCCAATTCCAAATCGCATCCGCAGGAAAAGCTTGCCGAACTGCGCGAGCGCGAAACGCTCCTCGCCACCGAAGCGCTCGGACTCCGCAGCGACTCTGTCCATTTCCTCCGATACCGGGACTGCGGGCTTCCGCCACTCGAAAGTCAGGCATTCACCGCCGCGGCCGAGCGTTGCGCAGGTCTCCTGGAAATGCTTGGGATTGAATCTATTTTCGTTCCGTGGCGCCGGGATCCCCATTGCGATCACGAGCTTACCTGGCAGTTATTCCACGCGGCCGTGCGCCAGCTTTCGACGGCTCCCCGCTGGCTCGAATATCCCGTATGGGCCTGGGAGCACGCTGCTACGGATGTCGCGCCCCGCGAAGAAGAAGCTTCCGCCTGGCGCCTCGACATTTCCACCGTCGCAGACCGAAAAAACCGCGCAATCCAGCAACACCGTTCGCAACTCGGCGAAGTCATTCGCGATGACCCGAAGGGGTTTGCACTGACTCCGGCAATGCTGGCGCACTTTTCCCGGGGATGGGAACTCTTCATTGAACCAAAGGATGGCTGAGCACACTCCCCATATCCCCCTGGCGCTCAATTCGACGGGATCGTTCGCTGCAGAGTATTTTGATCGCCTCTACGCTGCGGATCCTGACCCGTGGGACTTCGAATCGAGCCCGTACGAGACGGCAAAATACGCCGCAACCCTCGACGCCCTGCCTCGCAAGTATTATGGCGCCGGCCTCGAACTCGGATGTTCCATTGGGGTCTTAACCCGCCTTCTCTCCGACAGATGTGAATCCCTCCTCGCGATCGACTTATCAGAAGCTGCGCTTGATCGCGCGAAATTGCGCTGCGCTGATCTTCCAAAAGTGCGATTCGAACGCCGGGATCTTTCGCGCGAATTCCCCGCCGGCTCGTTCGACTTGATCATCGTTTCAGAAGTTGCCTATTACCTTTCCCCGGCCGATCTTCATTTGTTTTACGATCGACTCTGCGCCGCCGCCGCGCCGGGATGTCACGTTCTCCTCGTGCACTATCTCGGGGCCACGAATTATCCACTCACCGCAGATCAGGTGCACGAGGCGTTTCTCATGCAAACAGCAAGCCGATCAACAACGCTCCTGGCGTGTCGAACGGCAGCTTATCGCCTGGATCTTCTGGAACTCGGAATCAGGAGCGCCCAAGGTTAACTCGACTTTGTGGAAATGGATTGTTAGCTGAGCTTCTTTGCGGGGAAGGACCTTGCTCGGGCCAGGTCGAAGGCTTTCAATACGCCAAGAAAGAAAAGGACAGGACGAAGAAGTAAGAGCCCCAAGAAAACCAAGGTCGACGCGAGGGCGCGAAGCGGCAGCAGCTGCAGAAGAAAGCCAACGCCGAAAGCGGTTGCCACCGCTTTTGTAGGATCGTGGCGGATGAAGTCGTCCGAGCGATGCAATAGATCGTCGGGCGAAGAAGAGCGTGAAGATTTAGCCATAGTTTTCTTCTCCAGTTCGTAGCCGACCTCAAGGCTGAGCGCCTGTTGATTCAGGTATCTGGCAGTTCCCGCGCGAAAGAGGCAGCCACAGTTGAAGCGCGCCGCGAAGGGTTGGCATGACTAACTCGCAACTCGAATCCACCTGGGGCGCCCTTAAAGGCAAACTGAAACAACGCTACGGCCAGCTCACCGACGACGACCTGACCTTTACCGAAGGAAAAGCGGAGGAACTGCTGAGCCGATTGCAGGGTAAACTCGGGATTTCGCGGGTTGAATTGAACTCGGCCCTCGACGATCTCGCCTCTGCGACGCATGGAAAACTGGACGAAGTAAGAGCCAAAGCCGCCGAGTTTTCGGAACAGGTACGCGCCAAAGCGAGCGACGTAGTCGATGATCTGAAGCATCGGGCGGCGAACATTGGAGAAGATGCCAAGGTGCAGGGCGCGGCCGCTTACCGTGAAGCCCGGGTGCGCGCTAACGGAGCTTGGGAAGATGGCGAAGATTATGTCCGGAAAAATCCCCGGCAGTCCGTCCTGCTCGCGGTAGCCGCGGGATTCGTAGTCGGGCTATCGCTCTTTCGTCGCTAAAAGGGCGAAAGTCCGAGCGAGCATCCGCCCGGGAATTCTGCCGACCTGGGAAACAGAGCACTGGAAGACCTCGAAGTGCGATGGCGGCGAACTGGCCAGGAAGCGAAGCGCCAGAAAAAGCGGTGGTTTTAGGCCCGGGATTCAATCTTCTACGATCCGTTTGAGCAGATTGAACGCCGCCACCGCCTTGCCTTCCTCCAGCAGCGCCATCGCCCGGCGGATTTGCTTTTTCATTTCCAGGATATGCTCGTTTTCCTCTTCCTCTTCACGCTCGGCTTCGTGCTTGAACGGTATGACCTTGGGAGACGGTAACGTCTCCCGGGCCGGCTTTTCGGGCTTTCGCTTCTGTTTCGGGCGGCCTTTTCTCGGAGCGTGAACGGCTTTGGTCCGCTCGCTGATGGGCGATTCTCGATCCTCCAGCAGCTCGTATTTGATACCGACGACTGTCTGGCCGGCAAACGCCTTCAACGACTTGGGAAAGATCAGGAACTGGCGATGGGGTCCCGCTTCGAACCCGATTTTTCCGCGATCAGCCTTCTGACCGACGGATTCCTGCGCAACGGTCATCACGCGATTCGCCTTTTCCGCTGCTTGAAGGGCGCGATCGTGGGCGGGATCGATGAGTGCGAGATAGACCTCCGGCCGACCAATTTTCTCCACGATGCTGGCGAAACGCGCGGTTTTCACGTCTCGGTATCGTCCAGCAACGCTTCGCTGAGCTCAAAGCACGATTGCAGCTCCGCGTAGCGCACGTTAGGATTCACCTGTGACGGAGCTTCCCTACACGCCTGCGCCACTCACCATGCACGACTACCGGGAGTTGCCGGAGGGTGGGCCGCGCTATCAGCTCGTCGACGGAGATCTGCATATGGCCCCCGGCCCGAATCTCTTTCACCAGGAGATCATCCTCAATCTCGCCTGTCTCATCAAGCCGCACGTTGCGCACCAGTCGCTTGGGAAAGTTCTTGTTTCTCCCCTGGATGTTTACCTCACCGAAACGAATGTCTTTCAGCCAGACATCCTCTTCGTCTCGCAGAAGAATTTACACATCCTGCAAAAAGATGGCGTCCACGGCGCGCCCGATCTGATCATCGAGATTCTCTCCCCATCGATTTCGCGTCTCGATCTCGGCTCGAAGAAGCGCGTCTATGCGCGATGCGGTGTCCTGGAATTTTGGGCGGTCGATCCGCAGGAACGAAAAGTCGTGGTTTACAACCTTCGCAAATCCGAGACCGAGCCGACAAAAACGTGGCTGGAAGGGGACTGCTTCGAGTCCAAGCTTTTGCCGGGATTAGAGCTCGAAGTGGCGAAGTTCTTCCTCCGGTGAGGAAGCGACGATTGACGGTTCGCTCAGATGAACGAGTGGGTCGCAAAAAAAACTGAAGATTTGTCTTCCCAGATTCCACCGGACTGCTAATTTCACGTCGTTTTCCCCCAAACAGAAAGCGCCTTTCCCGCCTAGCGGGAAAGGCGTTTTCCCTTTTTCCGGTCTGATCGGCCGCGGTCGCCTCGCGATCGGCCAATCGCATTCGACCTCGATGCGTTCCCGCCAATCTTCCGGGATCGATTCGCGCCCCATCGCACAGTTGGCTTCGGCCACTACATCCTCATTCGCGCCGCGGGACGATGCGTTGGAAAGCCTCCAGTCATGAAGACACCTTCCGAGATCTCCCGCCGGCAATTCATCAAAGCAACCGCCTCGAGCAGCATCGCGCTCACGGTGGGCTTGCGCGCGCTTGCCGCGGAGCCTCGCAATGGCATCCCCTACCGAAAACTCGGCCAGACGGGCGTGGAGATCTCCGCCATCGGCATCGGCGGTTCCCACATGGGAAAGCCGAAGGATGAAGCCGAAAGCATCCGCATCGTGCGCACGGCGCTCGATCACGGGATCAACTTCATGGATAACTCGTGGGACTACAACGAAGGCGCCAGCGAGATCCGCATGGGCAAAGCCTTGCGCGACGGCTATCGCGACAAAGCCTTTCTCATGACGAAAATCGACGGCCGCGACCGGAAAAGCGCCGCCGCGCAGATCGATGAATCACTGGCCCGCCTGCAGACCGATCACGTCGATCTCATGCAGTTCCACGAAATCATCCGCATGGACGATCCCGACCGCATTTTTGCCGCGGGCGGCGCTTTGGAGGCCATGCTAGCTGCGCAGAAGGCTGGCAAAGTGATCCACATCGGCTTCACCGGACACAAGAGCCCGGAAATTCACCTGCATATGCTGGAAGTCGCCGACGCGCACGGGTTCACCTTCGAGACAGTGCAAATGCCGTTGAACGTGATGGACACGCACTTCAACAGCTTCGAGAAAAAGGTGCTGCCGGAAGCGGTTCGCCGCGGGCTGGGCGTCCTCGGCATGAAGCCGCTCGGCAGCGGCGAGATTCTCAAGAGCGGCGCCATCGAGGCGAGGGAAGGCCTGCGCTACGCGATGAGCCTGCCCGTGAGCGTGACCATCACAGGCTGCGACTCCGTCGAGATCGTGGAGCAGGCCATCCAGGTGGCGCAGAATTTTCGTCCGCTGGACGAAAAAGAAATCGCCGCTCTCCTGGCGCGGACCGCCCCCTCGGCCGCCGAGGGAGCGTTTGAACTCTATAAGACGAGCCATCATTTCGACAGCACGCACCAAAATCCGCAATGGTTAGGATAGGCGAGCGGCAATTGAAACGCGATTGGCTGACTAAGCCGCGAGCGCGCTTTCGAGCAGTTCGTCGCGCTTGGCTCGAGCCTCCTGGAGGCTCTTCGTCCGCAGCGAACGGCGGACGCGTTCCTTGGTGATCGGGGTGGGGTGAACCACGTAATGAATGAACCAAGTCCCGTTGTTATTCCACAGATGGTGGTTGGGGTTTTCCGGATTCACTCGCACTGAGAGTTGTGGCAACATGAGGTCTATATGTGTGTTAGACATCAAGGGAGAATTGGTTCGCAAGCGAGAGACAGATCGCTTGCGCACATCGCCGAAGGCATACTGGCCGACGGTATCCACCTTGGTTTCTCCAACCAGGTTGGCAGATCCTGCTGCAGAGCAGGATCACTCTTGATGTATTGCTAGTGTTAAAGAACTGGGTGCAGATTACATGGCGTCCCGCAGCGCGCAAGAGCCCAGCGCTCTTATGACACACGGCGCTCGGCGCGCCGGACTCGTCGACCATAAGTCTATGATTGCAACATAGATTACGGCAAACAACGGCCTTGTCTCGGGTGTGATCGATGCGGCAGCGGGCAGGACCTCCATCCCTCATC
>FTCV01000530.1_pt1 | contig 31514 bp, 46 predicted proteins | sample 1639691 | NCBI WGS metagenome assembly FTCV01 (sample SAMEA3914864, study PRJEB12502) | metagenome | biome: forest; material: soil | place: USA | collected 2012-03-12 | depth 0.3 m
AGCGCAAAAATCCTGAAACGATGGAGCTAGTGCATGCTGCGGCATCTGCGCAAGCCATGGCAGCGCGTTATCGGAAAGCCTTGCGAGAACTCGTCGACGCCTGCGGGCACGTGAACTTGGGTGCCTTGAACGGGACGACGGTCAAAGACTTTCGAAAGGTGATGGCATTCATGGCTGCATGCGACGCCGCCAAAGAACTCGTAGGAGAAGACTGATGGATGATAAGGTGATCGCCAGCCAAAAGCTGGAAATGGACACACTCGATCTAATGGACTTCCTGAACAAGTACATCGGGGAGAACCATAAGATCGTGAATTGTCCGATCTTTAGCGAGTCCGGTGAGAACTTTACCGTCGTCACTTTGAAGCAGGACGAAGACGGGGAATACTCGCTGGAGCTGTCGTAGATGCTCGATCCAGCGCCAATCAGAAATCATAAGTGGGATGAGGCGGTGTGCGCATCGTTCTTCATTCTGATCTGGCTCGGCATCCCTGCGATCGGCATCCTTTGTAGCTACATGGGATGGTAGGGTTCACAAGTGTTGAGCAGGGAGGCAAACGGCCTATGCAGATGAACCAGCCGAAAGATCCGCGAGACGTGATGCTTGATCTAGTCGAAGGCGGATTGCTGCTATTACTCGATACGGTAAAAGCCGATGACCCGAAGGATGAGATCATTTGGCGCATCCAAGAGGAACTGCGCCAAGTACGTCAGCGCACATAAGCAGTGAGGGAAAGATGAGACCCGATTATTGTCCCGACGAGCCAGGAGACCCCTGCACCGCATGCGGCGCTACGATCGAAGGAAACGACCCGGTTCATGGCCGCTGCCAAGCTCGTTTCAATGGACCTCGCCCGCGAGCCCTTGTGCAGCTTGTGCTAGTCGATAAAGAGACCGGCGAGATCGTCGCTAGTACGCAATCCTAAACAGGCAGAGAGGATGCAATGAACGATATAGTCGATGCAGCCTGCAAGATCCGAAAGCTTCAGTCTGAGCAAAATCAGCAGCGGCCAAGCGAGAGCGATGAGCACTTCGAACGGAGAGCCTTCGATACGCTTGAGATCGAATACGAATGGATCGGCGGCATCACCTATAAGGGGAATAGCGTGAGCTGGATTAAGTCAAAGGCTGACGCCAACGGTCGAGCGCTTCTAGATGCGTGGGAGGCCCTTACCGAGATCGGGGGCACCTGTGATGGCCAGACTAGGCTCGCCGACGCCATCCGCAAGCTTAAGCGCACCTAAGCGAGAATGGCCACACCCTCTCCCGATCGACCGCCAAAGAAACGGCCCGGGTTTAGGTGGGAATTTCGGGAAGGCTGTCAGTGCAAATCGTGCCCTTGGAAGGGAAATTGCTTAGGCGAGACGTGGCCGCATTGGATCGAGATCAGAGAGACGCCCGGCGATGCTGGGCAAGGAGTGAAAGACCGTGTGTGACTGTCCCCATCACCCATTCGGCTGCTTCGGCCACCCAAAGACGTGCAAGTGCACACGCGAGCCCACAATGAAGATCGATTCTCAGCTACTGAGCGAGATTAGGGATTTTCTGCAGGACATTTCCACCGGGGCGCCCGTTACAGATGCATCACGCGATGCAGCTACCGAATTTGTGGCGCTCTTGCCGGATGAGTTCAATTGAGGGCTCTTTCACTGTCCCTGAGGAATTGAGTAACAGATGATCACCCTCTACTTCTTCGATGACCGGCCGGGGATGGTGTCTTACTGCACAGACACCAAAGCCGCTTCGCAGGGGCCGAGCGTGATCGACTGTCCGTTGTTGATTGAGAAGGTCGTTCCGGACCACGAGCCGCCCTCAAGGATTGGCTGGCCGCCGAGCTTGAACGTCGTATCGGTACAACCAGCCCCCGCCCCGGCTCGTACAGTCAGAACATTGGCTGTTGACCACGCCGATGATTGTGCCGGTGTGATCGTCACCGAATCCATAGCATCGACGTTGGCAACCAGAATATTCGCCTTTCCGGCCGCTCGCTGAGTGGCGATTGCCGAGATCGAGGAATTTCCCGAAATCGATGAGTTGACAATGGTTTGTCCCTCGATCTGGGCGAAAAGATACATCCCATAGAACGCCGGTCCGGGCGAAAACCCGCCATCTACTTGCTGCACGAATGCGTTGTAGTTGGCCGCTTGACCGCCGTTGCCCGAAGGCGGGAACACGTTATGGGTATCCATGCCCGCCCATCCAAATTGAGCCAGCGTGGAGGCCTTCATGACGGTATATGCGACGTTCATCATCGTGTCAGTCATTCCTGCCTGACCCTGATTGCAGATCGCGTTCTGCTCCGTAATCCTCATTTTGGTGAGTGAGGCCCAAGAGCTGACAGGGCCAAAATTGGGAGCATCAATCGATGACCACTTCCCCAACGGGAATGGCGCGGCCGTGAGCGTTGTCGGTGAGCAGTATTCGTAGGCGTGAATGGTTACGAACGACAACGCAGCAGTTCCGACCGATAGGCCCGCAAGAGATGCCTGGTTCGTCGTGCCACCACCTCCTAGTAGGCCATCATCAGGAGCCGCAACGAGAGCGCCGGAGACAGCTCCGGTCACTGCCGTCTGGTAGGCATTCCACATGGTCGCATATGTGCTGTTGTTAAAGTGACCCGCAGTAATCGGCTCATTGCCGTACTGGAAGATAACGTTCGCTGTTCCCAGAGCGGTTGCCAAGAGGCCAGCTTGGGTTGCTGCCGTCGCCGAGTTGTTCGCCACGGCGTCAAGGGTATAGATGACTTTCCAGCCAGCCCCGATCCCCGCAATAAATGACGCGAGATTGCTTGCAATTCCTGACGTTAAAGCAGGAGGCGTCGCCGTATCAGACGAATTGCCGCCGATCCGGAGATAGCCGTTAGCTCCGAGAAGCCTTGCGAGGCCGATATAGGAAGCGGCATTTCCGGTCGTGCCTTGATAGTAGCCTCCGATCAAGTCTCCCGCTTCGCTGCTGATCCCAACAAAACTATTCGGAATAGATGGACCGGAGATCGTAAGATTGGCTGTGACCGTTGCTACCTTTGCTGCGGATGTTCCTCGACTAAGAACAGGGCTTTGCGCTGCCGCTGTCGAGCATGACAACAGCAGCGCGGCAATCAGGCATTCCCATTTCACTTACCAGACTCCGGAGATGTAGATACATCCGTTTGCGCCAGCACCGCCCGAGGCATTGGAGCCCCCGCCGCCGCCACCGCCAGCACCATTGCCGCTGCCGGCAGTGCCCCCGGAGCCAATAGAGTTACCCTGTCCGATGGTTGCATTGGCCGCGCCGCCAGGGCCGGCCGTTCCGGCGGTTGCACCACCGCCACCGCCGCCACCGCCGCTCCAGCCCGTCCCGATAACAAGCGTCGGCTGGTTTCCTGCCGCGCCGCCTGCGCCTCCGGTTGCCGAGGCGAATGGACCACGGCCAAGACCGCCCTGACCACCAACGCCGGCAGCTCCGGCTTGACCACCGTTGCCACCACCAAGGTTGATGGCCCAGGTCGTCCCTATGACTTGCGTCGTACCCGCTTGCCCGGCATTGGCGCCTGCAGCAGCTCCCGCAGAACCGGCAGCTACGATAATAGTGAGAGTCTGACCCGCAGTTATTGGGATCATTTCTCCCTTGGTGCACTCAGCGCCGCTGCCGGCACCGCCGCCCGCAGTCGAGGCCGAGGCTTGGCCACCACCGCCACCGCCGCCACCAGAGCAGCCATCAACATAGACGCGACCGCCAATCGTTGCCGGTGCCGTGCAGATGCTGTTGTTGCCGCTGGGGGCGCAGGTAAAACCACCGGCGCCAGCGCATGTCGTCGCGGTGCCGTTGGTCGTGCACCCGAAGGAATTGAAGGTCGTTATCGGTCCGCCCGAACTGGAGCTAGAGCCCCCATTCGGCACCATGGGCGAACCCACTTGCGCGCTCACAGCGCAACACAGCGACAGCCAGACAGAGAGGGCGAGGAGGAGGTTTTTCATGGGGGTCATGGGTGCGGAGCCTTACTGGTAGTAAGTCACGTTCACGGTCGGCGAGCCGGTCTGACCGATGAACTGGAGTTTCGGGAGCGCGCCGCTGTACACAAAGGCCTGTCCGGCCGCGATCGGATTGCCGACCGAGCTCGTCGGCGCCGTGCCGTCGTCGCGCCAACGGATTCCGGCGCTTTCAACGTAGATGACGACCGAGGTAGAGCCATTCGGAATGCCGGTGCTTCCGGTCGAGGGCACGCCGCTCGCCAGACTGACAGCCGAGCTCGTGCTGACCGAGGTGAACTGCTGGTAGCCGAGCGGGATCTGCAGCCGATACTGGGGATCGGCAAAGGCCGTAGTGATTAAAGCGCCGACAAGCGTCAGCGCGACGAGCAAGCGCTTCATCGTAAGGTCTCCTGTGAGGAAAAAGTTAGGTTTGGTTCAAGCGACCACTGTTGGACGCTGGCGCAGCCGGGGATCACCCTGTCAGAGGTCGAGGTTTTTCGTGCCGATGACGCATTTCCATCCGGCAAAGCGGTAGCCGGGGTACTGCTTCATGAACTCGACAAGCGCTGGCGCGCCCATCTGGCACGAGGTCATCGTGACGCGATTATCGAGCAGCGACGTTGTCACGACGACATCGCGGCAGGCTGCACCGAGGCAGATGGTGGCGAGGATGGCGATCATGTTAGCCGAATGCTCCTGGAATGAAGCAGCGGGCCTGTGGATGGCCGTCCATATGCTTGAGCCAGATCTTGGCATCGATTGCGCGGTTGGGACCTTCGACGACAGCATCGTCGGGAATCGCGACCCACTCGTCACCCACTCTCGCGCTGTAGTGGCCATCGGCGGTTTTCCATTCGTCGACGGTCTCGGCGTCCTTGCCGTCGCAGCACCATGCGCCGCCCTTGGCGTGGAGGCTCATGTACCAGTCAGCGAGCTCCGGATGATCGTGGTCGTGCGCGCTGGCGCGGACCGCGAAGAACAGGATCGCCAGCATGGCAAGTGTGACGAGGCCAGTCAGCAGCATCTGGCCGATCGAGGGTGGCTGTTCGCTCATTGCTTGCCCCTAATGATGCGGCGGAGGCGGACCGGACGATAGCCAGGTCGCAAGCCATGTGATGACGCCGCCGGCTGCCGCCGACAGGAAATGGCCGATGGCACCGAGCACTTTATGCTGGCCCCCATACTCGCCGGCGCGGCGGTTCTCGCGCCGCTCCATGTCGAACACCTTTTCCCAAAGTCTTCGCTGGTCGTCGGCGAGCCGATCGTTGGCCTTGCGGAGCTCGTTGATCTGCTCGGCCTTCAGGTCATTGATTTCCTGCCGCAACAGGTCTTTGATTTCCTGAAAGCCCACTGTGATCTGGTTCTCAAGACGCGTCACGCGATTGTCGAGCGCGGCGACTTCGGTCATTCCGGTATTCCCCTTCCCCAAGGTAGATGAAAAGGCCCGGCGGCTTCCGCTTCGCCGCCGGGCCGTAACGCGTTACATTCAGTATTTGAAGTCGACGCCGACGCGCGCCATGTTGGCCGGTTTGACGCAGTTCGTGCCGACACAGACCGAATTGGCCGCGTTCATCTGCCAGCCGGCCCAGGTGTCGATCACCATGTTGTTTGAGTAGCGGGTCAGGAGGCCGACGCCGATGATCGGAGCCACGATCCAGTTGTGTCCCGATGCGGTGCCGATCTGTGCGGAAATATCCTGCTCCACCAAGCCGGCAAACAGATAGGAGGCAGGCGAAGCCAGAGGAGTTATGCCCGGAGTGGCCGGAAGAGAGGGAAGCGCTGGCAGGTTGAGGTTTGGCAGAATGCCAGACAGATATTGCTGAATCGGCGATCCGACACCGACGGTCTCCATGAAAAGGCCGGGGCCGGACAACGCCAGGCCGTTGCTGGCGCCGTTGAGATTCGAGAAGCCGCCCCGCGCCTGACCGAACCAGAACGCGTTGCCTGCGAACGGGCAGGTATAACCAACCAGTATATCCAAATCGCCTTGCACGATCTGAGTGCCAACGGCAGCCCCATTGACCGCGCCGGCATTGCCGCCGGTGCCGATGCCGTAATAGGCGCCGCATTTGGTCGGGTAGCCGGAGACCAGAGCGTTGTTGATGGCCTTGACGGCCGGCGAATTGGCCGGCTGCGCAATATCGCCCCCGAACGACGCGGAGGCCAAGGCCGCGGAAGAGATCAGGCCAAGCAGTAGTGATCGCAGTTTCATTGCGTTAGTTCCCCATGAAGATGATGTGAGAGGTGAGAAGGAAGCAGCCCCCAAGCCGCCCCTTAAGAAAGGTATGGTTCAATCGAGAGCGGAGCGGGCTGCGCTTGGTTTGCGATCACCTGCGCAGCGTTGCGTATTGCCAGGGTGACCGCACCGCTGCTGACAGCAGCGGCGCTGGTCGCTTGAACCAAGCCTTACTTCGGTCCAGGCACGAGCGGGCCAGACTTCGGTCCGGACAAGCCGCTGCCGGCAGTGAGGATCATCGTGTTGATCCAGCCGAAGAACGAACACCATGAGGTGATCTCGGAGGCGATCTCTGGAGAGATGCCGGCCGGAAGATGCACGGCATTACTGCCGACGCCGAGCAGGATGGACGTGAGAACGCCAAACCAGAAGGTGAGTTTCGGATCAACTTGAGGCATGTGATGCTTCTCCTAATGCGGAATTTCAACGTGGGTGGACAAAATCAAAAACAGATCGCGCGGCGAGATATGGTGAAACGGCACCGTCAGCGGCCACTTGAAGAACTCACAGCCTTTGCTTCGCAACGCCGCAACCATGAATGCCGAGCAGATCAGATGGCCGAACTCGTGCAGGTGCGCTTCCCCCATCTCGAATCCGAGAATGGCCTTCCAGTCATAGGGCGCGTTCACCTTGCCCTCGACGAAGGTGTAGAAGGCGGTTTCCTGATCCGGCGAGCACGGCAGGAACACCATGCGCTCGCTCTTTGAACCATCCGGCAGCGTCATCAGGTCAGCCGCGTCATAACCGACCGGCCGCGCCTTCACGCCGCCGTCGAGATGCGCGCCGATATAGTCCTTGCCGTCGATGGTCAGCGCCTCGACATGGCTTGGCGTGAACGGCATCGAGACGCCGGCCTGAAAGCGGATCAGCCGCGAGGTAACGTCGCTTGAGGTGACGAAGCGGAGCCGGATCATTCGTGGAAGACCTTTTCGATGACGCTCGTTGCGATGGTGTGTGCCTGATCGTACTTGGCGACACCACGCTCGAATTCGGAGACGGCCGTTGTCTCGCCTTGTTGCAGGAGATTCCGCTCCAGCATCGAGAATAGATTCTTCAGCCCGTCGGTGAAGGCCTCATCGATAGCCTTCTGTGCTTCTGCTCGCTTCATACCGAGTACGGAACGCCAGCGAGGAACGCGAGCACGGCAAGCACCAGGATGCGGCCGGGCCAGCCGCCCCAAAGGAACAGGGCCGCGAGGCCCGCGAAGATGAGGGCCAACACGAAGGGCGCCCCCATTGCGACCGCGTTGAACGCGGCGCTACTGATGACGTTCATGCGACCGCTCCGCCAGCCTTCATTTCCTGCAGGCCCTTTTCGAACAATGCAGCCTCCCGGAAGCGCCGCTTGTGCACGCCGCTTGACGCCGGCCATAGCCGCGCCATCGATCGATACTGCGCCGGGATGTCCGAGAAATTCTTTGCCTGCATGTCGGCCGCGATCGCGCGCATCTCGCGGCAGCGGTCACCGGCCGTGTGGAACGAGGGACCGCGGTTGTAGGCCAGCGAGACGAGGACGCCCCGGCAGGTCGGACCAAGCAGATCGGTGTTCTCGATCACATGCTCGATGGTGGCGATCCACTGCGGCATGTCGCGCTTGAGAAACACTTCCAGCGCCACAGCCCAGGGAATGACGATCGCGGGCTTGACGGCCAGCATCTTGCGATAGGCCGCGGTTCCCGTGATACCGGCACAGGAGATCAGCGCATTCAGCACCGGGTCCGGTACCTTGCCGCCGAAATCGGCTGCGATCTTGGAGGCGGTTGCATAACCAAGATCATACCCCAGCGCGACCGTGACGCCGCTGGCGCCGCCCGGCCATTCCGGATGCTGATAGACCTTGTTGTAGTAGAACTCGCTGGAATCTTCCTCGAAGATGATTTCCTCGATGGCTTCCAGCGAGATCGAGAGATTGGCAGCTTTGACGATCGCAATCGATGCGTCGTCCAGGACCTGATCAGCCATGGTGATGCTTCCAGTGATGCCGGGGTGACCGCTCCGCTGTTAAGTCAGCGTCAGCGGTGAGGTGAACCAAACCTGTTTTCTTCAACGCATACGCCGGGCGCGCAGGATCACGGTCGCGGTCGTCGCCGTCCCGGTGAACACGCTCTCGATATTGAAAAAGTAGGTCGTCGGCGATGCTAGCAACACTTGTGCTGGCATGTGCGTCTGCGCATTGGAATGATCATTCATCGCCGCGACGCGTTCATGCAGGATGAGCGACCCCGTGATCGGAGCCGCGATCGACGCGCTTGTCGTCGATATCGACGAGTACCAGTCGGTGACTGTCGTTCCGCCAGAAGTGTTGAATTCCACTTCTGCCGAAATATCCCAGTCTCCCGGCGTCAGCGGAATAGAGGTTGCCGCGACCGGCGAACCGGAAGTCAAGCTACCCGTCGTGATTGCCCCGGAGGTAATGACCTGCCCGACATTACCGGCATTGGCCGCCGTATTGGTTGTAACCCCTGGCAATTGCCCGATCGCCGTCGGCAACGCCGCAGGCACCGGCACCGTGTCTGTAACGAACGCCTCTGACGCGCAATTCGGCGACGATGTCCCGACCGTTGCCGTGCGGCACTGGTTGCCTTGAGCCCACGCGGAGCTGCAACAAACCAGCGCAAAAAGCAGGACGAAGAGGCATTTCCTCATTGCTTGCGCAAAAGTTGCATTGTAACACCCGTCCATCATGGTGATTGGCATGCCCCTTCTGGTCCTGATCTTTATTTTAGGTAGTCTCGTCGGCATTGGTGGAACACTCGCCGCGATCGGCATCTGGATCAGCAGCTACCAGCAGCCGCCCACGGAGGATTGAGGCGCGGCTATTGCTTCACCATCGCGTTGAAGAAAGACGAGGGCTGCATGTTGTTGTGAGAACCGCCGCCGCCATTATTGTTGATCGAGATGCCCGTGGTGGCTGATCCGGTGTTGTCGGTACTGACGTCCACGCCACTCGTCCCATTAACGGGAGCCGCCACGTGACCCGAAGCGCCGCCTGCAGCCGAGCCGACTTCATGGTGAACATGTCCGCCATCCGTCACACCATGGTTATGCGCTGGAATTTCTCCGATCACCAGGAGGTGGTTTTCCTCGCCGACTATCGAAGCCAAGGCACGAGATGTGAGCCCGCTTCCCGAGCCTGCGACACCAAGTGCCCGGCCAAGCGTCTTCGGCAGCGACATCCGGCAGTTCGCTGCCCATGCGGCTGCGGCGGTGCCCTGGCCAGCGCGAGTCGTCCCCGAACCGGTCGAAGTGAACAGCGGCGCGTTCGTGTCCGACACGTTGTTGAACATGATCGTAAACAGCGCCTGATTGAGCGCGCTGTTGCTGTTCGATGAGCCCGAGGTCGCACTGCCGAACGTGCCATCATCGAACAACAGCCAGCCAGTCGGCGCGGCCGACGCCAGGGTCATCCAGACCGTGCCGGTCTGCGCGATCGCCTGATTGACGGTCACGTTCGACGGGTTCAACAATTCCCATCGCGTATTCGCGAAATTATACCGGAAGATGCATTCCTGCAGCGCCTGGATGTCGCCCAGCGCGAGCGCCGCGCCGCCGATCTTGGTGATGGTGTGCGCGGTCAGGCCGTTCGGCGCAAAGGTCGGCGTCGTCGTGGTGTTGGTGTTGGCCGCCCGCATATAGCAGAGCTGGCCGTCGTTGAGGACCGTGATCGCAGGCGTCAGCGTGATGGCGTAGGCCGTCGCCGACCCGGTATCGGTGGACCAGCCGATCAGGCCGTCCTGGGCCTGGGAAAGCTGTGCATAATCGGTGCGGGCGACGCCTATCCCTGTCCCGGTATGGCGGAAGCCCCCCATCGGGAGATTAGCTGTGGGACCGCCCTGACCGTCGCGTGTCAGACAATTGCCAAAGCCAGCGCTAGCGATATCGTCCGTGTCGCTATCCATGCGAGACGAACTTATGTCGAGGCCGGCAGCCTTATCCGCGACCCAGCTGAATAGACGATTGAAAGTTCCGCTTCCGTTCCACCCCAAGGTGTAATCCCCTATTTCAGCGTTTTAGCGATGGCTGCTTGCATTTGTCATCTATTGAATGCAATATGCATCCATGGCAAAAACTTCAGCGATCTCCGTTCGCGTCCCCGATGCCGTCAAGGAAGCCGCAGAAAAAGCGGCCGAGGCCGACAGCCGCTCGGTGGCTTCCCTGGTCGAGAAAGTGCTGACCGACTTTCTCAGAAAGGCCGGGTATTTGCGCAAATGATCACACCGTTTCGACGTAGACCGAAAAAGCCCCTACCCCCTTTAGAAGTTGGGCAGGCTTACCAGGCTGTGGATTTTCAGTATTTCGAGTTCGAAGGGGAGCAGCTAACCGGAACGCAACCCACTCTGATCCTTCATCTGAAAAATACGACCAGCATTGATCTACCTGTAGCTCGCGAACAGATGGAAAAGCTTCTTGCGGTCCTGATGGTTGCCTATCCGCAGCACGCGAGGAAGGTTTACGAGCAGTACTTTTCCGGTCGGTCATGAGAGTCTTTCTTGATCGTAAAATCAAAATAGGCTTGAACCATCCCGGCCTATTCAGAGACCTCTAAGGATGAAGCTTTTTCAACTGGCTATCGTGATGGCAGTGCTGTTCGCCAATGTGCATTGGCAGATCACGCCGAACGGATTTCTGGCCTCGATGATCGCTGGCGGCGTGGCGCTGCTGGCAACCTGCATCTGGGTCGACATCATCGAATTGCGGGAACGGCGGGCGCGCCGTCGGACTGATTTGGAGCGATATAAAGCCGGTCAGGCACTCCCGCCCCCCTTGCCGCCAGAAGCGCGGAAGCTAGTCCGGTCGCGAGCGGGTTTCCGGGCGGTGGCCTTGGCGGCACGTAATTCGGATTATTGATCATCACCCCAGGGGTAGCTTGGCTCGGCAGCATCGGCTGCGTGGTCCGCGCGATGTTCTCCTGATGCAGGGGCGAGCGCTCGCGCAGCATCGTCCCCAGATTATTGATCGCCCGTCGCGTCGAGGCATCGCCGCCGATCTTCGCGCCCAAGGCCGCCAGCGACAGCGGGATCGAGGCGCCGCCGGTCTTGAAGGCCGCAATGACGTGCTCGATGCCCTTCAGACCCGTATCCGGTCCAAGCTTGCCGACCTGACGGGCCGTATTGCCGAGATAGCTGCCGGTGACGGCGCGCTCGAGCGCGTCCTGCTCATCCTGGTTGAAGCCCCGCGCCTTCTGGAAATCGTTCCTCACCAGCGGCCGCAGCGCCTGGCGCAGCGCATTGTTGATGTTGCCGCCGCCGTAGGTCGAGGCGGCCTGAATACGGGCATTCTCCGCGCGGGTCGCGACTTCCTCGGCCCGTTTGGCCGCGCCCCAGTTTTGCCCCGCGTTCTGGAGGATCTCGGCTGCCCGGTTGGCATTGCCTGCAACCAGATCAGGCTGACGCAGATTTTCCAGGAAGCTATTGACGTGGTCGATCGACCGGCTGGCAGCTTCCGCATCGCTGGTCGGATTGCCCGTGGCGTCCCGTTCCGCGGCGATACGTCCAAGCCGTTTGCGGACGGAGGTGATGTCATCGATGGTGAGCGGCGCGCCGACCGAGCGCGCCATGCTCTGATTAGGATTCGACAATTCCGCAATGGCCGAAAACGTCTTGGGCTGGTCGGATGCACGAAAGCCGCTGTTAGGCCCCGCCTCGAGATCGTTCCTTATCCAATGATGCAGGAAGTCGGCCGCATCCGGATTGATCCGGACCGCCTGCACGTCCGGATGATTGTACTGCGCCCGCGCCGCGTTTTTCAGTTCCTCGACCGTCGGCGCGATGGTCTCAGGCGCTCTCGACAGGGTCGAGGCCAGCGTCGACGCACCCGCGCCACCCAGGAGCGCCCAGCCGATCCGCGCGTAGGGCTCGGCTGCGGTGTCCTTGGTCAATAGCCCCGCGGTTTCGCTCGCGATTGCGGGTGCCGCTACGCGCGTTCCGAGCCGCGCCAGCAGGCCTTCTCCACCCCCCAGAAACGCCCCCGGCAAAAACTCCGCCCCGGTCTTGGCATAGCCCCCTGCGACGGTCTGCGGCTTATAATCCGGCGAGACGATCGGGTCCGGCGCGCTATTGATGATGTCGCGCGAGGTCGGAGCATTGGCGATCAGGCCTGCGCCTGGCACGAAGTTCGCAGCCGTGGATGCGGCATTCTTGAACGACTGCACCTTCTCCGGATCGATGCCGAGCTTGGAGGCAGCCAGATCCGTGGCGCCGGAAATCAGCGAGCGCGCATCACCCAGCGCCCCGAGCGTCCCCGCCGTGGCATTGGCGAGGCCTGCGGCCGTGCTCTTGGCAAGGTCCGAGCCGATGCCTTCCTTGGCCGTAACCGGGTCGGCCTCCCAGAAATTCTGGGATGCCGCCTTGGGCGCAACCGGATCAGATTCCCAGAAGTTCGCGGTCATTTCTTGGTCCGCACCGAGCCGTCGGGAGCCACATAGGTCTTGCCGGAAGGCAGAGCGTCATATTCGGCCTTGGTGGAAATCGCCTTTGGTGCGGCCGGCGTTTCTACCGCAGCAGCCTTTGGTTCGCCGGTCGCGGCATCGCTTTTGCCGATCTGCCGCTGGTTGATGCGGTCGAGCGCGGCCTGACTTTCAGGATGGATGATCGGGAATTCCCCGACCATCGGCCCCATGCCATGCTTCCAGCGCTCCTGCAGCGCATTGACCTTGGACAGCATCAGTTCGGCCTGGGTCTTGATCACATCGCGTAACTGGGTCGGCGACTGCGCGCTGTTCAAGGCCTCGATGTCGCGCTGCAGATCGGCCTCATTGCCACCCGTGCCGCGATAGAACTTGGTCGCCTCCTCGATATATTTGTTACGGATGCTGTCGAAGTTGGTTGCAGCAACGCCGCCACCGGCGCTCTTGGCGATCGCGTTCTTTGCCTGGTTGACGTAGTTATTGCCCGGAATCCCGCTGTCGAAATTGCCGAGCTTTTCGGCCTCGTCGCTGAGATGACCGAGATGCTGGATGGCCGTGTTGCCGGCCGTGATTGCGGCTGCGGGCGAGCTCGGACCGCCGGCCTCGAACTCATTGCGCACCTTGATACGCGCGCCGGAATTGCCGGCTTCGAAGGTCGGATCAATCTGGGTGACCAGTTCCTTGACCTGCTGCTGCACCGGATTGAGACGCGAGCCAGTCGGATAAGGCGCACGGCCCTCGATGATCGCCGTGACCTGGGAGGCGACAGCCGGATTCTGCTTTTGCACGGCCGCCAGAAGATCGTGGCCCTGCAGACCGCCGTAGTCGCCGCCGGCTGCACCTTGGCCCTGCTTGATCTCGCCCGTTCGCTTGTTGAAGATGCCCTGCGGGCTCGAGGCGAACTCATCCTCTTCGGGGGTAAGCTGCTTGAGCAGAAGTTTCGAGGCAATCGCCTTGGTCGTCTCGTCGGAATAAGGGTTCTGCAGCACCGCAAACAGCTTGTGCACGTCCAGGCCGCCCGCGCGCGCTGCGGGCGCTTCCGCATCGCTCGCCACCGCCGGATTGATATTAGCCTGCGCCAGCTGCACCGGCGCCCCAACCGTTCCCGGCGCCGCCTGCCCGTTCTCATGCCGCGCCATCGCTGCGATCAGCTGCGGCCGCATCTCAGGCGGGATCGGCGCATTCGGATCGATGCCGAGGTGGCTTGCCACGTCCGAGGCATAGGCCGAGACATTGTTGCCGTCCGACGTCGGCGCCCAGCGCCCGACGATGCCTGCGACCGTATTGAGGCCGTGCTTATCGTGATAGGTCGTCAGCAGGGCATCCGCCGCGGCTGCGCCCTGGTCCGGGGTCTGGAATTTGGCGAAGCGGCCGTCCGAGCCCGCATAGCCCGGCTGCGACCTTGCGAACGGACCGTCCTCGATGTTGAGCGGATTGTTGTTGCGGATGCCGCGCGGCGCGATCGCGCTGTTGATCGCAGCGACGCCTTCGGGCACGGCCGCGGGAGGCGCCAGCGCGGTCGGCGCGCCCGGCGGCGACATGTCGGCGGGAAAGCGCGCGGCGACCGCCTGGTTTGCGGTTTGCGGCGACATTTCCGCTGGAAACCGATTGGCCACCTGCGCGTTCGGGCTGCCGGGCTCGGCCGCGACGGGAGCAGGTGCCTGCGTCGGCTGCTGTACTGGGGGCGTCAGCGTCGCGGTCTGTGGCGCACCTGACGGCGCCGATCGCGCGCCTTGTTGCGCCTGAATGATCTGGCTCTGCAGATCATCCCAGACTGACTTCTTTCCTGCCGCAACGGTTTTGGCCAGATCAGAAGTCGCCGAGCTCGACAGATACGTGCCTGCCAGCGCCTGGGCCAAGCGCCCCAGCGCACCCCAGCCAGAGGTCGGCGAGGCGTCCATGCCCTGGGCCTGCAACGCGTCGCCGGTCTGGATGTCCGACAGCGGGCGATAGACGCCCGGGTCCATGCCCTGGATGATCGCCTGGGTGAGAGGGTTGACTGCCATGTGGCGCTCTCAGGCGATCATGAAGGGAAGCAGTGAGGCGAGTGCACTCGATCCGCCGGAGGCCGCCGCACCACCCGCCGCGGCACCGCCGCCAAGAAGCTTCGGCAGGACGGAAATGCCGGCGCTGCCGAGCGAAGCCAGACCGCCGAACATCGCGTTGTTCTGCGCGAGTTGCGATTTGTACTGATCCTCCATGGCCTGGTTGTAGTTGTTGTAGATGCCGGCCACGTTGGTGGGCTGCAACGTCGCCGGGTCCGGCGCGGGCGCGGGACGGTTGGCGGTAGCGAGGATCTGCGCAAGCGGGCTCATGCGGTTGCTCCCGTCGTGCCAGTGCCGTTATAGATCTGCGCCAGCAGGCTCAGCGGATTCGACTGCGCCAGCTGTTGCTGGGCCACGTTCTGCTGCTGGCCCTGCAGGGCCATGCCGAACATGTTGTTGGCCGAGGTGATACCCTGCCCGGTCGCGCTGCCGAGTGCTGCGGTGCGCGCCTGGTTCTGCTGGGTGCCGAGCTGGGTCTCGGCGTTGCTATAGGCGGGATTGCCGACCGAGATGCCGGCGCGGGTCAGCTGGTCCTGCAACTGTTGCTGCTGCTCGTTGAATGTCGGCTGCAGCAGCGCATTCTCGCCGGCATAGATCGTGTTGGTGGCGTTCTGGTCGACCGCCTGCGGACCGCCCTGCACGATACTGTTGTTGACGCCGGAGAAATTCAGCGGCGTTGTCGCCGACGTTCCTGCCTGCGTCGCCAAGGTCTGCGCGGTCGGCAGCAGCGAGGCTCCCACCTGCTTGGTCCCGGTCAGGATGGCTTGGCTGAGCGGATCAAGCGTGTTGGTCTGGGTATAGGTCGGGATCGTCGTGCCCGTCGTCGGGTCCGTGTAGGACCCCGTCTGATTGTAGGTCGTCGACCCGTTCGGCCCGACGACATTGGTATTATTGATCGCCTGCTGACCGGCCGCCGTATCGAGGTTCGACGTGGTCTGCGCGTTCGCGACCGTGGTCGGATTAGCCGGCGTCGGGACTTGGGGAGAGTTTTTGCTCAAGGCTGGATTCCTCTGCGACCCACCGGGCGGCGTCCTTTTCGAGGAGCCCGTAGGTCTCGGCGCCACCCGACGCAAACACGTCAGGATGGACGCCTTCCAATCGGAAACCGAGGCGGCAGAGGAATGCCCGGGCGGGCTGGTTCGTAGCCTCGATGATAGCCGTGATCCGCTTGCAGCCGAGCTGCAGGAATGGATAACGGATGATACTCTTCACCGCTCCAGGCGAAGCCCAGCGCGGCGAGGTCGTGACGAAGGTAATCTCGATGTTAGGCGGCCGGAAATTGTTGAAGACTGCGACCGCGACGATCCTGTCCTTATGCGCGACGCCGATCGACGTGTTCGGCTTCGCGATGTCCATCTTGAGATGATCGCCGGCCCAGCGGGCCAAGGCGTCATCGCAGTTGAAGATCAGCATTCATAGGCAGCGATGGCCGCGCGAGCCTGCGGCACGAATAGTTTCCAAACCGGCATATAATCCTCGTCTCGCAACTTGAGATGAGCACCATGTACGCCGAGGCGAGGGTGTGACAAGAAATGGGGTATCATCCCTGACGCCAGAGCATCGGGGTCACAATTATATTCCGACGCTATCGCTCGCGCGACGCGCTCGATTCTTTCGCTGTCAGGGTGACCGCTCAGTGCCGCAGCATCGCTGCTGTCCGATTGAACCATACCTTGCTCACTCACAACGAATTCCCCTTCTCCCCCATAAAATCCGTCCGCAGCCAAATCGCCGGCTCCGTCGCCGCGATATTGAGCGCGACCGACATCGCCGTACCGTCCCCGCCTGATGCGCTCCATGCCGTGTTGACGACCTGCTCCGCCGACCATGGCGAGGTGTCCCATGGCGAGGTGTCCCATGGCGAGCCAGGGTTCGAAGTCACGATCGCGACCGGAATATTCACCGGCCCATAATCAAACCCGATCGAGAAGGTATACCCCAGCGATCCGATGGTCTGCAGGATCGGCCGGATCGCGGTCGCGTGCTTGCGCTGCGGATTCTGGAAGCTATTCCACGCCTGCTGCCCAAATGCCGTGACCGGCCCCAGCAGATCCATATTGCCGATGTCAGCCTGGTAGATCACCCCACCCGAACCGCCGAAATAGAGATTATCCTTGAACAGCCCGAAGCATTGCGCCGGCATATTGACAAAGCGGCACCAGGGCGAAGCCTGCAAGCCCGTCTTCTGGTCGATATACTGCACGCCCGTGTTCTGGATGTGCTGCGAGAACGTCCCGTCCGTGTTCGGGATGTTGAAGATCAGCCGCCGCCCCTTCGGATAGTACAGCGCCTGCCAGCCGAACGCGCCCCGGTTGGCCGCGACCGCCGCCTGTACCGCATTCGAGATTTTTGAGCGCGGCGGCAGCGCGCCATCCTTCAGCGCAGCGAGCTGCTGCTTCAGCGGCACATGGTCGTCATAGGTGGTCAGGAACGCTTCCGACCCGTAGTTCGTGACCGCCCGCGACGATACCGGCGGGGAGATCGCATAGATGCCGACCAGCGCCCAATTTTCCAGATCACCCGGATTGGTGCCGAAATAGATCAGGCAATCGCCCGACGACATGATGAAGACCACGAAATCCTGGACGCCGTTGCCGCCGTCGAGGCTATACGTCGTCATCGCGATCAGGTTTCCGCCCCGAGGCGAAAACGCCGACAGGTCGAAGAAATTCAGCGCACCCGTGATCGAGTTCGACAGCGCATAATAGAAGCCCGTCGAATTGGCCTGCCAGAAATAGAGCCGATTCTGATACTGCCAGCCCCCGATCAGGGTCGACAGCGACACCCCGGTAAAGGTGGCATTCGCGACCGTCGAGCCGTTGTAGACCTGCAGCGTGTCATTGCCGTTGGCAAAGAACGTGCGCGACAGGAAGTTGACGGTCTGCCACTGATCCGACCCGAACCCACTCGCGAGCGGCGCGCCGACCGCGCCCGAAGCCGACACGTCGTAGATCGCCCCGGATGCCGCCGCCAGAAACTTCCGCGTCGCCCCCGCATTGTATTCCGCGAGCGTCTGCACCGCGCCGACCCCGAGCCCCGTCGCATAGGACTGATAGCCGTTGCGCAGATTGACGCCGCTCGCGTCCGGAAACAGATTGTCCAACTGGACCGCATCCAGCGGATCCATGTCGGTCAACGCGTCGCGCGTATTCCAGCCCCGGATCGGCGCCGGCAGATTGGTCGGCTGGACCACGGGCTGGGCTGCGATCTGTAGCCGGTCGGCGAGCGAGAGCAGCGCCATCAGCCCGGACCCGGGAAGCTGGCTTCCTGTATATTCGACGGCGACAGCAGGAACTCATAGGTGTTCGGCACGATCGAAAGGATTGCAGCCCCGCCATCGGTCGCCATCGCCTTGCGAACCTGGCTTTCGTACTCGCTCAATTCTTCGTTGTAGGATAGCCCCAGCCGCCGCAGCATGCGCCAGGTGACGCCCAAGGTCATCAGGTACTCATCCAGGATGCCGATGTCGGTATCGGCCTCCCAGAGCGTCTGCGGCGTCCCTGAAACGCTCTCGCACCAGGCATTCGAAACATATTCCATCACCAGCGGCGAGCCGTTGTCGGTCGGCACCGGGTCGATCGAGAACCGGAGCTGGCCGCCCTCCTGCCGGAAGCGGAAGCGCCGCTGCACCGAGGCCTGCCCGATCACGCTGGACTTGTAGACCTGCCACTGCTGTGGGCTTTGCGGCCCGCGCATCTGCCAGTAGCGCGAGCGATCCCACATCGTGCCGTCGACCGGCCGCTGGAAGTCCGCCGGCAATGCATAGTCCGACTGTCCGAACTGAAATGTCCCAGCCCCGGTCTGCGTCGCCGGCAGGCTGAAGGTGACCGTCGATGATGTCACCGCGGTTACGATCGCATTCTTCGGCACGCCGGTCCCGAATGCGTACCAATATGGCGCCTGAATCCCGACCGTATTCGCGAGCCCCGAAATCACCCCGACGCCCGCAACATTCGCGATCGTGCCGCTTTGCGCCGCCAGCGCCATGGTCGAGAAATCGAACTCTCGGATCATCGAGACCCAGCCGCCCTGCGGCTTCCGCGCCAGGGTCTGGCCTTCCTTCTGCGCCGCCGCCAATAGCCGCGACGCGGTCTGGTCGGTATTGCCGATGATCGATGTCGGCACCGAAAGGCCGAGGTCGTTCGCGACCTGCTGGCAGATGGAAAGGAGGCTCATTTCTTCTTACGACCAATCTCGGCCATGCCGAACTTCGGCTTGGCTTCCGCGCGCTTGTTGGCGGTCGCGATCGCCTCGCCTTCCGGAACGCCGCGATTGACCATGGCGGTTGCGATCTTCGCGGCCTTGTTCGCCTTCGCACCGCTCAGCTTATGGTTATGCTTGGCGGCGAACTCTTTCCCGGACCAGGGCATCACCACTTGTCCTTTTTCGCAAGCCGCTTCTCCAACTCGCGACCCGCTGGAGAGGCCTGCTTTTTCGGATGGCTGAAATGCTTGGCGTTCTCGGCAAATTGCGCTTCCTTCCGCAGCGCTGGACTTTTCGAGTTTTCAGCTTTCTCGATTTTGGCTTGCGGAATCGGCTTGCTCTGCGACACGCCTAGTTTTTTATGCAGCAAGCCCTTATGCGACGGCTTGATATTGATGGCCATGTCGGTTCCTCCCGATCAGGACGTGTGCGAGGCAGCGTCGGCTTCTGCCTTGGCGACCGCGTCCTCGATGGCCTTGGCGTCGGCCGCTGGCACCGAGATCGAGGCTTCCGCAGGCGCGGGTGGGGACGGAGGTGCAGCCGCCGGCACGTCACCGAGCAATTCCAGCGCGAAGCTGGTCTGGCCGCCGCCGGTCCCGCCGGCCGGTTTCTTGACGTAGCGCTTGCCCTCATGCTCGACGACATCGCAGGAGACGCCGTTGATCAGGATCGTGTCGACCGTATCCATCAGTTTGCCCTTTCTCCCGTTGCACTGTAGATCGCAGGCTTCTTTGGCGCCTTGCGCTCCAGGTCGGCAACCTTCTTTTCCAGCGTGGCGCAGCGCAATTCGAGCCCCGCGATGACATTGGTCGCCAGTTTGATGCCGCGCTCCAGATGCTCGGAGAACGTCATCATGTTCTCCAGCGTCTGCTGAATGGTCTCGCGTTCGTTCTCGCTCAGCGTCTCGTCATTGGCTGGGGGCGACTGTTTGAATGGCACGACCTTGTCGTCGCTCATCAGACCGACTCCAGGCTCGACTGATCGCCACCCTGCGCGCGACGCCGCCGCGGCGCGCGCGAGAGGTTGTCCAGCGAGGACGCGACCTGCTCCTGCGGAAGCGCCTGGCGCGCGTGCTCGGCCGGATCTTCCATGCCGGGAATCGTGGTGAGCAGCGGCGACGGCGTGTTCTTCATGGTCTGCAGTTCGGCAAACCGGTCGTTCATCAGCCGGCCCATTTCCTCGATCTGATGGCGAAGTGCGGCGATCTCGGCGTCCTTGCGGTCGTTGTCGGCCGCAAGGCGCGTGGTCGCGGCAATCCGCGCCGCATCGTCCAGGAAGATTTCCGCAGCCTCTTTGAGCTTGCGGCCGCCCATCTTGATACGCTGGATCACATGATCGCTCATGTCGCGGACATGCTCGACCGTGAGCAGCCCCATGGCCTTGAGCTCGGCGCGCTGCGACGCCGCCAGAATCGGCCACTCCTCGAGCGGGGTTCCGTCCGGCGCCATCTCGATGCCCTGCTTGAACGCCTCATATTCCCGCGGCCAGCGCTGCCGATGCTCGTTGTTGACGTTTTCCTTGTGCTTGGTGAACTGCGAGGAGCCTGGGATGATGATCTCGACGCGCTCGACATCGGTATAGATTTGCCGCCCCTCGCGCTCGGTTGCGACGAGATTGAGCACCGCTTCGACATAGAAGCGCGGATAGACGCCGGGATTTGGAGTGTTCATGGGAAGAGACTTTCTGTTGATTGCCCGGAGGCTGGATCATCGCGACAAATTAAGAGAAACGCACAAAGACGGCCGTGTAACTAACCGTCGCGTTCCCTTTGTTTTGCACGATTTCATCATCCGTCGTAATGACGGAAGCGAAGAGACCCAACGAATTATAGGCGTCATTTGTGGGGTCGGCGTCCTGAGCCAGATGTACGCGACGGTCGCCCGCCTTGACTCCCGGCACGCTAATTGTTGCGGGCCCTGGCGTCACAGTGAGATCAACTCCGGTGAATGTTACCGCAAAGACTGAGAAACCGGCCATAATTACCCCACCGTCGCAAAGATCGTCAGACCAGCGGTCACGGCCCACAACGTCTGACCGTTGGCGTTTACTGTGCGGCCGGCATTGAGAGCACTGCCAGCGAAAGTCGATCCGACCGGCGGATAAACCGTCAGATTGGTTCCACTGGAATTGGTGACGACGAACTCGCCCGTTCGGTTCGGCAGGATCACGCCTTGCCCCGCGCTCACCGTCGAGACGATCGCTGCATCCGCAACCAACTGTGTTGCAGTTGTCTGCGAGCTTCCAGCGGCCGAGACGCCGGTCTGGGGCGTATCGAAACCGAGGGGATTGGCCTGACCCGCCGGCATGCCGGCCGCCATCAATTCTGAACTGAGTGACATGTCATTTCCTTTTCTGATTGCCGCCTACGCGGCGCGCACTGCATGTTGAGGGATTTTCACGAACCAGCAGAAGTTTTCGCCGAGCTCGAGCGTGAGACCGTGACGCGATACGAACTCGTCGACGGCGCGCGTCACGCCGAATTGCGGAAAGCCTGGGTTCTGGTAGTCATGCCCGCAAAGAAGCCCGCCCGGCCTGATCTGCGGCGCCCACGCCGCGATATCTGCCGCGCAGCCCTCATAACTGTGATCGGCATCGATGAAGACGAAATCCAGACAATCGTCTAATTCTCCGATCCCGGCCGCATCAACCGATCGCATATGGAGAATTTCGGCACGACCGCCCGCAAACGCCACGCGCTTCCTCGCCTGCCGCATGAATTCGTCCTGGGTCTGTTGCGCGAGGCCCGCATGCCAGTCGCCGCTATCGACCTCATATGCGCGGCCCCCGCCTTCCCAGCTATCGACCATGATCAAATTCAGTTCGGGGCTCGCCTTAAGCAAGGCCCGCGACATCTCGCCAGCGAACACGCCGATTTCCACACCCAATGTTGCGCCGGGACAGCGTGATAGCACTTGATGCGCCCGCAATTCAGCTGGCGTCATCATCGTCGCGAGGTTGCGCGCGATATCTGGCAGTAGCCCCGAGCCATGGACGGTGATCGTCACATCATCGGCCTCATAGCGCGGTGCTAGCTCCATAAACTCCTGCGCCTGGCCGACCATCCAAGGCGCACATATGTAATGTTTGTCGCCATAGAGCACGTCGTTTCGCGGATCGGCGTCATTCAAGGCCTGCGGATAGGCATGATGTGCCGAGCCGCGGAATGAACTGTCATAGCCGTAAAGATGAATCTGCCGGTAGCCGCGTGACACAGCGAGCGCGATCGCATTCATGCCGACCGTGGTCCCACCGCCGATCAGATAGGTCACGCGCGCCTTTTCGTCCTTGAGTATCTGCTCGATGCCGGGCGTGTTAGCGTGCCAGAGTGTGACCCGCCGACTATAATCGAACCATCCATTGTCGAACGCCTCGAAGACGGATGGATCGCATTGCGAAGCGACAAGATGTTCGCTGGCTACCGATATGAACTTCGCGGTCTCTGGACGCGCATCGAGAAGCACTTGCACGTCGACAGGTATTTCATTCGCGTAGCATATCTTTCGCGCGGCATCGTTGAGCGCCCAGATGTCCTGGCCGATGCTCTTGCGCCACTTGATCTCATCAATCATGTCGACGACCGACGGCCCTCCGCCGATAATCGCGACATGCCGATCGTGCTCTTTGTTATCTGCATCGAACCAGACCAGATCGCGCGCGCAGGCCGAGCGCACATTGGCAAATAGCGCCTCGATCTCGGTATTACAGACTGCCTTCAATTCGCTCGACGACAGGCCACCAATCTTCCAGACCTTCGGCACCCAGCCTTCAGTCACCTCATGCGGCCGCGGCCTGCCATGAAACACCACGACCGCCGCGTCGGATGGAATCCCTCGCGTCTGCTTATAGGACACGAACATGCCCGGGAAGGCGATCTGCAGCCGCTCACGACCCTTGGAATAGCATCTCTCGATCCACGCCTGATCGCCGCCCGGATCATCCATCGGGCATCCCGCACGCTTGAAGGTCTCCCAGATGTCGGAATGTTTGCCAGCTTCCCACGCCATCACCGAGGACTGTAGCCCGAGCGGCCGATAGAAGTCCTGCAGAATCCCAAACTCGCCCTTGTACGCTGCCAGCCGATCAATCGCGCCGGTAATAACCGTATCCAGATCGAAGAAGAGCACGCGATCGCCGGCCGGAAACAATCCCTCGCGAAACAGCGCGAGCTTCGACCACCAACCCGGCAGATCGGCCGGCAAAGGCGCCGTCTCGATTCCAGACCCTTCGAGCTCGAAGGGTCGATCGGTGAAGCACACGAAGCGCGCGACAAAGCCGCCCTCGAGATTCCGCGCGATCATGTCCTTAAGAAGGAGAACATAGTCTGGCGAAAACGCCTCGCCCGCGCGGATGCAGCAGATGTGAAGCATTCCTACGGGCACCTAGCGACTACTGCAGTGAATGTGATGGCCGAATAATCGGTGGGATCAGCTTGAACGAACGTATCATCAGTACCGACGTATGGACGGAAAGTTGTGGTGTCCCACGTGCCAGATCCATGGTGGATGGCAAGGACGACGTCGCCAACCTTCACACCCGGGACGGAAACCGATCCCAGGCCCGTTCCACCGTTGAAAGTCACTTTAATTAGAGCAGTCTCGGAATAGGTTCCCACCTCAAGCCTCCAAATAGTGTCGAGAAACTCCCCGGAAGGAGCAAAGCCCTCCCTCCGGGGTCGTTGTTGCTGTTATGCCAACTGGTTCTCTTGGCACGGTCGATTGATCAGCACGACCCACGTCGAGGTCGTGCTCGTCACAGTCGTCAGATTGGCCCCGCGAGCGCCCATGATGTGTACGCCGGCGCCAGAAGTCGGCATCCAGCGACCAGCCGTACCGGACTGGAACACCTTGGCATTCGGAAGCACTTGCACGGCCGTCTTCTTGACCGTCGCCAGGCCGCCAATCTGATACCAGCCGTACTGGCTGGCCACGTTCGCCGCCATGGCGACCGCGTTCGGATTGACGTTGTTCTGCGTATTCGGCGACAGCGTCGTCTGGTAAGTCGTCGTGCTGTACGTCACGACGAGACCAACGACGGTCGATGCAACGCCGAGCAGATAGATAAACTCACCCTGCCCGAACGTCGGATCACTCGCCCGGATGATCTTCCCGAGCGGATGGTTCTGCACCGTCGACGTGGTGGCGATCGGCTGAAGGCCGAGTTCGTTCTCGTTAGGAATGAAAGTCATGTTCTGATTTCCTTTCCCATCAAGCCGTGATCACGCCTTGCAGGAAGCGGTTGGAACAAGTGAGGTTCCCCGCCCATGCAATCAGCTTGACCATGGCATCCTGGTTGACCGAGAAGCGATCGGGATCGAGCGGCACCATGTCGCGATCTTTGTGGGGCCGCCAGAAGATGAATTCGGAATTCAAGAAGTACATGTGATTGCTCGGCGCACCGCTGCCGCTCAACCACGAACCACCCGAACCGATCGCATTGCCCGTCGCCACGTTGCCGAGCGTGTTGCCCTGGAAACCACCGTCATACACGACGTCGGCATCCATGAACTTCAGCGAGGCGAAGCCGGCCATGCCGTTGTTGGCATCGCCGATGCGCTGGATCGCCTGCAACGACTCCCAGTAGAAGCGGAAGTACACATTGTCCGCGATGATCAGATCGGGACGATCCGGCCCGCGAGCTTGCGCCAGCCAGGTCCGGTTCATCATGGTCTGGATCGTCGAGGCGCCCGGCGTGAGACCGTTGGTTGCAAAGGACTGGACGTTGTTCTGCCAGAACAGTGTTGTTATCGCATCGGCTTTTTATCCGATGCCTCACTCAGTCGCCTGAGTGCTCAGCATATCTGTTCGATTTCGCTACATTTGCTGCTTGCGTGAGAATTTGCAGATTGAGCGGAACATGGAGACCGGAAACCGTTTTGCCATTGAGCGGATATTTGTGATCGACTTGATGCTTGATGCCCGTTTCACGGGTCAAGCGCCTCGCCTCTTCATATATCGCGTTCATGGCAGCCCAATCATCGGCCGTTAGCCATGCTGGCGTTGCTTGCGAGAGTTTCTTCTCATACTTGATCTTGTTCGCTTTGACGCGAGCAGGATTGTTATGAGCGCACACTCTGGAGCTTCTGCGTTTCGCCTCTAGCTTCTCTTCGGCCATCCCATATTTGGTGACGGCTTCAAGCATGGCACAACCGCAACTTTGGCTGGTGCCCGACGAAAGCATGAACCCGCGAACAGCGCGTTCCGTACCGCAATCACATACGCATATCCATGTCGCATCGCCGCGATCGTCCGCGCAGGCAAACGATTTGACCGCCCATCGGCCGAAACGCTGACCGCCCAGATCGATCACGCGGATGTCGGAGAGAAGCCGACATTTGCGAGAACAGTACCGCCTTGTTTCATAGAAGTGAGTGGCACGGAGCGTAACCACTTCACCGCAATCGCAGCGGCACTCGAACATTCGACATTGATATTTATTGTAGCCCGCATCAGCGGTCACTGTGAGATGACCATGCCTCATCCCGATGGAGATGATGTGCTTTTGCGGAGCGCCCATAGACCCTATAGAATCAGGGTTTTTGGAGCGCAGCAAGTAGAAAATCGCCGGGCGCTCGTGGGTGGCTTATTCTTTCGTCACCACCTATGCGTTGCACCTTCCGCGACCCTGGGGCTTATCGCCTTACGTCCGCGGCTTGGCTCAGGATTATCTGCGAGAGAGTTTCCCTGAGTTCACCCGGTTTAAACTCACACCTCACGATGCGAGGGGGCTAATGGCTAACCCCAGACAGAAGCGTCAATTCCACCGACCACGTTCGTATTCACATCGGCAACAATCAACTGAAGGCCGCCGACCTGTTTCCCGCCGTCGGCACTTCCATTGGAATAGCCGTCGTTCGAGAGATTGTTTTGCATGGTCCGCTCAGCATTCCCGATCCGGGATTCGAGCAAGTTGATCATGCGTTCTTTTCCTGAATTCTGGAGCATTTCCAGACCAGAAATCGAAACCGCAGCCGCCGCTTGCGCGAACGGATACTGCGCAGCGGTGAAGACATCCGACGGAGTGATGTTGAGGATGTCGTAACCGCTATAACGCTTGTACGTGCCGTTCTCGGAGTACTCGAGCTCCTGCACGATGGCTTGACCGCCATCGACCGGCTTCACCTTCCCCTTCGCCGAGAGGCGACGGAGCAACGCGTTGTTCTTGGCCAGTCTGTTATCGCGGCGGCTCTTTATCCGCCGCCTCCGACGATCGCTCGCCGGCTCGGACTATCTCATCACTTCTGGAACGCAGTAGATCATTCGTGCATGCGATGTTTGCGACGATTTCGGCTTGGCGCTTCATGAGCAACGGCATTGCCGCATCCCATTCACGCGCTGCCTCATCGCTTATTCCGCCGCCATAAGCGCGGACAAAGATCGGCATCGGAATAATCAATCTGCAATCCTCAAGTGTCGGGGGCTCGTGGGCGAATTATTGTTGGGACTCATCGCCTAGTCTCTACGCTTTCTGGCAAACCATCGCCCTTGCCAGCTTAGCACGGTATTGGCTCAAAGAGCTGTTCACCGTTTCACCCGATTTTACAACGTCCTCCAATTAAACGTTGTCGGCCAGCTTGCGCGACCGATTGAACAGGGTCGTCGTTGTAATTTCGCCCCAGTTCGTATTCGGAATAGCCATGGATTCTCCTGATGGCTAAGTGTTGTGATGGAGAGGTCAGGCCGCCGTATCTTCGAAGGCTGCCTCCAGCGAATCGCGAATGGACGCCTCCGTGTTCTGCTTGCCTTGAGGAGCCTGGCCTGCGCCTGGGGCACCCGTGACAGAAGAACCCGCGCGTCTCGCGGCTGCAGCTTTTGCCTTGGCCGCCTCGGTGCGCGCGGTTTCCTCTTGCTGCTTTTGGGCAGTGAGTACTTTTTGGCGCACGGTGGGGTTGGCATAGACTGCCATTTCATAGAGGTCCTTGAGTTCAGGGACAGGCTGCTTGCTGGCCACGTAGCCTTGGGCCATCGAGGTCATCAGATCCTCGACGTCCGCAAAGTGCGGGTGCAGCAGATTGCCCTTGTCGTCTTGGGCGCTCTTGAATTGATCGACCTGGGACTGCACGGCGTTGGCCTGTGCGATGTCCTGGGCCTGACGGGCAGCGGCTTCGCGCTGCTCGATGGTCTGGAATTTCTGGCCGAAGTTGCCGACCTGCTCGCGCAAGGCGCGGAGCTCGGCCTCGACGGCGGGCGGCAGCGCTACGACCTGGCCGTCCTGGACGGCGGTCGGCGGCGGCTGGGACTGGCCCGGCTGCTGCGTCTGTTGCGTGGCCTGCGCGGCGCTGATGCCGAGCGCGGCCGCGATCTTCGCCACGGGGATATTGTAGCCGCCGACGAGGCCCTTGATCACGTCGACCGCGGAGTCGGTGCCGCCGGCGAGCTTCATCTCGACATTGGCCCAGGCCTCGATCAGCGACCGCGGCGTGAAGCCTTTGCTCCGCATCGCGTCCATGTGCGGGGCGAACATGTCGTTGACCGGGCCGTATTCCTTTTGCAGGTGGGCGACAGCCTGCGTCTTGCGGGTGTAATCGGCCTCCATCGACTTGAAGCGGTCGAGGATGAAAGATTGCACTTCGGGCGGCTGGGCCTTGAACTTGTCCTTGTCGGCCTGCGACCAGTGCGCGGGGGCGTCCTGGCTGGTTGCTGCAGCTGCGGCTGCCTTTGCGGCCGGGTCTTCGGTGGTCGTTGCGGCCTTGGGATCGGTCGCGGTCTTGGCCGTTGTCGCGGCGGGATCGGCCGCGTCTTTCTTGACGAACTTGCCGTCGGGGCCGCGGACGCGCTCGCCGGTCGCGGCGTCGCCATCCATTGCGGCCGACGTCTTGTCGGCGGTGGACTGCTGTTGCGCGCCTTCGTTGCCCGCGCTCTCGGACTCTTCGAGGGCCGCGGTCAGTTGCGAGCGGATGTCGTCGGCTGGCTGAGTGGTGGTCTCAGTGCCTTCTTCGAGTTCGGGGGGCATGGATGTTCCTGGTTATGATGTGGTGCTAGTCGCCGATCGCGCGCTTGATGTCGGCGACGCGGTCTTTCTGGCTGAGCTGCTCCCGCTTGGGCGTCGGCATGTCGTTGCCCATTTCGAAGTAACCGTTGCTCTTGAGGAACTCGCGATGCTGGCGGCGGCCACCGATCACGGGGCGCTTGCCGGTCATCTTGTCGACGGCGGCGGCGCGGTATTCCTTGAGGTCGCCGACGATCATCGGGCGCGCGAGGTCGGAGCGCGGACCTGCGTCCTTGAAGTGAGCGGCGCATTTTTGCGGCCACGCTTCCTCGAGGTCGTGCCATTTGCCGCAGGCGCGGCAGAGACGCTGGCTCATGCGAACCTCATCAGGACTTCGCGGAAACGTTTGGGAGGTTGGAGATCGCCTTCATGGTGCTCTCCATGTCGGAGAGATCCATCTCCCGCTCGCTCAGGACAGAATCGCCGGCAGCGAACGCGTCTGGCTCACGACGCTCCAGTGCATCGAGGCGACCTGCCCACTCGTCGGCCTTCTTGTCATAGGCCTCTTTCTTTGTCTTGATGCGATCGGCAACGGCAGCAAGCTTGCTCACACGACCCTCTCTGATCATTTGGTGCACGACGCGCGCCGCGGTGACGCGGTCGGTCGCGTCAGCCACGGCTTTGGTGATGTCCGGTTTCGCTGATCGCTCTGGCTGCTTGTACGGCCATGGCTCGATCAGAAGCTCATCCGGCGGCATCGGGCGGATTGCTCTGGATATGGCTCAGGATCGCGCGGCCCACGAAGTTGCGCGCAGCGACCTTGTTCGGCTTGTGCTTGTTCAACTCGTCGATCGGGATCCGGACGGTATAGCGCGAGCCGTCCGAGTGCTGGTAGGTGTAGGAGCAGACGCGGGCCTGCTTGTCATAGGACGTGGCGACGATCTGGGTGTCGAGGTTGATCGCGGTCATGCGGCAATCTTCCCGCACCAGCCCGCGAAATTCGGCGCGATGATCTCGTCGCACGGACTGTCAGAACCATCAAGGCGAAACTCGCGGCTAGCAAATTCTCGCTCGATTGCATCGATGGCGCCTTCCTTGTCGCCACCGCGCATGATCGCGCTCTCTGCCGCTTCCGTTGCCGCATCCAAGAGATCGCTGGAATGGAAGAATCCTTTATCCGACCGGATGTGCATCGTCGTGACGACGATCTCACGCCAATTACACATCTGGAAGCCGAGATGTTCTTTGATGCGCTCCTGGGGTTCGACAGCGCGAATGCGTGCGACGGTTTCTGCGAGCAGTTGATAGAACTGGTGACGAACGTCACGCTTGATGTCATCGAATACACTCACTGCAACCCTCCCGCCGCCCGGCTTGCCACCGTGGTTGCCCGGATCGTTTCCAGTTCGTGCTGGTTCTGGACGCGCGAGGCTTCCAGTCCAAGTTCGGCCTGCTTGAGCGGCGCTTCTGCGGCCATCGCCATGCGCTGGTCGTTGCTCTTTTGCGCGGCGATCTGCAGCATGGTGACGTTCTTCTCATGCGCGATCGCGACCGCGTCAGATGACTTCTGCGTCTGCACCTGCGCATCGACCTGCGTTTCGTGCAGTTGCGCGGCGAGTGCGGCCGGATCGGTCTGCTTGCCGCCGGCCTTGGCGGCGCCAGGCGGCGGATCGGGCGGCAATTGAGCAAGCGCGGAGAACGCCTTGCCGATGGTCTCCTCCAGCGGACGCGCGACACGCCAGCCGCGGACCACGAACAGGGTGAACTCTTTCGCGAGCTCGGCCATCTCCGGATTGCCCTTGGCGATCGGCACCATGGTTTCCATGAAGGGGACGAACTGCTGCATGAACTCGGTGCGCGAAGCCTTTTCGGCCTGCTCATCTGGGGCGATCGTCGAATCCGCCTCGATGTCGATACGGAAGCCGTGCGCGCCGTCCTGCTTGATCAGTTGGACTGCGGCATCGAACTCCGCCTGCTTCTCGGCATTCTCGGTTACGATGGCCTGCACCTTCTGGGCCATCTGCTGCCATTGGGCCATCTGCTGCTGGTAGGCCTGCATCTGCGGCGATGGCGGTGCAGGTTGCGGAGGCGCTGTAGGCGGCCCGCTGGCGGTAGCGACCCCGCCAGGCGCTGCTTGGCCGCCCGCGGCCGGCATTCCCGGCGCAGCAGCGGGACCGGGAGGGGCAATCATCAAAGGCTGTTGCGGCATCACGGGCTGCGGCGGCAGCTGCGGCACGGGCTTGAGCTGCGGATAGCCCGTGATCATCGAAATCGTCTTGGCCGAGAAATGCTCGGCGATGATGCCGCCCATCAGGCGGAACATGTCGCGGGCGAAGCGAGCGATCTGCTTCTGCTGCGGCGTGATGCGGCGGGTCGAGAAGTTGGCCTTCAGTTCCTGCGCGCCGAGCGTCTCATCGGGCGAGGTCTGGCCGCGCATGATGTCGCCGATGCCGGTGATCTCGTAGAGGATCGCCTTGGTCTTGTCGCGGGCGTTGTAGAGCTGGATCAGCGTCTCGGCGACCTGCTGGATCGGCACCCAGGTGATGCCGCCGCCGGGCTTGCCGTCGACAAAGAACTGCCAGTCCTCGACCGGGATCATCCGGTTTTCCATGCCGTCGTCAAAGACCTGCTGGAGGACTTGCTTGTTCTCGCCGGGATAGAAGCCGGTGACCTTGAGCGCCTTGGTCAGGATGTCGATGCGCGCGGTGAGGTTGTCGAGCTCGCGGGCCTGGTCCTGATACTCCACGTAGTCAGGGACCGGAATCCGCTTGTCGTTGGTCATCGTGGCAAAGCACGGGTTCGGGTTCGGGAAGAACCCCGGCAGCCGCAGCGGATCGTCCTGGTCGTCGAGGATCAGGTCGGGTGTCGAGGGCGCCAGCCACACGGCGCGCTTCTTGATGCGGTCCCAGTATTCGTGGACCACGGCTTTCTTGAACAGGTCCGGGGGAGCCGCCGTGCTTTCCTTGTCGGCGCCACCGGACTCCATTCCCTTCGGCGTGTAGTCGAGCGAGACCTTGCTGCCCTTGGCTTTGCCGAAGCGGGTGACCAGCTCATCGCGGGTCAGGTACGACTTGTAGCGCACCCACGGCACTTCCGACCATTTGCGGGCGGGACCTTCGCGGTAGTCGTGCCAGAACACGTAGGAGGGTTTCGCCTCCTCGTAGACCACTTCGCGCAGCGGTTCGGGCTTGTCGCCTTCGCCGGCGACGTTGGAGCCATGCTCGTCCGCATTGGCGAACTCGCCGTTGTCTTGATCGCCGCCTTGAGGCTTAGCGCCTGCGGCTGTCGGTGCGGAGATCTGCGCCGGCGGCGCGGCCTCTTTGATCTCATCGCCGAAGTGCGGCACGTAGAGCACGCGCGCGACACCACGGCCTGGCAGAAGCCGGTCCTCGGTGACCGACTCCATCAGGTCGTCGAAGTTGAAATGATCCGCCGAATAGGTGATCGAGCGCTGCAGCAACTCTGAGGCCAGCCGACCGGTCGGGTCTTCGTCGCGAAAGCGGCGCTCGACGTCGGCGACTGGCGTGCGGGCGTAGAGCGTCGGGATCAGGGTCTGGACGTTGGACCAGAGGATATTGAACTGGTTGTTGTTCTTGGTCGCCTCGGGACGCTCGTCGCGGTAGCGCTGGACGATCTTGCGGGCCTGCTTGACCCACTTGCGTTCTTCCTTCTCGGCGATCTTCTCCTGGCCCATCCAGAAGGCGTAAAGCGCCGCATCGCCAGAACCCAAGTCCTTGCGCTGCTCGATCG
>FTCV01001319.1_pt1 | contig 31479 bp, 26 predicted proteins | sample 1639691 | NCBI WGS metagenome assembly FTCV01 (sample SAMEA3914864, study PRJEB12502) | metagenome | biome: forest; material: soil | place: USA | collected 2012-03-12 | depth 0.3 m
CCCTCAGCTGAGCTTTTGTAGTGAAGACCTTTTAGCTCCGTTCTCGCAACCATGCGCCTTTGCGCCCCGCCGGCGTTGGCAATTGCGAAAGTCGGGCTAAGGCAACGTCGGTTGAGCCTGAGCTTGCGCCAGCTGCGTCCGCAGGCGGGCTTTCAACGCCGCCGGCAAGGAGCTCCCATCCAACCAATCGCCAACTTCCTTCCCCCATTTTTGACCGTAAGTCTCCATGGCGCCCTCGAGCGCGCTTTGACGCAGCGTGGGATCGGAAATCTCTAAAGCTAAATCGAGGATGGTGGCCGGGGTGGCCAGATCCTTCATGGTCATTTGTTCATCGTCCTGGACCGCCCCGGCGAGAAAAGCATCCCGGTCTTTCCCCAGCGGCAGATCGGGGCGGCCGCCGATGTGAGAGCCCAGCGCTTGCCAGGCATTTTCCCGGGCATTGCCTTCGGGCAGTGTTGCCGCCCATTGCTCCCCTGCGTCCGGATCGTGGAAAAAGTTGTCGGCCATACCGCCGGCAAGCCGCGCCTGGGCGGCGGGAGGCAAACTCGAGAAAAGTGCCAGTCTCTGCTTCCACTCGAGCCCCACATTGCCGGCTGCGAGTTCGGTCAAGCGGTCGCGATCATACCCCGCGGGCAGCGCTTGCAGCCAGGCGAGGGTCGCATCGGGCGCGCTTTGCAGCGCTTGCGCCAACGGCCCTATAGCATTCAAATCCTCATCGTCGTCATCTGGGAAATCGTAGCTTCGGCCCAGGTCGTCGTGTTTGATGATCGATTTCGGGGGATAGTAAAATCCCCCCATGTCGACTCCGTTTTCCAGCGTCCAGTTCAAAGCGGAAATTGGATCTTTCTCTGCCCAGACTGTCGCCAAATGCCGCGCGTTCTGCGGATATCGCGCGGGGTCGAGTTGATCGAGCATTTCGAGTGCTCGAGCCGGATCGGCGGCGGCAAGCTGGCAAACGAGATTTGAATACGCGGCGCCGTCGGTTATGCCCAGCGCCTGGCATTGCTCCAGGCCTTGCGCTGCGGCATTGGCCGGCCAGGCGCGCAAAACTGCGGCGATGGCCATCTCTCGGTTCTTTGCATCGGCCAATTCACCCGCAGCGGCCAGGGCGCGAGCAGGATCCTCTTTCGTCCAGTCGATCAGCAAATCGATCAGGGCGGTGCTTTGGGCCGCGTCGGCGGGAAACGCGCGCAGAAATTCGAAACGCCGCGCCGTTTCTTTCTCCGGCCAGTCACTCATGGCACGTTCGAGAAACAAGTCCGCCACCGCCGTGCCGGCATGCTCGAGGGCGAAATTTAGCGCCGCGGCCGCATCGCTGCGCGCCCAGGCCCAGATCAAACTGGAATCGTTATTCGAGATGAAGGCCAGTCCGCGCGGACCTTGTTGTGCCGAAACATCGAGGAGCGTGTGAATCCAGGCGGAGGCGGATTTTGCATCCCGCTTTAACCACCAGGTGAATACTTGCGCCAATGCGTCGTCTTCGAGTTTTGCCGGTCTTCGGCGCAAGCCATCCAGCAATTTCGCCATCTGTACGGCATCGAGTCGTTCCAGTTCTTCTCCACAGGCGACAAGATCGTCGAGCTTCGTATTTCGGGTGCGAGCCTGTAACACGGCGCTGAGCGCGGTTTCCGCCGTTGGCGCGATGATTTCCTGTGGGGACCTTGCCGGTGTCGCGGTATTTGTGAGCAGCGGCGAGCGAATTTCCCGGTGCGATGGCGCGGAGAGTGCGCCAAAGAGAAATCCGCCCAGCGCCAACCCGGCGTAGATAAGCAGCGCGCGGTTCATCGAATTACGGCCAGGTTTGCATCCTCCATCGCTTGACCAGACCGAATCGGGAGGCCCATTCGGCGGCGGCCTGCGGGTCTTTCCACTTCCACGCGACGAAAATAAAACCTGCGGCCAACTGGCGCGCCGCCGGGTCGCCGATGGAATCGAGGTAGCCCGCCGCTTCGGCAGGGTCCTGCTGTGCCGCGCGACCAATGAGGCCGCTCACTGCCGTATCTCGCAGTTTGCCCGGCGGCAAGGCCGCCGCCCATTGCGACAGGGCGTCGGGCTGCTGCGAATACCACTGAGAAACAATCGCCGTCGTTGCTCCCGTCAAGTCGACGCCGGAAGGCAACGAGCTCAGCCACCCGGCGGCCTTTGCAGGGTCTTCTTTCGCGGCAATCTGTGCGAGCTGAGTGGCAATCGTTGCATCTGCATCCGAGCACGGATGAAACAGCGCAAGGGCCTGATCGATGTTGCCATTCTCGGCGAGGTGAGCGCTGGCATCGTTCCCCAGGGAGTCACGCATTCTCGAGGGCGGCAAGGTTTGCCACCAGTCGAAAGCCGCGCCCGGATCGGCAGTAAACCAGCGAATGAAAACCTTGTCCGCCGCGAGATTTGGTCCACTCGCATCTTGGTTTGGGTCTGAGTGTGCCAAGGCCCATTCGGCGGCCTTTTGCGGCTCGATTCGCGCCCAAACCATCGCCAGCGCTGCGCCGAGGGGTTGGCGTGCGTCGGCTGGCAGGGCGTCGTATTGCTCCAGCAAACGCGCCCGTTCTTCCGGCGAAGCCGTTTCGGCGACGGCGCGCAAGTCGTCGGAAATGGCCCCGTCCGCCTTACAAGTTCCGGCGCCCTTCACCGAGGACGCCAGGTCCGGATATTTAGCCAGCAGGCGAGGCAGGTCGATCCCTTCGAGTCTGCCGTCGGCCGCCATGAGGACGCGCTGTATTTCGGCGGGGCCGAGTTCCTCCGCTCGCGCCATGGCAAAATTGATGAGCGTGGGCGCGTCCAATCGCTTCGCCATCGTTACGGCAATCACGGGATCATTCGCGGCAGCGCCTCGTGCCATGGAGATCTCCGCCTCCCGGCGCGCGCTTGGGTCGGTAAAGCGGTCGAGATACCGGCGCGCGGCATTTGCATCCGTCGTGGCCAACGCACATAGGGCGAGGCCCGTAGGATAAGCGACGTTGCCTTCGTTATCGAGCAGCGGCGTTTGATCGAGGATCAGCTTGGGGCGAAGCCGCGCCAAGGCCGTATAGATCGTGTCTGGCATGTCCTGGCGTTCCTGGACGTCGTCGATCGGCTTCATTTCCTGGAGGGCTCCTTCCGGATTGAGCGCCAACCAGCGAGTCGCGATTCCCTCCAGGAAGAGGGAATGAAGGCCCCAGTCTGATCCTGGATCCGGGAGATGCTTGGGATCTGCCGCGAGTTGCCGGAGATCGTCGAGCGTTGCGCTTTCGATCCATTCCTTGAGTCGGCGGGCTTTGAGAAATGGGTCGTCGCCGGCGAAGGCCTCGGTAAGGCTTCGCGTGGCGCCCTGGGGACGTGAATCAGAAGGCGGCTCGGCCTGGGAGCCGTTGGTCGTAATCGCAATCGATGTACTTACGCGGCCTCCGGCTTGTTCGGCGGGTGGCAATGGCGAATTAAACGTCCAGCGGCCAAGCGCAAGACTTCCCAAAGCGACGACGATCGGCAGAATGAAGCGCACGGCTGCACTCTGGGGCGGTCCTGCGCGAATTCAATTATTCATTTTTTCGTGGCGAAAGCGTCCGTGAAGCGATGTTACCTCTTTGCGTCCAGCGTGAGTTCTGCACTTACAAGGCGAGAACAAGCACCCGCACCAAGGCGCCGGTTCTCCTCCGCCTCCGACAGCCGTTTCAAGCACTGTGGCTCCGTTTAGTGTCGAGAACACCAACTAGCTAAAATCTCCGCGACCGAGCCTGAACTTGCGTCAACTGCAGGTGCAGGCGGGCTTTGAGTGGCGCCGGCAAAGCGCTTCGGTCCAGCCAATCACCGACTTCCTTCGGCCAACTGTCACCGTAGGTTTCCATGGCGTCCTCGAGCGCGTCCTGGCGCAGCGCGGGATCGGAAATCGCCAAGGCCATATCGAGGAGCGGGGCAGGAGTGGATAGCTGTTTGCTGCTCATTTGTCCGTCCGCTTGGACAGCGCCGGCGAGAAAGGCGTCCCGATCTTTTCCGGGAGGAAGATCCGGCTCGCCGCCGAGATGGTGTCCAATCTCGCGCCAGGCATTTTGCCTGATAGGGCCCTCGGGGAGGGATGCCGCCCATGGTTTTCCGCCGTCCGGATCTTCGAAAAAAAGTTGCGCCAGCCCACCGGAGAGTCGCGCAGCGGCCTCGGGCGGCAAACTTGCGAAGAGTTGCAGGGCCTGGTCACGATCCAGCTTCCCAGAGGCGACAGTCAGCTCGGTCAGACGGTCGCGATCGTCTCCCGGAGGCAAACCCTGCAGCCAGGCGAGGGTGGCCTGCCGGTCGCTGGAGAGCGCGTTATTGAGCGGACTGGGAGAAAACTGGTCGCTTGTGACGCCATAAATAGTCGACCGATTGTACTCCCGTTCCATCAGGTCGGCAGTCATGGGCCCGGGAATTCCGGCCAGTCCGGATTGCTGTCCGATATCCACGCCATTTTCCGCAGCCCAATTCAGCGCCGAGATCGGGTCCTTCGCGACCCAAACCACCGCAAAATGTCGTGCAGTCAGGCTAAATTGCGCGGGGTCCAATTCGTTCAACAGCTCGAGGGCGCGTTCGGGATCGACGGTGGCAAGATTACAAATTAAATGGGCGTATAACGGCGGATCGGAAAGTCCCAGCGCCTCGTATTGAGTGAGCGCCTCTTTGGTCTCCTCGGAGGGCCAGGACCAAAACATGGAGTCAATAGCAGCCGCACGCTGGTTTGCATCCGTCAGCTCGCCTGCCTTGCGGAGCGCTTGTTTCGGATCGTCCTTGAACCATTTGTCGAGCAAGCCCTGTACTTCGAGCCATGGAACGTGTCCGGCTGGAAACTGTTGCAGAAACGCGAAACGAGTCGCGCGATCGGTTTCCGGCCAAGCGTAGAATGCCTGGGAAAAAAGGATATTCGCCACGGATGTTCCGGCATGTTGTCGGGCGAATTCCATCGCGGCGATCGGATTGTCGTCTGCCCAGTCGCGAAAGAGTTGCGATTGTCGTTCGGAGACAAAGCCCGCTCCGGTGGGACCTTGCTCCGTGCAGGCCATTAATTGGGGGGTGATCCAGGCGGATACGGCTTTGGGATCCCGTTTCGACCACCATTTGAATAACAACGATGCCAATTCTTCCGCCTCGAAATTCTGTGCAGGCGTGCGTTGCAGGCGAGTGAGCAACGCCGCCACTTCAGCAGCATCGAGCCGCTCCAGAGCGTCTCTGCACGCCGCCAAATCCTGAAGGCTGGCAATGCTAATACAGGTCTGCAGAGCTACATTCACAGCGGTGGATGCCGATGGAGCAGCCGCCTTTCCCGAAGCAACTGTCGGCGTTGCGGGTGACGCCAAAACGGGCCGTTGCGCTTCGGAGCGGTCTCCGGCAGAGATCGCTCCGACGACAAACCCAGCCAAGGCGACGGCGCCGCAGATAGCTATTTCCCGCTTCATTCTAGTTTCGAAGCATGCGGGCGCGCCAGACCTCGTCCACGGTGTCGACTTGCGCCAGCCAATTGCGGGCGGCTTTCGGGTCGGTGGCTCGCCACTCGCCGTAGACTCTCTCCGTGGCATTTAGCCGTAGCTCCCGATCGTCGATCGAGTCGAGGTGATTGGCTGCGTCTGGCGGACTTTGCTGGGCGATTTCGAGGATGTAGCCGTCCATGGCCTGGTCGCGCAGCCGACCGGGCGGCAAGCCTTCCACCCACTGAGCCACGGCGCCCGGCTGTCGCGGATACCATTTGGCGATCACCGATTTCGCGGCATCCTGCAAATTGGTAGCGTCGGGCAGGGCGGCCAGCCAGTTTGCGGCTTTGGCCGGGTCCTTGTTTGCGACGGTTTGCGCGAGTTGCGTAGCGATCATCCAGTCCGCGTCCGAGTGCGGGTGGAACAACTCCAGCGCGCGGTCGATTTCGCCGGCGTCGGCCACATAGGTGCTTACGTCATTCCCCAGGGATTCGCGCATCTTTGAGGGAGGCAGGGCTTGCCACCACGCAAAAGCAGCCTTGGGATCCTGGGTGAACCAGCGAACGAAAACTTTGTCCGCCGCAAGATTTGGCCCGGTGGCGTCCTGCACCGGGTCGGCGTACGCCAGCGCCCATTCGGCGGCTTTTTGCGGTTCAGTGCGAGCCCAGGCCACCGCCAATACTGCGCCAAGTGATTCACGGGTCTCGGCCGGCAGGGAGTCATATTGTTCCAGCAGACGTTCGCGTTCTTCCGGTGAAGCCGCTTGGGCCGCAGCGCGCCGGTAGTAGGCAAGGCTATCGTTTGGCTTGCCGGCTCCCACGCCCGTTAGCGAAGCCAGGTCGGGATGTTTGATCAGCAACCGAGGCAGATCGATCTCTTCGAGGTGGCCGGCTGCCGCCGTGAGTACGCGCTGTATTTCGGCGACGCCGAGTTTCTCCGCCTTTTCCACGGCGACTTCGATGAGGTCGGGCGCGTTCAGCCGCTGGGACATGGTGACGGCGACGACGGGATCGTTCTCGGCCATGCCTTTTGCAATGGAGATCTCCGCCTCCCGGCGCACGCCGGGCTCGGTGAAGCGATCGAGATACCGCCGCGCGGCATTCGCGTTCTTGCTCGCAAGGACCTGTAAGGCGCGATCTGTGGCTTGGGAGAGGTGTCCTGACTTATTGATGAGGGCAGCCTCATCGAGGATCAGCGTGGGCCGAAGCTGGGCTGCGGCGGTATAGATCGTACATGTGTCTTCGCGCTTTTCCTGCATTTCGGCGATGGGTTTCATGGCCGGGATGGCGCCCTCCGGGTCAAGCGCGATCCAGCGCGCGGCGAGCGCGTCCAGGAAAAACGAATCGAGATGCCACTCCCAAAACCGTCTCTCAAGACTTTCGGAATTGGCTGCGAGACGACGAAGATCCGCCAATGTGGCAGAGTCGACCCACTCCTGGGCTCGCACCGCTGCGCTAAAAGGGTCTTCCCCGGCGAAGACTTCGTCGAGACTTAGCCGGGTGATGCTTTGGGGCGGTTGAGCGAGCGGGGTGTTCGCGTTTGCGGTAGATGCGACTGCACTGGACCTGGCGCCGCCTTCGTAAGCAGTAAACGTCCAGCGTCCAAGCGCAAAACTTCCGAGAGCAACAACGATTGGCACGATCAAGCGCACGGCTGCACTCTGTGTCGGTCCAACCGGATTTCAATCGCTCATTTCTACTCCAAGCCCGGCCAAGGCTCGTCGCCGGCGATGTCGGATTCATCAAGCCAATGCTGCTGGCAGCGGGAAAGAAACTGATCCTCCGTATCGCTCAGCGGGCACGGGTCGATGCCCAGGGTCGCCGTGAAATTCCAATCTGCATGGAACCAGACTTCGAAGTAATCAAACGCTTGTCGCTTCCGGCAATAACGCCAGATATCGGGAAGACGGATGAAACCCCATTCCTGGAGTCGGCACCGGGTGACAAGCGAGGGGGGCATGCTTGAGAGGGAAGGTTCGATTCCCTACTAGCATGTTCGAGTCCAATGAATCCAACTTATTTTGTCATTTGTTAAATGGACGTAGCAATTTGGCGCCGCATCGGGGAGTGAATCGAACGGCTTTGCGAAGACGATTTCCGGTCGTCCTTTGCTTGGCGGGCAGGCCGCCCTTCCTTTACCTCACGCCGGAACGGCGCCGCTCCAGGACCGAGCGCACAGCCATTTGCGCCGAACTGATGGGCGGAATCGCCGGCACGACGACGAGCTGCGCGTAGTTATCGTGCCGTTCTTCCCAGGCGTAGCAGTGGCGGGCCGCGGCCGATTCGCCCATGGTGAAGATCTGGACGTCGCCTTGCCAGACGACGTTCTTGTCATTGTCGGCAACGACTTCGACGGGAATGGCTCCGACGTGGATGGGCTCGCAACTGTGCAGGCGGCGAATGACGTCGGCGAGTGGCGGAACGCAGATGGCGGGGGTGGTCATGAGGGGTGGTGCATGTAGAGGGCGGCATTACCGTGATCGTTGCAAGCAGGAAATTGGCTGTGTGGAAAATTGGAATCACCCTTGCTTCGCAGGGGGAGCGGCTGCTTTCTTCCCAGCGCTTCACTGCACCATGAACCCACTGCGCTCGTTCGAACATCCTGTGCCGCGCTGCCCAGCCGCCGGCGGGAGCGTAACGCGGCGAAATTCCTCGGCTCCACTTTCCAGGTGACCGAACGAGCGCAACCGCATCCCAGTGGCCTCCTGAAGTACGCGGTCGCGTGGATCTGGCTCGCGCCGTGGATGTTCCTTGTGGCGCATCTGCACACGTTTTGGACACTTTCGCCGGAGTACCAGTACGGCTGGTGCGTGCCACCCATGGCCCTGTATCTCCTTTTCCGGCGCTGGCCTTCGCTGGTGCAGGCGGACTCCGCCATCGTCGACAGTGCCTCGCCGGGCGGCCGGCTCGCGGCGCGGTTGGCGGGTGTATGTGCCTTGCTGTTGCTGCCGCTTTGGTGGATCCGCGGGGCGACGCCGGATTGGTCGGCGGTCAGCTATGGTCTCGCGGCGCTCGTCGCCATTTACACGCTGTGCCTGTGGGCCTGGCGTAAGAATTGGGCCTTTGCCTGGGAACTGGCCTTTCCGGTATGTTTCATTCTTTGCGCTGTGCCCTGGCCGCAGCGGTTCGAAACTTTTGTCATTCAATCGCTCACCCGCATTATTGCTGCCGGCACGGTGGAGACTCTTCAGTGGCTGGGCATCGGCGCGGTGCAGATGGGAAATCTCGTTTCCCTGAGCAGCGGCACGATCGGGATTTCCGAGGCCTGCAGTGGCGTGCGTTCGATTCAGTCGATGATTGTCGCAACCTTGTGTCTCGGGGAGATATACCGTCTCAAATGGACGCGGCGACTTGGCCTGTCCGTCTCCGGGCTTTTGTTGGCCATGGGTCTAAATCTGCTGCGGAACGTGACGCTCTCGCTCATCGGCGCCACTTACGGAATTGAGGCGCTGGAGCGGTGGCATGACTCGGCCGGGTGGACCATTTTGTTTATTTCTCTGCCGCCGCTTTTCTTTCTCGCGCGGCGCTGGCGGGCCGAAGAGCCGACGGCGGAGGAGGGCGAACCCGCCGCGATGGCGACTGGCCGGGCTTTTCCGCGATGGGCGGTGACGACACTGGCGCTTTGGTTTATGGGCGTGGCAGCAGGGGTGGAGGCGTGGTATCGCGTGCACGAGTGGAACGCTCGCCCGACGCAAAAGCTAGCCGTCCACTGGCCCGAAGAACGGCCCCATTTCACGGAGATCCCAGTCGCCGATCACACGCGCGACGTATTGCTTTGCACCGACATCCGCAGCGTCGGCTGGACGGAAAGCGATGGCTCGACCTGGACCATGACCTCGGCTCGCTGGGCGCCAAGGCAGACATCCGCGCAGTCGGCGCGGGTGCATCGGCCGGAAGTCTGCCTGCAGGCGACCGGTTCGCGCTATATCGGGACACAGCCTAACGTGCGATTGGAGATTCCGGGCGGCGCGCTGGCCTTTGATCCGATCGAAATGCGTTGGGGAAATGAGCCGGTCTACTATTTTTACTGTCTTTACGAGGAAGCGAACCGCGACGTGCGCAACGATGCGGCGCTGACTCGGTGGAATCGGATTCGCCGAGCCTTTTATGGCCAGCGCAATCTCGGGCAGCAAACGGTCGAGGTGGGTGTGCGGGGGTACAGGGACTATGCGTCGGCGCGCGAGGCTGCGGTGAAGGAGATGCCCGGGCTGCTTAGTTTGCAGGCGGGCGGGAAGTAGGGGGCCGCGTCTGTAAGCTGGCGCGCGGGGAATGGGAGGAATGGATCGCGCGCTTTGTGCGACGTGGCGGCGGCTGCGTTTGCCATTGCCCAGCGGAGAGGCTGGCCCCATGCTTGGTCAATCATGAGCGCGAACGAGCCCGACGATGCTTCAGAGCTGGACGATGATCTGGCTGGAGAGGAAACCCATCTTTCGGAGACGCCGAGGCGGCGCGTTTTGCTGCGGCGGACGACTCTCGCGGCGCTGTGCTGTCTGGCCCTTGGGCTTGCAGCGTATGGGGCCTATTTCTGGAAAGGCTGGCACTATCTCGGACCGCTGCCAGCGCGAGGCGGTCTCTATTTTCCGAAGCGGGTGGAAATCTCCGTGCCTTCCTTTCGGCAGGGCGATCCGCGGTGGCGCGCCGATCCGCTCGGGCCGACCGATAGCACACTCGGTGCGGAGGGCTGCGCCGTTTCCTCCGCAGCCATGGTCATGGCTTCTTATGGCATCGACACCGACCCGCAGCGGCTCAACCAGTTTTTAATCCAACACGAAGGTTATACGCCGCAGGGTTGGATCTATTGGGAAAAAGCCGCCGATCTGGCCCCGGAGCGTGTGCACAAAGTGTATGAAGACAAGCCTTCCTATTACTTGATCGATAGCAATCTCCTGCGGGGAAATCCCGTGATCGTGCATGTGAAGCCCGGCGGCTATGGCACCCACTTCGTCGTCATTGCCGGGAAGGATGGCTACGACTATCTCACGCGAGATCCGGGGGCGGGAGCGAGCCGAGGGCTCTATCCGCTGGTGGATCTGGATAGTCCCATCTACGCCCTGCGCTACTACGCGAACGAGCCGGCGAAGTAACGGTTCGAGCGGGGGATTTGCGTTGACATTTGTTCCCCGCTCTGAAAGCGTGGCAAACGTGACTACACCGAAAGCCGCATCGGCTGTCAGGGCGTCTCGTTCGAAGACAACGGGTAAGGCGGGAGCGTCTCGTGTCGCAGAAGAGCGCAGTGAATCACGGCGGCGGAAAAGTGTTTCTCCAAGAAAAGCCGCGCCGCTGGCGAAGGCCTCAAAACCGACGGCTCCCAGAAAACCTAAAGCTGCGCCTGTGGAACGCACCTCGGTTTTGTTGCGCAAGCTGCTGGAAGGCAACGAGAAGCGATTCTTTACCGTCGAAGAGATCGCGGAAGGGCTGGGCGCGTCGTCTTTTGGCGTCTCGCTGCTGGCCTTTTCGATCCCGGAAGTGATTCCCATGCCCGTGCCTGGCATGTCGGCGGTTGTAGGCATTCCGACTGCGGTGGTTTCCGCCCAGATGGCGCTGGGCAAGAAGGAGTTGCGCCTGCCGAAGTGGATCTTGAAGCGCAAAGTCCCGCGCAAGGCGGTGGCGGCAGCGGTGAAAACTATTCTTCCCTTTCTGGAACGCATTGAAAAGGCGGCCAAGCCGCGTGGCGGCCGGTGGGTGACCAATCCGCTCACGCAAAGATTGCTCGGCGTTTTCATCTTCCTGCTCGCCGTTCTCATCGCGCTGCCGGTGCCCGGGACCAACATGCCGCCGGCCATTGCCATATTTGTGACCTCTCTAGGCATGATTGAACGCGATGGCTTGTTGATCTGCCTGGGGATCCTCATCGGCCTGGCCTCCATGGTCTTGATCGGTGGTGTAGCGATCGGCGCGATATCTTTGCTGAGAAATCTTGTACCATTCTAGGGTCGTCTGTTAAACAGAGGAAAACCGAACATTCCGGAGAGTATATATGGCTGCCAAATCTCGAACTCACACTGCGAAACCTTTTTCCATGATGGCGGATGCGCTCGAGTCCGCCGCCGAGTCCTTTGAGGAAGCGACGGCGAATGCGCCCGAGTCCGCCCGTCGAGCCGCACGTGTGACCAAGCGCGCCCTGGGCGCCGGCATTTTCAAGGCTTTCTACGGCGTTTCTTACGGCCTCGTTTATAGCGGGGTGTTTCTCACCGAGCTACTGCCGGAAGGCAGTTCGGTGCGGCGCGCGCTCGTGGAGGGCGCGGAGGCGGCCATCTCCAGCCGGCAGAAGCGGCGGAAGACGATCAAAGATATGCCGGCCGCGACTGAAGAACCCAAGGCGAAACCGGCGGCCAGGACGAGCGGCCATTTGCCCGCCCGCGCCGCTTCGCGCAAGATAGTGAAAAATCGGGCGGCTAAATTCGAGGCCGCTGTGGAAGGCCTGGACGGCACTCCAGCGTCGTAACTTCCACCCGAGGGCCGGCGAAAGCCATTGATTGAGCACGCTGACTGTCCAAGCCGCCCCTCGACGCCAGAGCCATCCGCCGCGGATGAACGGCAATGGCAACAACGGCAACGGCGCGCACTCGTCCACAGTCACGCTTTCGTTTCCTGAACCGCAGCGGATCGTTTTTCACGATCCGCAGATGTTTTCCACGTGGTGGAGCGCCGCGTGTCATGCCTTCATCGAGCAGAGTTTCGCGCTCGACGAGGTCGAGGAGATCGAGATCGACACGATGAATGGCGCCGCAAACCTGCGGTTTCGCCCGTGGACCGGCGGAGCGGGGCGGGTGTTGCGCGAACTGGCGCGCGTTTATCGCGGCGAGCATTTACCGAAGCGACGACCGGTCTTGGAAGAAGAGACCCTGCGCGCGTTGCCGCGGACGCTGCCGTGTCTGCGGATTTACCGTTACGGAGGAACGCTTTCGACCTGGGAAACCCGGCTCGAGCTGAAAGGTTGGGCGCGGCTGCGGAATCCGCTCATCCTCAACAAACGGCATCTCGCCCAGTTCGTGGAGCGAGAACTCATGGGCCTCATGGGCGTGGGGCGTTATAAATTCCACGCGGGCGCGGGCAGCGTCACCATCGAGTACGACCCGAAGCTCATCCACCTGGAGCAGATCGTGCGGCGCCTCGACATGGCGTTGGCGAAGGCGCCGGCCAAGCCGCCGAAGGTAAAGGGCGAGGGTGTGACCTTGCCGGTGGCGACATTTTCCCTGGGGCTTGCGGCCATCTCGACTTTTTCGGCCCCGGCGCTTCTTCCCGCGAGCGCGGCGCTCATGCTCATCACGGCGACGCCAAGTTATCGTCGCGCCGTACGCGTGGTGCGCCATGAGAAGCGGCTTGGCGTCGACGTGCTCGACAGCATTATTTTCACGGCTTGTTTATTTACCGGGCAGCTGTTTGCCGGGGCCATGACGGCCTGGTTTTTAACGTTTGGCCGAAAGTTGTTGCGGAAGACGGAAGACGATTCCGCAAAGGTGTTGCTCAATGCCTTTGGCAAACAGCCGAGCATGGTCTGGCTCCTGCGGGATGGCGCCGAAGTCGGGACCAATCTGGAGAACGTGCAGGCGGGGGATCTCATCGTGGTCCACACCGGCGAGGCGGTGCCGGTGGACGGCCGCATCCGGGAAGGCGACGCCATCATCGATCAACACATGCTCACCGGCGAATCCGCTCCGGCGGAAAAAACGGTTGGAGACGAAGTCTTTGCGGCGACGATGATGATCGCCGGCCGCATTGTGGTCGCGGTGGAAAAAGCCGGCCGGGAGACGGCTTCGAGCAAGATCAGCCGCATCCTCCATCGCACGGTGGCCTACAAGCCGCGGGGGCAATCGAAGGGCGAAAGCATGGCGGACAAGGCCGTTGCGCCCGCGCTCGGGGTGGCCTCCGTGGCCGCTGCTGCGCTCGGTTCGAGCGCCGCCTTGGCCGTGGTGAATTCGGAACTCGGCACCGGCATCCGCATGGCCGCCCCGCTGGGCATGCTGAGTTCGCTCACGCTTTGCGCAAAGCAGGGCATCCTGGTGAAGGATGGGCAGGCGCTGGAGCGCATGCGCGAAGTGGACACCGTACTTTTCGACAAGACGGGTACACTCACTCGGGAAAAGCCCGAAGTGGGCAAAATCATTCTCTGCACGAGCAAATACGACGAGGGCCAACTCATCGGCTTTGCCGCGGCGGCGGAGCAGAAGTTCAGCCATCCCATCGCCAAGGCGATCCTTGAGCGTTTCGCTTTGCTGAAGCGGCCCATGCCGAAAATCAATGCGTCCCGATACCAAGTGGGTTTTGGCATCACCGTGGAAATCGAAGGAAAGACGGTGCGCGTAGGCAGCCGCCGCTTTATGGAGATGGAAAACATCCGGATTCCCGAGACGCTGAAGCGGGATCTGGAGCGCATGCACGATGACGGGCATTCCTTTGTTGCCGTGGCCATCGGTGATGAATTGGGCGGCATCCTGGAGCTGCGCTCATCGAATCGCCCCGAGGCGCATGAGATCGTCACCGGCTTGCGCGCGAGAGGCGTGAAGCACCTCGCGATCATTTCCGGCGATCACGAGCGACCCACGCGGGCGCTATCCGAGCACCTGGGCATGGATCGCTATTTTGCCGAGGTGCTGCCGCAGGATAAGGCGCGTTACGTGGAATTGCTGCAAAAGGAAGGCCGGGTGGTGTGTTTCGTCGGCGATGGGATCAATGACTCCATCGCGCTGAAGCGCTCGGATGTCTCCATCTCGCTGCGTGGCGCCTCGAGCATCGCCACTGATACGGCGCAGGTTGTCTTCATGGAGGACAGCATTTCAAAGATGCTTTCCCTCGTGGATTACTCCCAGATGTTGCACAACAACGTGCAGCGCAGCTGGAATCTGATCCTAGGCCCCAATGCCTTTTGCGTCGCGGGGGTCTTTCTCTTTGGCTTCAACATCTGGCACTCCGTGGCCTTCAACAACATTTCCGCCTTCATGGCGCTCGCGAATGGCGTGCTCCCGCTGCGCCGCATCAACAGCCTGTAGAAATTCACCTCCAATCTCCACCCGATGATCCGCCTCCTGCACCCCGGCCAATCGACGTTGCAAATCGTGGACTTGGAAAGTCTGCGAAAGAAGCCCAAAGCGCTGGAGGAGGCGATCTGGGTCGATCTGCTCAGCCCTACCCAGGAGGAAGAGGAATTCGTCGAAACGAAACTCGGCATCGAGACCCTCACTAAAGAAGAGATGCACGAGATCGAGGAGTCCAGCCGCCTTTTCGAATCGAATGGCGCGCTGTATATGTCGTGCTGGCTCATTTCCTTCGATGCACCGATCCCGGAGAATACATCGGTGACATTTGTCATGACGCCGAAGCGCTTCGTGAGCATGCGCCACTCCGACCATCATCCTTTCCGCCTTTTTTGCACGGAGTCGAAGCGCGTGCAGTCGCATCCTTTCCAGACGGCGGACGAGGCGTTTGTGGAGTTGATTGACGGCGTGGTGAATCAACTCGCGGCGACGCTGCGCCAGATCGAGCAAAGCCTCAACGGCATGTCCATGGAGATCTTCGCCGACAAGACGGAACGGGGGCAACGGGCGCGCAATTCCAATCTCAAGGACGTGGTGCAGCGGCTCGGCAAAAGGAATGCGTTGGTCGGGAACCTGCGCGAGAGTGCGGTGAGTTTCCAAAACATCACGCCATTTTTTCTAAACACTGCGGCGGACTGGATCCATCCCGAACTGACCGGCCGGCTGCAAACCATCGAGCGGGACATGCTGTCGCTGCGGGAATACGACGCGCAGCTTTCGGCGGAGATTAGTTTCCTCCTCGATTCCACCATCGGCTTGATTAACATCGAGCAAAACCAGTCGATGAAAATTCTCAGCGTGGCGGCGTTGCTCCTCGCTTTTGTTTAACTAACATGCACGCGCTTCCCCCTTCCTCCAGCGCCACGGATGTTTCAGGTTTGCGGATTCACCCCTTGTCGGGTTGGCGCGAGCCGCGCAATGGCCGCCGCTCCGCGGCGAGGACGCTGCGCTTGTCGGGCCGGGCGCTCGCCGGACTCGCATCGGCCCCGTGGCGGCGGGAATTGATCGATCGATGTTTCTGTCTCTCCACTCTTGCCTCACTCCGGGTGCAGCGCGACGACCGCATCGACCTCATTTTTCAGTCGGAAGCCGAACTCGCTGAAACCATGGAGGGTCTGGCAGCGGCGATGCGCCTGGCGCTGGCGCCGACACAAACGTTGGCGCACGACGAAGAACTGTTGCGCATCTTCTCCGGCCGCTCGCTGGAAATCCACCGGGTCGGTCCTGCGTTGAGCTTCTGGCACATCGAAGAGGTGGCGCCCAATGTGTATGCCTGCGCGCATCCGCTGGTGAATCACGACGAGGTGCGGGAAATCGTGCTCGACGAATTGACGAGCCTTGCCGGAGTGCAGGACCAGCGCGCGAGCGGCGGGAAGATCATGGTGCGCTGCCTGCCGCAGAAAGTAACACAGCAGCACCTGCTGGATGTGTTAGAGCCCGCGATCGGCCGCAGCCTTCGCACCGTGGGCCACTCCAACCTGGAGCGCGCGGCGGCCAATATTCTCGTCAACACCCAGGTGTTGCTTTCGCCGATCTCCGATTATCTGGCGCCGCCGCTGGGCATCGTCAATGCGCTCCTGCTGCCGTTGCTCAATGTCGGCAACGCGCGGCGGGCTGTCACCGGTTTTCGCAAGGGAGTATTCAGTCTCAGCGCCTTGCATACGTCGATGGCGTTCCTGGGCTTTTTTGCGTTCGAGTTTTTTGGCGATGCGCTCATGGGCTGGGCCTTTAAACATTGGCCGAAACGCGCCGGACGTCTGAAGCGCGAGAAGCAGCGGCAGTTCCTGGCGCGGTTCCGTCGTTTTCCCCGCCGCGTATGGGTGGAGCGCGACGGTTTCGAACGCGAAGTGGGGCTTTCTGACCTTAAGCCCGGCGAAACCATCGTGCTGCGCCACGGCGATATTGTGCCGGGCGATGGCGTGGTGCATTCCGGCTCAGGCTACGTGGAAGAAGGCTGGATCACCGGCGGACTGGACCCGTGCACAAAGCGGAAAGGCGATACCCTTTACGCATCGGCGCGAGTGACACAGGGAGAATTGCGGATGGAGTTGACGGCGACCTGGAAAGAGACGGTGGCGTCAATGCTGGCAGACTGGTACGAGCAGGCTTTTTCCCGGGCAAATCCCAAGGCGTACGTGAGCCGTTTTGCCGAGAGTTCGGCGTTGCCGTCCTTTATCCTGCTCCTCGCCGGCATGCGGCGTGGGGGCATTCACATGGGGAAGGCTGCGGCGCACGCTGACTATCGCACGGGCCCGGCGCTGGCCGCGGAATTGAAAGATCTCGCGGCCATGATGCGTTGCGGGCTGGCGGGCGCGCTCATCGCGCGGCCGGCGGTGTTATCGCATCTCGCGGCGGCGGAGTGTTTCGTGATCGATGACAGTGCGGCGGAGTGGCAGTTCAACGAACAGGATCCGCGGACCATCGGGGATCGCTTGCGCGAACTCGGAGTGCGAGAGGTGGCGCTCATCTCTCACCGGCCCTCCGAGCAAATCGCCTCGCTGGCCGCACGCATCGGCGCCGATACGCACCTCGGCCGCCAGACAGCGCTGGATAAGGCGGAGTTCGTTCGCCAGCGGCAGCTCTTCGGCCGGAAGGTCGTCTACATCGGCGACGCCGGCCTCGACGCGGCGGTGGCGGAAGCGGCCGAAGTCTCCGTGGCCGTGGCCGCGGCGCACGAATTGCCCAATGTCGACGTGATCCTGCGCCACGCCAGCCTGGAGAAAGCCGTGCTGCTGCGCATGGTTGGGGTTCACAGCGTCGACAGCGACCGGACGAGCATCCGCACCTCGCTGGCCTTCAATATCGCCTGCGCTGCGGGCGCGCTATTCGTGAGTCTGCCGATCCTCGGCGTGGTTGCGCTGACGAATCTTGGCACGCTCGTGAACTATCAGCGCGGCGCGATGGCTCTGCGCGATGCGGATGCGGCGTAGCTACTTCTTACTCAGTTCCTCGTAAGCCTTCAGCACATCCGTGGCGTGAGTTTCCGTGGTCGTCTTGTCGAGCATGTTCCAGATGATCTTGCCATCCTTGATGAGGAAGCTCTGGCGCTTGGCGTGGCCGCCATTGGTCGGCACGCCGAAGGCGGTGGCGACTTTGCCGTCGTGATCGGCGACGAGCGCAAAGGGGAATTTGAATTTATCGTGGAAGGCTTTTTCCTCGCCGACTGTGTCTTCCGAAACGCCGATCACCTGGATGCCTTTGGTCTGCAGGGCAGACCAGTTGTCGCGGATCGAGCAGCCTTCCTTGGTGCAGCCGGGCGTGTCGGCTTTTGGGTAGAAATAGACGAGCGTCGGCCCCTTGGCGTAGATGGCCTGGAAGTCGACGGCATTGCCTTCCTGATCCACTCCGGAGGCAGCGGGGGCTGCGGCCCCGACCTGGAGCGGTTCGGCGTGAGCGAGGAGTCCGAGCGTGAGAATCGAGGCGGGGACGAGAAGAAGTGTGGGGATTTTCATGACGCGAAGGTGTCGAGTGGACCGAGATTGGCCGCAAATCTTGGGAAGTAAATCCGGATGTCTCAAACGCGGCGCGGTGTTCTACAAGATGAGAAATTTTCGGTAAAATACCGATGTCGATCAGACCGAAACTCCGGACCGAATTGGAGCGGTTGGGCGTCCGGTTGTACCATGAATGGTTTTATGTAGCGGTGTGCGTGATGTAAGTGTAGTCTTATCGCTACACATCTCTACACAGAAACTCTGGAAAAATGCGCCGCAGGGCGCCATTAGGACCATTTCTAGCACTTTTCCTGCTCTTGGAAATGCGATGCCCACCCCGCATACCCCAAGCTTTCAAAACGTCGAAAAATTCGGCCAGACGGAGAAGTGCAGCGCGTGCCGTGGATTCAACGATGTCTCGGAATTGGCGCCGCTGGTCGACTATGCCTGCGCGCATTGCGGCGAGCATCAGCGCGCGATGCGGCGGTACCGGAATTTTGAAATCGAGGGGCTGCTGGGATATGGCGGGATGAGTACGGTGTATCGGGCGCGTGATCGCAATCTTCAGCGAGTGGTCGCCCTCAAACTCCTCCTGGGCGAAGTCACGAAGGATGCGCAGCTGCGCGCCGCCTTGCAAAAGGAGGCGATGATGACCGCCTCGGTCAATCACGCCAATGTCGTGAAGATTTATGATGCGGGCTCGGAAGGCGAGACGTGCTACGTCGCCATGGAATTGCTCGAAGGCGGGACGCTCAGTGATCTCATTGAGCGCGGTGCGGCCATCCCGGAGCTTCGGGTGTTGGAGCTTGGCATCCAGGTCGCCGAAGGTTTGAACGCGTCGTGGAAGCGGGGACTCCTCCATCGGGACATCAAGCCGGGGAATGTGCTGTTTCAGGATGAACGGACGGCGAAGGTGAGCGACTTCGGCCTCGCGGTGACGGTGGAAGAAGCGCGCCGCTCCCAGACTCCACATTGGGGCACTCCGGTGTACATCTCTCCGGAACGAAGCGCCCAGCAGAAAGAGGATGTGCGCAGTGACATCTATAGTCTCGGAGCCACGCTCTTTCACGCTTTGGCCGGAAGGGTGCCTTTCGAAGGGCAGAATCTGGATGAAGTCGAGGCGAACCGTGCGCGAGGCAAAGCGCCGAGCGTGCAGGAATTTGCACCCCAGGTGAGCAACGAAACGGCCGCGCTCCTCGCCCGCACCTTGGAGAAGAAGCGCGACGACCGACCGCAGACCTATGCCGGGCTGATCAAGGCGTTGGAGCATTGCCGGCAAAGACTTCAGAACTCGACGGGATCCAGTGTGAGCCCTTCGGTGTCGCGCAGCGCCGAGGCGACCTCGGCATCGCGCGCCGCAGCGGAGGGGCCAGTCAAGCCGCAAATCAGCCGTTCTTCGAGCAGCCGACTGGTTTGGTTTACCCTGGCGATGATCGTCTTGACGACCATGGCCTACGGCTGGAAGTCCGGCTGGTTGGACAACGTGCCCCTGACCCGCAACGATGCCAGCCGTTTCGAAATTTTGATCGCCGAAGCGCGAGCCGCTGCTTTGCGCGGAGACTTTTTGGGCTCGGCGCGTTCATTTCTCTTCATTTCCCAGGATCGCAATGCTCCGCAATCGGCCAAGGATTGGTCGAATCTCCAAGCGGGCAATTCCTTTCTGCTCGCCAACGATTTGCCGAAGGCGCGGGCCGCTTTTTCGCGATTCGACCCGCGAATCGATCGTTCCCGCGACAGCACGCTGGAATTCCTGGCGCAGGTCGCGCGGCAATGCGCATCGATGGAGCCCGTGCCAAAAGCGATGGCCGCCGGCATCCGGCCGGATTCGCATCAGGCGGTGGGCCTGCTTTCCTACGGGCTCTTGGATTGGGACCTGGGGTCTTACGATGACGCTGCCGTTTTCCTTCGACAGTTCAGCATCTGCCATCCTCCCGGCGAGCTCTGGATCGACAACTACAAGCCGTTGATGACCCCATATCTGGCCGAGTTGGACAAACTAGCAAAATTGAGCGAGTTCGACCGGACGGCTCCGAGGGATGTACGGATGAAGGAATTGCAAAAGTTAAGTGATGGAATGAGCGACATCCGCCCGAACAGCCCGCTGCTGGCGGTCTATCGCGACAAGCTTTCCGAACTCGGCTGGCATTCGCCAACCGACCGCGCCAAACCGGAACGGAAGGTGGAAGCGCCGGCGGACTCGAGCAAGTATCTTTCGACATCCCCCTCGACCTATGGGGCGCCGGCGACGATTGGCTTTGCCTTCCCGAGCGCGGTCAAGATCAACCGTTGGGTCGTGCCGGCAGTTCGCGGTGACAATGGAAATGCGGCGGTGATGTTTCAGCTCAAGGCCAGTGAAGACGGAGTTTCGTGGCGGCAAATCGATCAGGCGCCATATGAGGCGTCGGCGCCGTTCGACCGCAAGGTTGCCGAATTCTCGGCGCGCTTTGTGAGCCTCGCAGTCCAGGAACCGGGGACAGCGGGCGATCCGAGAACGCGGATCGCACAGTGTGAATTGTATGGCGCTGGCGGATTGGTAACAAAGACGCCGTCGATGGAAGCGAACCTTGCGCTGCACAAGCAGGCCATCGGAGACGAAGGCAGCGGTCCGTTGGATGGTCCCGGGGCCGCCTTTGACGGCGTTCCACGCTCCGCCTGGGTGCACCGTGGTGATCCTGGGTGGGTAGGGATCGATCTGGCAAAGCCGACGAAAATCTCACGATGCGTGGTCATGCACGCCGGCTCGACCGACCCGGGATTTCCGAGCCGGATCAGCGCTCACAATACCGTGGACTTCTCTTTGCAAGCCAGTGACGACGGGGAGAAATGGCGCGACATCGACACGGTGCGGGGAAACCACTGTGATCTCACCGATCGACGGGTCGCGGTCTTCACTGCGCGCTACGTGCGCATCTACGTCACGAATTCAAACGACAGCGGAGACCCGAAAGCGCGCATCGGCGAATTCGAGCTATACGGCCCGGAGTCCTAAGAACCTGAAGCTAAAGCGTCTCGGGACTCTGCAGCAGTGCGGCAATGCGTGAGAGCAGCCGCCCGGCCGCGCCTCCATCCAGCACGCGATGGTCGAAGGAAAGCGTAAATTGCGCTTCCATGACGGGGAGGAATTGCTTCGTCTCGGCATCCCAGTTGGGCATGAGGCGTCCGGCGCCCATCCCGAGCACGAGCGTCTGCTCGGGCAAGGGGATGGGGGTGGCCCACTCGAGGCCAAAGGTGCCGAAATTTGTGATCGTGGCGATTGATCCTCCGGTGGCGCTCGGCGGGAGGCGGCGCTGGCGGGCGAGTTCAACCAGATCATTGTAACGGCCGACCAGTTCGGCCAGAGGAGTGTGATCGACGCCGCGCAGCACGGGAACGAGCACGCCGTCCTCCGCCTCCACGGCAAAGCCGACATCGATGGCGCGCGGATGCACGATTTTGCCGCCGATGAGTCGTCCAGCGGGCGCGCTATTCTCGCCCAACGCCACGGCCAGGGCGCGCAAGGCGTAAAGCGCCGGCCCGGCCTTGATGGCGCTGCCGCGACGGTGCGCGAGCAGCCGGTCGATTTTGACCGACATGCCGACGGTGGCGAGCGGACGCGTCCAACTGCGGCGCATGGCGTCGGCTACGGCGACGCGCATGGAGGAGGCGGGTGAGAGCTTGTGTTCGTCGAGGGAAGCGACGAATTTTTCGAAATCTTCGACGGTGACCCGGCCGGCTCCGCCGCTGCCGGCCACGCCGGCCATATCGGCGGCGTGGATGCCGAGTTCGGCCATGCGGGCTTTCATCCGTGGCGAAAGATAGCTGGCCCCCGCCGCGTGGGCCGGCACCGGCAGGCCGCGAACTGTCGGCTCGACGCCGCCGGGCGGTGTTTTCGGCGATCTCGTCTCCGGATGCGCCACGGGATGCGAACCGTTGCCTTCTGGGTGAAGATGGGTCTCCGGTTCGAGCGACGGGGAGGTGTCCAGGCCGAGCCGCGCGGCTTCGGCTTCGTCAACCTCGAGAAAGGCGAGCGTCGCTCCCACCGGGTAGCTCTGCTGCAGCTCGACGAGCAGTTCTGAAACGATGCCCCGGCAGGGTGTGGTCACACCCATGGTGGCCTTATTCGTCTCGACCTCGATAACGTCCTGATCGGAATCGACCGCGTCGCCGATCTTAAATGGCAGCGCCACGATGGTCGCCTCGGCGATGGATTCGCCGAGCTGCGGCATGATGATGGGGATTTTCGGCATTGGATTGCGGAAGGTGCGGCCTTTCCCTCTCTATGGGAAAAGCAGTCGGGCGGAGCCGGCGGAGCGCACGAGATGGAGAAGCGCACGCTTCATTGGCGCAGAAGTGTGCGCATGGCGGAGGAAATCGTCTGCGCGGTGGGGCGATGGGTGCCCCACAGATTTGGGTGAAAGGGCACCGGAGTATCCTTGGCATTGAGCCGCATCGGCGGGGCATCGAGCAGGCTGAAGCCTTCGCTGGCCACCCGGGCGATGACCTCCGCGGTGACACCGCCCCAGGGCCATGATTCGCCCACCACGAGCAAACGGCCCGTGCGCGCGACGGAAGCCAGGACCGTGTCGGTATCCAGCGGCTTGATGGAGCGCAGGTCCACGATTTCGATTTCCCAACCTTCTGCGGCGAGCTCTCGGGCACAAACGAACGATTCGTGGACCATCGCGCTGTAGGTGACGATGGTCGCATCGCGGCCAGGGCGCGCTACGCGAGCCTTGCCGGTGGGCAGCGCCTCCGTGGGCAAAGCCTCGGCCTTCAGGTGGTAATAGAGGTACTTGTGCTCGCAGAAAATGACCGGGTCATCGATGGCCACCGCCTCCAGAAGCATGGAATAGGCGTCCTCGACCGTGGCCGGAGTCATGACGATGAGGCCGGGATAGTGAGCGTAGAGCGCTTCCAGGCTTTGGCTGTGAAAAGGGCCGCCCCCTTCAGTGCCGCCGGAGGGCAGCCGGACGACGATGGGGCAGGATTGCTCGGTGCGCCAGTGGAGCGTCGCGGCTTGGTTGACGATCTGGTTGAAGCCTACGGTGGAAAAGTCGGCGAACTGCATCTCCACGATCGGTCGCATGCCCTGGATGGCGGCCCCGACGGCCGAACCAATGATGGCGTCCTCACTGATCGGAGCATCGATGACCCGCCCGGGAAATTCCCGGGAAAGATTCTTGGTGGCCTTGAAGGCGCCGCCAAATTCACCGACATCCTGCCCGTAGATATACACGCGCGGATCTTTGGCCAGGGCATGCGCCTGGGCTTCGCGGATGGCTTCGAGATACGTGATCATTCCTGAAAAAATGCGTCGAGACGATGAAGGGCGGGCGCCAAGCCTCAAGCCTGCGCGGATCCTTCACACAGACCGCGGGTGGCCAGCGCGCACCAGTCGATTTGCGCCGGGTCCGGCGCCGGCTCGCGCAGTGTGATGGCGATGGCTTCCTCCACCTGCTGAACGGCGTCTTCGCACCAGCCTCGGATTTGTTCGGCCGTGGCCCAGCCATTTTCCAGAAGAACTTCTTCCGCGCGTTTCAAGCAATCCCGGCCCAACGGGGAAATGCGCAAATCGGGATCGACGTAATGGGCATCATCATGCTCGCCATGGCCGGAAAGCCGCAGGAGCGAGGCGACGACGAGTTGCGGGCCGGCGCCGGCGCGGGCGCGCGCGACCGCCAGACCCAGGGCGTTCAGGCATTCCGAAAGGTCTCCGCCATCGATCGAGACACCGGCGATGCCGTACCCGATGGCTTTCTGGACGAGATCGTCGCAGACAAATTGGCGGCTGTTCGGGGTCGAGTAGGCGTACTGATTATTCGCCACGACGAGCACCAGCGGCAGATTTTCCACTGCCGCTTGATTGAGAGCTTCATGAAACGAGCCCGTGGAGGTCGCCCCGTCGCCGAGGCACGTCGCTCCGACGGTCCCAGAGATGCCCTGAAAACGGCGCGCCATGAGCATGCCGTTGACCACCGAAATCATGGCGCCGAGATGGCTGATCATGGGCAGGATGCCCTTATCAGGGCGGCCGCGGTGGACATTGCCATCTCGTCCCCGCATGGGGCCGAGGCGCGACCCGAGGTAGGTGCGCGTGAAATCGAGGATGTCTTCGCCAAAAGCGAGACGGCCGGCCTGGTCGCGAATGAGCGGGGCAAAGACGTCGCCCTGCTGGAGCGACATCCCGACGGCGACGCTGAGCGCCTCCTGGCCCTTACCCAAGAAGACGCCGCCTTTGATTTTGCCGGCGCCGCCCCGGTAAAGGCTGGCGATTTTTTCCTCGAGCTGTCGCGCGAGGATCATCCATCCGTACGCTCGACAGTATATTTCTCTGCTTGCAGGCGAAACCGCGCGGGTGCGCGGAAGCTCGACGGTTGGCAACATGAGCTTCAGTCTATGGGCGGGCGGCGCCGGGTGCAACGTTTCTTCGCCGTGGGTAAAAAGGCTGTAAAATGGCGGAAGATCGCCGGGTCGATGTCGGAAAGCCGCCATTCGCCATTGGCGCCGCGGGCAAAAACGAGTCCATTCTGCCTCGCACTCTCGTTCATGGATCGATGAACCATCCCAGGCGTTTTGTACTTTTAGGGCTGAGTCGGCTCCTGCTCCTTCTGTTTTTCGCCGGGTGCAGCACGCTGCGGTACTACCGGCAAGCGGCGCAAGGCCAGTCGGAGATCCTGGATCGGGCGCGTCCCGTGAGCCGGGTGCTGAGCGATGCGACGGTGCCGGAGACCGTGAAACGAAAGCTGCAGGTCTCGCAAGAAGTGAGGCGATTTGCCCGGGAAAAATGGGCGCTGCCGGTCGAGGGGCGTTATGATCGGTACACCGATTTGCATCGGCGCTATGTGACCTGGGTGGTTTTCGCATCGCCGGAATTTTCGGTGGAGGGAAAGAGCTGGTGGTATCCGGTCGTGGGCAAGCTCGAGTATCGCGGGTATTTCTCGGAAGCAGAGGCGAAGGCGGAGGCGCGAACTCTGAAAGCGCACGGCTACGATGTCTATTCAGGCGGCGTGCAGGCGTACTCGACCCTCGGTTGGTTCCACGATCCCATCCTGAATACCTTTTTCGCCACGACCGATGCGGAGTTCGCGGAACTGCTCTTTCACGAACTCACGCACGTGAAGGTCTTCATCCCCGGTGACACGGACTTTAACGAGGCCTTTGCTTCAGCAAATGCGGAATTGGCCACGGAACACTGGCTCGAGGCGCGGGGCGATATCCGAATGGCGGCGGAATACCGGGCGTCGTTGGCCAAGGATCGGCAGGTCATTCGCCTGCTTTTGCAGACGAGAGGGTTACTGAAGCGGGTGTATGCAAACACGGGGACGCCTCCGGCGGAGTTGCGTCGGGAAAAGGCGACGGCTTTTGCGCGGATGCGCCAGGAGTATGCGGAGCTTTCCCGGCGCTGGACGGGCAAGTCGCGTTATGACGAGGCTTTTGCCAAGCCGTGGAACAATGCGCGGCTCAATACCGTGGCGACTTACTATGATTTGCTGCCGGGCTTTCGGCGGCTTTTCGTGGAAAACGGAAATGATCCGCGGCGCTTTTATGCCGCGGTGGCGGCGATGCGGTCGCTGAGTAAAGAAGATCGGCGAGCCCGGCTCGAAGCGCTGGGGGCGAAAGAATTGGCCAGGTAGATCAGCGCCGCCGTTCCCGGGCGCTCTTGAGTTGGCCGCACCCGGCGTCGACATCGATGCCGCGGCGCTGGCGCACGGTGCTGAGGATGCCGCCGGCTTTCAGCGCTTTTTGAAAGTCCAGCGCGCCGGGCGGCGTGGTGGGCGTGGCCTCGTAGCCGGCGGTGGGATTGAGCGGGATGAGATTGACGTGGGCATTGAGCCCGGCGAGCAGCGCAGCGATCTTCGCGGCGTGCCCCGGTGTGTCGTTGACGCCGTGAATGAGCGTCCACTGGAAAAAAATCTTTCGACCTGTGCCATTGCAGTAGGCGTGGCATGCGGCGACGAGTTCGGCCAGGGACCAACGGCGGCTCGCCGGCACGAGGGCGGCGCGTTCCTCCTCGGTCGCGGCGTGCAGACTTACGGCGAGATTGTATGGCCGCCGCTCTTCGGCCAGCCGAAGTATCGCCGGCGCGATGCCCACCGTGCTGATCGTGATGCGGCTGGGGCCGATATTCAGCCCGCGGGTATCGGTGATGATTTCCAGGGCTTGCATGACCGCATCGTAGTTGTGCAACGGCTCGCCCATCCCCATTAGCACGAGATTGCGCAGGCCGCTCAACCCGCGCTCGCGAAGATCCCGCTGGCAATGCAGCGCCTGGCCGACGATTTCGCCGGGAGTGAGGTGGCGGGTGAAGCCCATTTGGCCCGTCGCGCAGAAGACGCAACCCATGGCGCAGCCGGCCTGCGTGCTGAGGCAGGCGGTAAAGCGACCTTCGTAGCCCATGAGCACGGTTTCGACGGCTTGGCCATCCGCCATGCTGAGCAGGAATTTTCGCGTGAGGCCGTCGTCACTGAGTTGGCGCTCGTTTTCTCGTGGCGGCAGTGGGGCCAGCCCGTCGGGTGACGCGGCTTCGGCGGCGACCCAGCGCTGGAGGGGCGGTGGGAGGCTTTCCAGCGAGGTGAGATCGGTGCGCAAATGTCCGTACAAGGCGCGCCACAGCGGCTGCGTGTGCGCTGGGCGGATGCCGTCCCGCTCGAGGCGCTCGCGGAGCGCGTCGAAACTCAGGCCGTATAGGGAAGCACGGCTTGGATTGGCAGTGGGCGTGGCGGTCATCGGGTGCACCTTAGGCGCGTCGGCCTGTGCTTTCACGGAGTTTGTCGGGTACGGCGCCGGGGCTGTAAATGGGAAGAATGGTAGGAATGGGAAGAATGGGAGCGGAGTTTCTCGATCGGCGCTCAGCGTGGGGACTTTGAAGCGCCTGGATGGAATTTTTGCATTCTAGCGGTTCGACAACCGGCGCGGGTCATTTTTAAGTATTCGCCGTGTTCGCCGCTCTCTCCAGCCTCCGCATTCGAAATCTGGCCCTCGTTTCCGATCTCACGTGGCATTTACGACCGGGATTCACGGTCGTGACGGGGGAAACCGGCTCGGGAAAATCGATCATCGTCGGCGCGCTGAAGCTCATTCTGGGCGAGCGCGCAGATAAATCGCTGCTTCGCGCCGGGGCCGACAGTTGTACGGTGGAAGCGGTCTTCGACGTGCGCGAGGCCAAGGCGTTGAATCTGCGGCTGGAAGAGCAGGGGGTGGAGCCTTGCGAGGATGGGCAATTGCTCATCAAGCGAGTGTTCGCAGCGGCGGGGTCGAGCCGGCAATTCGTCAACGGGAGCCCGGCCACTCTGGCGGTGCTGAAGGAGTTGGGCGAATCTCTGGTCGACTTGCACGGGCCGCATGATCACCAGTCCCTGCTGTTCGACGACAAACAGCTCGGCCTGCTCGATGCTTTTGCTGGCGCCGAGGCGCTTGCCGCAGCCTGCGCGGAGCATCATCGGCGGCATAGCCGGCTGGCCGCGGAGCACCGGGAGCTTTCTTCGAATGAAGCGGCTTTGGAGCGTGAGCTCGATCTGCTTCGCCACCAAGTGAAGGAGATCGAGGCGGCGCAGCTGCGGGAAGGGGAAGAAGCCGAGATCCTGGCGCGCTACACGGTGGCCTCGAACAGTCGCCGGCTGCTGGAGCTTTCCACGCAAATCCAGGCGCGACTGGTCGAGGACGACGAGGCGATTCTGACCCGTCTCACGGAGGTGGGAAAACTGCTCCGCGATCTGGAGCGCGTGGATCCTCGCGCGGCGGAATTTGCCGAATCTCATGCCCGGGGAGTGGCTGAATTGGAGGATACGGCAGCCGGCCTGCAGCGCTATGCCGATGGGCTGGAGATGGATCCGGAGCGCCTGGTGGAAATCGAGGAGCGGGTCTCGCTCTTCGAAACGCTGAAGCGCAAATATGGCGGTTCGATTGCGGCGGTCATGGAATTTGGCCGGCAATCCGCCGAGCGGCTGCAAAAGATCGAGTCGCGCGGCGATGAACTGCTGCGCCTGGCCCGGGAAATGGAGGCGGCGGAAGCCGCCCTGCGAGACGCCGCGGCGAAGCTCACGAAAGCTCGCCAGACGGCCGCGCCAAAGCTCTCGGCCAGCGTGACGACGCATCTGCGGGATCTCGGGTTCAAGAAATCCGAGTTTTCCGTAGCGCTGCGACCGGAGTTGGCGGCGGGCGCGCACGGGGCGGAAATGGCGGAATTCCTGTTCGCGCCAAACCCCGGCGAGCCGGCCAAGCCTTTGAAGGCGATCGCATCTTCAGGGGAAATCTCGCGGGTGATGCTGGCCATCAAATCGACGCTGGCGGCGCAGGATACCGTGTCGCTCCTGGTTTTTGACGAGATCGACGCCAATGTCGGGGGCGAAATCGCGCACGCCGTCGGGGCCAAGATGAAGTCGCTGGGCAAGGCGCACCAGGTGCTCTGCATTTCGCATTTGCCGCAGGTGGCGGCGCAGGGGGCGGCGCAATTTGTGGTGACGAAGGAGTATGCAAAAGGCCGCACGGTCTCGGAGCTTCAGGAGGTGGAAGGCGAGGCGCGCGTGGAGGAGATCGCGCGGATGCTGGGCGGGAAAGGGGATTCGGCCCTGGCCCATGCGCGCACGCTGCTGGGACTGCAGCCTGCGTGAACCCCGGCGCCATGCTCAGCGCTTTCAAGGTTCGGGATTTTCGCTGCTTCGCGACGCAGGAGGCGGAATTCGGCGCCGGGCTGAATCTCATCGTCGGGCCCAATGCCCACGGGAAGACGTCGCTGCTCGAGGCGGCCTGCATTCTCTTGCGGTTGCAGTCGCCGCGCACGACGCGCCTGGCGGATGTGGTGCAACACGATAAGCGTGGCTTTGTCGTCGACGGATATTTTTCCCAGCGTCACCTGCAGTTTTACTACAGCTCGACGCGAAAAAAGATGGCCATGGATTCCGTGGAGCAGAAAAGCGCGCGCGAATATTTGCAGGTGGGGCGGTTGGTTTATTTTGCGATGAGCGATGTCGAGCTGGTGCGCGGCGCGGCCGAGGTGCGGCGGCGTTTTTTGGACTTTGTTGCCGGGCAGCGGGACGGCGGCTATTTGCCGATGCTGCGGTCCTATGAGCGGGCGCTGCGTTCACGCAATGCCTTGCTCAAGGCGCCGGCGCCGCGTTGGGCGGAGATCGATGCCTTTGATGGGCCGCTCCTCTCCGCCGGCACGGACCTGGATTGCGCGCGGCGGACGCTGTTGGCGGAATTGCAGCCCGAAGTGGATGCGGCGCACTGCGCGATCAGTGGGGCGCGGGAAAATATCGCGCTGGAATACTTGCCTGGGGCGGGAGAGGACTTTGCAGCGACGCTGGCGGCCAGCCGGGGAGAGGACGCGCGGCTGCGCCAGACGACGGTGGGGCCGCACCGGGACGATGTGCAATTCCACGTAAATGGCCGGCCTTCGCGCTTCGCTTCCGAAGGGCAGCAGCGAACGCTGGCTCTGGCCTTGAAACTGGGCGCAGCGCGGCTGCTGGAGCATCGGTTTGAGGCGCCGCCCTTGCTTTTGCTCGACGATATTTTTGGCGAACTCGACCTGGCGCGGCGGGCGGCCTTGCTCGCGGCGCTCCCGGCCGAGTCGCAGAAGATCGTCACGCTCACGCACCTCGACTGGATGCCGCCGGGTACGGATGCACGGATCCTGCGCCTCGGAGCGACAATTCCCGAGCCAGAGGAACGTCGGGACGGATAGGTCAGCCCTGTCACCGGGTGTTCACACACGACGATTCGCAGCGGGAGCCTTCGGTGATTCGTGTAAGCTTATTCGTAGTTCTGAAGCTCACGCTCTAAGTCAGCGCGTAATCGCTCGGGAGTCACGGGAACTCCGCGACCTGGCGGAACGGGAAACACCGATACCGAGACTCCGTCGGAAACGAGGCCCGGAAGCCAACGGGCAAGCCAGTCATTGAGCGAAATCAATGCCGGCTGATGGTCGACGAAACCGTCGGTGGCAAACGCCTCGGCATAGCGAGCATGTGGCCAGATGGGAAAATACTTGCGCTCCTCGGAATCGCCGAGCATGGCCCACCCGGAATTGCTGCGAAGTGACCAGACTTCCTGCGTATCCGCTACTTGTCGAACGAAGTGATCGTAGCGCTTGGCAGCGGGAAGCGAGGAGACGCTCTTGAATTCCTGGTCGTTCACCGCGCGGGGCATTTGGCGCGACGTAAATGGCTCAGTCTGCCCGGGGATCGTCCGGCGGCTTGCCGTGCTTGACGATCTCGTGCTTCGTCACGGCGCGCACGACGACGTAAATGAGCGATGTCAGCAAAAGCAACACGATGAGATGTTTGCCGACGTGCTTGCGGCCGATGTTACGAATCCAGGATTCCGCCTGCAGACTGAATTTATAGCCGAAAAAGGTGAGCATCGTGCCCCAGATGGCGAGCGCCACGCCGTCGATGAGATAGAATTTCCAAAGGGCCAGCCGTTGCACGCCCCAAAAAAGCTGGCTGGCATTGCGCGTGCCAGGAATGAAGCGGCAGAGGAACAATTCCCAAGGCCCGAAGCGTGCAGCCCACTGCTCGATCTGCGGTCCCACGGTGCGCCAGGCGCGTGTCGTCTTGATCCAACGCGATCGGTGATGGCCGATGGCAAACCAAAAACTGTCGTGACACAGCGCGCCAATGACGCCGGCGATCACGCCGAGGAAGATCGTGTGCAGATTGATCGTGAGATCCTTGGATGCGCCCACGGCCATATGGTGCCGCAGCGTGGCGCAGTACACGCCGGCCATGACAAATGTCACATCGTTTTCAAAGGCCGCACAAATGAAGACCGCCACGGGAAACCACGTGGGCCCGTATTCCTGCAACACTGTCGTAGGATCCATGCGGAAAAAGGCGGTGAAAGACTATCGGGCGGTTAAGCGGGACGCAGCGAACGGCTTTGCACACTGACGCCGATCAGTAGAAGCACGAGAAAAATCGCCCCCAGGAGTCCCTGGCCAACAGGCAGACGTTGCACGATGAGATGAGCGCCCGCGACGGACGAGAAAATGATGAGAGACCATTTGAAAAGGAAAAGGAGGAGAACAGCGCCGAGCACCGCCCCGGCCAAAGCGCCGACAGCAAGGTATTGGGAATCGGCGCCTCCGACGCTGAGGAGTTGGGTAAGGTAAAAAGCGCCGGCGATCGCGCCAGCCAGGCCAATGGCGAATTTCTGGACGAAAATAGCCAGCGCAGCGCCAGCCAGACCGGCTACGAGCGAAAGTACGAGGGCCGTTTGCGCATCGTTCTGCGCGACCAGCGGCGCGATGAATTGCCGCGCCGTGATGAAGCCAAGCGCGGCGACAAAAAGCCAGAAGAGGCGACGCCCCGCGAGTAGCAGCGTTGCGCCCAGCAGAAAGGAACCGTAGTGAACCGGACCAAACTGGAAATCGCGATTTGGATGCTGGGCAATGAGAGCGAGAAAAGTCACGCGCCGGGATTATAGCGCTTTCCCTCCAAACGCCGCCACTCCAAATCTTGGCCAGCAGAGCGCAAGCAAACCGTCTTGGCAGGGGGATTCGATACCCTTGCAAGCCTTTATGAATACGCACTCTATCCTAACCACTGGCCTGGCGGTCTCCGCGGCCCTTCTCATTTCTCAACCGGCATGGGCTCGCGATGGCCATGGCGGAGGCGGCGCGGGGCAGGGA
>FTCV01002397.1_pt1 | contig 31419 bp, 14 predicted proteins | sample 1639691 | NCBI WGS metagenome assembly FTCV01 (sample SAMEA3914864, study PRJEB12502) | metagenome | biome: forest; material: soil | place: USA | collected 2012-03-12 | depth 0.3 m
CCATCCTTGTAGCTGCGCAACTCCTCGTGGAGGGCATCGAACATCTGACGGCTCACCGCGTTTCGCTGCTCCGTAAGCGAGTGCAATTCCGACACAATTCCCGGCAATTGCATTTGCGCCTCGTTTGCCTCAGCCGTGTGCTTTTCGAGACGGGCCAGGATCTGGGTGTGTTCACCCGTCACCCGCCCCATCGCTTGCAATCCAACAATGAGCGGACGCAGCATTTCAGGAAGGCTTTGGAGCGCCTTTGCGGAGCGATCCTCCACATTACGAGCCGCTTCCGGAACCGGTTCGGGCGGCCGCACACCTTTCTGTCGTTCCTCGTCCTGGGAGCGCACAGCCGCCGCACGCTCTTCGAGTGCCTGGGTCGCGGCTTGTGCGAGCCCCTGCATCTGCGCAGCGAAGTCAGCGTCTGTGAGTTCGGTCAGCTTGTCTGGCATATCTCAGATATGCTTCCCAGCGAGTTCTTTGCCAAAATCGGAGCAATCTTCGGGATGTTGTAACATTTGTTCGAAAGATTGCTCAACCAGCGACCTCCCACCGCATTTTGCCCAATGCCGATCGCCTAAGCTGGAGGCGCGCCGAAATACTTCCGGATCGCATCCACCAGTCCTGGGATATCGTACTGGGTGGCTTCGACGTCCACCGACAGGCCATTCTCACGCATGGTGCGCGATGTAATCGGTCCAATCGACGCCGTTCTCAGAGAAGCAGGACGCGGCAGGTTCAACGCGAGGAAGTTCTCGACCGTCGATGAGCTCGTGAACGTGATCAGGTCAGCTCCTTCTGACTGAAATCTCGCAATTCCACCTGACACGTCTTCGGTTTCTGGCACCGTCCGGTAGGCAATAGCCTCATCCACGATCGCGCCGAGCTTTGTCAACTCGCGCGGCAATACATCACGGGCTTTTTCCGCCCGAGCGAGCAGAATGCGCTCGTTTTCGACTGAACCAAACTCCTGCAGCGCGGTGATGATCGCCTCGGCGACAAATTCCTTCGGCTGGAGGTCAACGGCGAGGTGGAAATCCCGAACGCGTTGCGCGGTGGCTGGCCCGATGGCCGCAATCCGGACTCCACCAATCGAACGCGCGTCGCTGTAGAGCTTGTAAAACATGTCGAAGAACGCCGAGACACCGTTCGGGCTCGTGAAAATCAGCCAATCGTACTGGTGGGCATCCATCACGAGTTCGCCGAATCCACGAAGGTCCGTCGGCGGTTCGATGCGGATGGTCGGCATCTCGTAGGCGTCAGCACCCAACGCCCGCAAGGCGGAGCATAGTCCCCCAGCCTGCTGACGGGTGCGCGTGACGGCGATCCGCTTTCCGAAAAGCGGACGCTTTTCAAACCAGTTCAGGCGGTCGCGCAAAGTCACAACATCGCCAAATACCGCCACGGCAGGTGCGGAAAACCCAGTCGCAGCGACTTTCCCTGCGATATCCGCAAGCGTTCCCGCCAGAGTCTGCTGACGGCCCGTGGTCCCCCAACGAACGAGCGCGACCGGCATATTCGCAGGCGCGCCATGTTTTTGAAGGGATTCAGTAATCGAGCCAATCCGCTCGACGCCCATGAGCATGACCTTCGTACCTGGCTGCTTCGCAAGACGTTCGTAGTCGAGTGAACTCTCCGGCTTGGTCGGATCCTCGTGTCCGGTGAAAATGGTCAGTTGCGACGTATGTTCGCGATGAGTCACCGGGATACCAGCGTATGCCGGGGCAGCAATAGCCGACGTAACACCAGGAATGATTTCGAACGGCAATCCGGCTTCTTCGAGCGCCAGCGCCTCTTCGCCACCACGTCCGAAGAGAAACGGATCGCCGCCCTTCAGGCGCAGCACCCGCTTGTTGCCCGAGGTCTTTTTGACCAGCAACGCGTTGATTTCTTCCTGCTTCAGCGTGTGCTGGCCGGCCTTTTTGCCAGCGTAGATGATCTCCGTCGCGGGCTTCGCCCATTTCAGGATCTCGGGATTGCACAGGTAATCAAAAACGATGACTTCCGCCGTCTCGACGAGTTCCTTGACCCGCAGCGTGACGAGCCCGAGATCTCCGGGGCCGGCGCCGGCCAGATAGCAGATGCCAGTGGATTTTTTGGATGAAGTGCGGTCGGAACTCATGTGGAGCGCGGAACTTAAGGGTGAGTCGAGGAGACGCCAAGCGGGTTTCCTTGCGAAGTGAGTTTTGCGAATACGTCGCCCGCAACGCGTTCAGGTTCGTCGGCAGTCCCCTCAGCCTCGGCATGGGCGGGAGCGACTCCTTCCTCGCCGAAAAGAATCGCTGCCATCCGCAGCTGCGATCCGTCCTGTTGAGTACGGACGCCGACTGGAAGCGTGCAGTCGCCACTCAGGAGACGCTGCAATTCCCGCTCAGCGCGGATTGCCCGAAAGGTTGGCTGGTGATTGATCGCATCGAGGAACGGCTGCACACGCGCGTCGCTAGCGCGGCTTTGCAAGGCAATCGCGCCCTGGCCGATCGCAGGAAAGAGCTGGTTTCCGAGGGATGTAACCTGGAATTGAAAGCCTTCAAATTCGATCACCCCCGAGCCAACGGGAAAGCCGAGCCGTTCAAGCCCCGCCTGGGCGAGGATGATGCCGGTGAAATCCGCATTCTGCCCGAGTTTCCGCAAGCGGGTCTGGACATTTCCGCGCCATTCATCGACGTGGAGGTCGCGGCGCAGCCACTGCAACTGCCTGGCGCGCCGAATGGAACTCGTCCCTATTCGTGCCCCGTGCGGAAGGCCATCGAGACCGCCCACAAGCTTCGAAATCAGAACGTCAGCGGTGGGAGCGCGTTCAAGTACCGCCGCCAGGCAAAGGCCATCCGGGTTCTGCCCCGGAAGATCCTTCAGGCTATGGACTGCGACATCGATCCCGCCAGCGAGCAATTCATCCTCGAGTTCCTTCGTGAAAAGGCCTTTGCCGCCGGCTTCGCTCCCCTTGATCAGCGACAGGTCGAGCTTCTGATCACCGCGCGTCGTAAAGGTTCTGACGGACACTTCCAAGTCGGGAAATGCACGAGAAAGCGCGGCGCGGGTGAGTTCAGTCTGCGCGAGAGCCAGAGCGGACGCCCGCGTGCCGAGGATCAGAGTTTCTTTCATTAAAATTCGAATGGGAAAAAGCGTTCCGGACAGGTCTTAGCAAAGCCGCCAGCTCATTTATGGTACACGAAAGCCGCTCGCGTCACGAATAACGAACGCACTTGGCTCGCTTTTGAGGACAATCCCGACCGCCGCGTCAGTACGGGCCCACGTGGTTTCCGCAATGACTCCAGGCCGCAAACCTAAGACGCTCCGTTGCCTGGTGCGCGGCTGTGATTCAAATCCGGCGCCGGTGGAGTACCGCCAGATGCGGCCGTCGAGTAAGCCAGCGCGGAACGCTGCCAGCCCCCCTTGAGCCAATCGCCAAATTCCACGACGTGGCGCTCGATCAGCCCTTCGCAGACGACGAGTTCCTGCCGGCGGACCGCCATGGAGTGATCGGCTTCCTTTTGAAGCGAATCGATGTCGTACAAGTACACGCCATCGATTTTGTTCACAGCGGGCTCAATGTCGCGCGGCACCGCGAGATCGATACAGAATAATGGACGATCCCGGCGGGTGCGCATGATGGGCGCCAATTGATCGTGCGTGATCACGTGATGCGGCGCAGCCGTGGAGCCGATGAGAATATCCACGTCACGAAATTCGTTCATCCATTCATCGAAGTGAATGGCCCGCCCGTTCATTTTCTCAGCGAGCGTGATCGCGCGGTCGTGCGAGCGGTTCGCGACAAAGATCGTCTTCACGCCACGAGCCTGAAGCGCGCCGGCAGTCATTTCGCTGGTTTCGCCCGCGCCGAGAATCATGACCTTGCACTGAGCAAGCTTGCCAAAGATTCGTTCCGCAAGATCCGCTGCCACAGAACCGACCGAAACTGAACCGCGAGTGATGTTCGTGTTCGTTCGGACTTCCTTCGCCACGTTGAAGGCGCGCTGGAAGAGCTTGTTCAGATGGCGCGATGTCGCGCCGCTGCTCTGTGCCGTCTGGTAGGCTTTTTTGACCTGTCCGAGGATTTCGGTTTCGCCGAGAACCATCGAATCCAAGCCGCAAACGACACGGAAAAGGTGCCGGATACTGTTCGCCGTCACATGACGAAACAGTGACGCACCGTCTGAAATCCCAGTCCGGGCAGCGACGAATTCACCGACCGACACGAGGCCTTGGGCGGAATCCCGCGCCCCCACGTAAAATTCCACCCGGTTGCACGTCGAGACGATCACCGCTTCACCCAATCCATCCACGCGAGCCAACGCTGCGGCGGTTGCGCCGAGTTCGCCATCCGGGATGGCAAACTTTTCGCGAATCTCCAAAGGAGCCGTGTGATGACTTAGGCCGAGACAAAGAATTTCCATGGCCAGATCAGAACGGCTGCGGGCCCGGGCTCTGGTGAATGCCCCAGAGCATGAGCAGCGTCACAAAGAATGCGCCAACGGAGAGAATCGCCACCCGCTTCGGAGAAATACGATGCCAAAGCGTAGCAAGAAGGACGAATCCATACAGGCACCAAGTCGCGATGGAAACGGTTACAAGCATCGTGCCGTGCGCGGCTCCATGAAAGGCCCCGGCGATCAACCCAACCGTGAATAGCCCAAGCCCCGCGAAGATCAGCCGACGATTTGCGACGGCAAGATCTCGAATGGGCGGGAGATGGTAAAACACGGAATGAATGTGATGGGTCTTGAGCTGCCTTTCCTGCACGAGGTACATGACGCCCGCCACACAGGCCAGAGCAAAGGCGCCATCCGCCATGACGGACAGCGCAACATGCATCTCGAGCCAGGGACTCGATGGCGGGTGTGGCTGGGCAAGCGGCTGGTCTGGTAGCAGCAGCGCCACGACTTGAATGACAAAGACCAGCGGCGACGTAAATGCCCCCAGGAGCGACAGCCGGTACGCAGAACCAATGGCCAGGTAGAAGATGACCATCGACCAACAGAGGAAGATCAGAACCTCAAAGAGATTGGTGAGCGGACACCGCTGGAGAACCTGCCCGCGAATCATCAGAAACGCCGTCTGGAAAACAAAGCCCACCAGCATGGACACGAGAGTCATCCACGACGGACGGTACACCCGGGCGCCCAACGAATACATCGTACAGGCAAATCCCAGGAGAAAGCAGAGAGTTGAAATGACCAGCAGCAGGCGCTCCATGTCAGGCGCAGGTTAATGGGGTGTCGGAGATTTGGCAAATCGCGCCGGTGGAAGCAGATACCGGCGTTGCCGCGACCGGCTTAGGAACCGTGGCAGCCGCAGCCTTCCCCGCAACTTCCGTTCATGACCTTCACTTGGACCGAAATCCCCTGGAAGGCCACCTGATCGCGAACCATTCCGAGGAAATGCAGGACCGTCTCATCAGGGGCCGTGGCGCACTCGAGTTCGACGACCAGCGGCTTGTCTGCGAGGGCCGGGTACGCCTCAACCATCTCGCCATCGAGGGCGAAGGACAGGTACGCGTTGAATTTTTCCTGAAGCTGGTAGAGCTGCTTCTCCGACCCGTCCCATGGACGGGGCTCGACCATCACGAGCTTCACGGTATCGGATTCCGGGTCGTGCATCATCATGTCGATGACGGCAGGATTTTCCACTCCTCGCGTCTGCGCAGGCGCGCATCCGCAGGACGATTCTTGACCTTCGTGAGAGCAGCAGTCGTGGTTCACAGTGCAAATGAATTGTCCACGCGCCCGTTTCTGTCAAAACTTGGTATCGCCATGAAAGCGATTCGCGTTGAGCAGTTCGGCGGTCCGGAAGTCCTTAAAGTTGCAGAAATCCCCGATCCAGTCCCCTGCGAAGGGCAGGTTCTCGTCCGGATTCACGCTGCCGGGGTGAATCCCGTGGATACCTACATTCGTTCGGGCAAATACGCCCGTCTTCCATCGCTTCCCTATACCCCAGGCGCGGATGGCGCCGGACGGGTCGAAGCCGTAGGCGCAGGCGTCACGACCGTCGAGGCCGGCGATCGGGTCTACGTCGCGGGTTCGTTGACGGGCACCTACGCGGAGCTGTGCCTTTGCGAGGCCGGCCAGGTGCATCCGCTGCCCTCCAGTGTTTCCTTCCCCGAAGGCGCGGCGCTTGGCATCCCCTACTCGACCGCTCATCACGCGCTCTTTGGTCGAGCCAATGTAAAAGAGGGCGAACTCGTTTTGATTCACGGCGGAACGGGAGGCGTGGGCGTTGCCGCCCTGCAACTTGCGAAAGCCGCAGGCCTGACCGTCTTTGCCACTGGTGGAACTGAGACCGGACGCCTGCTCCTCATCGAGCAGGGAGCGGACGCCGTCTTTAATCATCATGAAATCGGTTACCTCGATCGAATTTTCGAAAAATCGGGCGGGCATGGAGTCCATGTTATTCTGGAGATGCTTGCGAACATCAATCTTGGCAACGACCTGATCATTCTGGCCCGCGGCGGTCGCGTGGCTGTCATCGGCAGCCGCGGGCCAGTTGAGATCAATCCCCGCGATCTGATGATGCGCGAGGCGGATATTCGCGGCGTCCTGCTCAATCCCTCCGATCGCGCGGAAGTGGAACTGATCCATCGCACCATTCGCGCCGGCCTCGAACGCGGACTCCTGCGTCCAATCGTTGAACGACAACTCCCGCTCGCCAGCGCTGCGGATGCTCACGAAAGAGTCCTGTCTCCCGGCGCCCACGGAAAGATCGTGCTGGTCCTGTGAGCAATAGGCCGGATTTCTAGATCCGGCTTTGCTGATCCGCCTACTTCGCTTCGACCAATTCGGGAACGTCTGCGTCCACGTTCGTGTGCCGAGGACGGCGCTTGTGCCCGGTCCAGAGCTTGATGTGCTCGAAGAACAGATAAATCACCGGCGTCGTATAGAGGGTCAGAATCTGGGACACAACCAGGCCACCAACGATCGCGACGCCCAGCGGTTGCCGCAATTCGGAACCCGTTCCCATTCCGATCGCTAGCGGAATCGCACCGAATAGCGCCGCGAGGGTTGTCATCATGATCGGACGGAACCGAATCACACAGGCCTCGTAAATTGCCTCCTCGGGGCTCACTCCTTCCTCGCGCTCCGCTTCAAGCGCGAAGTCGATCATCATGATCGCGTTCTTCTTCACGATTCCGATCAGCAGAATGATGCCGATGAAGGACACCATCGACAGATCATCACCAGTCACCTGCAGCGCGAGCAGCGCGCCAAGACCTGCAGACGGAAGCGTCGAGAGAATCGTGATGGGATGAATGAGGCTTTCGTAGAGAATTCCGAGGACGATGTAGACAGCAACCAGCGCGGCCAGCAATAGGATGGGCGTGGATGAGAGCGAGGCTTGGAAGACCTGCGCAGTGCCTTGGAAACTGCCCTGGATATCCGAGGGCAGATGAAGGTCTTCGCTCGCCTTTTGAATCAACTTCGTCGCATCACCAAGCGCGACGCCCGGAGTCAGGTTGAATGAGACCGTGACGGACGGAAATTGTCCCTGGTGGTTTACTGACAGGAACGCATTGCTCGTCGTGAACTTAGCAACCGTACTCAGCGGAATCTGAGCGCCGGTCGAAGTTTTGACATAGATCTTGTCCAGAGCCGCCGGGTCTTTCTGGAACTGCGGATCAACTTCCAGCACGACGTGATGCTGGTTATATCGTTGGTAGATGGTCGAAACCTGCCGCTGTCCGAAGGCATCATACAGCGTGTCATCGATGACCTGCGGATTGATACCGAGCCGCGACGCAGCATCTCGATCAACAACCACATTTTGCTGCAATCCACGCGTCTGCTGATCACTCGTGACGTCCTTCAGTTGCGGAAATTTCCGCAACGCGCTCACTAGCTTCGGAGCGTACTCGTTCAATTCGGCAAGGTTACCCGACTGGAGGGCGTATTGATACTGGGCTTTGGAACTACGGCCGCCGACGCGAATGTCCTGGTTCGCTTGCAGGAACAAATTGATCCCGGGGACCGCGGAAGTCGCACGCCGCAGACGCTGGATAATTTCCTCTGCATGTACCTTGCGCACTGACAGCGGCTTGAGAGTGATGAAAAAGCGCCCGGTATTCGTCACCGTTCCGCCGTTGCTGGAGCCAAGAAAGGAAGCGACCGACTCCACTGCAGGATCCGACAGGACGATCTGAACAATCCTGTTTTGCAGCTTGTTCATTGCTTCGAACGAGATGTCCTGAGCCCCTTCGGTGATGCCCATCATCATCCCGGTATCCTGTTGCGGGAAGAAACCCTTCGGAACGATCTGGTAGAACCATACGGTGACGACCACCGTCGCCACTGCCACGCCCAGCATGAAAATCTGATGGCGAAGCACCCATTTCAAACCGGTTTCATAGCCGTTGAGCATCCATTCGAAGAACCGTTCACAGAGCCGGTAAAACCATCCTTGCTTTCCGTAAGATGACTCTGGCTTTAGAAACCGCGAGCACATCATCGGCGTGAGCGTCAGTGACACCACGCCAGAAACGAGAATCGCAGCGCTGAGCGTAACTGCGAACTCATGGAAAAGCCGGCCAACCAAGCCGCCCATGAAAAGCAGCGGAATGAAAACGGCCACCAGCGAAAGGCTCATCGAGACCACCGTGAAACCGATCTGACGAGCCCCCTTGCGAGCCGCAGCCATCGAGTGGTCACCCTTCTCGATAAACCGGTACACGTTTTCGATCACTACAATCGCGTCGTCCACGACGAAACCTACGGAAATCGTCACCGCCATCAGCGATAAGTTATCAATCGTATAATGGCACAGATACATCACGCCAAAGGTGCCAGCGATAGCTAGCGGCACTGTGATGCTCGCAATGAAGGTCGGCCAGAAACGGCGAAGGAAGACGAAGATAACCATCACCACGAGGGCAACGCTTAGCAGAAGCGAGAATTGCACTTCCTCCACCGATGCACGAATCGTCGTCGTCCGATCACTCATCACGCTGATCTTCACGCTCGGCGGAATCCAGCGCTCGGTCTGCGGCAGCACCGCCTTGATGCGATCCACCGTATCGATCACATTCGCATCGGCCTGCTTGAAGACGATCACCAGCACCGCCTTCTTGGACTTTCCCCACTCCGAAACGCCAGCTGAACCGGCGTTCCGCTCGTTCTCCACACCTTCAACGACTTTTCCTAGAGAACTCAATAGGATCGGCGTGCCATTGACCTGACTTACGACCAAGTCCTTGTAGTCCTCTGCCTGGAAGAGCTGATCGTTACTGGAAATGGTGTAGGAACTCTGAGGCCCATCCACACTGCCTTTCGCCTGGTCGACATTAACGTTACCGAGAAAGGTGCGCACATCCTCGAGACTTACACTGCTCGATGCCAGGGCCGCCGGGTTCATCTGCACGCGGACAGCGGACTTATCGCCACCGCTGATGTTCACCTGGCTGACGCCTTCGACCTGACTCAATTTCTGTCCGAGGATTTCGTCGCCATACTCGAAAACCTTCGTTGCCGGGAGGCTATCAGAAGTCATCGCCAGCACCATGATCGGCGCATCCGCCGGATTCACCTTTCGATAAGTGGGCGGATTCGGCAGGTTGATCGGCAGTTCAGTAGCCGCGGCACTGATCGCAGCCTGAACGTCGCGCGCCGCAGAATCAACCTTCCGGTCGAGGTCGAACTGGATGTTAATCGACGCACCACCGAGCGTGCTCGCCGAAGTAAGTTCCGTAACCCCGGAGATCTGGCTGAAGCGGCGCTCCAGCGGCGCGGCCAGCGAAGAGGCAACCGTCTGCGGATCTGCGCCGGGGAGCGACGCATTCACCGAGATCATCGGGAAATCGACGCGCGGAATCGGCGCCACCGGCAGGAAGAAGTACGCGACGATCCCGACGGCGAAGAGGCCAATCGAGAGCAGCGACGTCGCGACGGGCCGGTCAATGAATGGCTCGGAAATACTCACGGCACAGTCACCGGTACGGGTTCTTCTGCGGGAACCTCCACTGCTTCCTCGGCTGGAGGCACGCCATTCGCGTCCTTCTTCTTGAACCAATGGCCCAAACGATCCAGATAGAGATAGATTACCGGCGTCGTATAGAGCGTGATGAACTGCGACAGGAGCAGCCCGCCAACAATGGAAATGCCGAGCGGACGACGCAATTCCGAGCCGGTGCCATTCTCCAGTGCCAGCGGAAGGGCGCCAAGGAGTGCAGCCATCGTCGTCATCATAATCGGACGGAAGCGCAGCAAGCAGGCTTGGTAGATAGACTGCTCCGGAGGCATTCCTTGTTCACGCTCGGCTTCGAGCGCGAAGTCGATCATCATGATCGCGTTTTTCTTCACGATGCCGATCAGCAGAATGATGCCGATCAGCGCGATCAACGAGAGATCGGTATGGCAGACGATCAGCGCCAGCAACGCACCCACGCCTGCCGATGGCAGACTCGAGAGAATCGTGATCGGATGGATGTAACTCTCGTAGAGAACGCCCAGGACGATATAGATCACAATGATCGCCGCCAGGATGAGGAAAGGCTCACTCTTCAGCGAAGAGTTAAACTCGGCGGCGCTGCCCGAGAAACTCGTTGCGATCGTGTCCGGCAGCCCGATTTCCTGCTGCGCTTTTCTCAAGGCCGTGATGGCCTCGCCCAGCGAACTTCCCGGCTGCAAGTTAAACGATAGCGTGACCGCCGGGAATTGGCCTTCATGCACAATCGCCAAAGGAGCCGTGGTCGTTTTCAGTTTCGCAAAAGTCGAGATCGGAACCGATTGGCCCGTCGTTGACTTCACGTAGAGCGACTTCAACGCATCCGGCGTGAGCTGGTAATGAGGCTCGGCTTCGAGCACCACGCGGTATTGGTTGAGCTGAGTGAAGATGATCGAAACCTGCCGCTGGCCGAAAGCATCATAGAGTGCGTCGTCGATCGCCTGCGTTAGCACGTTATACCGGGCGGCAAGTTGCCGATCCACGTCTACGGTGACCTGGAGACCATTCGACTGCTGATCGCTCGCGACATCCGCCAGTTCGGGCAATCCACGCAACTTATCGAGTAGCTTCGGAGCCCACTCGGCGAGTTCCGCCTGATCGGCATCCTGCAGTGTGTATTGATATTGCGTACGACTAACGCGGCTATCGATCTGCACGTCCTGGACCGCCTGCATGTAAAGATCGATCCCTTCCACTTTTCGCGTTTCCTCGCGAAGCCGATCAACGATCCCTGCAGCGCTGGTTTTCCGATCATCGCGCGGCTTTAGGACGATGTAGAGACGCCCCGTGTTAACAGTCGCATTCACAGTGCCAGCGCCAACGATGGACGCGACACTGGCGACTTCGGGATCCTGCCGGACGATCTCCGCGAGTGCCTGCTGCTTCTCCAGCATGGCGCTAAACGAGATCGATTGCGCGGAATCCGTGATCCCCAGAATCATGCCCGTGTCCTGCTGCGGCAACAGGCCCTTTGGAATCACGATGTAGAGCCAGATCGTCGCAACCAGCGTTCCGATTGCAACCATCAGCGTGAAGAACTGATGCCGGAGCACCCATTTCAAGCCGACATCGTAAGCGTTCAGCATCCCATCGAACATCCGCTCGGTAATCTGGTAGAATCGGCCGTGCTTCTCGTCCTTCTCCGGCTTCAGCAACCGGGCGCACATCATGGGCGTCAGTGTAAGTGAGACCACCGCAGAGACGGCGACGGAAACACTCAGCGTGATGGCGAATTCGCGGAAAAGCCGTCCCACGATGCCCGTCATGAACAGCAGCGGAATGAATACCGCAACGAGCGAGACACTCAGCGAGATAACGGTAAAACCGATCTGCTTCGCCCCTTTCAGAGCTGCCTCCATCGGCGACTCACCGAGCTCGATGAAGCGGACGATATTCTCAATCATCACGATCGCGTCATCGACCACGAAGCCAGTGGCGATCGTCAGCGCCATGAGTGAGAGGTTATCGAGGCTGAACCCAACCACCTTCATCACGCCGAACGTGCCAATGATGGCCAGAGGCAGCGCAATACTCGGAATGACGGTCGCCCAAAACTTCCGCAGGAAGACGAAGATGACCATCACGACCAGACCGACGGTCAGAAGCAGCGTGAATTGCACGTCCGCAACCGAAGCACGAATGGTCTCGGTTCGGTCCGAAAGAATGGAAAGCTTCACCGAAGGCGGCAGCGACGCGCTCAGCTTTGGCAGCAACGCTTTCACGCGATCGGCGGTCTCGATGATGTTTGCGCCAGGTTGGCGCTGAACATCCACGACGACCGCAGGGCGTCCGTCGACCGAACTAGCCAGGCGCACGTTCTCCACGTTGTCGACAACGTTGCCGATATCCCGCAGGCGTACCGGGGCGCCATTCTTATAGGCGATGATGACATTCTCATACTCCTTCGAGGAGAAGAGCTGGTCATTGGCGCCGATGGCGTACGATTGCCGCGAACCATCGAAGCTGCCCTTCGGCTGGTTCACATTATTCGCAGCGAGCTGCGTCCGCACGTCTTCAAATCCCAAGCCCAGCGATGCGAGCGCCGTCGGGTTGATCCGCACGCGAACAGCCGGCTTCTGATTACCTTCGATCGAAACGAGACCGACTCCCGTGACCTCGCTCAATTTCTGCGCAAGGATGGTATCCGCAAGGTCATTAACCTTCTCAAGAGGCAGCGCGTCTGATGTTAGCGACAGCGTAAGAATCGGCGTATCGGCCGGGTTCACCTTCGAGTACGTCGGCGGATTTGGCATCGCCTTGGGCAGCACGCCCCCAGTCGCATTAATGGCAGCCTGCACGTCCTGAGAGGCAGCATCGATATCCCGATCGAGATTGAACTGCAGCACAATCGACGAGTTCGCAAACGAGCTCACCGAGTTCATGCTCTGCAAGCCGCTGATCTGCCCGAAATAACGCTCCAACGGAGTCGTGACGGAGGAAACCATCACGTCCGGACTGCCTCCCGGGTAGTTCGCCACGACCTGAATAGTGGGGAAATCCACCGCGGGAAGTGCGGAGATCGGCAACAGCGAATAGCCGAGAAGCCCGACCATGACCACGCCCGCCATAAGAAGGGCAGTGGCAATCGGTCGCTTGATGAACGGCTCAGAGATGCTCACGAGTGTAAAAGGAAAGCTGCAGTTTTACTGGGCGGCGGCAGGCTTGCCGTGACCGCCTCCGCCGGGCCGGCCCTGGCCGCCTGGACCTCCGGCTTTTCCGCCAGGGCCGTGGCCATGGCTCGCCGCATCACCAGCAGCATTAGGTTCCTGGATCTTTAGCTTGGAGCCGGGCATCAGCTTGTACTGACCGTCCGAAACAACGCGTTCTCCAGCCTTCAGGCCTTCATCGACCAACGCATCACCGCCATCGATCTGCCCGACTTTGACCGTTCGCATTTCGGCAACAGGGCCTTTCTCCGGATCATCGACCACCATATAAGCGTACGAATTATCCGGTCCGCGCTGAATTACCGCCGCCGGAACGACCAAACCGCCCTTCCTGACCGTGAGCAGCAGGCGCGCGTTGACGAATTGTCCCGGCCAAAGCTGCATGTGCTCATTTGGAAACTCCGCCTTCAGCTTGATCGTGCCAGTCGTGATATCGATCTGGTTGTCGATGACGGTCAGCTTGCCCTCGTCGATCACCGTCGAATTGTCGCGGGCTACGGCGATCACCTTCAGTTCAGGTGTTTCCTCCTGCTGCTTGTGAATCTTTGCGAGCGACTGCTCGGGGAGAGTGAAAACGAGCGAAATTGGATGCAACTGCGTCAGCACGACGATGCCGGTGGTATCCGTCGCATGGACAATATTTCCCTGGTCAACCAATCGGATGCCCGTACGCCCGTCAAACGGTGCAACGATGGACGTGTAGTCCAAGTTGACCTTCGCGCTGGCAACTGCAGCCTGATCGTTTTGCACTGTGGCGTCGAGCTGTCCGACAAGCGCCTTCTGTGTGTCGTACTGTTGTTGCGAAATGACTTTCTTCACGATCATGTCCTGATCGCGGGCCAGATCGACCCGTGCGTTATCCAGTTGAACCTGATCGGTGCGCTGCTTCGCCTTGGCCTGATCGTAGGCCGCCTGATACGGCGCCGGATCGATTTGAGCGAGCAGGTCGCCTTTTTTGACATCCTGTCCTTCGGTGAACGCGATCTTCACGATCTCGCCATCCACCCGGGTCCGCAAAGTGACCGTATTCAGCGCCTGAACCGTGCCGAGGCCGTCCAGATAGATCGGAACGTCCTTCTCCTTCACAGTATCCACGATCACCGGTACGGGGAATCCGCCAGCGGCGCCCCTGCCCCCAGTTGCCTGCTTCTGCGCGGCGGCCTCCCGGGTTTGCATGATGCGCCAGCCAGTCGCCGCAATGAGGCCCACGACAAGCAGGAAGATGAAGACAGTCCGGATCGGGTGCTTCTTCTTCGCCTGCCCAAGCTCCACGCGGAGAGGACGTTCCGACGTGCGGCCTTTAACCTCCCGATGCGGCTCGGCGCCACGGACAAGATCTTCGGTACCATTTTCGCGATGCATAAGAAACTGATGTATTAAACTGTCGGGGGAGTTACAAGTTGCGGAGAATGTAATCTGTAAGTATTCTCTTTCGCAACCCCCGAAAATCAGATTTGTTTGAACTGCCATGCAAAACAGCTCCACTGCTGACGATACGCGGCGCCTGATCCTCGAAACTGCCCGTGAACACCTTCGCCGCTTCGGCGAAAGCAAAATGACCGTGGTGGACGTGGCAAAGGCGCTGGGGATGTCGCATGCAAATGTATACCGCTACTTTCGGAACAAAGCAGACATCCTGGACGCCATCGTCGATGAGTGGCTGGCCAAGGTGGAGGGATTGCTCGAACCGATCGTGCGCCAGAGGGTTTCCGCGGCAGAACGGATCGAAAGCGTGGTCTTGGAAACGTATCGGCGCAGGCGCCAGAAGTTGCAAGCAGACGCCGAAGTCTATGAGACGTTTCGTAGAATCGTCGCTTCACGGCCGGACGCCGTCGCCATCCGGACTCGGAAGATGTACGGCGTATTTCGGGAATTAGTGGCTGAAGGCACAGCCTCGGGTGAATTCGGCCCCGTCGACCCCGATGCGGCCGCCACGGCTCTCGATGACGCCACGGCCATCTTTCTGCATCCCCTGATGACAGCGGGAGTCATGAGCGAAACCAACGAGGCCAGGGTCAGAAATGTTTTGTCATTCCTGCTTGCCGGGTTTCGTCAGGCGGCGCCGGCATCGGCGGAACAATGCCAACTTGGGAACGGCTGAACGCGCTCTGTTAACGTCCTCCGAAGTTATTCCAACATGCGCCTGATAGGCCCCAGCAACCGGTGCGTGGGAAAAATCGATAGCCTACAAGCCAGTAACTCAAACCTGGAGGAAAGGAGGAGGCGTTGCGAACAGCCATCGATTTCCAGCAACGCACATCCGGCGTGCGGGAAACCTTCACCGCAAATGATAGGCTGGGAAGTTTCTCCTCCAGGCATCGAGTCATCTAGGCACCACGTCGCTTCGTTCAACCTCGAATTCCTTCGCTCACGAGGTTTTTCGTCCGGTTCCAAAAAATCTGCGACGAATTTCTAACGAAACCAGGGCTGATGAGTCTTACTTATTGTTCTGGGGGGAACACAGCGGGCGCGTTGCTCAGTCGGGCACGCGCCCGCTAATCTTTTCCCGGCTCTAACGGGCAGAGACAAGATGCGGTACACCGCACGAGCAGACGTTGACCTCTACGGCTCCGCTGGCTGAAGGCTCGTAATTCAGGTTTGGTCCAAGCCACCGCTCCATCTCCTGCAGGGTCATGCCCTTGCGCAGATGATAGTCCAACACTTGATCGCGATCGATCTTACCCAAGCCGAAATACCGTGACTGCGGATGTGCAAAGTACAGTCCGCTCACGCTCGATCCGGGCCACATGGCGAAATTCTCGGTGATCTTGATCCCCGCCTTCTCCTCCACATCGAGCAATTGCCATAGGATCCCCTTCTCCGTGTGATCGGGGCACGCTGGATAGCCAGCTGCCGGGCGAATGCCGCGATACTGCTCCTCGATTAGTTGCTCCGCAGTAAGATTCTCGGTGCGGCCAAAGCCCCACTCATCGCGCACGCGCTTGTGCAGATACTCGGCGAATGCTTCCGCCAGACGGTCCGCGATCGCCTCGGCCATGATTGCATTGTAATCGTCGTGATCCGCCTCGAACTGATCCACCAGCGCCTTGAGTCCGATTCCGGAAGTCACGGCAAATGCACCGAGATGATCGCGCAGACCTGTCTCCACCGGTGCGATGTAATCGGCGAGCGAACGATCCGGCTCTCCATTGTCCTTCACCATCTGCTGGCGCAGGAAGTGGAACGTCGTCAGCGCTTCGCTACGCGCTTGGTCCTTGTAGAGAATGACATCGTCTCCCGAAGCATTCGCAGGGAAGAGACCGTAAACGGCCCGGGCTTCGAGCAAGTCTTCGCGCATGATCCGGTCCAGTAGTTCCTGCGCATCGGCGAAGAGTTTCCTCGCCTGCTCGCCGTACTTCTCATGCTCCAGGATCGACGGATAACGTCCGCGCAACTCCCACGTATGGAAGAACGGCGACCAATCGATGAATCCCGCGATCTCGGAAAGCGACACCGGCAGAGTGCCGGAGTTACCCGAACGGCTCGACAGCGTGCGAATGCCAGTGAATTCAGGCTGCGGGATATCTTCCGAGCGCCATTCGATCTTGGTGCGATTCGCCCGCGCCTTTTCCAGGGAAATGAGGCTTTGCTTCGGACCAGCGTGCATGACGCGCAATGCGTCCTGCTCCTTGCGATTGTTGGCATCGAAGTCCTTCCGTTGCTCTGGGCTGATCAGGCTGCTCACAACCGGCACGGCGCGTGATGCGTCGAGCACGTGAACGACCGAACCACTGCGGGCCGGCGCAATCTTCACGGCGGTATGTGCCTTGCTGGTCGTGGCGCCGCCGATGAGCAGCGGTTGCTTGAGACCGCGGCGCTCCATCTCGCGAGCGACATGCGCCATTTCATCGAGCGACGGCGTGATGAGGCCGCTGAGGCCGATTACGTCAACCTGCTCCTTCTCTGCGGTATCGAGGATCTTATCCGCGGGAACCATCACACCGAGGTCGATTACTTCATAGTTATTACATCCGAGCACAACGCCCACAATATTCTTGCCGATATCGTGCACGTCCCCCTTCACGGTCGCCATGAGCACCTTGCCCTGCGTACGCACAGCTTCACCGGCTGCGCGTGCGGCTTCCTTCTCCGCCTCCATGTAAGGCATGAGATGCGCGACTGCTTTCTTCATCACTCGTGCGGATTTCACGACCTGCGGCAGGAACATTTTTCCGGCCCCAAATAGATCGCCGACGATATTCATCCCGGCCATCAGCGGACCTTCGATCACGGAGAGCGGCTTGGCATACTTCTGCCGGGCCTCCTCGGTGTCGGCGTCGATGAAATCGACGATTCCCTTCACCAATGCGTGCGACAGCCGTTCTTCGACGGTCCCCTTGCGCCAGGCAGCATCCTCGACAGCAGCCTCCGACTTATCCTTCTTCTTCACCGTCTCGGCGAAATTCACGAGCCGTTCCGTGGCGTCCGGGCGGCGATTCAGGAGGACGTCCTCGACCATCTCGAGCAGGCCCTTCGGAATCTCTTCATAGACCTCGAGCATGCCGGCATTGACAATTCCCATGTCAAGGCCAGCACGGATGGCATGATAGAGAAACGCCGCGTGCATCGCTTCACGCACGACATTGTTGCCGCGGAATGAGAACGAGATATTCGAGACACCGCCGCTGACCTTTGCCAATGGCAGGTTCTGTTTGATCCACCGAGTCGCCTCGATGAAGTTGACCGCGTAGTTGTTATGTTCCTCGATGCCCGTGGCGACCGTAAGGATATTGGGATCGAAAATGATATCCTGCGGCGGAAAGCCAACCTTATCCACGAGCAGACGGTAAGAGCGCTCGCAGATCTCGCACTTGCGTTCGAAGGTGTCGGCCTGGCCCTGTTCATCGAAGGCCATCACGACCACCGCCGCGCCATATCGACGCACCAGCCGGGCCTGTTCGAGGAATTTCACCTCTCCTTCCTTCAGCGAAATCGAATTCACGATGCCTTTGCCCTGCAGGCATTTCAGGCCGGCTTCGATGACGCTCCACTTGGACGAATCGACCATCACTGGAGCCTTTGCGATATCGGGCTCGCTCGCAATCAGGTTCAGGAACCGGACCATCGCCGCGATGCCATCGAGCATCCCCTCGTCCATGTTGATATCGATGACCTGCGCACCGTTCTCGACCTGCTGACGCGCCACAGCCAGTGCCTCGTCGTAGTTTCCGGCGAGGATCAATTTCGAAAACTTCGGCGAACCCGTGACATTCGTACGTTCGCCGATATTTACGAAATTCGTCTCCGGCGTGAGATCGAAAGCCTCCATGCCGCTCAGTCGCAGATGCGGCTGAATTGATGGCAGCGGCCGCGGCGCACAGTCGCGAACCGCTTCGGCGATTGCCTTGATGTGTGGAGGCGTCGTGCCGCAGCAGCCGCCCACGATATTCAGCCAGCCCATTTCCGCCCAGTCGCGGAGCTGCGGCGCAAGCGATTCCGGAGTCTCCGGGAATCCGGTCGGCAACAGCGGATTCGGCAATCCGGCGTTCGGATACGCCGACACATAGCAGGACGCGATGCGGCTCGTTTCTTCGATGAATGGCCGCATCAAATCCGGCCCAAGGGCGCAATTCAGGCCCACGCTGAGAGGGTTCGAATGCGACACGGAATTCCAGAACGCCTCAACAGTTTGTCCGGTGAGCGTACGTCCGGCCCGATCCGTGATCGTTCCCGAAATCAAGATCGGCAGCCGCAAACCGCTAGCCTCAAAAACCTCCTCGATAGCAAAAAGCGCCGCCTTGGCATTGAGAACGTCGAAGATCGTTTCCACGAGCAACACGTCCGAGCCGCCTTCAATCAGCGCGCGCACCTGCTCCGCATAGGCCGTCCGCAGTTGATCGAAATTCACCGTGCGAAAGCCCGGATCGTTCACATCTCCCGAAATCGAAGCGGTCACCGGCATCGGTCCAATGGCACCGGCAACGAAGCGCGGACGCCCGGTTGCATTCGCCACGCAATCGGCAGCCTTGCGGGCCAGTTTCGCGGCGGCCACGTTCATCTCATAGGCCAGATCGCGCAGAAATGGGTCTTCAATGACCTTCTGGAAATACGCCTGATCCTTCCGGCCCTCCGGCTCGGGCATGTAGAAAAAGTCGTGCTGGCCGATCGTGGTTGCGCCGAAAGTGTTCGTCTCGATGATATCCGCTCCCGCTTCCAGATACTGGATATGGATATCCTCAATGACCTCGGGCTTCGTCAGGAGCAGCACCTCGCCGTTTCCACGCAGATCCTTACCTTTCCAATCGCGAAACCGCTCGCCGCGGAAATCTTCCTCCTCGAGCGAATAGCGCCCGTTCTTGCGGAAAAGCTGAAGCATGGTGCCCATCGCTCCATCGATGATGACGATGCGTTCACGCAGCAGTTTTTCGAGCGGATGAAGTGGAGTCGTGATGGCAGACATGATTCGGTCTACCATTCAATACTGTCGACCGAGCGGCATCAAGGAACAAATTGACGCATCGTGATGGATGGATGGATGCCGCCACCTTCTGCCGATATCCGATCTTGGCCCATCCCGAATCGATTCGCAAAATTTCTGCGCTTCAAGGCCCGGCACGCCTGTTGTCTCCTTGCTTGCGGCGTTCATTTGAGATTCCCAAGCCGCAAATTTGCGGATGCGCCGACTCATGTCGCATCAGGATCACAACCGCCTTCCGGTCTTCTGTTTCAAACGCGGGATTCTGCGCAGCAACTACGCAACGTTTCTTGTAGCATAAATACGCTAAATCAGCGATAAGTCTGCCTCCTCGTGACCGTTTTCTTAAGAAATGCTCTAATTCTTGCTGCGTGTCATAATTCACCTCCATATGCACCCGGAACCCCTCATCCCCACCGATAAATATCTCCGCGAACATCGTCCCTCCGCCGACGACATCATTTTCACCCGCCGCCAATTCCTCGCCCGGACCGGGATGGGATTCGGCGGAATAAGCCTCGCGGCGCTGTTTGGCATGAACCCTTTCATCGCCAACGGTGCGTCGGCACCCGTTCCTGCCTTTTCCCCGCTCGCGCCGAAAGAGCCTCACTTCAAGGCCAAGGCCAAGGCGGTCATTCACATCTTTGCGGAAGGCGGCCCCTCTCAGGTCGATACCTGGGATCCGAAACCGGAACTCTCAAAGTTCGACAACAAGACGATCCCCGGCCATGACGGCCTCGCCTTCGGTTCGCCCTTCAAATTCACGAAACTGGGCAAGTCCGGCGTCGAGGTGAGCGAAGTCTTCCCGAAACTCGGCGAATCTATCGATGACATCGCAGTCGTCCGTTCACTCTGGACCGATATTCCTGCCCACGATGTGGCGCAGCGCTTCATGAATACCGGCTCGCTGCAGCTTCCGAAGCCGAGCATGGGCTCTTGGGTCGTGTACGGCCTCGGCACTGAGAACCAGAACATGCCCGGGTTCATCACGCTCGGCGGCAGCCCCGAATGGCGCCAGTCCTCGTTCCTCCCCGGGATCTATCAGGGTTGCGATGTCAATTATCACCGCAACATGCCGTTGGATGAGGTGCTTGTGAACATCAAGAACCAGTTCTCGCCCAGCGATCGCCAGCGCCGTCAGCTCGACCTCGCGAAGACGCTAGACAAGATGTATGAGGCGCATCTCCAGAAAGACGCGCAGTTCGATGCACGCGTGGAATCCTTCGAGATCGCCTTCAAGATGCAGACGGAAGCGACCGATGCCTTTGATATCACCAAAGAGCCGGAAGATGTCCGCAAGATGTATGGCGAGTCCGATATGGGCGCCCGAATGCTCGTTGCCCGCCGGCTCGTGGAACGCGGAGTCCGTTTCGTGCAGGTCTCGGCTGGCGGCTGGGATCACCATGGTGACCTGGAGCGCTCCCTGCGCGGACGCGCCACCGATGTTGATGGCCCGGCCGGCGCACTCCTCAAGGACCTCAAGCAGCGCGGCTTGCTCGATTCGACGCTCGTCATCTGGGGCGGTGAATTTGGCCGCACAGTCACGAAAGACCGTAACGGCAACGCAACACCCGGCCGCGATCACAACGGCCGCGCAATGTGCTGCTGGATGGCCGGCGGCGGAGTGAAGGGCGGCATGACCTATGGCTCGACCGATGAATTCGGCGCCCGTGCGGTGGAGAATAAAGTCCACATCCACGATCTGCACGCCACCATCCTCGCGCTCCTCGGCTTCGATCATACGAAGCTGACCTATCGCTACAATGGCCGTGACTTCCGCTTGACCGATAACTTCGGCAACGTCGTCAAAGATATCATCGCCTGATCCCTCTTCGCCCGCGGGCGGTGTTCGTGCCCCAATCGGCATCGCTCGTGGGTGAATTTCTATTTTATGATGCGCCCCGGTTCCCTCATCCTCATTGCGCTGACTGCTTCGGGCACCGCCTTAGCTGCGGATCTCACTCCCGATCAGACACAGTTTTTCGAGACGAAAGTTCGTCCGATCCTCTCGGAGAAATGTTATAAGTGTCACTCGGTCGAATCTGGCAAATCCAAAGGTGGTCTTACTTTGGATACCAAGGAGGCGACCCTGAAAGGAGGCGAGAACGGCCCGGCGGTGAAGCCTGGAGACCTCGAAGGCAGCCTTCTGCTCAAGGCGATCTCTTATAATGATGCGGACCTGCAGATGCCGCCCAAGGGAGAGAAGCTCTCGAACCAGGAAATCGCGAATCTGACCCAATGGGTCAAGATGGGCGCGCCAGATCCGCGTGCAGGCGGCACCGCGATCAAGGGAAAGCTCAGCGGCTTGACAGATCACGCGCGCTCGCATTGGGCCTATCAGGCCGTAAAGAAACCGGAAATCCCAGTCGCGCGGAACAGTTCCTGGTGCACGACTCAGATCGATGCCTTCATCATGAAGAAACTCGAGGAGAAGAACATGGTTCCCTCCCCGGATCTCAAGGATGACATCGATGGACGGCAGACGCTCCTGCGCCGGGCAACTTACGATCTCACGGGGCTTCCGCCGACTCTCCAGGAAATCAAGAGTTTCATCAGCGATCCGGCACCAATGCCGGTTGCATTCGCAAAGGTCGTCGATCGACTGCTTGCCAGCCCCCATTATGGCGAACGCTGGGGCCGTTACTGGCTCGATTCCGCGCGCTATGCCGACACCACCGGCGTGCGTAATGGTAACAACGAAGACTACCGCTTTCCGTATGCCTGGACTTACCGGGATTGGGTAATCAAGGCGTTCAACGACAACATTCCGTACGATCAATTCGTCCTGCAGCAGCTTGCTGCGGATAAATTGCCGAATAACCCGGCCACCAATCTCGCCGCTCTCGGCTTCCTAACGGTAGGTGAGCGTTTCGGAAATCAGAACGACGTCATCAACGACCGGATCGACGTGGTCAGCAAGGGCTTCCTCGCCATGACAGTGGCCTGCGCCCGCTGCCATGACCACATGTTCGACCCGATCCCGACGAAGGATTACTATGCCCTGCACGGCGTTTTTGCGAGCATCATGGAACCGCCGGAAAAGCCGGTGATCAAGAAGGTCGACCCGAAGGCGAAGGAAGAGTTCGACAAGAAGCTCGTCACGCTCGAGTCGGAAAATCGCGACAAGTATTACGCGACGCTCCAGGAATACACCGCAGCCTTCCGAGCCAAGGCAAAATCGTACGTGCTGGTGGCCCATCTCGGCCGTCGCGATTCCAGCGAGGAAAACCAGCAGAAGGCTGACAAAATCACGCAGGACGAGAATCTCGATCGCAATATCGTGAATCAGGTTCGCGACCGCCTGCGCAATGCCGATCACGATATCTTCGGTCCATTCGCGCGGTTTCTGAATGGTGGCGATAGTTGGAAGACCATCTCGGCGCAGATCGCGAAGGACAAACGGTATAACCCGATCATTGCTGCCGCCTTCAAGGATACCGAACCGAAGACCTTCGAGGATATCGCCGAAATCTACGGCAAGGTATTCGCGAGCATCGATTCCAAGGCTCCCGAGATCTTCAAAGCGTACGCCGCCGCAAGGACCGCTCCTGCAACTGCTTCGATCAAAGGCAGCGCCGCCGAAAGCAAAGCTGGTGGAAACATGATGATGGCCTCTGAAATGATGGCCGGCGACATGATGATGAACATGAGCATGATGTCGTCGCGCGGCGGTGATAGCCGCACGACTTCGGTGGCCAATACCGATCCGGCTATTGTCCGCCTCGTGTCAGCTCCTCTTCACATTGCCGCTGCCTACGAGCTGACGACTGAAGGACTGCGTCTCGCAGTGAACCAGTGGCCGCAGCAGTTGAGCGGCAAAGCCAAGTTCTCCTTCACAAAGGTCAACGAGCTGTTGCTCAAGGATGAAGGCGCACCGGCAAAGGCGATGGTCGTTGTCGATCGCCCCAATCCGCATGACTCACCGGTCTTTATCCGCGGCCAGGCTGAGACGCGCGGGGATATGGTCCCGCGTCACTTCCTTGAGATCCTTTCCACCGGCAAGCCACAGCCTTTCAAGCAGGGCAGCGGACGCCTCGAACTCGCGCAATGCATCGCCAGCAAGAACAACCCGCTGACCGCCCGGGTGATCGTGAACAGGATCTGGATGCATCACTTCGGCCAGGGATTTGTCCGCACACCGGACGATCTTGGAACGCAGAGCGAAGCCCCAAGTCATCCGGAACTACTCGATTACCTGTCCTGGTGGTTCATGGAACAGAACTGGGACATCAAGAAGCTCCACAAGCTGATCATGCTTTCGCGTGTATATCAGGAAAGTAGCGACACGATTCCAGCCCACGAGACAATCGACCCGGAGAACCGTTATCTCTGGCGCGCCAATGTTCGCCGCCTCGACTTCGAATCCATGCGCGATTCGCTGCTAGTGATGGCAGGCAAGCTCGATGCGACAGCTTACGGCCAGCCGGTCAATCTGACCGAAGAGCCGTACTCATTCCGGCGCTCCGTGTATGGGTACATCGATCGCGGCAATCTGCCGGAACTGATGTCGAACTTCGACTTCGCCAACCCCGACATGCCGAACAGCTCGCGAACGACCACGATCGTGCCGCAACAGGCGTTGTTCCTGATGAACAGCCCAATGGTCGTGGACGTCGCCAAGAAGATCATCGCCCGCAGTGACTTCCAAACTGCTGGCAACGATTACCGGCGCCTTCTGGTGCTCTATAACATCATCTATCAGCGCCCGCCTAAGAGCATGGACGAGACGAAGATCGTCTTCAAATTCCTCGAGGAGGAAGGCAGGGCCCAACCAGCAGTGCTGACTGCGATGAAGGACATCACCAAGAAAGCTGACGAACAGGCCAAACGCCGCGCAGACGACCGTGCGAAGAGCGACAGCGGAACCAAAGCAATCCAAAATGACGGAACCGTCGTCCAACGGACCCCGCTCAATGCCTGGGAAACGCTCGCTCAGACGATGCTAATGTCGAACGAAGCGGCTTACGTGAACTGACGAAGCCATCGGAAGCCGCCGGCCGGCAGCCCATTTCGCTCTGCGAAATGGGGGCGATGTTCACATCACGCTTCCAGCCGTTATTACTGCGTGTTGCGTCCCATCCGCAACAGCCTGCCGTCATCGGCGTGTTTCGTAACGAGCGGAGCATTTGACGCTACAGACGCTACAATAATCTCGCGACACCAGCCGTCCAGTTCACGGAGAGAATCGTCGGCTGCTAAGTGTTCGGAACTTATAGTAGACGTCGATCGGCGTTGTCGTCGTCGGAAGGGCAAAGTCCGGCAGATCCTGCTTGGGATCGCCAGTGCAGGGCAGATCGATGTAACGTTCAATCGTATTCGAGCCGCGATATTCCCCCAGTATCCGGTCCCGGGATTCATCCCAGTACGCCGCCGTGGTAGCGTCGCGTGAATTCGCCTTCTGCAGGGTTTGTACCCGTACGTGGACGGTGAAGGTGTTCGATTTGGTCGTCACGCGTGGATAGATGTGACCGTAGGGATACTCGCGGACATTGTCACCGGTGTGGAGATACCCGGCCCACCAGGACGTCATCGAATTGTAAGAACCAGCCCCCTTAGGCACCAAGTAAATGTCGCAGATCTGCGAGGCGGAGCGGAAAATGTCGCCACGCTTAAAGACGTCATCGAATCCAAGCAAGGTACCCTGCTTGGATTCCTCCATCTCGATATCGTACCGCTTGAGACTGGATCGATCGATATCGCCGGTCTTGTCCGCAGCCACCTTGGTGCTTCGCATCACCGCGCGAATGCCGCTGGTCCGCTTGATATAAGTGAACGGCGCAATCTGGTAGTTGAGGTTAATTTTTCCCGCCGTCGAAAATGGCTCGCTAATCGCATACGGCTCCACGATCGGCATCGTGAATAGATCGAGGAATAGGTGGTCCGGCGGCGTAGTGTAAGGTGGGTAATGGCTTCCCTGGCCGGCGGTCGAAACGCCAAAACCGGGATGCGCTGAAGTTCCTCCTGCGGCTGGATTCGGGCAGAAGAGCAAGGTCTGCCAGGGCCTGCCCCCAGGGCCGCCGGCATTGAACAGCGCCGCCTCAGTGGCCTTTACGCCAGTCGGAAGCGATCCGAACATCACTGCCGAAGAAATCTGCCGATTCGGCGACAGCGATGCCCCCGTTTCCAGAGCCCACCTGCCACGGCCAAAATATCCATTCCCTCCCCCCGCCGCGAGATTGCCTTCATCGGCCTTGTTTGTGTACGGCCCGTCCTCCATCCCACCCATGCCGCTGTCGAAATCACCAACCCCGGCAACATTGGCCGCACGGACCTGCCCGCGAGGTACCGATGGGAACGGCACCCAGGCCTGACCGGGAACAAGTGTCGGATTGAAAGTCGCCGCCTGTGGTTGAGCATTCGGCAAGTAGTACGGGTTATTGTAGTCCGATGAGCGGAGGCTATGCGCAAACTGCTGCGTCGGGTCTTTGTAGTACGGATGCGGTGTGTACATGTTATCCGGGACATAGAACATCCCCGCCAGCATTCGGTAATCCCCCATCGCCGCATTTGCCGTGCTGGCGCTATTTGGAACGGATGAAACATTGTCTGGCGGCACGATCATCGACCGAACCACGTCTCCCACTTCGATGAAATTGCCATTGGCCATCCGAGTGTTGAAATCCATGTCCGGGCTCGTCGTCTTCGGCACGGGAATTGTGACACTTGGAAAATTTACATTCAGAACCTGCACCAGTTGCGTTGGTGTAGTCGTGGAATCGGGCACATTCTCATAGCCGGCAAAGATCTGAATCTGGATTGGACCACCGGTGAATTGCATCGTCGTCTGCGTCAAATCAATGGCTGGAGGATGCAAGCTGGTCGGCGGTTGAGTAACGAATGGATAAGTCTTCTCCGTCCCATCCATCCCGATCTTCTTCGCCGGGTCCACGGTCGTGCCAGCAAAATAATGAAATTGTGATTCCAATCCCATGATCGAAGCCGTGTGGCCTCCATTGACATAACCAATGCGCGCAGTGAAGTAATTCCACGGACCGGTGACCGGATTTACCGGTTGCCCGGTTCCAACGTCCGGCAGCCACAAGCTTTGCCCATTGAGCTTAAATTGCCCTAGCCCCCTGATCGCGTATCGCGCATGCGGGCTCCAACTCCCGAGGCCGGGAGTCGGATTGTATTGCTCCATGACAATCGCCGCACTGACGCCCTGCCGAGTCACACTCCCACTGTCCTTGAAGGTACCGCTGTAATAGAACACGATCCCAATCTCAGGGATCGTGCTAAATCTACCAAATCCGTGGGTCACGGAACGATACCCGAGGGCCGTGTTTCCGGGCAATCCTTGCATCTCCAATTGTTGAATATACTTACCCGGGTTCGGGTTCGCCCCCTGAAATCCATTACCTTTTACCATCAGTGTCGGCACCGTCTGGGCTTGCCCTGCCGGCGCACTGCCCGTGCCGGCGCTCCGGGTTGGCGCATAGTCATACGTCGGAGTAAGTGCCGAGTTGTACGTATTCACTCCGGTGCGAATCAGATCGTACATCTCCGTCAGGATTTGATCGCGGTCGCTATATCCATTCGGCAGCTCACCATCGTACTTCAATTTAAGGTTACCCCCGAAGCCCGGAATGTTCATTCCATTGCTCGACCGATTGCCTCCTCCGCTGGGGCCACCGGTCAGGAACTGCAGGTACTGATAAAGCTGCTGATTGCGAGACACATTCGTCATATCCATCCACGGGCTCTGGCTGCTCGGAACCGGGCTGACAAACGTACTTGGAGTATGCGTGTCGCCACTGCCCGTATTTGTCAGGCCGTTATAGTAGACGTTGTACCGCTGGAAATAATAAGGGTGATAGGTGCCGCTCGTGGAGTCTCCCTTCCCGGTGGAGGTGCAGAACGAAATGAGCTGATCCTTGGCATTCCGCAGTGGCGCATGCACCGGGTCCGAAATGGTCGCGGTATTGCTTTGGACCGGCCACAGGCAGACGCGAGGCCGGTTGAAGAGATTTACCTCGGGCGCACGACTGTTCGCGGTGACAAAAAATTTCAGCCGCTCCAAGTCTGATCGGGCGAGAAACGAGTCACGTGCACGCGTCGGGATTGGGCTCACCGTTGGCTTGTAATGAACGTCATAGGCCAATTCATCGATCGAAGCAAAGAGCCTGTCGTTGTCTGCGATAACTCCTGTAGGGCCGCTCGATATCACCGTTCCCCCAAGTGAACCGCCCCACTCGACTCTTGGGACGAGACTGTAATAGTTCTTCAAGTTACCCGGAAGCGTCCAATGCGGACCAAAGTTCTCCAGAAGCGGGCTCAGGCAGGTCATGGCCGGATGACCGGGATAGCGTTGGAATTCATTCTGTGCCGGCTGATACGCGGCAAGCGCGGCCTCCGAAGCGTTCGAACTACCGGAACGCGGTTGATCCCAGAAGGTGCCTTCGCTCGCGGTATTGATGTTCACCTTGCAGGTATCGTCATCCGCCCAGAATGCAATTCGGCCAACGATCGGATTTGCGACTGACGGCTTCACCGGCGCTGCATCGAACCGCACCTTGCCATCCGAGAAGCCAGATGGACAAGTGATCGTCCCATCCTTCAGCACATAGAGCCAACGCACCGGCATCGGCGCAGGATTGGCGGAAGGCACACTCGTCGGATCATTCGCATTGGCCTGTCTCAGCAAGTCGGCATGCAGTTGATTGCCATCGTTTCCGATCGAAAAGCCTTCAATCGTGCCGGTGGTCATCCCTTCCTTCGCCTGCGCCGAGGGATCGACGATTGGGTAACTCGCAGTATAAGAGAAACCATTCTTTGTGACACTTCCGTTGGGATCCGGGACCAGGACCGGTGCATTGAGATCCGTATATAATCCCGCCTGCGAAGCCCAATCCGACGGCACGTCATTGTCGAACTCCGCGTTCGCGTCAAACCCATTGGACTCAGCTACCACCATATTGTTCGCCGAATACAGTTTGTAATATCGGTAAGCAATTCCGGACTGGTTGTAACTCCGGATCATTCCGGGCTGCGAGGCCCACCCGAGCAAAGTCGTATTGCTCGGACTGGTGGGATCGATGTAGCCTTGCGTCGCATCTGTGATCTGGCCAATCACCACATTCGTAGCCGTTTCACTCAACTGCTTTGTCGAGACGCCGGCGGCGTAACTGGTCGCGGATGACAACTCTGTCGACACACTGCTAAAGAAGGCGATAATCAGCGCAGAAAGCAGGACGAGGGAAGTCAACACCAGGACAAGTGCAACACCGCGCCTGCGGCCTGCGGCCCGATCGGGAGAAAATACGGAATGCTTCATCGCAAAACTCTGGATAGATAAGTTCGTGTGGAAAAAACGCACTGACACCGCCCTGGGCCCGCGCTCCATTTGGCACGGCGCTTAGCTATCTGTGTTACGCGTGTATCGGCGGAATTGAGATCGATCGGAAGAAGTAGCAATCCTAGCTGCCACCGGGATTCGTGCGTCCATTCCTGGAGAGGCAACCGCTGAATTGCGTAAAGATAACCGGACTGGGAATCGCCGGATCAGAAGACAGGGTCTCGGGGATGGCAAGTCCTCCGGGGTTGCTGATCACTTGAATTAGGACATTAGCTAGATTGGGCGAAAGGATCACTCCATTGGCACTAGCGGTTGAGCTGGGAATCTGCGCCTTGAGGATGATCTCGCTGTGAACGTCGTAGAGGATGTGACTCGCTTGCCTCTGGGCTGGCGTGGGGTCGGCGGTTCCGCTGAGCCCCGGCACGATCACTTCGCCGCCTTCATCGTCAAAGAAGCGATGCGGCAAGCTGCCTTGCTGTCCCGTGTCTGGGCTGGAGGTCGGCTGTTGCGGGCCTTGGCTCACTGCCAGTGCCGGAGTAGTCTGGCTGAGGAGGGTGTCAAAATTGGTTTGTTGCAGATCATTGAAGACTCGCTGGCCAACTTCCGAACCGATCGAAGCATTCATCGCCTTCCGAAAACTAGTCAAGCCGGTGGGCAGCAGTGCCAGTAGAGCCACGAAGGCAAAGGCAACGATCCCAATGGCAAGAACAACCTCCACCACGGTGAAACCCTCAGCACGAAGGAACTGTTCTCCCGCCGCAAAACGACGGCAAGACAAGTGCGAAGGAATAGCTAGTCGCTTCATGGGTGGAGACTGTTAACGTGAGCACGCTGGATTCACGCCGACCTTACCCGTCGCCCATGGAGAAGGGGCAAGCGGCATTTCCTCACCCAATTTGACTAGTAAAACGGGCATAGCAAATGCTGGCACCGCAGGATGAAAACCGAGATGCGGCGCGTTTAAAATAGCAAGCAATCAATAGACGATGACGCCATTAGGAAGACATCCTCGAATGCTTCGTCCGACACGGAAATCGCGTCCGCACAATAGGTTGCAATCCAATCGATCAGCGTGCAACAAACCAGCCGGACCTGCCCCACGATGACAAGCACTGCCGCTGGTTTTCACCACCGAAACAGCATGTCCGTTTACTCACCGAATTCGGCCTCGCTAAACTTGGTATTCGTTCATCAGGACCGCCTATCGCCCATTGCTAGCCATGCAGGCAGTGCGGCTATTCAGGAGCGAAAGTCAGGGAACAACTTTCCCGCATACAGCGCTGCCGCTACACTGGAATAGGAAGCCGCAATTCGAAATGCGCTCAGATCGTCGAAGGTATTGGCGATGATTTGCATGCCCATGGGTAGATTCTCGGGGCCGATGCCAATGGGCGCAGACACGACTGGATAACGGCCAAGTAGTTTCCATGGCCACGTCAGCGCAAAGCTCAATCCTGTGACGTCCTTGCCATCGATTCTCACCGTATCCGTCTGGGGCTTCATTCCATGTTCTGCCGGGATGAGTGGCGTGCCCAAGGTTGGCATGATCAACGCCTGAAATTCACGCCCGAAGACTTTTTCCTGCACGCTTTGGTGGTAGTCATCGAGCAACGCTTCGGCGGCGACCATGGCCTCCGGCCCCACGCGCCCTTGAACGCGATCCAGGATCGAACGCACATACGGCGTGAGCAACTCGCGTTTCCCCTTCACCTCCGTGAGCATACCCCCCAAGCTGGTTGAAAACAGGCCAGCGAAAAATGTGTCCATGTCCAAGGCCTTGAATCCGAGGTCCACTTGCTCCACCGTGCCCCCCAAGGCTTCGAACTGCTTCACAGTATTCTCCATTGCGTCGCGAACCGCTGGCTCGAGCGCCGTAAGTCCCGACCCGGGGTCATAGGCGATTTTCCAGTCCTTTATCGGTTCGTATTTCGCTGGAAAATTCAAACGCGGGCGCAATGACGAATGGACCTGCGGATGCGGACCAACCATCTCACGGGTGAACAGGTTTAGATCTTCGAAATTCCGAGCCATCGGTCCCTCGGACTCATAAGGTACCTCGCTGGTGGGAACGCGCCCGAATGGAGGTTTGAAGCCGTAGAGACCGCATTGAGACGAAGGAATGCGAATCGAGCCTCCCATGTCGGAACCAAGCGCAAGCGTCGTGAAACCTGCCGCCAGCGCGGCTCCCGATCCACCGGAGGAGCCGCCGGGTGTGTATTTCAGATTCCACGGGTTGCGGGTCACGCCCCACAAACGTGTGGCTGTCGTCATCCAGCTATAAAGTTCCGGCACCGTAGTTTGGATGTGGAAGACCGCACCGGCGGCGCGCAGGCGCTCAATGACTGGGTTGTCCTTTGCGTCCCGAGGAGCGTCCTTCAACGCCAGCGACCCCATCGTGGTGACCCATCCCTTGACGGCATATTCGTCCTTCACCGCGATGGTGAGTCCTTCCAAAGGACGCGAATTTCCCTCGCGATAGCGCTTCTCGGACTCCCGCGCCGCGGTGCGTGCCTCGTCGAAATGACGGTAGGTGATACAGTTCACCTTCTCGTTGAGTTCCTCGATGCGCTTAATCTGCGCTTCAAGAACATCGACGGGTGATACCTCCGCATTGCGAAAGTGCGCTA
>FTCV01000921.1_pt1 | contig 31347 bp, 40 predicted proteins | sample 1639691 | NCBI WGS metagenome assembly FTCV01 (sample SAMEA3914864, study PRJEB12502) | metagenome | biome: forest; material: soil | place: USA | collected 2012-03-12 | depth 0.3 m
CGCCGCATCTCCTGAAGACACCGGACAGGCAATCCGGCGTGCAGGTCCTGCCTGGCCTCCACCGAGGCCGACGTCCACCAAGCGCTGAAGCCCGGGCCCAAACCTTGCCATTGTCACTCGCGAACCGACAAGGCGCGCCCGGCCAAAAGCAAAGAGACGAACAGCGGTCGTCGATCGTCCGAAATCCGACCGAATAAACGGAAAACGCCCCTGCCGGAGAAGCAGGGGCGTTCCTCGACTGGCTATAGCGAGGGGGGGGGGATGCTATAGCCAGGAGATCGCGGCGATGTCGGGAAACAATCGCTATCGTTGTAATGGAGTTGGTTTGCCGTTGTCCAGCCCACGTCAAACTAGAGTGGCCAATAATGTCGACCCACGCTCAGGCGTCGCCTAAGGTCCGGCGCCGACGTGAAATCAGCCTAAGCCGAGCTCGGAGAGGACGTCGTCGCAAAGGCTTTCGATCTCCTCGTTGTCAGTGTAAGCGCTGATGACGTCACTACCGTTCTCGTAGAGCAACGTGATCGAGCCAAGGCGTTGGCCCGCTGAGGTATGAAGTTCAAGTATCTCCATGTCGGTGGAAAACAGAACGCCCATGATTGCCGTGCGGTCCGTCGTCTGAGGAAGGGCAAGGTCCTCCTCGTCGAAAACGGTGATCCGATAGTTTTTGATAAGGGCGGCGTCGACCAGGCGTTCGGTGATGCGGCGGGCGATATCGGCTTCGGGTTGTGCGACGGGCATTGGGTTCCTATCCTGACCAAGCTGCTGTTCCTCAACCCCAAAAGCCCTTCCCTTTCTTCCCAGGACTAGGTGTCGGAAGTCGCGATCGCATACTGGCGATCATCAAAAACAGCGACGATCGCCATCTTGCCGCCCAAGGCCTCGATGTAGCGCTGAAGCGTTTCCGCCGTCGGGTTGGGCCGCTTTTCCATTTTGACGGTGTTGCTCTGCGTCGTGTCCATCTTCGCGGCCAATTCAATTTGCGTCAGGCCACGCTCCCGGCGCAGTTCGCCCAGGGTCAATGTCGGCATGTTCGGGATATCCTTCATTATCGGCCTCCTTCGAACAGGAATATGGCCGGTTGAATCGTGCAGGGGAAGGCTTATTCAGCCAAGATCTCGTCAGCGTGAGAGATCAGGTTGTCGATCCAGTTCACTTGGTCTGGATCGCTCGGCGTTGACCACACCCTGACCGTTTTCAGGGCCTTCAGGAGCTCTCCAGCAACGGCCACGACATCGGCGGAATCGACGAATTTTACCAATCGCGTGTCGTCGAAATTCTCGCCTCGGCCTTGATCAACGAGTGCGGAGATGATCTGCCCGTCGCAGTCGTCGACCTCTACCGGCGATGTGCCACTGAGGGCTTGCGTTTTGGCGACCTCGGCGGCCTGCTCGTGGCTGCCGGCGGCCACGAAATCGTAGCGAAGCCGCATTACCCGGTAGAGGTGTACGGTGAAGAGCGCGCCGTCGACAACTTTTCCGTCCACGACATAGACCGTCTTGCCGTCGGTGTTCGTCACGGTGCCGGTCAGCCCGACATTCGAACGTGACCCTTCGGCCAGTTCGGTGAGACGGATAAGCCGTTGAAACTGAAGCTTACCCGAGAGCGTGGCGTACATTTTTTCGGTGAAGGCGTAACCCGGGAGACCATTTAGACGGTTCAAATTCGACAGATCCACAACCGCGCCCTCGTCCTGGGTACGCAGTTCGTCGACATAGATCATGCCGAGAACACGCCCGGTCGAATTGAAGGCGGCTAAAACGGTGCCACTACCGCGAAAGTCGCCGCGGTCGGTCAACTGCTCCGGAGCGTTGACGTGCAGGTCGATCGCGCCTTCGCTATATCCGCGGATCTTGGAAGTCGAGATTCTGAACTGGTGGGTGGTCTCGCTGGCCATGGCCTTCTCCTTGTGCTGGTGCACAAGGGCCGCCCCTCACCCTTCCGATCGGGCCGCCAGGAACGAGGCGATGTCCGGCAGTGTCGAGAACATTCTGGACTGCGAGAAACCGATCGTAGGGTTGTTCGTGTCTGGTTGGGGCTGTCAGCCCTGCATTTCGGCGGCACCTGGCTTCAACGGGTGTTCAGTCAGTCGATCGCGCGATTGATCAGCTCACGATCGTCGCTTTCCAGACACGCGACGTAATCGAGGAGGAGATTATTGAGGGTGCCGAAACGGTCGCCGGCAGCTGATAGCGCTGAAAGCGAGATCAGTGATGCGATGATGCCGGCGACTTCCGGGGTTGCGACGCCTTTGAAATAGTTGTCCGACCACTGAAGCGCCATCGGCTCGTTGCGTTGGGGAAACATAAACCCGCCGCCGTTCGACAGCTCCGCATATTGCCAGAAGCCGCCATTGTAGTCAGTGCATAGCATCCGCATGATCGCGTACGTTTGATGCTCGAACCGCAGTCCCGGGATCGTACCCAAAAGACGGGGCAGGAACCCGAGTCGTATGTTCTCGGGGACGATGGTGCGGATGACGGCGTTCTGGGTGGCGAGTTCGATCGACATGGAAGCTCCTTTCAATGTGCTCTCACTCGGAGAGCCCTCGCCATTTCTTCTCGGCGATCGTTTGTGATGCCGGCGGCTGTTATACCCATGCTTGATCAAGAGGGACCGGCCACGTCGCCGCCGAGGAATTCTCCAGGACAAATCGGATATTGATCGGTTCGGCTTCGGAGCGGCGATAAAGCCTGATCGCTTCCTCCCTTGGCCATTTCGCAATAACGAGCCTCAGCTCGATCAACAGGCTCGCGTCCGACTCGATGCAAATCGGCACCTCGCCGAATTGCGCCTGCCGGGTAATGACCGACCTATATTTCGACAGCAGGAAGGCCTGATGGTCGTCGGTGTCCGCGTCGTGATCATACGGATACGGGACCATGGGGTCCGACGGGAGTTTGGCCAGGGCATTCTTGTTGAGGACGCATTCCAGGATCCTGGTCATTTCGGCGCCGGTCACAGAAATGACTGTCAGGCGCTCTCGACAGGATGTGGCGACCGGCGCCCGCACTACCTTCGGCTTTGAGACGTGCTTCTCAAGCAGCAGATACAGCAAGCAGTGGCAACCAATGACCGCGAGCCAAATGACCGGCATCGCATCCAGGATGGCAGATGCGGGGTCTGTGACCTGCCAGTTCTTCGTGAAGAGGAGAAGCAGGAACAGGGGCAGCGAGAGCGCGTATGGTCGCAAGCTCGCCTTGAATGAGTGAACAATAAACGCTGCCGCTTCGTCCGCTCTGGCGCGAATATTCGGCATCTTCGAAAGCAAATCAGCCATCGGCCTGCCCTCCAAGGGACGGGACATCCCGGCCATATCGTTCCAGATGCTGTACAAGGTTGTCGTAGAGACGGCCGAAGTCTTCTCCATGGCGGACGCGCATAGCTTTTCGTCGAAGCTGGCTAAGGGCAAAACTGGTGACGTCGCGATAACTGGCGAGCGTCATGAACGTTTCGGCGCCATCGATGTGTACGTCGACCGGATCTGCGAAATGGGCTTCAGACCATTTCGATAATCCGGCGTTGGCGGCCATGATCCAATCTATACCGTTCGAGCTGTTCAACGGGCTGGCGGCGAAGGTTTTCAGGTCACCCTGCCGGTCGGTGTCGAACGACACGCAAATACCTTCGGGAATTGGACCGTATACGGTGACGATCGCGGCGATGTGGAGGTGAAACGCGCGCAGTTGATCACATCTGTTCGCCAGCATGGGTCCTGGCGAACTGCGGATCGCATGCACCGGAAACATCGGAATTTCGAGCTTAAGGGGCGCCTGTGGGCCACCTATGGTCGGGCTGAACAAAGGGCGCATATGCGGCTTCCTTCCTGACTTGAGTGTCGGTCAGGATAGGAACGACCTGGTGTTCGATAAACACTCGGACGGGAAATATTGTTCAGCTGGGACTTGGTCAGGCCTGGAAAATCGGAAGCTCTGGTTGCTGGTCTGAAATGGAAATTTCGACCGAGACGCTACCGTCGTGCAGCTCGGTTTTGCGGATGGCCACGTCGTCGCAGCGACAGATATCCAGCAGGCATGGCGACTTCGCCATGTGCGCCCATTCGGCCGGGATGACCGTAGCATATGAATACCCGGGCTCCGCGTGGCGAAGAAAGCTCTTCCAATCGGAAAATCCCAGCGCGACCGCTATCCAATTGCCCGGCGCCTGTAAAAGCCCGTGCCTAAACACAGGAATCGCTGGCGCCGACGTTGTTACACGAATATCCGTTGCCTTGCCCATAATTGCCTCCCGCCTGTTAACGAAGGTTAACCAAGGTGGGAATCGGTGTCGACGGTGCGAGTTTGATTTGGCCTGTGGATTCGGTGTGCAATCCCCCGTTGGCTGTGAATGAAAAAGCCCCCGCCAATTGGCGGGGGTTCGCTGACGACCGGCAACTGATCGGGTTATTCGTATCTTGGCCGTCGCTCGGGTAGATCCATTGGAAAGCCGTCGAAGACGTAGGATTCGTATCGGCCGATCGAGAGGACTGAGGAAATGTCAGGTCTCCCTTCGTTGTGCGCCTTCAGCTCCCGGTCCATCTGTTCAGCGAACAGGTTAGCCTCCTCCCTGTCCGAAAATATGCGCGGTGTCGGCATATCGGGGTCTGTGGTCACCTCGAAGGTATCATAAAACCAGCCACCCTCCTCGATTCCGCCTAGCTGTTTGTCGTGCAGAACGACAGCAACGGTGAAAAATCCAGGGTGCGAGATCTGGCCTATCGCTTCGTCGTCATCTTCCATTCGTGGTCTCCCGTTCGATATTCCCTCGACGTCTGCAAGTCGACATCGCGACGCATAGGACCCTCGCCTCTACTTCACGTTGGCGGTGAAGCCGGCCCGTCCCAGCAGCCGCCCACAGAACTTGACGGCGTACCGGCATTTGAGGCGGCACTTCATTTCAGGCGCAATCGTATAGCGGCGGTCTTTGCGCGAAGTCCTCTCCTTCCGGGATCCAGATGGTGTAGGGGAATTTCAGGCATAAGATGACCAGTAGCGTTCCCGGTACATCCGCGTTTCGCCGTCGAGCGTGTAGGGCTCGGGAGACGCATAGGAATAGGAACTTATCCGGATGACGCCGTCCTTATTCGACCTGGCGCGGAAGGGCTTTCCAACGAGGACATTGACGTCAGGGATGCAGTTGCCGCGGTCGCCCTCGTCCTTGGTTTTCAAGCTTCCAATTGGTTGGAGGACGACATCTTTTTTGCCGATGCGCTCCGAGACCAAGTAGTAATCCACGTTCGTTTGTTCGAAACCCCAGCTCGAACAAATGACGTCGCCGACTTCGAGTGGTGTCGTGGCACCATTTTCGGCCGCGCGCTGCTCAACCTTGGCCTGGAATGCCGACCGCAAGCCTTCGATCCATTTGGAAAGGTAGGCGTCCAGCTCATTCTCGTTGGGAAAGCGGTAATGAAAACGGCCTTTATCGGATCGGCCGGCGAACGCTTTAAGGCTTAGGTCTTTTCGGTACACCTCGACCTTCAAGGACGGTTCGGAAGCGAAAAGGGTGTAACCGGCGGGGACTGTGCGCATTGGGAGCTCCTGTGATGTTGTGACACCACATCCGTCCCTTCCCCGTTCCCGACCACGCGCACGCGATCGTTATTTTACGCTACGACTGATGGTATCCCGATTGGCTACCAGGAAGTCGTAGAGCTTGTCGCGGACAACGGTGTCTGAAAACGACCATTCCTTCGCGGCTTTAATAAGCTCAGCTGGGAGCATCATCACGATCGCCTTTATTTGCAATCGCGTCGGGCAATAGACAGCTTGGGACGATGTTATTATGTCGTGAAGGGCGTCGAGCTCGGCGTGATTGGTCGCAATGGAATCCCAGTACGCTGAGCGAATGGTTTCGATATCTGATCCTGGATCAATTGGCATTCCCGCTTCTCCTCAATGGCTTTTCTAATGCTGACGTCGCCCTAATGCAGGCTCATATTGCCGAGGCTGAGATTTAGGCTCTCGAAATCCTCGATGACCTGGCCTCTCGCGACCAAGTCGTTAACCTTGCCCTCAAAGGTATCCTCTTCGGGATCCTCGACTGGGTAAGTCAGAACGCGCGTCGGATTTCGATGCTGGTCGGCGGTGAAATCGACCGCTGCGAATGCACCCGGAGACGCCGGCGATTCGTTCAGGATGATGCCGCGTTCAGCCAGCTGGAGGGCCAAATCCTCGGTTGACCTGGCGGGCTGTGACTGCCCTGTTAGCTTGAACGGCGCGTAGACGTGTGGAACACCGGCGCTTACCAGGCAAACCGTGTTTAGCCGTGGGCAAAACCCGATCAGTCCAGACCGGTCAATAATCGCCTGCGAAGGATTGGCTTGGGACCGGAACACCAGCACGCACGGGTATAGGGTGATTGCCATGGCGTTAGTCCACATCGATCGTGCCGGCGCAGGCGGGATAGGTCGAACAGCCGAAAAAGCGCCTTCCGACGCGCGGGCCTTGTTTGGCTCGACGTAGGATCATCGACGATCGGCATACCGGGCAATCGGGGGTCCCGTTCGGCTCTCGGGCAACACGATCGAGGATCAGTCGGCCCTCGGGCTGGGCCGCTTCTCGGCCGCGGATCAGCAGATCGCGCAGCTTTTCGCCGTTGTAGAGCCACAGGCTTTTGCCGTTCGCGAAGTCTGCGGCCGGCTTTGTGAACTGCCCCGAGGTGACAAAATAACCCGCATCGGCGTTGAAGTGCTGCATGGCGCCATAAAAGCTTCGCACCAGGTCGACGCTGATAGAGCTCGACTGGTAATGTTTGCATTGCACGAGGAATCGATGCCCCTCGCGGACCATGATCAGGTCGACTCCACCGTCCGCGCCTTCGGATGTTCGTTGAACCTGGAACCCGTGCGAACTGAAGCCTGCAGCGACGACGTCCTCGAACTCGCCAGGGGAAAGGTTGGTGAACCCGCAGTCGGCCGCCCTATCGGCCATCTTAAGAATTTTTAGCAGCTTGTGCTTCTTATAAAGCCACATGGCTGTGGCCATTAAGAGGATGTAGGGCAACGTATATTCTGCGATAATTTCGGCGACTAAGACGATCTCGGCCGCTACAGCATCTCCGACCTGGTCGGGGCCGATGGCCTTGGGGACGTGGTGATGGCTAACAAGCCAACGGAAGCCGAAGAAAGACGCCAAGGCGCCAGGCAAGGTGAGCCACGGCGGAAGCTTTGCGGCGACTTCGGTTATTTCGTGTGGGGTCGGTATTTTGCGGCGCATAGGTCTGACGGAATGTGAGAAGTTCCGCCATTAGAGCGAATGAAAAGGTGTTCGTGAATCGCATTTTTTTGGCGTGCCCGGCATCAAAAAGGGGGCCGAAGCCCCCAGACTAATCGTTTGGTAATTGTACGCGTAGGGTTCGCTGGCCCGGCTTGCCTTTGACGAGCGATAGGATTGCGACACCCGTTGAGATGCAAGGTTCAGGGGTAAATTTCGGGCCCACTTCAATCCGTTTGTAAGTACGGGCCCAAGGTGTCCAGTTGAACCCAAACCTATCGCGGGCTTTGTATCTTTTGAAGAGAAGGCCGTCACTTCGGAGGGCCATCATGGTCGGGACGTTCGTACCGCCCGACCAAACACATACTGCGGTCGCCATTCACACTCTCCTTCTTCAGGTTCGTGCGAAAGGTCCCTTTCCGTTCTTCAGACTTATCGGTAGGCGAGCGTCATGTACCGTTCGTTGGCCGCGCGCGTTCTCTTCGTCGAAGGCGAGGCGGGCGGCGCGTTTTCATGAAGGTGGTGCGCGCAATAGAATGTCCGACGACCGCCGGTGAATTCCGCGCTCGCCGTGGCGTGGCCGCAAAAAAGATGCTGTCCGGTGACATCTTCCATAGTCGGATGCCGACATTGGAATCGGCCCATTGAAAGGAGATCGCGATTGAGAGGTTCTGGCCGCGGGATCGTGTTCGTCAACCCCGAAGACTTTCTGAACCGTTTGCGCAGCTGGTCTGAAACGACAGGCGTAAAGTGCGCCCTCGTCGGCGTGCTGACGGATCTGGAGTTGGTCCCTTTGTTGCCGGCGGGCGCCAAAACGGCGATCGTGGCTGGAGTCGGCACGCGCGCTGCACGGGTGGGCTTCCCCGGAACGGTGCGGCGATATTGACGACGTGCGCGGTGTTCGTCGGTCTGGTGCCGATGGACGAGCCCGATGACGGCATTCCGCGTTAAGGCGCGGTCTTCGAATTGGCGACTATAATCTCGAGCGATCTGGCCCGCGGACATGCCCTTGTCAAAGAATAGGCCCAGGATGGCGTTGATGCTCTCATCGGACCAGGTCGATGTGTTGTGGGCCACGGGTATCTCCTGTTGCTGTCGGCCGTCCTGGCCAGCAACCGCATCCCTCCCCCGTTCCTAGCCGTAGGCCTCAGAAAGGCGGGCTGTTTGGCGGACATACCGATCGAGGTTTTGGTCGCTGGCCGGCACCTGCAACATTTTTCCGATGTGTTCGCTGCACCACGAATAGTACGGGCTCCCGCCGGGGCGTCTTTTCGGACGTTCCTGGCATTTGGCCCCACAGCAAATGCTGATGCCGTCCGCCGTTTTGGAAGCAATATAGCGGCATTGGTCGTCCCCGAGGTTGTCGATGAAGAGCGCGGCCAACCCACGATCGACAGGCTGTCTGGGAGGGGAAAAAGGACGGATCACCGCATCTTTTTGTGGCGGCATATTCGTCGAAATCATTCGCAGTAAGCTTGGCTTCGACGGCTTGACGATCGTGGTGGTTATTTCGCCTATCGGCGACGCGGCCGATTTGACCTGGGTCGCGATCCTCGCAGGGACGCCGTGAGCGGCGGGGTCGTGGCGGGAAACGAGACCACGAACCTTCGAAGGGGTTAGCTTCTGGCCGCCGTCGAGCTTCCCATTATAGAGGGCGGCAACCTGGTGCGAGTTCATATGAAGGTCGCGGACGCAGTGGATTAGCAAATTGGTCGCGTAGTTCGACCATATGTGCCGCCTATTCGGTCCTCGTTGGTAATGCTTCGCGCGCAGGACCGAACGGACCTGGATGTGAGTGAGTGGCATTCCACCGTCGAGAAGGCCGTCATACTTTTTGGCGACGCTGCGCGCGGTTGCTCCCGGCTCCGCGCAAGCTTCGAGGATCGTGTTTCGAGCACTCTCAGACCATACGTGGCGCTTGCTTTTACGGCGACTGGCGATTTGATCGTTGATAATCATGTGAGAAGTACTTTCGTGCAAAGAACATCACGCTGAGAGATTGTAGGAAGCCCAGATATCGAAAGCGAAATGACACGCCACGATGAGAAGAAACACCGGTAGGCGAAGTTTCGGACGTGTAATGGACCAGACCATTATTGGCGTGATAATGAGATGCGCGACCACAGATGGAAGTCGAGCTATCACGTAGCGTTCGAACGTCGTGTAGTAGGTTAGATTCGTAGCAAATTCGGTTGCGATAATTCCAAGAATGAAAAATGTCGCGGCCCGCTTTAGATCATCGGCTTTCCGAAGAAACGAATATCGGGCGGTTTCTTCGAGAACGACCCACGATCCCCAAAACAACAACCGCATCAACCAGGTCGTCTTGATGCCAAGGCTGAAGATGACCAGGGTCGCGCCCAATGCAAAGAGGGTATACCTGGCCATTACCCAGAGTAGCGACAAGAAGCCCGGCTTTCGGGCGAATGGCGCCCACAAAAGCACCATTTTCACCCAGTGAAGAGGTGATTTGCGCTGGTCTTGTTGCGAACAATTCGCATCTGCCGATTTAGACATTTGTTTTTACAGTAGTTTTGAAACCCGCATCCGTGTTTGCAAGCCGGGCTTGCAAACCTTGACATGAGCTTTACCGTTCGTTTATGAAATGTCAAGTGCGCTATACGGTTGAGGAGAGCGGCGACTATGGACCTAAAAACCTATATTTCGAGGCGACTATTTCGCTATGCCGGTCGGCTCGGAACTTCCCTGCTGAAAATCGCGCTCGCGATCGTCATGTACTGCCTAGGGAGCCTGATGCTGCATCACGCGATGCCGGCGCTGATGTTCGTGATCTTGTACTTGGCTGTTTGCTGCATCTGGCAAATTCATAGGGAAATCAATTTGTTTCGGGACGCACAAGCCCACGCCAAACACGTTGCAGTGCCATGAAAAACAGCCAAGGTGCGAGCCTTTTAATGCCGGCGAATTGTGGACAAGAAGGATACCTTGGGGATCTGGCAATAATTAACGCCGCGGTCCTGGCAACGCTTGCGATTGCTCACGCTTTCCAGCAATCGGTGGGACCAGACCGGCCTATGCTGGCGTATTTTTCGGTGAATTTGTTGTTTTTGGCTGACCTGCTTATCCGAAAGAAAGGCGGACAGGTCCGAAAATGAGAAGGGACTGGCTGATATTTTGCGCAATAATTCGCGCAATCGGCTTCCCGATTTTTAGCATATTGAAGCTTTTGGAACAAAGTCTACCTTATCAGGTGTCGCTAAGCTTAGCCGAGCACCCTTATGTGGAATGGGCGATATTCACCGCTCCGACGGCTGTTGCGTCTAATTTTGTGTGGAACCTCTACGTTATTTATCGATTTGGATTTGGAGCGTTCCGGTTATTGTTCGGGCTGGCTACGGCAATGCCATTGCTTTTGACTTGGGACAAAAAAAAGGCCACCGTGTTACGGGTGGCCCAAGGGGTAGTGGACTTCGTGATATTCGCATGTGTGGCCTTGGTAGCGCTGTGGGTCGTGGCCGACCTTCTAGGACGCTTCGGAATACGTCTGCGAAACAGAACTTAAGGTTGTCTTGTCTGTCACCAGATCCGCAAGGGCGGTTGCCTGATCCGAGATTCCGTCGCCATTTTGCTGGTAAAGCTCTTCCATTTTTACACCGAGAGCCAGCGCAATCGCGTGCGCAGTTGGATATGATGGCCAAGAAATGCCTGATTCCAAAGCAATAATTGCCTGTCTTGTTATACCGGATGCATTTGCAAGCCCGGCTTGCGTAAGCCCTCTTGCACGCCGGTGCTCGTAGATCCGCGGTTTCATCTCATTCGGCGGCCATGGATTCGGCACCGAAATACTTAGCGATTTTGTCCTTGAGGATCGCAAGGTTGTCACCGAGGTTGACGGTCGTGCGGTACGCCTCCGGGTTCACTCCGTCGGCCTGGCCGAACTGGCCCTTCAGGCAATCCTTCGCGTCTTCCAGATCGATAGCCCTTTGAATGACGACGATCGGCGGCAGTCCCTGGGCCGGCGGCGCGAATATGTGCGCATAGACACTCTCGTCTCTGAACGTTTCCCCGGCCTGCAGCGTCGAGACGAGATCCAGGTGTGGAACTATGCCATCCGTGATGTCGACCATTGCGAGATGGGACTTGGCGTCCACCGAGTTATCCGGGCGAGCGGCTAAAAGCTGAAAGTTATGCAGGCCGTCTTCGGCGCCGTTTCCCATCCATACGAGATATTCCTTTGGGTCACGCCGGCCGTAGATGTGCAGGTAAATGTTCATTTTGACCTCGATGCGATAATCCAATGCTCCGAGTCCGATCGTAAAACTGGTTTTGGTGTTCGATAAACACACACCCTTATTGATACGAAATTATTTTCAGCCGTTTAGCCTATCGAAATTATTCCGCGATAAGGTACTGATAACGCACGCAAAACGGCCTGTGGCGAGTAAGGCCCGCTTGACATAGACGACCAGCTACCTAAAATATTCTGGTAGATCGGAGGGGTGAGATCCTTCGATTGAAGGTTATGGAGTTTCCTGAGAGGACTTCATAGGTTTTTGGCCAAAAACTAAAAAGGGCGGTTCTGTGAGAAGGCCGCCCTTTTTCCGTTCCGCTATTGCCAATGTTTGAATTCGTCAGGAACCCGCAACGTCGCAACTTTCCAGACGATGACGCCGGCGCAGATTATCACGAACAACATTGGGCATTCGAGCAATGTCGCTGTCAGGACCACTGCGTATATGGGACGGGTGTTTTGATGGACCAGCTGGCGTAGGCTCAGGCGGCCATTGTATTTTCGGGGCATTTCCGGGCTCCATTCGAGTTAGACTCGAAGCCCTGCGCCCTCCCCTTTCCTAGCTGGCCTGACGCTGGTCGTGCACCGGTACGAACAGTTCGTCCAGCCGGACATTGAGGTAATGAGCGAGAACGTACGCCGTATCGAGGTTTGGGCGCTCGCCGGTCACGCGCTCGTATTTGTGCAACGAACTGCGGGCGATGCCTGTGTCCCTGGAAATCTGGGAGATACTGGCGCCTTTACGCTCCCGGACCTCCCTCAATTTTGAAACGACAATCATCACCTAAATCCTCGCTTAGAAAGTCAGGTGCACCATACATTTGGCGCCCGCTACTAAGTGTTCGTACCGAAAGATTCTATTGATTGCTTAATGATAGGTTAAGCGAGTCCGCTCCGCAAATCATTTTACGGCACAGCGCCGCGGACGAACTCAAGATAACCGTGTTCAAGCCAGGCGTCACGTGCCCGGGTGAAGATCGAAGCGGAGGTGGACTGACCATGTCTTCGGGCAAACGCCGGATTAATCCCAGCCGCGACCCGCGCGTCGGCAATTTGAAGGAGAAACGGTTGCGGGATTTGGTGCCGTTCGCGTTCCTCGATGTGGCTGACCTCGGCGACGAGGTCATACGCGCTGAACGCATAGAGGGTGTACAGAATGCCCTTGCCTTTGAGCGGTGTCGTGTCCACGAGGTTCCACGACACGCCCTCATCAACGCGCGTCTTTCGAATGAAGGCTTTCAATTCGTTAAGCGTCATTTACGTGAGGCATACTTCGAGTCAAAGGCGGAGGGGCGGGTACAGGGGTCGTGGCAATGGCTTTTGGGACGGGCGTTCCAAGTATATTTTGATCTCCCTGAATCTACGAACGGCACGGATATGTCAACTGTCTGTTTTCCTTCATGAGTTCTCAAGGTGGCGGGGGCGGCAAGAATGGTTAACAATACATGACATACAAGTCGAAATACTCGCTGAAATATGTTAGAAACTAACAGCTTCACTGTTGTGTTGACGGTGCCGTTGTCCATATGGCGGTTAAAAATCAAAATGAATGCGTGAACCGAAAGAATATTTGCAAAAAAATAGTGCTCCGCGGCGAACGGAGCACATGTGGCGGGACCCGGAGACTGCAATTACGGTTGATTGACGGTGTGAGGATTCAAGCGGCTAAGGGCATTTGACCTGGCTCATCAGATTGCGCGGTCTTACCAATAAAGTAGTCAACGGCCCGCTGCGCGGCGCCGACAGCCTCGGAAAGCTTGTTGCGGTCGTTTCGGATCAGCTTTGCCCAGCCTTCGATATAGGCCATGTGGTTGTCCTGGGTCGCCTTCGACGGCGGGATGTTGAGCCTGGTCGCGACCATCAGGCTAAAAAGCTCGGCGACAAGCTCTTCCATGACGCGGCTTTGCCCGGAGTAGTCGGCAAGGGTTGGGCGAGCCAGGCGGGTTTGGTGGCCTGTGCCGTGTCCGGCCTCATGCAGTAGCGTGCCCACCCACTCGTCCATCGACTCGAACATGGTCGCCGGAGGCAGATGGATCTCATCTCGACCGGGCTGATAATGCGGGGACCGGCCGTCCTGGATGATTTTCATTCCGGTTTTCTCGATTAGCCAAACGACCTCATGCTGAGTGGCCGGCGGCAGTTCGGGTTTGGTCAAAAGGTCAACGGGAACGTTGTCGCATTGATCTGCGTTGAACAGCGGGTAAACCTTGATGTAGCCACGCGTTTCATCGCAATCGGGATCCTCCACCTTGACCGGCTTGAACAGGCATCCCGGCGTCGACCGTTCCCCGCGCCGGACTTGCGCACCGCATTCGAGTGCCTGGTTGTAGGTGAGCCAAACCGTCGAGCTATAACCCCGGACAGCGGCAACCATAGACAAGGTAAGCTGATTCAGACCAGTGAACGGGACCTTGTTGTGTCGCAGCGCATGAAGCCCACCAAACGTTTCCCAGGTCTGACGCCAGGGCGCCACACCCTCATCCAGCTGGGCGATGATCATGTCGACGATGGGGTCAAGTGCGGGCTTCATGGTGCGATCCTTTCCTAATGGCTCGCCCCTTTTCGCCCTCCCCTCTTCTCCTCGCGAACAGCCCGACGAAATGGCCTCCCTTGCAGGGAGGCCGTAGCGGATCAGTCAGGCTTTTCAATTCCACACGGTTTCCATGATCGCCTCGATCTCGTCGTTGCTATTGAGGTTTTCGCCATAGAGCTCGTCGTCATTTTCGAGGTCGAGGCTGATGTCGCCCAGGTGGATATTATCGGGCCCGAAGACGCTTAAGGTCGCGCTCGTAGTGTTCGACAGGCACGAGACAATTGCCCGCGCGTCGCACGTCGGCAAAAGCAAGCGCTCGTCGTCTTCGTCGCTAACGCTGACGCTGCGCCCGTCCATTACAAGGCGGGTTACGAGGGTCCGGGTCATCCGATTACAGTCGGTTTCAAACATGTTCTGGCTCTCTTTGATGGAGTTGGTCAATTCGAATTGGCGCTTGCACGGGTCGCCCCATGGACGGGATAGTGGCTAAGCACCGCGCTCAGGACTTCGAGGCCGTCCGTCGGCACGAAGATCCGCGCCGTGTGATTGATGATTTCGACGGCGCAATTCAGTGCCTTCAGGGCCCGGAATTCGGATGTGTTGCCCACGATTTCGAGCCGGAACCTGTCCATCACTTTGGAGCGCTTCAACAACAGTCCCGCCGTGAGCTGCAAGACATGGTCGCGCTTCAGCACGAGGTCGGCGCATCCGGCCGGATTGGAAAGGGCTTCGGTCGGGGTGGTTAAACCGAGACTCAGTTCCAGGCTTCTGACGTCCTGGTCATCGAGCAGACGACCGAGATAGCGTTCGCCGGTGGGCGCCAGGAGCCGATATACATAGCCATTTCTGGGCAGGTGCTTCCAAACCGGCAGCAGTAACCCCGTCGCCAAGTGAGACGTCCGAACGATGTAACGGTCCAGGCGGTCAACCTCGGCCTGCCATAATGGACGCCAGCGATCCTCGCCGATCGGCTCCCAGCTCGATTCCTCGTAGTCTCGAAGCGAAACGGCATAGGCGTCATCCGGCCGATAGATTCGAACGGCGCGTTCAAGGCCGTCTTTGTCGTTGCAGGTCGTCAGTCCATGTTCGACGATGCCGACCCGCTTGGATTTGCGGTTGAAGATGAGCTCCGTCTTTCCGACGCCCCGCAACTCCAGGAGCGGTGTCATGTCGGCGATCTCGTTGATCTTCCGCTTTTGACGGGTCAGGAAGGTCAACAGGCGTGTTTCGGCGCCCGTCGCATCGACCCGGATGACGCGTTCGTCCAGCATTTCCATGTTCTCGTAGACCAAGTCTTCCACGCCGCGGTCGAGCGTACCCTTTTCGCGGGCAGAATCGATGATCGCCTTCAGGCGGACTTCAAAGGCTTCGAAAAGGGCATTCTGGTCTTCGATCGAAAGGGACAGAAGCCTGTTCAAAAATACATTCATGCGCGGAAGTTTGCCGGCTTCACGTACCCGTCCATCCTTGTCGAAGAGATCGAGTCCGGTCTTTTCCTGGAACTCGTCGGTCGACATGGCGGTGATTTCGCCTACCGCCATAGCCTGGAGGAAGGAGACGAGCGCACGTCGGGCATATCCGTTTTCGAGATTGTCTTCCGGGCTGAATAGCCCGTTGCCAGCTGACCGGCGCTCGCCCCGGGTCAACGCACCTAGGCTTGCTAGGCGTCGCGAGATCGTTGAGATGAAGCGCTTTTCCCCGTAGACATCGGTCGTCACCGGCCGAAACACCGGGGCTGAAACCTGCGAGGCACGGTGTGTCCGGCCAAGGCCCTGCAGGGCGGACGTGGAACGCCATCCGCTCTCGCAAAGGTAATGCACGCGCCTCAAAGTGTTCATACAACTGCTGTCGGCATGGTACGACTTTCCCGTGCCGCCGGCGTCGGAAAAGATCAGGATTCTCTTGTCGCCGTTCATGAAGGCCTGGGTGTCGGCTAGCGACGCCTTCGACGATCGACGTTCCAGCACTTGTCGGCCGTCGCGCATCAGGACACGTCGATTCCGGCCGGTCACCTCAGCGATCTGTTCAGGTCCGAAATGGTGCACCAAGGCATCCAGGATACCTGGGATCGACGGCATCAACGCCAGATCCATCAGGAGGTCCTGTTTCAGCGCCAGAGCCTCTTGGGAGTGCACAGGTCTGCCTTCGTTGTCAGTGACGAGCTGAAACATTTCCTTGCCCTCGTCGTCGACGATGGTTTCCCACAACTCGGTGGGGAAGGCATGTTGCAGGTACTCAACGACGGCGTCCTTCGGACTCAAATCAATCTGCAGGTCGTCTTCGGATCCCGGGTCGGTATTGTCGAGGCGGCGATTGAGGACGGCCTGGTTCGTAGTGACAATTTGGATGACGCAGGCATGACCGAGATCCAGTTGTTCGGCGATGTCACGGATAACCGTCGGGATTTTGAGGGCGCCGAGCAGGTTGTTGAAGAATCGCTGGGACGTTTGCTGAAATGCCGACCTGGCGGCGGACTTCGCGTTTTTGTTCGCCGATCCGTTCGTGGCTTCGAGCGCCTGCTCCATGTTTCGGTGGATGATCCCGAAGACTTCGGCGTATTTTGCCCAAATTGCTTTGTCCTCGGCCGTAAGCTCGTGTCTTAACGGGTCGATTTCGACACCGTCGAAGCTGAGGGTGCGGGCGAGGTACAGTCCCTGGGCTTTCAGCTCGCGGCAAATCAGCTCCAGGACAGCCTCGCCGCCGTTTTCCGCCGCCTCCATGAATTGCTCGCGCGTCATGAAAGGGGCGTCAGGACTGCCCCAGAGGCCCAGTCGGCAGGCGTAAGCCAGGTTCTGAGGGGTGGTTGCCCCGGTGGCGCTGAGATAGGTCACACGAGCTGCTGGAGCCCGATACTGTAGAAGCAGACCAGCCAGGCCCTGTTGGGATGCGTTCACCACGCCTCTTTCACCCGTTCCTGGCATCGCGTTGGCCAGCTCGTGGGATTCATCGAGAACGATTGGACCGTCAAAGTCCTGGCCGAGCCAATCGATGATCTGCTCGAGTCGCGACTTTTTTCCGTTTCTCGCCGGCGTCCGGAGTGTGGCGTAGGTGGTGAACAGGATGGCGTTTTCCATCCGGATCGTGCTGCCGAGTTTGAAGGAACTTTGCGGCACGATGTCGGAGGCATTCCCGCCGATATTCGTCCAATCCCGGATGGCATCGGCCATGAGGTCTTCGTCCTTTGTGATGAAAACAGCCCTCCTGGAACGATCCAGGGGGGCACTCGCGATATATGCGGCGATCAGGGACATGGCGATCCGGCCTTTCCCAACGCCGGTGCCGTCGCCGCAAAAGAAGCCGCGACGTACACGAAAGGCGCCGGCGGCGCCCTGGTGCGCTTGCTGCACCTGGGTGCCCTTGTCGTCGAGTTTCCACCAGCCGGGCAGGAATTGCTCATGAGCCTGCCCGGCGTAGACCAGGACCTCCTTCTGGGGGTCGGACAATTGCGCTTGCACCCCTATGGGTAGAAGAGGGACGAAACTTGGTGCCGGCAGGGGCGTCGTCGCCATGGCGGCGGATTCGACGAGTTGCGACGGGTGTTGAACCGAATGCTGAAAGCGAACCCGCGACAACTGATATTCGCAGAAAAGGCCGACATCCCTGGTCTGGCCCGACCAATCCATGACCGAGTACTCGACTGGAACGGCGCCGGAGAGGAAGTCGAACCGTGCGGCACGTTTCATTCCAGCTGGCCGAACCGTGACCACAGATGGTTGGGTCCTGAAGACCCTCGGTTTTGCTGTGGCTCGATCAGGAATCGTGCGGATTATATCGATCGCGTCGTCGAGGGTCTCGGCGACGCGATGGGCCGGCAGGCCCTGCGGCGGGGAGCATCGATCCAGCACCAGCAGGCCGGTGTCGACCGAGGTGCCATGTTTCGCAAACGCCCGTTCGGGGAAGATTAGCATCGCCCGAATATGCCCGACTAACGAGAGCTTCAGGCAGGCCTTCGACTCCAGGAAACCGGCCGGCACGATGACAGCCAAGCGCCCGCCGTCGGCCAAGGCTCGGAAGGCTGACACGATATGCTGGTCGATATCCGTGAACGGAGGATTTAGGGCAGCACAGTCGAAAGACCCGCTTGCAGTCACGAGGTCGCTGATTTGCCGGCCGTCATATCGCGAGACTACGGCATCGCGAAAGAGTTGCGAGAGGATCCCGGCGCGGGTTGGCGCATATTCGTTAAGGTGCAGCTTGCCGCCGAGGATTTCTGCGAACACGGCGATGAGGCCGGTGCCGGCGGAGGGTTCCAAAACGAGGTCGCCGGGGCGTATCTGGCAGGCCATTGCCGCGAGCGCAGCGATTTGAGGCGGTGTGCTGAACTGGTCAAGCCGCACCTGCTCTTCGCTACGGCGGGTATGGGTGAGACCGAGCTTGGAAAGGGTTGCGAGCTGAGCCACGACTGCGCTCGCGTCGTCTTCCAGACGGCTGACCTGGTGCTGAATTTTCCGGATTGCTAGGCAGGTTGCGACCTCGATTGCGTCGTAGGCGTCCTTCCATTGCCAGGCGCCGTTAGCGTCCGTCCCGTTGAACGCGATATCCATGGCCGTCTTTGTGATGCGGGCGTCGACCTGCGCGCCCCGCGAGAGCGTCGGCAGAAGTGCCCGGGCGGCCGATAAAATGGCCAAGGGCTTGGAGGTCGATTGTGTCGGGAAAAGAAGCCCGCTGTTCATTGTGGTCTCCGAAGGTTTTGATCGCCTCACCTGATCGCAAGGCGCCCTTCTCTCCCCTCACCTCTTCTTCCTGCACGAACGAAAATGGGCCTGCAGCTGTGCCGCAGGCCCGCTTTACAGGTTACGCGTCGAGGAGCTCTTCGTCGGCAAACGTCTCGCTCTCAAGGTCGTCCTCGTCATCGTCGGAGAGGGCTTCGAGGCCGCCGTCGTCTTCGTCGATGTCCAGCTCGCCGTGTTCGACCGAGTCGTCATCGGTCTCACTTTCGGCCGCGGTCACGGTGGGAGCCTGGAAGCTTAGGGCCGCCGGCGCCCAGTTGGCAGCAAAGCCTTTCTCGGCAACAAAGCTGGCCAGATCGGCTTTCTTGGTCGGCAGGTCTTCTTCCGCGAGGTCGAGCTCCTTGGCGTAGGCCTGAAGCTGCTTTTTGGTACATTTCCCGTAGAGATCAGCATCGGGCATGTAGATCGAGCGAATATCGTGGCCGAGCATGTCGCTGACTTCGCCGGCGTCGGCGCGTGCCCGCGTCTTGATCACGTCGGTGCGGTCTTCGGATACGTCGGCGCTGAACGCGACCAAATTGCTCAACAAGGTCTGCGTCTCCGAGAATTCAAGGTCGGCGACGAACTGTAGGGGCGTTTTACCGCTGGCCAGGAACGCTTCCTTTGTCGCACGAAGCGTATTGACGATGGGCTCGTCGAGGTCCGGAAGCGCTTCGAATTTTGCGCCGAGCTTGCGGCCGACGGTGATCTGCAGCAGGTTCGAGGTGTCATAGTCGCCGTACCGGATCAGCGTCTGGCTGAACAGATGCGACACCAGGAGGGTCAACGAGACCTGGTAATTCTGCGAAATCGAGTTCTGCAGGCCGCGCGATGCAATGATCGTCGCTTGGCGGTGGAAGGCGTGCGTTTCTTCCCCGGCATCGACTTCCACGGTACGCACCGGGGCAGCGTCGCCGGGTTCACGGAAGCTATTGGTATAGGTCGCAGACGCATAGGATTTCTGCCGGTTTTCATACCAGGCGTCGAACTGTTCGGTCGTGGTGAAAAAAGTCACGTCCACCGGAATCCGGTTGGTGCTTGGATGGATCACCGCATGGGTGACCGTCATCGGATGGATTTTCGACCTGGCGAGGAACAGTTTGGCGTCGAATATTTCCGCAAGTGCATCCATGTCGACGCGGATCGTCGGGCCGTCGCCGATATAGCTGTTGCACAAAGCCTCGTAGGCCTGATTGGCGGTGTCGATCACCGGCTGCTGCTCGTCCGTCGGACTGACATAGGGGGTTTTCAGGCCATCGGGCTTTTCGAAGTCGGATACCGACGCCATGATCACTTCCAGGCCCTGGTCGCGCAGCGAGGTGGCGAGGCCGGCCGTTTGTTCAGCGAATAGGGAGATCGCAAGTGAGGTGTCGGTGGCCCGATCAGGCATCTCTTGCAGGAGGTCGTTTTCGAGATTGCCGCCTCGCGCCTGGTAGTTTTCGACGCCGGCGACCTGCATCAGGTTCGAGGCGACCGAGAAGCCGGTTTTGCCGATGATCGAGCTGATCGCGCCTTCCCAGAGGTTGCCGTGGAGCGCGCGATGGGCCAGGGTTTCCTGCTCGGCCTTGTCCTTCACCCGGGCCAGGAGCTTCAGGGTCTTCATCGTGATCTTGTTGGCGCGATAGGCCTCCAGGGCGTCGGTCGGAAGCGCGGCAACGATCGAATACCTGCGGATGTTCGCGGGATCCTCGTTGAGGGCCTTGGCCATGGCGGTGACGGACATTTTCCGGTCGATCATGCGCCTGATGGCGATCAGGTTATCCGCCGGTGACAGGTTTTTGCGGTGCTTGTTGGACTCGATGACGGCGGCAGCGATTTCCTCATCGGTCGTAACGAGCTTCGCGTTGACTACGAAATCCAGGGTGATGGTGCCGCGCTCGACGAGTTTCGCCCAGCCACGGAACCGGCGCGAACCGTCCACAGCCATAAACGGACGTTCTTTCTTGCCCTTCCCGGGGCGCACGATGATCGCGCAAAGCTGGCCGGCCGCCGCCGGATCGAGCGAGTCCGCCAACGATTCGAGGTCCTCTTCGGGCTCCTCAACGTCGGCGCGGGGGTTTTCGGGCGCAATGGCCAGATCGGCCAGGCGCACACCAATGTTGACGTCGGTCGAGTCGGTCGCGGTTGCTTTGATCTTTTCGATGGTCGAAGTGGAGGTCATATCGGAGTTCCTTGACATCGCAGAGCCAATCTCCACGCATGTCCACTCCTTTTCGCCCTCCCCTCTTCCTCCTTCAGATCCCGGTCAGGCGGGCAAGACGGCTGTCATGCGCACAGGCCTCAAGATTGGTCAGGCGGCGTCGGTCGGCCGCCAATCGCAGCTGGATCGCTTGGGCCTCCAGCTCCTCGGTACGGCTCAGGGGTCGCCCGGACAACTTTGCGTGGGACGCGCTCGATTGTTCAATTCGAAGCCTGAGCCGGCTGTGCGCGAAATCAAGCATCGACCGCAGGGTCACGACTTCGACCGCCATCGGCGAGTCGGTGCATGACCCCTGAGGGATGACTGCTGAAGGTTCCTCGAAACCCGCCTCGGACCAGCTGTCGAGCCCGGCCGATATTCGATCGAGATAGTCCATCGCTTTCAGGTCCTGGGGCTCAGCCATCGCCAGGATGCAAGGCTCAAGGAGACCCGATTTCGAGCTCCTCACGCTCGAAACATGCAAGATAATACCTTTTGGAACCGGACCATGGACAACGGTCAAGGCGTACATGTGGAGGATGGTCAGCTTTTCGAAGTGCCGAAACTGATCGTCGACGAAACATCCTTCGTAGGCCGCAATGCCGTCGCGCGGAATCAAGGGCAACGTCACCGATGCGTTGGCCTCAAGAGCGTCCATGCTAAGGTAGTCTTCGTAGCGGAATATCGTCATCGCGATGGTCCTGTTCCCAGTCGTTGAAATCGTTATAGCCGCCGGGCGGAACTTCGATGCGAACCTTCAGGCCATATGGCCGCAGATTCTCAACCAGTTCGGCCGCGGCCGCCATGCATGGTTTGTCGTTGTCAGCTGCAATCACCAGGGATCGCGTAATCGGCTTGGGGCGCCAGTGGCGGAGGTTCTTGTCGCTCAGCAGAGAAACACACGGAAGGCCGAAGAACCGCGACGCCGACAAGGTGCTGAAGAAGCCGGTCGCAATGACCATTTCCTCCGCGTCGTCGTCGATTTGCGCGCGCCATCCTTCGTGATAGTTTCCGATCGTCTTGCGCGGAATCGTAAGCCTGCCATTTAGGGCGCCGTCGTTGGATAGGTAGTGCAGCTCAAGGCCCCGGGCTTTGCCTCGCTCGTCTTCCAGCTTCACAATCATTGCCGGATGGGCATACCGACACTGGTCCGAATAGGCACTTACTGGCACGGCGGATCCGTGCAGTACCGATCTGACGCTGGGAAGCTCACGTCGAACCCTTCGGACCCGGCGAATATAGCGCTCACTGAGGCTGCCCTCCAGCGAATGGCCCGCCGACCAGATTCGATCGACGGCCGCCTGCTTGGCGGCATCGTCTGGCAGAGGTGTCACGGGCGAGGCGTACGTCGGACCGTTAAGCAGGGGCCTGCCGTCCTCCGAAATGAGGTTTTCGTCCTTTAGATATTTCAGAACCGACTGCCAGGAGTCGTGGGGCGAATGGGCGCATACGATGACCCTGTCATTGCGGCCGACAATCAAGCTCACAGACCTGTCGTGGCGCTTATGATTTGGCCCTGGGATGTTCGCTTTTCGGCCGTTGGCGTATAGCTGACCGCCCAGCTTTTCGACGATTTTGTGCAACATTCTTCATCTCCTTTTCGTGCACAAATCGCGCGCCCTCCCCTCTATACGAAAAGGAAGTGCTGTGGTCTGAACTGGTGCATATGCACCAGTGTATCCGCACCATTATCATAGCCGCTCGTCAGCCTCCTTGTCAATACACTGGTGCATATGCACCAGTGTATAAGCACCAGTTCATATGCACCGGTTATCCTGCACCGGTTATCATACACCGGTTATCATACACTTGTATTTATGCACCGGTTCATATACACCAGTGTATGCGCACCGGTTAGCCTGCACCGGTTCGGAATCACCAGTTCGGATTCAGCGGCGTTTCGCGCGTGCGGTTTTCGATCGCCCTATGTCATGGTCTGGGGGCGGGGCACGAAGTGGTGCATATGCACCAGTGTATCCGCACCGGTGTATGAGCATCGGTTCTCATACACCGGTGCAGGAATTAAGCGGCCGTTAACGCTATCTGGCTAAGGCTTTCATCAATATCAATCGGCAAAACGTGAGGACTGAAATGGCTGTCATAGCCCTCAATTCGCCAAAAGGCGGCGTCGCCAAGACGACCCTGGCAATTCTTTTGGCATCCGAATTCGCACATTTGGGTCAGAGCGTGAAACTCCTGGATGCCGATCCCAACCAGCACTCATTCAATTTCGGCCGCGGCGCCGACATAGCCGGACTGGAGTTTGTCGGCCCAGTCACCGACGCCAGCGTTATGCAGGATATCAAACACGCGAAGGAAACCGCGGATGTCGTCATCCTCGACCTTCCCGGCGCCACCACGACTTTGAACCTGAAAGCGCTCGTCCGCAGCGACTTCATTATCCTGCCGTGCCAGACCTCGAAGCCAGACGTCATGGACGCGGGGAAGGGCATTGCCCAGATCAAGGAAGCCAGCGAGATGCGCGGCGACACCTCCGATCCGATACCTTTCGCACTGCTCTGGACGCGGATACCAAGCAGCTTCGAGTCCACGCCGGCACGCAAAGTGCGCGAGCAGCTGGTTCAGACGGGTGTGCCAATCTTCGAGACCATGCTTCACGAGCGCGCCATCTATAAGGAACTTCATCTAACCAACAAGACACCGCGCCAGAAGGACCCGAATTCCGCTGCCACCCAGGAAGTGAATAAAATCACCCTGGAACTATGGCATCGCCTGGCGAAGTTGAGGGAAGCCGCATGAACACGAAAGCTTCAAAACCGGATGCCATGGGTGACGGCCTTGCCGATATGTTCAAGGCGAGCATGGAACCCAAGGGGCTGCCTTCACTGCGAGGCGACATCCGCAAACAGGGGGAGGACGAGGAGATCGAGGAGAGGGCCGCGCAGATCGCTGAGCGCCACGGAGGCTTTACGCAGGCGAGGGCGCCCAGAAACGCCGATCCGATCGAGCGAATTTCAGTGGCACTCGCAAAGTCGACGCGACTGCAGCTGAAGAAGAAGGCGGCGTTGAAGGGAGTGACTATCACCCACCTGATCAATCAGGCCCTTAAAGATGCCGGCTATTCCGTTCCGGATGACGCGCTTGTCACGGACGGCCGCAAACGTCGATAGGGCAGGGACGAATTCAAAGAAAAGCCGGCCAGGCGATCTTCCTGGCCGGCTTTTCTTTACCTATTCGTCGGCGATGTACCATCCGGGTTTATCCGGATCCTGGCGCTCGAAGAGACCGAAGTCCATTGCCAATTGGGCACCTGTAGCGCGCAGCGGCGTATTGACGATAGCGGCTAGATCCTCGGCCGAGAACCTTACCTTGGCCCGCCGGCGAGAGCGCTTATCGCTGAATGCGGATAGCGTCGCTTGGGAGGCAGGCCGGCGGCCGTCAGCGATCTTCCAGTAGCTGACTGCGAGCTGGTAATAGACCTTGTAGGGGGAGGGGAGGGGAGCATTGGACTCTTCGGCCGAAACCAGGCCTTGGGCGGCTTTTCGCTTCCTCGGCCGGCCTGGGTTCCGCCTGAAGCGACAAACCACAGCCATGAAGCGGTCCTCGATAGCCGGACTGAACCGACTTTCGGGACGATCGTCCTCGACCAGGCCCTTAAATCGATCCAGCGCGGCGTCGACCGTAGAGAACTCGGGCCCGACGAATTCGGATACAAAGGCGACAGACTTGCCGCTGAGGCGGCGCGCCTCGCCCTCACGGCTTGCCCTGGGCATGGCTATTGACGCCATGTTCAAGATCTCAAAGCCGCTTCGGCAAATCGGAAATTTCACCGGCATCGTCTGGCCTGAGACCTTAAGCGACGGCGGGGTCCGCGCCGCGAGCGTTGCAAGACCCCATTCGTAATTGGGCATCCCAACGTCTCACGGGCGAAGGATCCAAGCTAAGCCGTCTTCCATATTGTTGAAGAGCCGAAATTGGCGAGTTGGGAACAGCTTCTGAAAAGACTCATGCTCGTATCGGCTCGTTGTGACGGGGCTGTCGTCAACCGTCACCACGCGTCTGCCACGATCTTTAGCGCCCACGAGCTTGTAATATTCGCTCGCGAATTCCTCGACGACGTAAAATGGAGTTACACCCGGCGCCTTCAGGAGGTTGAAAAGCGTATGCCAACGCCAGGGCTCGGGATGGCCTTGGAGCCACTCAAGCAGGAAGGCGAAACCCGGGTCATCCTGATTGCGGTCCGGAAAGTCGATGACCAGCAGGTCAACGCTATCGTAGGCAAGGATATTCCAGCAATTGGGACGCGTATATACGGCTGGATCTGGTAAATTTATCATTCGGATGGCGTAACCCGTCAGGTCTGATGTGTCGCCCACAGGAAGGCGTCGTCCAGATTGTCGAAAAGTTGAAGTTGTCGGTTCGGAAACAGGTTTTGGAAACTGGACGTCGCGTAGCGGCTTTGGGTAACAGGATTGTTGTCGACTGTGCAGGACCTCTTGCCCACGTCCCGCCCGCCCATCAGTTCATTGAATCGATCGGCAAACTCCTGAACGATAGCAAACGGGGTTACCCCTGGCCAGTCGAGCATATTGAAAATCGCATTATAACGCCATGGATCTTCGAGGGTCGAAATGAATTCCCAGAGGAACGGATAGCCGGGATCGTCTTGATCACGGTTGGGGTGCGTCATAATTACAAGATCGATCGACGGATAGTGCTCGATCGTCCAGTGCGGGGCCTTTTGATGAATTATCGGAGGGGGCTTAATCAAGATCGAACCTTGGGCCTAAGAGTGAACGACAAGAACGCAACAGGGGATCGATTACCAACCCGGGTGATAGGAACGCCAGCAACCATCAATCTATCGATCGCTTTAAACGGCGCTCAGGTACATCAAAGCCCCGGTAGGTTAAAGGGTGTTCGATATCCCACAAAGCATTTCGCCCAGCAGGATTTTGGCCTTGGTGGCATTTGGCTTAGTTCACCGTCCCGGCCTCAACGCAATAGTCGTTGATCATCCGGTAGAAACTGGCCTGCAGATCGATGACGCCATTGTCCGGCCGCGCGCGGAGAAAATGGGCGGCCCATCCCGCCCGGTGTCGGACTTTCGGATCGTGGGCGGCCATAAACGCGACGATGTAAAGCGCCGTATGCCCATATTTGGCCGCGATGGCTTTCTGTGCCGGCTCCGAGAGCTTAATAGCTCCGATCGCATTTCGACCATACAGCCTTAGGAATTGATCTGGATCGAGATCGTCCTCAACGATCGGCATCTTTTTGATGTGCAGCAGTTTACGAATCGACTTCACTGCTTTTTCTGGCGCCGGAAGCCTCATTTTAACGGGCATTTCCACGTCGCCAACCGCGGGGTCCAAGCCTGCCGACAGGGCTTCGACCTCGACCTCCAACTCCTCCTTTCGCCAGGCCTTTACCTCTTTCTCGATAGAGCTCAGCTTGTAGGTAATATGGGCGAATCCTGATTCAGGCGAGGGCGAATCCTCTTCTTCATGAGTTTGCGAGATCAGGGCGAAAGCCTCAAGTTCTTCAATGGTTTGTCGAAAAAACGAGAGCTTGGCGTGCGGTTCGGCCGGAAGCTTGCCCTTCGACCACTGCCTTGCCTGATCTGCAAAGGTGCGCAGAGCGATTGGCGTCTCCGGCGACTTGAAGATGCCGGCGTCGACCAGGCTCATGAGCTTGATGTGGCAGTCCATGAATTGCGTCTGCAAAAACATCGCCATCTTGAGGCCCATGCGGTCGTTGAATTCTTCCGCGAGGATCTGCTTGACCATCGTGAACGCGGGGAGAAGATTGATGCCGTAACCGCCCCCTCGCGCGCCTCCAGGTCGATCGTGGAAGCTGATCAGGCCGGCTTCGACCAGGCGGCGGTGATTGATCTGGATGCAGCGTTCAGTCACTTCGTATTTGGCGCACAGATACCGGTTCGAGGGAAAGGCAATAAAATTCTGCGCGTGGTCGGCCGCATCGAACGCTTCTATCTCGCGGATCTTTCTGCGGCAGAGGTTGAGGTAATGGTCCAGGAGCTGGCCAGCTAACGAACGGCGAAAGAGCTTCCGGCCGTAACGGCTGATTACGCCGACGGCCATATTGAAGCTGACGTTATCCGGCAGGCCGGAGAAATGGCGCGCGCGCGCCTCCGCTTCGAGCGCGGCCGCATCGCGTTTGCGGCGCCCCGTGGGCTGATTTAGGGTAAGTTCCATCGTGTCCCCATTTCATATGAAAGGGGAGGACCGGGCAAAGCTTCGCCGGCACCCATTTTGGGTGTTTTTCGCTTGACTGATCTTGCTGGGGAGATTAGAAAGGTGACTGAGTTTTGACGTGGCCCTTATGGGTCCTACGTTTTCACCTTTTAATCCCCGCCAGGTTCATTCTTGGCGGGTTTTTCTTTGGCCGATTGCCTCCTGTTCGATTCTACCTGTAGCGATTCCGCTACAGTCGCTAATGTCTTTCCCATTATCCCTAACAGAGACTTAACAACCGGGCTGTAAGGGGTGGGATGTTCTGCACTTTTGCCGGACCGCAATAAGGTTAACGCGGCGGGCGGAGTCGAACTATTCACCGATTCCCGGATTTGGGCAAAGGCGTGAGTCAAGGGCAGGTTTTTAGCCCTGGCGCGCGGTGAAAGTCCGACTGAAATTGTCATAGATTTCGTAGAGACGACGGGGTGTACCGTCCTTGTGATAGAAGATGCTGTAATTGCTGGCCGCAGCTCTTGGGAATAGACTTGGGCCGCTGGCATTCGGAGACCGCAGGTATGCGGCAATAAACGACTTGCCCTCGGTCTCACCGAAGAAATGGAGCAGATATACCTCGGTGCCGTCTGGGGGGCGGCCGAGATAATCCTGCAGGATAGTGAAGTTGTCGATGGTGTGGTCGGCGCCGATCTTCGCGTTTGTTACCCCATCGAATCGCAGCGCCAGCAGCGCGCTGCGGACCTCGGGATCGTCGACCCGGCAGTCGCCCTTGGCCGACCTATAAATGCGTTCGACACCGACAATTTGATATTGCCGGCCATGGTCTAGAAGCGCACAGAGCCAGGTGTTCTCGGTAAATTGGTATAGTCCTACGCCGGAGCTGGTGTGCGCATGGGCCATGTTATCGAGACTACTCTCCCTGACAGCCAGGTGGGTCATAAAGGTAGGGTCGAGGCCGCGCCACTGGCTGATCGCCTCTACGATCTGCTGGTTCTCGGCCTGACTGGCGGCAAGCGCCACCGCGGGTCTGAACAGCGCTTTGCGCACTTTGAACCGCACATGGGGAATTACAAAATGATACGGCTTTTTTGATTCGAGCTCGGCGAGGCGATTTATGCGCTGCAATTCGGTCGAAGCCAAAAATATCCGGGTGTCCGGATCGACAGAGCGATTGTCGAGGAAAGCTGAAAATGCCGAAGGCTCCCAGCTGATCTCGTCGCGCGGCTTCTCAATTGGGGCAGGGGAGGGCGATCGGTGAGGCGGCAGAGCGGCCGCACCGGCGATCAATCCGGTGAGGGCAATAGAGACAAGTGCCCGAGCGCGCCGCATCGCTTATTGAGCGGCTTCGACTATGTCGAGGCGGTCGTGTTCGAGATCCTCGAGGAAGTATGGCAAATTGCGACCGGCGCCGGCGCACACAATCTTGACCATGTCGACGATACCCGCGGCATCCTCAGCGGCTTTGATCATCAGCGACGTCTTTAGGCCCAGCATTTGCGCCAGGCAGTCGATATCCCGAAGCTTGATCAGGCCTTTGACCAGGTTGCCGCGTTCGTCGATGTCCGCTTCGAGGATGTCGTAGTATTTCCGCCGGGAAATACCGAACCTGAGACAGGTAGTGGAGACGTCGACCTTATTGACCCGCAGGCGCCGGGAGCGATTACCTGCAGCTTCGAAGCTTGCCTGGAGCATAAAAACACCCAGGGCCTGAGTCATCCTGGCGCAGATAACGTCACCTTTGACGCCGGCAGCGTCGACATTCCAAGCGTTGCGCATCGGTCTCACCCCTCAGCCAAATAAGCCATGAGGCTAGGGGGTGTTCGATAAGTACACAAGATATTGCAAGCCCGGCTTGCAAACTTTGCGGGCGAAATTTTTTTGTAGGAAAATCCGCCGCTTAAGATAGCAACTCCGTCCGTTTGATCGTGTTCTTTTGCAAAAAATTCGCATATAGGAATAAAACCATGACTAATACGGTCCGTTGCGACCATCGAAAATTGCGCGTCGTCGTTGCCTCGAGGTGAGTCATCAGCGGCGTCAGCTTGCTATCGACGAAGTCGCGCGTCACCTGGATCGAACCGGTCCGGTGCTGGTCCATTTCGAAGGCACCTTCGCATATCTCAAGAAGGTCATCGCCTTTGATTTTGGTATCTTCCGCGAATTTCATGGAGGGTTCGAGAAGCGCACGCACGGTATTGTCTTTTCCGAAAATGGACTCAGATTGCTCGTAATAGCGCCGGTTATACTCGTGAACACCGCGAGAAATGATCAACCGCCAAATGGGCGTATCTACGAGATTGATGACGATGCGGTCGGACTTTTGTTTCGGCTGCTCCTGGGCCAGCGCGCCAGCGGACTGGCCTGCAGAGGTATCCGGCAGCACCGAATTGTCGCCGCTCGCTACGATTTTTCGGATCAAGCGGGCGGTCTTTTGAATGGGGCGGCCTTTAGGCATGGCGGAAAACTCAAATCTACCGGGTCGTATCGCTTTGATATTACACAGCCGCTCTATCGGTGTCATCCGCCGAACGCGTGTTGAATTTATCGAACAGTCCGGTTTCGGGATGCCGCGTAGCAATTTCGGGGCGGCCGCGCTCAAATATGGGCACTAAAGTATCGAAATGGATACGAAGAATATCGGAAACGCGATGGCCTGAATCAAAACAGACCCCCACCGTATCAATTATGGCATTCGATCCGTTGTCCAGCTGTTAATATTTGCTGAAAACGATCTATTAACCTCGAATTTGCCTATCGACGCCGTTGACCACCCAAAGCGTGTGAATGAACCTTCAGTTGTTCCTCTCAGGAACTAACCACCCTCATGAAGGATTCTCACATGTTCAACACAGTTCAAAAGATTGCCCGCCGCGTGAAGCTGCAGGACGTCCTCGTCGTCGGTACCGCCATCGGCGCCGTTGCCATCGCGGCCTCGATGGCGTCGGCCGGCACGGACGCCACCTTCTCCCCCACGACCACCATCCTGACGAACTGGTCGACCGGCTCGCTCGGCAAGATGGCCGGCGTTGCCTGCGTCGGTGTCGCCGTCGTCAGCGCGATCATCAAGTTCGACTGGAAGTTCTTCGGCTCGGCCCTGGGCGTCGGCCTGGCCGCTTCGCAAGGCCCCGGCATCGTGGCCGGCCTGATGTCGGCGACGTTCTAAGTCGCCCGGCCAGTACGCGTAATGGCGGCGCGGAAATCTCACCTTCCGCGCCGCCAGTCCTCACCGATCAATCCGAGCCGGACTGTCTCTATGACGACCTTCTCACACCGTCATCCGACCAACCTCGCATTCCCGCTAAGCGGTTGGCACTGGTTCGCATTGGTCCGGTCTCCCCACTACGCCCGCAATTTGGAATAGCGATCGTCGCTTCCATTGAATGGCCGGAAGCCAGGTTGGGGAACCTGGTGAAGGCCACCAAGGTCAGCCAACATGAATACGCGCATACCTCAGAATCTTATGGAGCCAGAGCGGTACTTTCTCTTCACGATCGACGAGCTCCTTGCCTTGGTCGTACCGCTCGTCGTGCTCATGGCCACGGTCAATATCGTGGTCGGAATCGTGGTCGCCGGCTCCTGCTTCTGGACCCTCCGCAAGGTCAAAAAGGGCGGCAGCCTCAATCGGCTGATCTGGAACCTCTACTGGCTCATGCCGTCTGAAATATTCTCGCTGAAGCAATGCCCGTCGTCGGACGAGCGTATGTTGGTGGGATGAAGCATGGACCTCGCAAAAGCCGAAAAAGATCGGATGCTGTTTGCCCAGCGCGCTGTGGTGCTCGCTGTTCTGCTTGGCGTGAGTATCCTGACAAATGCCATCCTGGCCGTCGTTGTGACCACCAACTCGAAGGTCATTCTAGTACCAACTCTTCCCGCGGTGTACTCGCTCGACGCCAACGGTCGAGTGGATACAGACTACCTGGAAGAGTTGGCGCGAGACGATGTCTATCTCTTTCTGAATAAGACTCCGGAAACGGCGAACTATTTCCTCAAGAAAGCGCAGGCGGTCATGGACCCGGCCGCCTTCGAGGGAATGAAGCTGCAGCTGCAGAAGGAAAGCAGTGACAGCGACACGCTCCATCAATCCCAGACCTTTTATCCCGACGACTTCTACACCGACGCGCAGCGCCTGTACGCCGAAGTCCGCGGGCACCTGAAGATCGTTCAGGGGGATAAGATCATCGACGATCAATACAAGGTCTACGCCCTCACGTTCTCGAAAAACGGAACGCTCGTCCGCCTGCTGGCAATCAAGGAAATCGATCCGAAGCAGGCAATGGGCGAGACCGTGAAGCC
>FTCV01000513.1_pt1 | contig 31305 bp, 26 predicted proteins | sample 1639691 | NCBI WGS metagenome assembly FTCV01 (sample SAMEA3914864, study PRJEB12502) | metagenome | biome: forest; material: soil | place: USA | collected 2012-03-12 | depth 0.3 m
AACGCTACCACCGACGTCTCTCGCGCGCTTCTGGCCGCCAGCTACGGCCATCTGGGCCATTTGGAGGAGGCCCGCGCGGCATGGCAGGAGGTGCTTCGCCTCAATCCCGACTATTCGCTGGAATACCGTCGCAAGGTCTTGCCCTACAAGAATCCTGCCGATTTCGAACTCATGGTCGACGGCCTCCGCAAGGCCGGCGTGGTGCAATGATCGGCTAGAGCAATTCCAGGAAAAGTGTGAGCGGTTTTCCGTCCGGAATTGCGTCAAAACAAAGAGATAGAGCGGTTCGCCGTTTCCGTGAAACGGTGAAACGCGCTAATAGTCTGCTCAGATACCAAAGGCCCGACCGATCTTGCGCCATCGGGCGTTTTCGCGAACCAGTTTCAGGTCGTCGGTCGTCTCGGCAAATGTCCGCAACCGGTATTGCCTGAGCAGGTCCGGGAAGAGCGCCCCTTCCGGCAGGCCGGCAAGCTGCTCGCGGACCGAGATCTGTTCATCGATGACCCGCATGCCCCAAGCATTTTCCCGAACCTCAAGCTCCGCAGCCAGATCGCGCTCCTCCGGAGCGTTTTCATCCAGCGCAGCCAGCAGGATCGAGTGGAAAAGCGCGACATAGCCAATCTGTCTCAGGCCGCCCACGACCCGCACCCGCGGCAATATGGCGAGCACAAGGAACATCAGGAACAAGTTCGGCAAAAGCACGCCGTCCAACAGCGCCTGCCTGAGATGTTGCCGCTCGAACGGGATGGAAAGGCCATGCGGCCTGTCAGGTTCGATCAGGTGCCCGTTCTGCAGCACGAGCTTGCGCACGCGCTGCTCGCGGATGCCCCAAAAATAGTCCGTGGTGTTGGGCAGGAACCTGCCGAATGGACCTGACGCGGCTTCTTGCAAGGCATGGTCGAGACGCTGCCGCCTTGCGGGCTCCATGAGCAGCCTGGAAAGCAGGCTGCCGTCATCGTCCAGATGCCGCGCCATGGCGGCAGCGGCGAGCCGATCGTCGATGAAGACCGGCCGGGCCGTGCCGGAACGATCCCAATCGGCGACCAGATCGCCGTTGAGTTCTGTCAGCGCATCGGCGGCGGTTGCAAACACCCTGTCCTGGCTGGCAAGCAGTGTGCCAAGCCAGCTTCTGGCATCCGTCTCATTGCCCACCGCTTCGAGCGCGCGCTTGTTGAGGGAGACGGGACCGGCCCCGCAGGTGCTTTTGCGGCACAGTTTGTGGCGCCCCATGCCAAACAGGTTGACCTTGTCGTCGCCGACATCGAGCCATCCCGGCCCCTCCCGGCCAATTGTCTCCATGGTCATCGTCGTTCCCATGAAGCCGACGAAGGCCGACAGCCCGTTTTCGACCGCGCCGAGCCAGGCAAGCAGGAGGGCATCGAAGGTGATCCGGTCCATCAGCAGCAGGCAGTGCAGGCCGGACTGGATCACCGGTCTGTGCTCGAACTCTTCGAGGACCCTGCCGATCTCTTCGGGCGGCATGATCACACTGAGGCGCCGATGCAGGACGTCGCGCAGGATCGAGCGGGCAGCGATCGCCGGGGCCGATGCGGGCCTTGCCAGCGGCCGCCACAGATGGCGCGCGTAACCGGAAACCGGTGCATTCCAGTGCTGCTCGATGTCACGAACGACTTCCGGGCAGAGCAGCGACAGCACAGCCAGAGTTTCCACCGGAGGCGTAGGAGCTGGGGCAGAGACGACGGTCATCAGAATCGCAGCCGCGCCATGCTCAGCAGGTCGTGGTACTGCCCGTCGGTGAATCCGGCCTTCACATGCCGGCCTTCTACCTCGAAGCCGTGGCTTGTGTAGAGACGGATGGCCGGTTCGTTGTCGGCATAGACAGTCAATTCTACCCGCTTCAGGCCCCGCCAGTTGTCGGCCACGTCAAGCAGCGCGCCAAGGATGGCAGAGCCGATGCCCTTGCCGACAAATGTATCGTCAAGGCCGATGTTGATCTCGCCGATATGCGAACGGCGCGGCGAACCCTGCACGACCAGACTGCCATGGCCGACGACCTTGCCGTCCAACTCCGCAACGATCCAGGTGGTTTCCTGGCCGGACTTCGCGATGCGCCGCTCCACCTGCTCCACCATCTCGAACGGCATCCTGAGCGTGCCCCAGCGGAAACCCGGCATGTTGAAGATGGCGCAAAGCGCCTCCGCATCGCTTGGCCGTACGGCGCGGAGCTGCGGCTGGATTTTCTCTGCGGAGGTCGTCCTGGTCATGGCTTTTCCGGCTAAGGCGATCGGTCCGGCACGATGCACCGGACGTCACCTGAAAATCCAGCTACCACAGCAGCCTATGCCGCTGATTGCGAGCCAAAATAGCGGGAGGCGGCGGTGAGTTTGAAGGCGCCGCTGATGCCGATCCAGCCGAAAAGGGCGAGCCAGCACAATGTCTTCGTCGCCACCCAGTCGATCTTGTGCACTTGGGCGTCGGTGATGACGAGGCCAAGGACGGCAAGCAGGCCAACCAGGAACTGCGCCAGGCCGAGCACCAGCAGCTCCCCGCGCGGCGCGCTTTTCCAGACGAGATATACGCCGCCGGCGCCGGCGAGGAAGATGGCGCTGTAGACCTGGGCGTGGAAGGGATCGACCGACCATGGCCAGCTGCTGCTGACCACCCGGGGAAACAGCAACATGCCGACGCCGTAGAGCCCGAGGATAGCCGTTTCCGCCAACATATAGCCGCGCCATGCGGGGGTTAAGGCCACGCCGTTTGCCGGAGGACGGCCCCTGGCCCGCCAAAGGAACAGCCCGGATACCGCGGCCGAGGCAAGATAGACCAGGAACCAGAGCCAGGCCGCTTTGCGTCCGAAGTTGAAATAGCCGAGATTGATCAACGAGACCGCCGACACGATGACGGTGAAGATGAAGGCCATGACGAGCACCAGCCGGCCGGGCGACCAGCGATTCCAGAACAAGAGCGCCGCCATCACAGCCATTTCGGCGGTGTAGAAGCCGCCGAGGAAGCGGGCACTGAACGGCGTGACGGGCCACGGCCAGCGCGGCTTGACCAGTGCCGGCGCGAAAAACAGGCCAGCGCCTACGATCAGGACGATGATAACCCCTGCGGAGAAAAGGCGCAGAGCCGCCGGAAATGGCGGGTTGTCGGATGTCGGCATGGGAGAAAGCCCCAAAAATGAACGCCCAATGTACCATCATAGGGCCGCTTGCGGCCGGTGAAAATCGGCCGAGCGGAAATTGACCTGTCACCAGTCTCCTCTATTCGAATGGCCGTGCGGCCCGTTTCGGCGTAAAATGGTGGACTCGGACCAGGGAGCGGTCCGGCCAACGCGCCTCGGGCCGCATTTTCCGGAGCCTGCACGATGAACGAAGCTCAGGATCTGTTCTCGCTTCTGCGGCAATCGCCCGATGTCGATCCGCTGGCAATCGACGCAATCAAGCGAACCATAACCGAGGGCGAGGACCGCGAACTTTGCCGCATCAATGCGCCTGCCTTCGCCGCCAGGCATGGCCTCGACGAGGAGCGCGCCATAAGCGCCTTTCTGCATGCGGCGCGGGTGGGCATCTTCGACATTTCCTGGAATGTCCTGTGTCCCGGCTGCGGCGGCGTGCTCGACACCAACGCCACGCTGAAGACCGTGCAAAAGGACGAATACACCTGCACGCTGTGCGCCGAGGGCTATTCGCCGACCCTCGACGAGATGGTCGAGGTTACATTCACCGTCAGTCCCCGCATACGCAGGATCGCCGCCCACAATCCGCACGAGCTGCCGCAATTGGAATATTTCCGCCAGATCTATTGGGCGTCCGGCGTCGATCTGCCGGATGAAGGCTTCGCAAAAACGATGGAAGAGATTTCGCTGGAGGATATCGAGCTTGCGCCCGGTGAAAAGGCGGTTCTGCCGGTACAGCTTCCGTCCGAATTCACTATCGTCTTCGAGCCGGTAACCCATTCGGTGCAGTTCATCGACGTGAAGGGCGATCCGACGAAAGAGCGCCGGAACCTCTCTTTGGTCTTCGACCGCGACCATGTCCAGAGCCAGACGCTGGAGATGCAACCCGGCCCGTTGCGCATCTCGCTCGAAAACAGGACCGACACCCGCGTGCTGCCGACGGTCTTCATTGCCGGCAAGGGCTTGCATGACTTGCTTGGCAGACGCCGGCCCTTCCTGACCGCCAAGCGCCTGCTCACCAACCAGACCTTCCGCGATCTCTATCGCACGGATACGCTCGACATCAACCAGCGCCTCAAGATCACTAGCCTGACCTTCCTGTTCACCGACCTGCGTGGTTCGACCGCCCTTTACGAGCGGGTGGGCGACCTTTCGGCCTTCGATCTCGTGCGCGCGCATTTCCAGGTTTTGAACGAGATCGTCGCGGCCGAAGCAGGCGCGGTGGTTAAGACGATCGGCGATGCGGTGATGGCGACTTTCGCGACGCCAGACCGGGCGGTTGCCGCGGCGCTCAGGATGCGCGATGCCATGCGTGCGCTCAATGACAAGAGCGGGCGCGAAGACCTTCTGCTCAAGATCGGAGTCCATGCCGGGCCCTGCATCGCCGTATCCATGAACGAGCGGCAGGACTATTTCGGCCAGACGGTCAACATTGCTTCACGGGTCCAGAACCTTGCCAAGGCACAGGCGATCTTCGCCACGCGTGCGGTGGTCGAAGACAATCTCACCGCCGATCTGTTGCACAGAAACGCGCTGACGCCCGTGCCTCATGAGGTCTCGCTGCGCGGCATCGCTCGAGAGATTGCGGTATACACAATCCCCTGAAGGGTTGGGCCCTGAAGCCTTGGCTCTCCGACTTGGCCCGAAAGACGTGGATCGTCTCCACCCTCACACGCGCTTGCTGAGAAAATAGCGATCTGCGGGTTCCGGAGTCGGCGTCGGCAGGCGCTGCAACTGCGGGTGATCGAGCGGTGTGCCGCTGACCGCGAAGCCGCCGACGCGAAGGATGCCCGCAATCAGACCGGGAAGCCAGGTGGCAGTCACTGCGTCGCGATCGTCATAGCCGGTGCCGATGTCGGCATGGACAAGAGCAGCGTCGATGCCGATGAACCTGACCGCCGTCTCGCGTATATCGCCGAGCACGAGGTTTTCAGCGTCGGGAATTGAGCTGGTGTGTGCGCCAACTTCGCGGTCGAACACCACGATCCGGCGTCCGGGCAGGCGCTCGCGCAGATGATGGAACGTCCGGCCATTGCCGAGCCCGAGCTCGAGCACTGGCCCCTCCATCTTCGCCACCTCGGGGCAGATTTGATTGAGAATGTCGCGCTGTGCGCTCATCCTGCTGATGAAATTGTCGAGGCGACTCATATGCGATTGTATGTCCTGAACCAGCAGCCCCGATCGAGGCTTGCCGCATATAGAGGCGAATGACGAACCCTGCAACAACCGCACAGGCTGCCGACAAGGATCATGCCGGGCGGAATAGCCGGCAGGCCGCGCAGCGGAACAGTGATTTCACTTGTAGGGGTCCGCGGCGTCCCGCAAGCCGTCACCGAGGAAGTTGAACGCCATGATGACAAGGATAACGGGGAGCATCGGCAAAAGCAGCCATGGATAGAACGCGATCACGCTGACGCTGCGCGCCTCGGTAAGCAGGATGCCCCAGCTGGTTATCGGCGCCCTCAGGCCGAGCCCGAGGAAGCTCAGCGCCGTCTCACCCAGGATCATGCCGGGTATGGAGAGCGTCGCCGTGGCGATCAGATGCGACATGAAGCCGGGAATGAGATGCCGCCGGATGATGCGGCTGCTGCCTGCGCCCATCAATTGCGCGGCCAGAACGTAATCCTCCTCGCGCAGGGCCAGAAGCTTTGAACGCACGGCCCGCGCCAGTCCGGTCCAGTCGAGCATCCCGAGGATGACGGTGATGCCGAAATAGATCAGGATCGGACTCCAGGTTATCGGCATGATCGCCGCCAGGGCCAGCCATAGCGGAATGCTGGGGATCGATTGCAGAACTTCGATTATCCGTTGAACGATCAGGTCGAAGATACCGCCGTGGTAGCCGGCCAGCCCTCCGATGACGATGCCAAGGAGGAAGCTGAAACTGATACCGACGAGGCCGATTGTCAGTGAAACGCGCGCGCCGTAGATGATGCGCGAAAACACATCGCGCCCCAGCCTGTCGGTGCCAGCCAGAAAGAGCTCGCCATTTTCGGCAGGGCAGACAAAATGCCTGTCGCCTTCGATCAGGCCCCAGAACCGGTAACTGTCGCCCTTGCAGAAGAAACGGATCCGCTGAACATCGTCCTGCTTCTCAGTGTAGTTTCGCTTCAGCGTATCCATGTCCAGCGTCATCTGGCGGCCATAGACGAACGGCCCGACGAACTGGCCGTTGTGGAACAGGTGCACCCGCTGCGGCGGCGAATAGATATAATCCATATTGCGCGTGTGCAGATTATAGGGCGCCATGAACTCGCAAATCAGTATCCCGAAATAAAGCACGCCCAGGAATATGCCGGATACAAGGGCAAGCCGGTGCTTTCGGAATTTCCACCACATCAGCCGCAACTGCGACGCCTGAAAGACCTTCGACTGCTCCGGCGTCATCGCCTCGACCGACTGCAGGTCGAAGGGCGCGATGGAAACATAGTGTTCCAGTGGGGCACCCGGAGCGGGCAGCGGCGAATGCGTGTTCATTTGGTGCTGCCGCCCTGCAAGCGAATTCGTGGATCAAGCAGCGCCAGCGCCAGGTCGGAAATCAGGACGCCGATGACCGTCAGGAAGGCGAGGAACATCAGGAACGACCCTGCCAGATACATGTCCTGGCTTTGCAGCGCCTTTATCAGCATCGGCCCGGTCGTTTCCAAAGACAGCACGATCGCTGTGATTTCGGCGCCTGAGATGATGGCCGGCAGGATAGAGCCGATGTCGGAAATGAAGAAATTGAGCGCCATGCGCAACGGATATTTGACCAGCGCCTTGAAGGGATGAAGGCCTTTGGCCCGCGCGGTCACGACATATTGCTTGTGTAATTCATCGAGCAGGTTGGCGCGCAGCCGACGGATCATGCTTGCAGTGCCCCCGGTACCGATGATCAAGACCGGGATCCAAAGATGGGCGAGGATCGACTTCGCCTTGGCCCAACTCATCGGCTCGCCGAGATATTGCTGGTCCATGAGATGGCCGATGGACGTGCCGAACCAGATGTTGGCGAAATACATCAGGATCAGCGCCAACATGAAATTCGGGATGGCAAGGCCGAGAAGACCGAAGAAAGTCAGGCCGTAGTCGCCCCAGCTGTATTGATGCGTGGCGGAGTACATGCCGATCGGAAAGGCGATGAGCCAAGTGAAGATGATCGTGACGAAGGAAACCAGCACCGTCAGCCACATTCGGTCCCCGACGACGTCGCGAACCGGCAGCTCATATTCGAAGGAATAGCCGAAATCGCCGTGCAGCATCCCGCCGACCCAGTAGAAGTAGCGAATGACCGGCGGCTTGTCGAAACCATACTCCTTGCGCATCATCTGGATGCGATCGGAATCCACCGCCTCGCCCTGAGCCCGAAGCTCGGCGACATAGCTGTCGAAATAGTCGCCCGGAGGAAGCTCGATGATGGTGAAAACCAGCGCCGATATGATCAGCAGCGTTGGGATCATTACGGCGATGCGCCAGACAATATAGCGAAGCACGCTTAGGACTCCCCAAGCCAGAATGTATCCGGCATGTAGACACCGAAATAGGAGGTCGGGTCGTAGCCGTAGAGCGCTTTGTCGGGCAGATTGCGCAGCCGCGAGGACGCCAGAACCGGCTGATGCGTTCCGTTCACCGTGCCGATCGAAAACACCTGATCGGTGTAGATGGACAGCATCGAAGTCCATATCTCGGCGCGCTCCGCGGCATCGGTCGATGCCTTCCATCGGTTGAGTAGCGCCATCAGCTCGACCACGGGCGGAAGGTCGGGCGCCTCGCCTTGCGCGCCGTGCGACGCGTAATGAGCGCCCCAGAGCGGCCATTGCAGCTGGTCTTCGATGGTCGGCGCCAGCTGATACGGGTTCATGTCCGGTGTCGGCACGCCATTGTCGATCCCCGACCATATCGACATCATGATCTGGCCGCCGAGCGCGCGGCTGCGGAAGATGTCACGCTGCGACGTCCGGATGAACAGCGCGAGGCCGACCTTGCGCCAGTGATCGGTGATGAGTTCGAGCGCGTCGGTTTCCAGCGTGCTTTCGCCGGCCGTCTCCACGATGATCTGCGCCGGGCGTCCATCGGGAAGCAGCCGCAGCCCGTCATCGTCGCGCGCCTGAAGTCCGGCCTCGTCGAGCAAGACGTTGGCCTGGTCGGGATCATGGGCGACCCAGGCCTTGGCGAATTCCGGCCGGTAGAGCTGGCTCTCGGGCAGGACCGTGTCGGCGCTTTCCTGCGCCAATCCGTAGAACACGGCCAAATTGATCTCACGCCTGTCCACGGCCAGCGAAAGCGCGCGGCGCACGCGCACGTCACGAAGAAGGCCGCGCCAGACCTGGTCGGCACAATTCAGATTGGGCAACAGCGCCAGCCGCGAACCCTGTGTGCGTTTCCACAGATGCATCTTCACCGGGTAGCGCTTCTCGGCGTCCTTCAGGAACGAGTAGTCGGAGAAGTCAATTCCGATGACTTGCAAGTCGCTCTCGCCCGCGCCGGTCTTGGCGGAAATGATCGCCGACTCACTGACATTCATGACAATCCGGTCGACATAGGGCAGTTGCCGGCCGTTCTCGTCTATTCGATGGAAGAACGGGTTCCGCTCGAAGATGAACTGCTCGGCCGGCGGCTTGGTCCGGTTCTGCCAGGGGTCGAGCGTCGGCAGTTCCGGGTTTTCCGGTCGATACTGCCGCGACATGCGGATATGCAGCAACGTCCATTTCTTGGCCCGGTTCTCCTCCATCAGCCCGGCGAGCCGAAATGGATCCTGGTACTTCTTATGGAACTGCTTCAGATAGGCGGCCGGCAGAACAAGCGACAGCGGCGCGGCAGCGGCAAGCTTGGGCAGGAAGTCGGGATTGGGCGCGTCCCAGCTATAGCGGACGGTCAACGGGTCGACGATCTCGAAGCGTGGCGGCTTGTCGTCAGCCAGTAGCGCCGGGGCGAGCTCGCCCTGCGAAAGCTCGTCGTTCAGCCAGACATCTTCCCAGCAATAGCGGAAATCCTCCGGCGTCAGCAGGCTGCCATCGGACCATTTGTGTCCTTCCCGTATCTTGAACGTGAAGACGCGATCGTCCGCCACGTCGAAGCTCTCGAGAATGTCGGGTTGCAAGTTAAGCTTTTCATCGTAGCCGACCAAGCGGGCATAGCCATAGATCGTCATCAGGCGGATATCTTTCTGACTGCCGATGATGGTGCGCAGCGTTCCGCCATACTGGCCGGGCTCCCGGCCCATCGCGGCGAGGTTCAGCACGCGAGGACGCTTGGGCAAGCGTTCGGCGAGTGCCGGCAGCGCCAGAGCCCTGAGCAGCGGCTGAAGAAATTCCGGCTCCAGATCGGCGGCGCGCGACGCACCCGGCACACTCGGCGCAAATGCCGAAGCCATAAGCCCGAGGAGGGTGCGTCGGCTGATCAATGGCGCAGCTCGCTGACATCGGTCGAACGGCGGGCTAGCACCAGGTGGCCGCCGCCAAGATCGAGCGGCGATAGCGTATCTTCCTGGCCCTCGTCGCGGAATTGCGGCCCCCATGCGCTGGTATCGGAAGCGCCACCGAGCTTCAGCGTCTTGAAATCCATCGGCCTGTCGAGATCGGGGAAAGGCACCGCGGCGACCAGTGAGCGCGTGTAGGGATGGACCGGTTTCCTGAGCAGAATTTCGCGCGGCGCAAGCTCGACGATACGCCCGCCGCACATCACCGCGATGCGGTCCGCCATATAGTCTACCACCGCCAGGTTGTGCGATATGAACAGGTAGGTCAGGCCCAATTCCTTTTGCAGGTCCTTCAGAAGGTTCAGGATCTGCGCCTGGACGGAGACATCGAGCGCCGAGACCGGCTCGTCGCAGATCAGGAGTTCGGGTCCAAGCGCCAACGCGCGCGCGATGCCGATACGCTGACGCTGCCCGCCGGAGAAGGAGTGCGGATAACGCTTGATGAAGCGTGGATCGAGCCCGATTGCCTGCATCAGGCTCTTGACGGTGGCTAGTCGGGACGCGGCATTGCCACGTTGATGAATTTCCAGCGGCTCGCTCAGGATGTTCTCCACCGTCATGCGCGGTGAGAGCGACGAAACCGGATCCTGGAAGACCATCTGGATTTTCGCGCGCAACCTGCGCAGGCCGTCTCCCTCGGCCTGCAGAACGTCGATTGGTCCATCGCGGCCGTTGAAGGCCACGGAGCCGCCGCTGGGGGTCACAGCCCGCATCAGGATCTTGCTGACGGTGGTTTTGCCGCAGCCGCTTTCGCCGACCAGACCCAGGCACTCACCGCGCCTGATATCGAAGCTCACGCCGTCCACGGCGCGAACAGAGGTTTGATGATCGCCGCCGAACCATCCGGACTTGCGGGTGGTGTAGACCTTTTTCAGATCCCTGACCGACAGCAGGATGTCGTCCGGCCCTTTCGGCGCCGGCGCGGTCTGCTTCCCGAGCAGGTTCCCGACATTCACCGGCACCTCTCGAAGTGCCTTCAGCCTTTCGCCGGGCTTCAGGTCGAAATGCGGAACGGCAGCCATCAGGCCTTTCAGGTAAGGGTGGCCTGGCCGGCGGAATATCGCCTCGACAGGTCCCGCTTCCATGATCTCGCCATGGTACATAACCACCACCTCGTCGGCGACATTGGCGACCACGCCAAGGTCGTGCGTGATCAGCAGCATCGCCATGTTCAGCTTGGTCTGAAGCCCGCGCAGCAATTGCAGGATTTGCGCCTGGATGGTGACGTCCAACGCTGTCGTCGGCTCATCGGCGATCAGCAGGGCGGGCCGGCAGATAAGAGCCATCGCGATCATGGCGCGCTGACGCAATCCTCCCGAAAGTTCAAAGGGATACATGTCATAGGCGCGCTTGGGATTGGGAAAGCCGACGAGGCTGAGCATTTCCTCGGTCCCAGCCTTGCGCTCCGCCCGAGCCATGGGCGTATGAATCTGCAGGGATTCGCTGACCTGGTTGCCGATCGTGTGCAGCGGCGACAGCGATGTCATCGGCTCCTGGAAGATCTTGCCGATACGGCCGCCTCTCAGAGCCCGGATTTCGGGTCCATCACGCGGCATCTGCAGGATATCCTGCGTCGTGCCGGGCTTTTCAGGATCGGAAAACAGGATACGGCCCCGAACACGGGCGGTGCTTGGCAAAATGCCCATTACCGCCTGGCTGAGAACCGACTTTCCGGAACCTGACTCGCCCACAAGCGCGGTAACCTTGCCGGGCAGGACGCGAAGATTTGCGCGCCTGACGGCATGCAACGGTCCCCCAATAATGGCAAATGAGATGCCAACATCTTCGATCCGCAACAGATCAGCACCCGAATTCATCCCCACACACCAAGCCCACTGTGGCGGCATGCCAGGCGGCAGGCCCAGTAAACGAGACTAGCGTATTGCCAGCCTAGAGCAACTTGGATTCGAACGGTCGCCAGTGGCGGAACCGGCGACCGGACCCGATACGAAGGGCGTTCGGATCAGATCTTCGCGGTTACTGGATCTTCCCCGGGTCACCCGCCGATATCCGCGCGGCATCGCGATGAAGCAGAATAACCTGTTCGGCATCCGATCTTCGGTCGTAAATCGGCTCCAGCGCACTGTCTTCATCAAGTCCAAGAGCACCCGACAGATCGGGTGCAAGCACCGTAAGCTTTTGCTTGATGCCCCGCAGTTCCTCCTTGCCGAGCGTCGACCAGTTGTTGGCGCCGCAATAGCTGGCGAAGTCTTCGCTTGCGAGAACGCTAAGCGGATATTTCTTGGTCAGGGTCTGGAGGCGCTGGACCTCGTTTACAGCCGAGCCGAAGACCGAGAATGTGAGCCGGTCGGTAAGCCCGACATTGCCGAACATCACATTACCGACATGCAGGCCGATACCAAACTGTATGTCGCCCAACCCCTTTTCCTTTCTGCGCAGATTGAGGTCCATCATCCGCACGCTGGCCTTGTGCGCGGCCGCCAGAGCAGCCTGGCAGGCGATCTCGGACTGCGCACGGTGCCTTTCGCAAGGATAGACGGCAATGAAGCCATCCCCCAGGAAACTCATGATCTGCCCGCCCTTGCGATTGAAAGGTGCGGCAATGGCATCGAAAAACTGGTTCAGCGTATCGATATAGGCCTCGCGCCCAGAGGTTTCGGCAAGCCTTGTCGACCCGCGCATGTCGCCCATGACCAGTGCGGCGCGGATTGTGTCGCCCTCGCCGCGCTTGATCTGGCCGTCCAGAACGCGCCTGCCGGCGTCACCGCCGAGATAGGTGGTCATCATGTTGTCGGCGAGCTTGGTGAGCACCGCCATCTTGGCCGCGATGGCGAGATGGTTCTGGATGCGCAGCAGCGCCGAAATCATGCTGTCGCTGAAGCCTGCGGCACTGTCGGTGGACCAGGACCCCATCATGCCCTGACTGGTGTTCCCGCTGAAGGGATGGACGAAAGCCATGTAGTCGGTGACGCCCATAAGCCTGAGGTCATCGAAAACAGGAAACTCCGACGGCACCGAGGTGTTCAACCGGCGCCGCAGATGGTCGAGCTTGTTGCTGAGCAGATGATAATAAGGGCTGGTCACGAATCTGTCGGAGTGCACGCCGTTCTCACTGCGGAAACCTTGCACTTCCAGGCCCTGGCCGCGAAGCCAGGTGAAGCCAAGCGCGTCGTAAAGCGGATGAAGCATCGAAAAGCTCAAATGCACCCGCTTCAGCGGCATGCCGGCAGCAGCCAGCCGTTCGCAAAAGCCTTTTACCAATGTTTCCAGGTCGTTGCCCGCCAGAGCCGATTGGTTCAGCCAATCGGCAACCTTATCCATGAGAATGTTGGAAATTTCTGCATGCGCTGTGCTCATAATATCTCAAAACTCTCGAAAAATTGGCCAGATGACTGTCCTTGCGGGCAAGGAGCAGGCGTAACTGCATCTATGTCCCGTGGCGTTATGTGGCGAGGTGGCCGGCGGAGTGCAATCACGATCCTGATCGTGAGGCGTCCAAAAAACTGTTTTCCCGTCAATTCGGGCAGGCCGTCTATTCCCATGGGAGACTCACTTGGTCCCAACCATGACCGAGGCATATTGCGGAAGATCGATTTCGGCAAGCCGTCGTCAGACAGGCGCCTTCGCCTTCAGGCTTGCGGCGGCCATCGCATAGCCGCCGGCCGCGCCATCGATGAAATGAATGTGGTCGCGCTGCAGTGGCGAGGCGACGAGGCAGGTCATCAAGGCCGATTTCTGGCGATGCAGGCCATAGCTGCAGATGCCCGCCTCTTCGGCCTGTTTCAGCCGGCTCTCGATCTGTTGCAACACATCCGCGCCAACGTCGATTGTCATCTTCAAGCCATCGTCGAACTTGCGGAAATCCGAATTGCTGGCCACGTCGCGTTTGTAGACCTTCGGATCGAAACCGCCGATCGTCCACCCAAATTTATCGGTGACAGCCGTAAGCGTCATCAGGAACATCACCCACAGCTTCACCTGCCACCGCCGCCCCGGCGGCGCTGTCGCCCGCGCCTCGACATCGAGCCCTGCGGGCAGCAGACTGTAGCCCGGCCCGTCCACCGGCACCGGGTGGCCATCGCGTTCCTGCTTGCCAGCAAGGGCGATGATGTCGGAAGCCAGAAACTGAAAACCGCGCAAGTCGCGCGACGCACCCGGTAAGGCTATGATCGAGGCGATTTCGCCATGCCGCGCCTCGATCGGGTTCCAGCGGCAGGAGAGGCCGGTCAGATCCGGCCGCGCGCCCGCCGGCGCAGGATCGACGCGGTAGCGCCCGGCTTTCATCTGGGCTTCCGCCCAACTGCCGCCACCGCCGGCGAACATGGCATAGAATACTGCTTCGGAGGCCTGGAATCTCGCCACGCGAACGTCGAGACCTTGCGCTCTTACATCCTGTATCGGCACGATTGCGGCACGCAAGGTCAGGTCCAGTTCGTCCGCCACCCATCTCTGGACAGCCGCAAGCGCGTTGCGAGTGGTCTCCAGCGCCGAGCCGGGAAACGCCACGAGCGCGCCGTCGCCGCCGAAGACAAAGGGAAGATCCTGCCGACCCAGCGCATTGAGCAGCGCCGAAATGACGCTCGCCCCGGCCATATTGACGGTTTTATAGCGCCCAGCCTCAATCGCCTTGGTCGAGCCGACGATGTCGGCGGTGGCCAGCGCCCAGCCATCGGGGAGAGGCCGATAATTGTCGATATCGGCGACGCTTTCGAACTTTGCGAAGACCGGCAGGGAAGCGACAAACGGGTCGGGCGCAATAGTAGTTTCCATGAGCATCAGATAGCACATTCCACGGCTTGAAGGTGAAGTCGATCGGGCCTCGAAATTGACTTGGCACGGCTTTCCGATGATAGGGTCCGGCGATGCGAATTGCCTTCCACGCGCCGCTGAAGTCACCCAATCATCCCGTTGCCTCCGGCGACCGCCAGATGGCACGGATGCTGGTCAAGGCGCTGCAGCATGGTGGGCATAGCGTCGAACTGGCATCGGAGTTACGCTTCTATCTACGCGAACCGGAGCCGCGAAGTTTCGATGCGCTCAAGATCGAAGCCCGAGAGGAAGCCGCGCGGATTGCCAGGCTTTGGGATCGTGACGGCAAGCCCGATCTCTGGTTCACCTATCATCTCTACTACAAGGCGCCCGACCTGATCGGGCCCGAGCTGGCGTCGGCCTTTGCCGTGCCTTATGTGACGGCGGAAGCCTCCTATTCGAGGCGTCGCAATGCCGGCCTATGGGCCGATAGCCAGGCATTGGTGGCGCGAGCCGTCGAACAGGCGGCGCTGAACATCTGCTTCACGCAAAGGGATCGTCGGGGACTGGCAGATGCGCTACCCAATGCTGCTTTCGGCATGCTTTCGCCCTTCATCGACACATCGGCATTCCGGGAAACGTCGGCACGGGGTTGTCCGACGCGCCTCGTTACCGTCGCCATGATGCGCCCGGGCGACAAAGCCGAAAGCTATCGCATGCTGGCGCAAGCGCTCGGTTTGATCGGCCACCTGCCCTGGACCATGTCGGTTGTCGGGGACGGGCCCGCCCGTGACGAGGTCAAAGCGCAATTCGTCGGCCTGCCCGCGGATCGGATCGAATGGCTTGGCGCTATTGAGCCGACCGCGGTGCCGAATGTCCTCCACAGCGGCGGACTTTACGTCTGGCCGGGTTTCGGCGAGGCCTATGGCGTCGCCTATCTCGAAGCACAGGCCGCCGGCCTTCCGGTGGTGGCTCAGGACATCGCCGGCGTGCCGGAAGTCGTGCGACATGGCCGGACCGGTTTTTTAACTCCGCCGGGCGATGTGGCGGCGTTCGCTTCCGCCATTGAAAGGCTCCTGGCCGACAACGACGAAAGAACCGTCATGGCCGCCGAAGCCAGACGTTTCATCCTCGAAGAGCGTTCCCTCGGTGTTGCAGCGGCGCGCCTGGCCGAACTTCTTGCGAAGATTCCCGCTCCATGACATCCGATCCGATCTGGCAGCCCTTGGTGGAAGAACTGACGCGCCGGCAACGGGCGGGCCGTAAGGCGGAGTTCTGGCTGCGTGACGATGACGCCGCGGATCCGACGCCTGAGCTTGATCGGCTGCTCGCCCTCACCGGCGAATTCGCGGTTCCGCTCACTCTGGCCGTCATCCCGGCCCCGACCGATGAGAAGCTCGTCGCCCGTCTTGACGAGGCGCCGCATGCCACCGTCGCCGTCCATGGCTGGGCGCATCGAAATCATGCGCCCGAGGACCAGAAAAAGCAGGAACTCGGCCCGCATCGGCCACGCGAGGCGGTGCTCGATGAGTTGGCTCGCGCACTGTCGCACGTAGGCGGCCTGCACGGCGCACGTGCCGTTCCGATGCTGGTGCCACCCTGGAACAGGATCGACGCCGGCCTGATATCCGATCTTGGATCGCTAGGATTTGCGGCATTGTCGGTCTATGGGCCGCCAAAGCCGGCTTCGCTGGCGGTCATCAACAGCAATGTCGACATTATGGACTGGCATGGCACGCGTGGCTGCCGCGATCATGGCCTGCTGGTTCAGGCGATCGTCGCGCAATTGCAGCACGACGGCGAACCGGTCGGCCTGCTAACACACCATCTCGTCCATGATGAATCGGCCTGGCTTTTCCTCGAACGGCTGTTCACGATCACCACGCAGGCTGAAGCCTGCTTATGGCTGCCGATCAGGACATTGCTCGGGCGCCACGCTGGTAGGGGAAGATAACTTAGCGCTTTTTGGACGATGGGACTGGAAATTTGAGCGTCTGGCCATCCCGCGCGGCAAAAGCGTCGGCAAACCTGTCTTTGGCCAGTTTCTCGATCTCGTCCAATTCCTCGTCGGTGCGTGATGGATCGTGGTGAAGCAGCGCAAGTTCCCTCGCACCGGCCGCCGCACAGAGCTTGACGCCCTGTTGCCACGTCGAGTGCCCGTTGCCGCGTCGGAGTTCCATTTCCTCCTCGGTGTAAGCGGCATCGTATATGACGAGGTCGGCATCTTCGATGAGGCCGAGCACCACTTGATCGAGTTTGTCCGGTTCGTGCTCAGTGTCTGTGATCACCGCCACGACGCGGCCGCCCCATTCGACCCGGTAGCCTACGCAGCCGCCCGGATGGGTAAGACTGCCGGTCCGGACCACCACCCCTTCGCGCGGCCGAAGCACGTCTCCGGATACGAAATCGCGGCAGTCGAGGCTTGCCTTGCAGACATCGGGTGTCACCGGAAACCACGGCGGCCGCATGAACTCATCGATCATCTGCCGGGTAGTCATGCGTCCTGCAAGATGCCCGGACCAGAGCCTAAGTTTGACGCTGCGGTCATAGATCGGCTTAAAAGCCGGCAGCCCGATGATGTGATCGTAGTGGCAATGGGTGAAAAACAGGTCGAAATCGGTCACGCCCGACGCCCGAAGCGCGCCGCCGGCTGGCCGAAGGCCAGAGCCCGCGTCGAACAGAAGTGTATGCTTGCCGCATCGCATCTCGATGCAGATTGTGTTGCCGCCATAGCGGGCGAATTCTGGCCCCGATACCGAAATGCTGCCGCGGACACCCCAAAACTTGACCAGGAAAACGTCGTCGTCCATGCTGCCCCTTCGCAGTCCAGTCGCCCATGGTAGCCGGTGTCATCACGGCGGCGAGAATGAGCGCACGTCACTCTTACTTGGGGCTTCGCGCATCGATCAGATCCGCGGTCGTATGGCTTAGGCGGTCGGCAAGAACCCGCACCATCTCGATGGTCATTTCCGGGAACTCCCTCATAAGCCTCAGGAAATGATCCTTGCGGATTCTCAAGGCTTCCACCGAACTTGCAGCTCTGACGGTAGCTGTGCGGGAGCTGTTGCACAATATGGCGATCTCGCCAACAATCGAATTTGGCAGCAGTTCGGCAACTTTTATCGGTCCGTCGTCGGAATCGACCAGAATATCCGCCCTGCCCGAGAGGATGACATAGGCGGCGTCTCCCTCGTCGCCCTGCCGGAAAAGGATCTCGCCGGCGCCGTAGCTCACGCGATCGGACGTGAAGGCAAGCAGCTTCAGCTTTGCCAATTCGATGCCGGAGAACAAGGGAACGCGTTGCAGCGTTCCGACCTCATCCTTGAGCAGCATTGTCGCAAACCTTCCCAAAAATTCGCGTTTGCCAGACTAGAGCAATCGACACCCGGATGGAATCAATTCTGTTTGCGGAAGGTGGCGAGCCCAATCAGTCGGGTCCCTTGAGCTTGCAGCAAGTTCCCACCGGCAGAATGATCCATCCGAATGTCCAATGCTTATGAAAGCAGTTCCTTAAAGATACCGCTTCCTGCCAAAAGTGTCTCGTGTGTTCCGTCTTCCACCAATTGACCCGAGTCGAAGACGATAACGCGATCGAACATCATTGCCATTGCCGGATTCGTCACCACCCAGACGATTGCCGGTGAATGGTCGTCGCGCCTCGCTTCCTCGAGCACGTTTCGCAGCACCTTGTCCTGCACGCGCTGGTCGAGTGCCGAAAGTGGCCGGTTGAGAATGAGAAAATCAGGACGCTTGAGCAGTGCCCGGGCAACATCGAGCTTCTGTCGCTGTCCACTTGTCAGCCGCCTGCCGCCGGCGCCGACGTTGAAGTCCAGGCCGACATCCAGAAGTTCGGCATAAAGCCCCAGTTCTTCGAGAATGTCATAGACGATGGAGCGAATGCGGTCCGGCGCGTCGGGGTGGTTGTTGCCCACACGCCCGAACAGCACATTGTCCATGACGGTGGCCGCGGAAATGTATTTGTCAGGATTATACCGTTCGACCGCATTTTGCAGATTGAGCGGTAGGTTTTCATAGAAGCGGTTGCGTGCGGCGACGATCTTGCTCATCAGTTCATCGCTCAGCAGGCCGAAGCGGTGCCGGGGCTCGATATAGGCAAAACTCAAGGTCACGATCATGGCGCGGTCGCTCTCCGAAACCGCCTCGTAGGGACGGTTCTTGAGCCGCTGCAGCAAGGTCTCGTAGGCGGGTATCTCCTCGGCGCTCATGAAGGCGAGCTGCTGGAAAAACTGGTGATCGGGCGGCAGGTCAGCAAACAGCTCGATCGCCTGTTCGGCGATCTCCATGCCCATTTCGTAGAACGTGCGGTGGAGGCCGGCCTGCTCCAACACGGAAGCAAAATAGGGATTGGCGGCCAGTGCCTTGTCAGCCAGTTCGGGGCCGGCGGCGGCGCCGAAGAGCAGGTTCTGGCCGATCGTCGCTTCCTTGTTGTAGGCGCCCGGCTCGAAAGGAACCACCAGTTCGCTCAACCCTTCGTGTTCCAGCCGGGTTCGCAGCGCCGCACGCAGTTCGACAATCCGCCCTGCAAGCTTCGTGTGACGCGTGAGGTCGGCCGAAGAGCGCAAGCCAAGATCCAGAATGTCGCGCGACAGAACAACCGCGTCGAGCACCCGGCGCACCGCCTCAAAGAGGTCGTGCGGGCCCGTGGCGCCGGCGGAAACATAGTTGATCCAGTCGCTGTGGATATCAAACTCTGGATTACCCGACCGGCGCGCCTCCTCCATGTTCCAGCGCTGCTGGTCTGCCGCAGCACCGTCATAGGTCACCGATGTCAGCGGCGCATGCTTCAACCCGTAGAGCAGGTTATCGCGCAGGCTTGCATGAAACAGGAAAACATCCGACGAGGCGTAGGACATGCGCCGGCCGGTCATGGATTCGGGGAGTGCAAGCAGGTCATCAGCACCTGAAGCGACTTTCCCGCTTTCCGGCCAGTTCAGCCGCGCGAAGGCTTCTGCAAGCGCCTCCGCTCCACCTGTCGGGGTGCTGACCAGCGCCACCGTCTCACCCGGTTTGACCTCCAGGGAGATACGGTTGAGGAGCATTGCACCGCCATCGTCTGCCATGGACAGACCGATCGCTGACAGCGGGCTTGTCATCGGTGCGGGATCGTCGATCGTCAGTGCTCCGATTCCCGGCGCAATAATCTCTTCGACGGTAAACTGTTCAACGACCTGCTGATATTTGACCTGGACGTCCTGCCGATCCTGATCCCAATCGATAAGTTCCTTCATCGGTCCCGGCAGGTCCTTGTAGGCGCCGATCACAGCGACGAGCTGGCCGACGTCCAGCCGCCCCACGATGACCAGATACCCGCCGATCATGTAGAACAGAAAGGGCGTAAGCTGCGCGAGAAAATTGTTGAGGAACTTTACCATGAATTTCCATTGGTAAAGATCGAAACGTATCTTGAAGATGAGCCCGAGCCGGGCTGCTATGTCGGCGCGCTCGTAGTTTGACGTGTCGTGGACGTGAACGGCGCCGATGCCGTCGACGATTTCGCCAACCCGGCCCGAAAGCGCGCGCGCCGTCAACTGACGTTGGCGCCCGAGCACGATCAGCCGCCGCCGCATTCGCGGGATCAGCACGATCTGGATCGCCACGATCACGAGCGCGATCATTCCGAGCCAGACGTTCTGCACCATGATGAACAACATGGCAGTCAGCGCCTGGCCGCCGAGCAGCACCGGCTGCAGGAAGGCATCGCCGATGAAGCCGCCCAGCGGCTCCACCTCGTCTTTCACCATGGTCGCCACTTCAGCGGATTTCACCCGCTTGAAGTAAATCGGCGGAAACCGAAGCACACGATCGACTAGGTCGAAGCGGATACGCCGCAGCATGCGTTCGCCGAGGCGGCCCTTGTAGGTGTTGATGTAGAGTTTGAACAGGCCGTTGATGACGACCAGCAAGAGGAACACAATACTCAGGGCAAGCAGCGTCTCGGTGCGGTGGAGCTGAAAACCGGAGAAGAACTGGACCTCGCCAATGAACGGCAGGTTATAGTGCAGCCTCATGAATGGCTGGGTCGCTCCCGGCTGCTCGAAGCCCTTGCCTTGGATCGGGCCGTTGACGATCAGCTTCGGCAGGTCGAAGGACATGAAATACGGGATCATCGAAAGCACGACGATCACCAATATCCAGATCTGCTGCTTCCTGGTGTGCGTCCAGATATAGCGGGCTAGGCTGGGTTCCATATGGGACTATCAGTTGGAAGGATGCGGGATGTGAAAGCACCTGCTGGCAAATGGCGTATCGGCAATGTCTTCGTCGCCGCCGACGAGCTCGAAACCGCAGCTGCGAGCCCGGCGGATGGACGCCGATGCTCCGGACAGACGCAACAGGCTCTCTCCGGCACCGCGCAATGGCGAAACGGCCTGCAGCATGATCATGTCCACGAATCGAACAGCCTTGCAGGAGGCAAGATTGCGTTGTGTCACCCGAAATCCCAACATAGAAGACGAATATGATGGATGTCACGCTACCGCGCAATGCCGGCATGGACGGGCACGAGCAAGCCCTAGACCTCACGCGGGGAATTGCTGCATATGTCAACAACCCTCTCGTGGCAGGGTTGGCGCGCGTCATCGCCAAGCATCCGACCGCCGACATCGCCAACGCCTTCAACCACAAGCAGGTCGCCTGCAAGATGTGGGCGCTCGATAAGCTGTTCGGAAGCAGCGGCGGCCGGTTCGGGCGCATATGGGTTCTGGGTGGATGGTACGGCATATTGCCGGCAATGCTTTTCAACGACGCCCGCTTCGACATCGCTGCGATCGACAGCTTCGACATCGATCCCGAAGTCACGCCGGTCGCCCAGACCCTCAACCGGGAGGCCGGCGACCGGTTCCGGGCGCTGACGGCGGATATGTACGCGCTCGACTATGCCGGTGGCGGGGCCGACCTGATCGTCAATACGAGCTGCGAACACATAGCCGATCTGCCCGCCTGGCTGGCCCTGCTGCCGCGGGGCGCGAACGTGCTGCTGCAATCGAACGATTATTTCAGCGAGCCGACGCACATCAACTGCGTGGCTTCGCTTGCAGCTTTCGAGGCAATGGCGACGCTGCGGGAGGTGCGGTTCTCCGGCGAACTGCCGACAAAAAAATATACGCGCTTCATGCTGATCGGGATTGTTTGACTCGTCAGCCGGGCAGCATTTTCAGGGACCATGTTCGATACCGCTCGCGCAGGATTTGTGCCGACTGACGCGCGCCGTCCAGATCGAGACGATGCGTGGATGGCGGCGGTCCCGCCAGCGCCTGTTCGATCGCTTGCGCCAAACCTTCAGGCGTCAGGTCGCTTTCCCTTAGCACCGTTGCAAGGCCGAGCTCGTCCAGCATCAGGGCGCGAACCGTCTGTTCGGTTTCCCCGCCGGCTGCAAATGGAACGAGCAGGGAGCGGCAGCCTGCGCGTAGGACATCGCAGACCGTGTTGTAACCCGCCTGCGAGACCGACAGGCGGGCGCCGGTCAGCAGACTGGCGAAATCTTCGCGGAACCGGAAGATGGACAGGCCCGGCGTGGCGTCGCCTGCGATCGCGTCGAACTCGTCTTTTGGCAGGTTTGGGCCGGTGATCAGACACCATTTCCGACCGTTGCCGGCATTCCGCGCCGCAGCGACGGTGGCGCTGACAAGGCTCTTTCCGGCAGCCCCACCGCCCACCGACACCAGGATGTCGAAGCGCTCCGAGGCGGCTTGCGGTGGCGGCGCGGCAACGAGCCCTGTGTAGGCGACCTCGGGCCTGATCGCCCCAGCCAGCGGAAACGTCTTGTCGATGGTTGCGAAAGCTGGATCGCCGTGAACCATGACAAGGTCGAAATGCCTGTTGAGGAGGTCGACGGTTTCCTCGTTTCGGCCCGGCTTGACGCGCTCCTGAAGTATATCACGCACGGACGTTGCCAGCAGCGGTCTTGGCGACGTCGCCTCGATGGCATCGATCAGCGGCAAGAGTTCGAAACGCATCTGCCGGCGTCCGAAGGGAAACGCCTCGACAATGACGATATCAGGCCTGCAATCCCGGAATGCCTGCAGCAGCATCTCCGAGCGCCGTGTCTTGAAATCATCGTCGATGGGCTTGCCCTGCAGGTCGACGAGCCCGGAAAATCCTTCGTCACCGGAGGTGACAGGCGGCAGGGTTACAGATTTTACCCCCGGTTCGGGAAATCCCGCGATCGGCGCGCCGCCGGTCACGACGGTGACGTCGAACCCGTCATCGGCCAGCCCCGCCGCAATGCGGCTGGCGCGCGCGAGATGGCCGATGCCGAGCAGGTGCTGGACATAGAAGAAGGCGCTAAGCCGCTTCATTCGGCAGCCTGCCACTCCTGCTGGAACAGTTGCTTGAGCTGTCCAATGCTTGCCGTATGATCGAAATGCTCTCGCACGCGCCGCTCCGCGGCCTCGCCGAGGCGGACGCGCAGCGCGGGATCGCGGATCAGGCGCTCCAGCGCCAGTGCCAGCGCAATCGGGTTGTCCATCGGAACCAGCAGCCCGGTTTCGTCAGGCGACAAAAGCTCAGGCACCCCGGAAATATTGGTCGAAACGCAGGCAAGCCGCTGGCTGGCCGCTTCCACCAGAACATTCGGCAGACCGTCCCGATCGCCATCGGCGGTGATCCTGCAGGCGAGGGCGAAGATGTCGGCGCTTCGGTAGTGTTCGAGCACCTCCTTTTGCGCAAGGGCGCCTTTCCAGGAGACGCGGCCATCCAGTCCAAGCTTTTTCGCAAGCGCCTTGAGCCGTTCTAGCTCCTCGCCGCCGCCAATATGCTCGAAACGCCACGCCAGATCGCCAGGCAGGCGGGCAAGCGCCTGCAGCAAGGTATCGTAGCCTTTCTTTGCAACGGCGCGCCCGACACTCAAAACGATAACTGGTTCGCCCGGCTTCGAACCGTCATGCTGTTTTCGCGCCCCGCCGAAGCTGCCGAAGCGATCAAGGTCAAGCCCATGATAGCTCAGATGCACGGTCGAGTTGCCGTTGGCGAGCTCTTTCAGACGGTCGAAGCCGGTTTTCGTACACGTCACCGTCCAGCGCGCCGAGGAGAGCTTGCCGGCCAGATCCCAGTCCGCCGACGTCCAGATGTCCTTGGCATGGGCCGAGCAACTCCAGGGCAGGCCGCGAAGCTGGCTGGCATATCGCGTTACCGATGCCGGCGTGTGCGCGAAATGGGCATGCAACCATCCCGCGTCTTGCGGCCATTCGGCTGCCAGCACGAGCGCTTGCCCGAAGCGGCGGACGCGATTGCGGGTAAAGTCGCGGGGAAGGTCGCCAGCCAGCGATCCGAGCGCGCGCCAGAAGCCAGGCCGCGGCAGACAGGCAAACAGCGAACGGACAACTCGCAACGGCTCTTTGTGCAGATATTCCGGCAGATAATGGACGGGGGCTTTGATCTCGTCATGCACGGGGTGGCGTTTTGCGTCGGTCGGGCGCCGGAGCGCTATGAGGACCAGGTCGAATCCCGCACGCTCCAGACCGAGCAGTTCCTGCGCGATGAAGGTCTCCGACAGCCGCGGATAGCCCTTCAGCACCACGACGATCTTGCGACGCTGCAACTCAGCTCATTCCTTCAATGACCGAAAGGCGGTGGCCGGCCCGCCGGTCGAGCAGTTCCGCGACGATTTCGGAAATATGAGGCAGCCCTTCCAGCGTCAGATGCGGATTGCTCTGCCAGGGGCGGGGCCGGGCCGACAGCACCTTCAGTGCATCGGCAAACCGTTGGGAATCCTTGGCTTCTTCCGGCAAAAGCATCTCGACGAGGCCAAGTTCGGCTGCGCGCCGTGCGCGGATCAGCTGTTCCTCGCGGGGCGTGACGCGCGGCACGATCAGCGCCGGCTTGTCGAAAGACAGTATCTCGCAATAGGTGTTGTAGCCGCCCATTGCCACCACCGCCTTGGCGCCGGCAATCAGGTCTTCCATGCGGTTGTCGAACTCGATGATCTTGACGTAGGGGATCTTGGCCCCCTTCCTGAGCAGCTTGTTGCGCTTGCGCGCCGGCATGTAGGGCCCCAGCACGATCAGCGCCTTATGCTGCAATTGCGGATCCTGCTGATAGGCATCGATGACGTCGTGGATCAGTTCAGCGCCGTCACCGCCGCCGCCGGTGGTAACGAGGATATAGTCGCCTTCGGGCCGGTGGCCGGGCAATTCATTCCGCTGCAGGCTGCGTTGCAGGAAACCGAGGAACCTCATTTTTGCCCTGACAGCCGGCGGCACATCCAGGCCGGTCAAGGGATCGTAGAAATCCGGCGGGCCATAGACCCAGACCTTGTCGTAGAACAGGCCGATCTTGCGCATCACATCCCTGCGTGCCCACTCTGCTTCGAGCAAATGCGGCGCGTCCATCACCTCGCGCAGACCTAGCACAAGCGTGGTGCCCCGCGTCTTGAGGTAGGACAGCGTGTCTTCAATCTCGCCGCGCAGGCCGAGTGGCTCCTTGTCGACGATGAAGATATCAGGCCGGAAGGTCTCCGCCGTGTGGCGAATGATCGACTGGCGCATCCTTAGCGTCTCATGCAGATCGATATCCTTTTCCAGCGAGGTGTATTCGCCGTTGCGCAACTTGATGACGCTGGGAATCTTCACGAAGTCGACACGGGCGCGATAGTCGAAGGCGCCAGCGATGGTCGCACCCGAAATGATAAGCACCTGAAGTCCACGAAAATCCTCGACCAGCGAATGCGCGATCGTCCGGCAGCGCTGCAAATGGCCGAGCCCGAACGTGTCGTGGCTGTACATAAGAATTCGAGCGTTTTCTGCGTGCTGAATCATGCCGAACTTTAGAATTCTCGCCTTCAGGACCGTGGGCGACCCGGATGATCCGAAACCATCCTGGGTCTATCGCCCTGTTTTGAAACATGCGGGCGCGCAATTTTCAATTTGTATTGTCTACCAAGCCGCGGACTGCCCCACTGTCTGCGAGCTTTATCAATGTTGCAAGATGCCGGACATGGCAAACCTGCCATGGCAGCTGACCCCGAATCCTCCTCGTGGACGAGCCTTTCCGGCGCGGAGGATGCTTGAAGCGGTCGGGCCGCTTCACGGTGCGGACCGCGAAAACCGAACATTGAGGTGGATGTGGGCATCGTCGGTATCTGACGCCGATGAGGACATACGTCTTGGCCATATGAGGGGCACTCTCGCGGACAGCTGCCGCTCGTCACCGATCAACACTGACAATGGCTCAAGTCTCAAGCATTCCGTGCTCGGCCTACAATTTTGTCGTAGACTGGAGGCCTCAAGAGCCTCACACCCTTTGAATACATTTGCAAAATTTAGACAAACGAGCCTCGAACGATTCAAGCTCGGCCCACCCCATAAAACCAAGGGACCCAACATCTAGCCGATCACGTTTGCCGTAATCCGGGCTTCGAATGGAAAGCGGCCGAGGGCAACCCCGCGCTGGCACTCGGCCTTGTGCCAGGAAGGACGTGACCCCCTTTACGCGAATGCCCATGTTTAAACTCGGGAAGGAGACGCGAGACAATGTCCTTTCAGCAAGACAGACAGCTCGATGCTAATTTGCATTTAAGCCGGGAGGCCAACCTTGCTGAGGCCCTCGAACAGATGGTCTATGTCGGCCTGATCGCGGAAGGGTAGCCGTCCAACATGCTCGGCAAAGGAGTATTTCGGATTGATCTCCATCAGTTCGCGCCAGACCCGGCCGGCTTCCTCGGCCTCGCCCAAATGGCCGAGCGCGACAGCAAGAACGGCGCGGGAGAGGTCGGTCTTCGGGGCGAGCTGTATACGCTCCCTGAACAGCGCCGAGGCAGCTTCGAATTTGCCGGCCACAAGATAGGCAGAGCCGAGGAAGTGGATGTATAGCTGCTTCAACGCGGGATCAAGCCGGATGGATTGTTCGATATGGGGAATAGCCGCGAGGGGCTGGCCGCCATAGATGTTGACGATGCCGCGCGAGTTGTGTGCCTGAGCGTAGTTCGGATTGAGATTCAGCGCCGCGTCCGCTTCAGCCGCGGATCTGGCGAGATCCTTTTTCCACAAGTAGAAGACCGAGGCGACGTAGTGCGCGAAGGCAACCTGCGGACTCTTCTGCAACGCCAAGCCGACATGGCACTCAGCCTTTTCAAGTGACTCGCTCCAGCCGTCCGTCCAATGGAACTGCCAGTTGAGCACCTCGGCCATGGCGAGGCCGGCATAGGGTTCGCCATAGCTTGAATCCTGGGCGATCGCTTGCGCGAACAGGTCGGTCGAGCGCTCGAACACGTCACGGTTCCTGATCGTCCCCCACAGCGCCTCGCGCCCGAGCAGGAAAAAGTCGTGTGCCTTGCTGCTGGTCGTTTTGACAGCACCAAGCATCGCGGCTTCGCTCGGGCTCAGTTTGATCATCAGCGCGTCAACGATCCGCCGGGTGACCTCATCCTGGACCGCGAAGACGTCGCTCAGTTCGCGATCGAAACGGTCGGCCCAAAGGTGTCCGCCGGTCTCGGCATCGATCAGCTGAGCGGTAATTCTTACACGGTTGCCGGCGCCGCGGATGCTCCCTTCGAGCACCGATCGGACACCGATCTCACGGGCCACCTGCCGCACGTCGACAGCTTTGCCCTTATAGGTGAAGCTCGAATTGCGCGCGATCACCAGCAGGCCGCTGACCTTAGAGAGGTCGGTGATCACATCCTCGGTTATCCCGTCGGCGAAATATTCCTGCTCAGGATCGCCGCTCATGTTCTGGAACGCCAACACGGCGATCGAAGGCTTGTCGGACAGCGCGAGCTGTGGCGAAGGCTTCTCCGGCACAGCGGGCTCCGCGGGTGCCGCGGGCTTTGCCTGAGCGGGGACTCCGACTTGCAGCGAATAAACTCGGACCGGATCGGCGATGTTCTTGAGTTGCACCGCGCCGCGATCGTTGATTGCGAGATCGAGCCTTGCCTTAATCTGCCAGTACGCTTGCTCGGAGAGACAGATGCTGCCGGGCTCGCAAATGGCATCGGAACGAGTCCGATGTCGTCGATACCGAGCGAGCGGTTCGCGATGACACGGGAGCCGTCCGTGCGACATTGAGGTTTCGATCGCCGCGAACGCGCAACGCGTCGCTGGCCGTTGCGCGCAAATGCCTGGGGCGCGTCGCTCAGACGCTCGAGGGCTATCTTCAGAGTCACACTACAGAGGTTGAACAATGTCTACCGTCAGGATCGCCAATCTGCGCAAGGATTACGGGGCCGTGTCGGTGCTGAGAGGCATCGACATCGACATAGAAGACGGTCAGTTCGTCGTTCTCGTCGGTCCGTCGGGATGCGGAAAATCCACCTTGCTTCGCATGATCGCGGGACTGGAAGATATCAGTGGCGGCGAGATTGCCATCAACGGCCGTGTCGTCAACGACCTTCCGCCCAAGTCGCGCGACATCGCGATGGTGTTCCAGAATTATGCGCTATATCCGCATATGACCGTGCGCGAGAACATGGCGTTCTCGCTCAAGCTGCGCAACACCGAGGCGGGGGAGACCGCGGTCCGCGTCGAGCAGGCGGCGAAAAGCCTTGGCCTGTCGCATCTGCTGAATCGCTATCCGAAGCGGCTGTCGGGCGGACAGCGCCAACGCGTCGCCATGGGACGCGCGGTGGTGCGTCAGCCAGAGGTGTTCCTGTTCGACGAGCCGCTTTCAAATCTCGATGCCAAGCTGCGGGTGCAGATGCGCACCGAGATCAAGCAGCTTCACCAGCGCCTCAGCACCACGACCGTCTATGTCACGCACGATCAGGTCGAGGCCATGACCCCGGGCGACAAGGTCGTCGTCATGCGCGACGGCGTCATCGAACAGCTGGGCGATCCGATCAGTCTCTACGATTTCCCCGCCAACCAGTTCGTCGCCGGGTTCCTGGGGTCGCCGGCCATGAATTTCTTCGACGGAAAGATCGACAATGGCGGCACCATGATCGTGCTGCGGGATGGGTGGTCTCTCGAACTCAAGCAGCCGCTGACCAGCCATGCCGACAGCCACGTCGTGTATGGCATCCGCCCCGGCGACATCGACATCGTGGCGGAGGGCGGCGTCGAGACCGTGGTCGATGTCGTCGAGCCTACAGGCTCGGAGACAATCGTCATACTGTCGGCGCCCTCCATGACGGACGCTCAGATTTGCCTTGCCTTGCGCGAACGCATTTCGCTTTCCGCCGACCAGGACATCCGCATCAGGCCGCGGCCGGCGCTCGCCCACGTCTTCAGCAGGGTATCGGGCGCGCGCATCGGGTGCTAAGGCCGGAGACGATATGGGGGGCCAACCAATGAACGCAGAGCCAGATCCGTTCCTGATCCGCGCCCACGTCGCCGACTTCGACGCCCACGTCGGCGACTATCGCGCAGCAAGCGAGGCTTCGCGCGAAATCCTGCCGCATCGGCTCGATGTCGCCTATGGCGATCGTCCCGACGAGAAGCTCGACCTCTTCTTTCCGCGCAACCGCAGAGCGGGCGGCAGGCTGCCGGTCCACATCTTCGTTCACGGCGGCTATTGGCGGGCCTTTTCGCGAAAGGACTACGCTTTCGTCGCCGATATCATAACCGCCCGCGGCGCGATCGCGGCCATCATCGACTATTCGTTGATGCAGGGCGCACGCATGGCGACGCTGGTCGCCCAGGTCCGTCGTGCGGCCCGCTGGGTTGTCGACAAGGCGGCGACCTTCGGAGGCGATCCAGATGCGGTCAGCGCCAGCGGCCACTCCGCCGGCGGCCATCTCGCCAGTTACCTCGTTGGCAGGGGACCGCATGAAGACGCGTTTCCCGATATCCCTATACGTTCGGCAACGCTGGTCAGCGGAATCTACGACCTCCGGCCGATCGCGCGAAGTTTCCTGCAAGCCGAGATCCGATTGACGTCGGACGAGACCGCCGCCTGGTCGCCGCGCGATGCGTTCGTCCGCCAGGATTGCCGTGTTCGCCTAGTCGTAGGCGCAAGCGAGACCCTGCCGTTCCTCGAGCAGAGCAACGCCGGGCAATCACATCCGCGGCCATGGCGAATGACGGCCATGGAATACGCCAGCACAATTTTTTGAGAGCGACCGCCTCACCCTCCGAACCGTCGATGGTGCTCACGCCGCGCTGAAATGATGTTCGCAAGACGAGGCCATCCCTTGGGCTACATCGAGCAGCTCTATACCTTCGCCGACCGCGACCGAATCATTGCCGGGCGCGAGCAGCACAACATATCCATCAGCTATCTCGCACTGACGCGGCAGGACGCTGTGAGCGTGTCTCGAAACTCTCGCTGGAAAAGCTGGTATGAATATTTTCCTTGGGAAGACCACCGATCCGGCATGCCAGAGGCACTCGGCGTGTTGCGGCCGCGCCTGATTGCTTGGGCGAAGGCCGCCAGCGATGCCGCCGCGCGGCGTGAACGCCGGCATCGTGCCGCCATCGCCTTCGCTTTCGACGACCGTCCCTGGAACGAGGAACTCACGCTTCAGCGCTATGAACTTCTCTATGAAGCCGCGCTGGTTGAAGAAACTGGCGGCGCGCCGGAGGGGCTTTCTGCGACTATTTGCGGCAAGGCCATGGTGGGGGACCATCGCCGTATTCAAGCCGGATGACGCCGCCCGCCTGCAGGGGCTCCTTGAAGCTGTGGCCGCTGGAGAGGGTGGGCGCGATCCAGTATTCGGGCGCGACCGTCTCCATCATCTCGCGCTTGTAGCGCTTTAGCGTGCCGCGATTCTCTCTTTTGGCCAAGAGACTACCGACCAGTCATCGCGTCCGTAGCCACCGTCACGAATGGCGGGAATGAGCCGGAAGGGGACTGTCCGGTTTTGGAGTGGCCGGGACTGGAAGCGGACGGATGCCCCCAGCATTCCATCAGCATCTTCAAGCCATGGCGATTGCGCAAGCCACGCGGCGGATCGTCAGTGGTAGTAGATGCCGCCATCGACGTTGAGCGACTGGCCGGTGACGAAGGCCGACAGATCCGAGGCGAAGAACAGCACCGGCCCGACGACATCTTCCGGTGCGCCGAGGCGCTTCAGCGCCGCGACATCTTCCCAATGGCGGATCGCCGCCTCGCTGCCGAGGTTGTTCTTGCCCATCTCGGTCAGGATGATGCCGGGGCAGATCGCATTGACGGTGACGCCATCCATGCCGACCTCTTGCGCCAGGACGCGGGTAAGCGTGATCACCACCGCCTTGGTCGCCGCATAGTGGCCCTGCGTCGGCACGCCCTGCCGACCGGCGATCGAGGCGATGTTGATCACCCTGCCCGACTTCCTGGCGCGCATGTGCGGCAGCACCGCCTGGCACATCATCAGCACGCCCTTGGCGTTGACATCGAAATGCGCGTCCCAGTTGGCCTCGTCCAGATCCTGGAGTAGGCTGGGCTTCAAGATGCCGGCATTGTTGACCAGGACGTCGATGCTGCCCGCCGCTTCAAGCAGCGCCTGCGCCGTCGCCTCGATGTCCTTCTTCTTGCTGACGTCCATCGCGTAGACATAGGCCTTGCGGCCGGCCGCCTCGATCTCGCCCTTGGTGACGTCCAGCTCCGCCGCCTGCGATGGCAGATCGGTGATGGCGACATCGAAGCCAGCTTCCGCCAGCCCCTTCGCGAGCGCCCTGCCGATGCCGCGGCTGGCGCCGGTCACGAGAGCCGTCTTGCCCTTGGCCTCAGGGAGAATGGTCATGCTGCTTCCACCTTTGATGTCTTGACCGGGAGCGAGTTCATCGCCGCGATCGTGTCGTCGAATGAAACAAGTTTGCCGTCGGAGCCAAGCCCCATCGCCACCTTGGCGGCGACCGCGCTGGCAAAGCGCGCGGACTGTTTGAGGTCCCATCCACGGACGATGCCGACGATGATGCCGGCGGTGAAGGAGTCACCGCAGCCCGTAGTGTCGAAGACCTCGACCTCGAAGGCCGGCAGATGAAAATCCTCGCCATGCTCGGGCGAGACGTGAACGCCGTCCGCACCCAGCGTGATGATGCAGTTTTTCACGCCCTTGGCCTTGAAGAAAGCGGCGACGCGAGCCGGATCGCGGTCATGCGCCATCTCGCCGGCCTCGTCGATGCTC
>FTCV01000953.1_pt1 | contig 31214 bp, 27 predicted proteins | sample 1639691 | NCBI WGS metagenome assembly FTCV01 (sample SAMEA3914864, study PRJEB12502) | metagenome | biome: forest; material: soil | place: USA | collected 2012-03-12 | depth 0.3 m
AGGGCCAGCTTCAGGGTCTGTTGCGTGTTGTTCATGGTTCTCCTCCGAGCACGTCTGTCTTTACGATGGGCGCGAATGTATCAGGGTGTGACAGATGCGCGCGCGCAGCTTCGCCGGGCAAGGCGCCAAGCCGCGCGGGAGCGTGAACAAGTTGACGCGAAAGAGGCGGCGGCGGCCTCAACAAAGCGGCGCGGCAGCCGAGGCAAGCCCGGAACGCAAAGGCCGGCTCAACGAATCGGCCCTGGAGTCCGGGGGTGGCTTCGAAGAAAATCGAGGCCATGTAGAAAAGCCCCGACCGGCGAACCGAGCGGGGCTTCCTATGAAATTCGTGGTGGCCTGGGGCGGAATCGAACCACCGACACGCGGATTTTCAACCGGAATCCACGCTTGCGGCAGGCGCGAAGCCAAACGCAAACTCAATTGAATCAAGCACTTAGAACGCTCTCGACCGCAGTCGAACGCATCGCCTCGCACTCGATTCCCGATGCGATTGACAGAAAAGTGTCAGAACTCTGGCACTCCCATCGCACCGGGCTTCAGTGTAGCACTGGCTAACGCCATGCTTACCCTGCTCCGGATTCGCACGCTACCATTTCGCAACCCTCGGATGCGGTACTCCCCAACCGCGCCTCCTGGCGAGCCCCACTTTCGGCAACTGCCTAAGTACCCCACCGAGCACCGCGGGCGTCGCTACCCGTCCAAGGAAGCCGAGTCGACGGCGAATTTCGCCGCAACGACAGCTGATAGCCAGGCATCGAGCACCTCCCGCGGTGACATCCAGCACGCCTCCACGGCCCGCGCATTCCGAAAGCGCGGCAGTTCGGCGTTAAGCTCGTGCTCAGCGATAGCAGCCGACAAGCTATCGTGTCCCGCCTATCGGACCTAGAAACTTTGCTTCGAGGTGGCCCTCCCCGAGTGAGTGCGTGTAGACGGTCACAGAGCCGGAGTTGGGAATTCCACTTAGACGCCCTCTCCACTCACCTGTACAGATATCCAGATCGCCTCATGAGCCAGTGCTAGCGGAGGATGGAGACAGCCCTGGGTTTAACGGCCAAGCCATTTGAGGTATTCGGCTCACGCGTTATGGACAAACGAACACGATATGAGCTTTGACAAGCTGAACCTCCTTCGGCACTACAACAGCGACGAAGTCAATGTCCTCTCTGAGTTCTATGCTCCGGTACTGGGGGTCGCTCATCGCTATGACCGCGCAGTGGGTTACTTCTCGTCATCTACGTTTCGGAGTTGTGCGGCAGAACTTGGGAACTTCATCGCTGCTGGAGGGCATATCCGGTTCGTCGTGGGTTGCATGGTGTCCAACGCCGATATCGAAGCTCTCAAAGGCAGTCCGCGGCCAACTGACGCTGAAGAGCGCGCGGCGCTGAGGCAGAGCGTAGAGCACTATCTGCGTGAGCTCGTAGGTCACGACCCCGAAGCCGCGCAGACCTTTGCACGGTTGATCGCGTCGGGTGTCGCGGAGCTCAAATTCGCGGTTCGAGACGGGGGCATCTATCACGAGAAAATCGGAATCTTCACCGACGCTCAAGGCTTGAAGATCGCGTTCATTGGATCGGTTAACGAAACCGCTGCAGCGCTTTCCACAGGCCAAAACCACGAGTCGTTTGCGGTATTTCAGTCTATAGAGCCCGCCATCTACGCCGCATACGGGCACGACCTAGAGCAACGCTTTGAAGATCTCTGGGCAGGGAGGACAAACGCCACCCGAATCTATGACCTCGACGAGGAGTCCCTGTCTCTTATCCGCGAAATAGCTGCCAAGTCTGGGGCCGGGGCCATAGACGGTAGCCCGAAGCTTGAGCAGCTGCCTGAACGTTACGAGCTGCGTGAATACCAGCTCGACGCCATCAAGGCATGGAAAGACCAAGGCTATAAGGGCATCTTGGCTATGGCCACCGGCACGGGCAAGACCCTGACGGCGATCGACGCCGTTAAGCGAGTCCGCGAAAGGATTCGAGGGGCGGCCGTCGTGATCACTGTGCCGTATCAGAACCTCGCTGTGCAGTGGATGGACGCTTTGCGCGAGCAGGGCATCGAGGTCATTGGAGTCTTCGATACCTACGCCTCATGGTACGAGCAGGTTAAGAACCTGTTCATGGCGTCCCAATACAGCGATGCCGTGTCAATGCCGTGCTTGGTGTGCGTCAACGCGAGCTTCAAAGAGGACCGCTTTCAGGAACTGCTGACGTTGCTGGACGGCGCGCGGCAAAGAAATCACTTGCTCGTGGTCGATGAGTGCCATCACTTCAACTCACCGGAGCACCTGAAGAAGCTACCCAGCCAGTTCACGCTCCGGCTTGGACTTTCGGCGACGCCCTACGACCAGTTCGACGAGCACCACCTCGAACAGTACTTCGGACCAATCGCGTACGAGTTTTCGCTGAGTCGGGCGATCCGGGAGGGCTTCCTCACTCGCTACCGTTACCACCTGCTTCTGTGCGAGCTTGATGACGACGAGACGGCGATCTATGAGGAACTCACACTCAAGATTGTCAAGATTGCTGGGGGTGAAGAGCGCATGACTCCTGAGACCCTAGCAAAGGTGCAACCGTTGTTACTGCAGCGAGCGCGGGTGGTAGGCGCAGCCAAGGACAAGCTTGTCAAGCTCCGTGCTCATCTGGAACGCATTGGACGCACGCCATACACCCTGATCTATTGCGGGGACGGCAAGGTTGAGGAGGACGGGGAACATCTTCGGCAGATTGAGCGAGTCTCCGCATTGCTGCACCAACTTCATTGGCGCTCGTCTCGCATTACCGCCTCGGAGAGTCTCAAGACACGAGAGCTGCTGCTGGACCATCTGCGCACGAAGTCCATCGATGCAGTGGTGTCCATCAAGGTCTTGGACGAAGGTATCGACGTACCAGCGTGCCAGTCGGCTTACTTGCTAGCCAGTCAAAGTTCGGACCGCCAGGGCATTCAGCGCCGCGGACGGGTGCTTCGACGTTCGTCCGGCAAGGAAATCGCCGACCTTTATGACTTCTTGGTGATTGGCGGGACGAATGCCTCGAGATCGCTACGTTCGCTTGCATCCAAGGAGATCCAGCGTGCACAGCAGTTCGCCAACGACGCCGAAAACCTCGCTGAGTTGCAGCTTGAACTCGAGGTGTTGAAAGACCAACTAGGAATTACTACGGGAGGAACGAATGCCAAATGATAAGAACGGAAAGCCCAGCACCCTAGAGGATTTGCTGGGTGAGATTGAAGACGAAGTCGCCGCAGAACGTGATGCGTCCATGTCCGCGGAGGATCAGACCTTGGCCGAGATTGCACGGCGCATGCTCCGTCTCGAGCGGGACATGACTATGCCAGGAACTGCAACATCAGCAGCAGCTCGAGTGGAGCGGCTATCGAGGTTCATTGAAGAGGAGAACTTCTGATGCGGCTTCTTAGCCTTGAAGTCGCAGACTTCCGTGCGTTCCATGGACTGCAGCGAATTGAGTTTGCGGCCGGAGACGACAAGCGTGTCACCGTCTTCCACGGCGAAAACGGCGCAGGCAAGACTAACCTTCTAAACGCCGTGCACTGGTGTATGACAGGGAAGTTCACCCCTCGCTTCCAAGAGAAGCGGTTGCTCGTCAACAAGGAGGCATATCGCGCTGGGCGCAGGGAATGCCATGTTGAGCTTCTCTTCCAAGACGAAATGGACCGCGGCGGCTTGCAATACAGAGTGCGGCGCAGCGCGACCAATGAGGCTCAAACCGGATTCGAGGTGTACCAGATCGACCGCGGCAATTCGCTTCCCATTCCTAATGGCGAAAGCCTCTTGCGCATGCTGCTGCCTCCCGGCTTGATCAGCTGGTTCTTCTTTGACGCGGAGGCAATTGGCTCGTTGGAGTTGTCTGGCAGTCAGGATTTCAAGCGAGATCTGCGCAAGACCCTGGGCTTCGATTTAGTAGATACGCTATTGGAAGACCTGGAGGGCGTCCAGGCGAAGCGGCGCCGCGAGGTCGCGAATCAGACCAACGATAAGGAGTTGACCGCCCTGCAGAACGATATGGACAACATCGATCGAGTCTTGCCGGGGCAGCGTGAATCGGCGGCTGCCTTGGACGCAAGAGTCAGGCAGATCGAGTCCAGCTACGAGGAGGTTCGCGCCAAGCTTGGGAAACTCCCACAGGCCGAACCAATTGAGCGCCAGCGCCTGGAAGCCGAGCGCAAGATGCGTCGCTCTGAGCAGGAGCGCAAGGATCTTGATGCGAAGGTCGCGCAATTGATTGGACAGGCAGCACCTGCTCTGCTGCTACACCCTCTTACTGCAGCGCTGGAGGGAAAATTGGAGCAAGAGGAGGTGCGAGGAAAGCTCCCTGCACCCTACAGCGACCAACTCGTTCGAGATATTGAGTCAAGTCAGCTTTGCATCTGCGGCCGTCCCGTAGCCGAGGGGTCGGCCGAGGCCCACAAGATTCACGAGCTGCTTCGATTCGCTTCCACTGGCGCTCTCAACCAGCGCTTGTCGGAGGTGCGATATCTCATCCGCGACATTGAACGGCAAAGCGCTTCGTTCCCGGTCGAGATCGCGCGCACACGAAATCGAATCGCCGAGGTAGATCAGGAGCTAGGCCGCCTAGAGCAAGAGTTCAAAGACTTGACGAAGCAGCTCAACGAGATCCGAGGCTTTGGGGGAGAGATTCAGCGCCTGGAGGGCGAGCGGGAGCGCTTAAGCGAAGATCGAGTCAACGTCTTACGGCAGGCCGGAGCCATGACGCTTCAGATCGAGCAAAACGTCCGCAGGCACAAGGATCTGAAGGCACGCTTCGAGGCGGCTGAACGGAAGCTCGTGGTGAGCAAGAGGCTGAAGATTGAGTTCGACAAAGTCACTCGGATAATGGAACACATCCGCCGGTCGCTACGGGAGCAAGAGCGCCAGGCACTCACCATCCTGGCGTTCGAGCTGAACGCCGTACTGAAACGCTACCTGACCAAACACTACTCCGCCAGGATCAACCCAGACACCTACGCTGTGCAGTTGGTGGACCAAGAGGGGAAGACCGTTGGCCACAGCACCGGCGAAGGTCAAGTGTTGAAGTTTGCCTTCATCGCCACAGTAGTCGCGTTGGCAGCACGCAAGACGCAGCAGAAGATCCAGTGGATGAGCGAACCCACCATCGCGCCGCTGGTACTGGACGCGCCTTTCTCCGCCCTAGACCCGGAATACCAAGGCTCGGTGGCTCGCAACTTGGCAACCCAGACAACGCAGTTGGTGCTAATGATTTCGTCTGCCGCTTGGGGCGATAAAGTCGCCGCCGCACTAGAGCCAGTGGTGGGTAAGCGATACCTGATCGTCTCGCACGAGTCCGGACCGCAGAACGACAAACCCATCAAGCGACTCCGCCTGAATAGCGAGGACTATCAGCTCAACTATTACGGAGCGGACCGCCCCGAGTCCATCTTCGTAGAGGTGCAGTGATGCGCAAACAAAGTCAGTTCAGCAAAGAACGTTTGGTTTATTGGTCAGACGAATTCGCCGATGTAGTGAATTATCTGACGGGTAAAGATGCCGAGGGGAATGCAATGCACACGACGCTCTACAGTTTAAATGCCGAAGCCCTTGCGCTGGCAGCCGCTGTCGGCATGAAGCACCGGCGCAAGCGTGAGCTTGGCAGCGGCGGCCGCAAGGAAATCAGCACAGCGACCTTTGCCAGTCGTGGGCTAGAGCCATATATCTTTTTGGTGGGCCTTCTCGGAGGAGCAATGTCGAACGTTGAGATTCTTCGACCCGACAGCGAAGAGCTGCTTATCAAGGAGTTCGAACAGTATGCTGCCGGCGGGCTCGAGTTTCTTCGAACCGAATTTTCACAAGCCCCCACCAAGAGCGTCGAATGGGTTATTGAAAAGCTATTTACGCACTCAACCGCTGAAATTGGCGATCAACGCATCCCCGACTTGATTTGACCCGCCCCCCCGGATAAGCAGCGGAAGATATTGAATTCAAACCAAACGTTACGATTATGGCAAATACCCTGCGCGAAGAACTAGGAAAACAAGAGGACGAGCAAATTCGCTCCAATATTAAGCGGATTATTTCGAGCTATCGACATGTTTGGGACATCTACACCGAGCTGTTACAAAACAGTGCGGACGCACTAATTTCTCAGTTCGCCGGGGATGCACCGCAACAAGGCAAGATTAAGCTCACCATTGACACAGCTGCTCGCGAAATCAAGATTAACGACAATGGTATTGGAATCCCCGAAGAAGCCATTTCAAAGATTCTGGTTACCGGCAAATCATTGAAGCGCGAGGCCGGCAACGGTCGCCATGGATTCATGGGCTTCGGGTTTACTTATGTTGCATTTCAATCCTGTTATCTCAAGATCTCAAGCGTAAACAACAAGCAACGCGCCTCTCGAACGTACGAAAACTTATATAGGTATGTGTTCGACTGCGAACCGATTCCGAACTCCCGGGAAGAGACCGAGGGAATCGACGGGTTTTCGTCCGAAGAAGAAAATCAAACTGAGATCGTAGTCCGCTTCCCGAGCGAGACTGGGGACGAAGCCGTAGATGTCGCGATATCTGCTGCGTTTGAAATTGCGAAGAACCCAGATAGGTTCGCGGCTATGTTGAGGACCAAGACAATTGTTGGGTCACTAGACCCATTGTTTGGAGCTCCATCGCCGTTCGCATTTGAGCTGGTTATTGACGGCACCCCCGTGAACGTGCCTGTGGGTCACCTCTCCATTCGAGAGGTTGTCAAGGACGCTCTCGGGACCGAAGGGCAGTTTTATGACATGTCCATATTCAAGGGGATGGAGGACACTCTTGCAAATGCAAATCTACCGCAACAGCAGCGAGACCTAGCTCTCAAAGCCATATTGATCCAAGAGAAGCAGGATTCCGTACAAATTGGAGTTCGAAATCCAATCGCCGCTCGCGTCCTGCTAACTGCCACGAGCAAGACTCATCTAAACGCATACAACGAAAGATTGAATCGTGACGGACCAGCTGATGCCTTCGCGGTAGAGCACGGGCTTTGGCTGAGCATCAACGGTATGCCTACTGGTATTTGCTTGGACGCTTTCGATGAGCACAGCAACATGCTTCCATATACCGTACTTGTAGACATCTCGAGTGGTGAAATTAAGCAGGAACTAGATGCGGGTCGAAAAGGCATTAGCCAATATCGAGCGGGGCAGATTCGCAACTTTGCAAAAGATCTCTTGCGTGACCTTCGTTTCTTTTCCTCGAGGCGCTACGTTGTCGGCGCCGCCGACACTAGATTGCTAAATCCCCTATATGACCCGAAAGCTGAACTGAAGGCCCTGTTGAGCGATAAGCAGAAGTTCAATATCCCGTTGTCGCAGCGCTATTTGCCACCTCGAGAAGAGCAAGAGGTCATATCTCTTTTCATTGAACTATGCACGAGAGATCATTTGCGCGGCTACTCGCAGAAAGTGCTATCTGGATTCCAGGTTTATGATGGTCTCTATCAATACTCGCTAACAAAGCTGGCTGGATTGTTTCACGCCGACAGCAATAAGCTAGGCATACTTCAGACTGTTTTTGACGCCAACAGTGATCCGCTAGAAAAGGAGATATTCCTCGAGTTCAAGCTCGATATCTACGGGCTGTATAAAGATCTTGGCAGAAATCGAAAGAGCCTCGCTGATATCGACGTGCTCGTATGTTGGGACATCGAATTCGTGACAGCAAGCAAAAGAATCTTGCAGGAACATGGCGACGTTCTTGGTGTGATTGATAGAGCTAGAAACGTCTTTCACGGAGCGACCCATCAGCTTGCTGTCGCAGGGCGTCCAAATGTGCTCCCTATAATCGAGATTAAAACTGTTCTATCTGAACTATTTAACCCCAGCGTGGTCGTCTGAGGTCTTTGCGCTATCCGCGTAAAATTAAGAGCAATGCGGCTGCTCGACAGCAACTTAAGAAGCGAATGAGCACCGAAACCTTACATCGCCGATAGACGATCCGCACAAAGCGAGTGCGGATCCGAGGCCAAGTAGCCCAAGCCCCGGTGAAGGTGCGCCTGGAGGATTTTGCGTACAGCCAGGGACGTAGCTTCTCCTTCGTCAGCAAGAGCTCGCAAAATTAGCAAATTGGTCAGCGTTGCCTCCGCTTCGCCGGCAAACGTACCCCAGTCGATTTCCAAGCCGCCGGCGTACTGAAGCATCTCGGTCGGCACCTTGGTCTTGTTTGCTAACGAGGCACACAGCGCATGGCGACCGATGACGTTGTAGTGCTCGATTCCCGTTCTCCGCTTAAGCGTGATGAGCTGCTGTTTGGCAGCAGCTGTCAGCCTGACGCGTTCAATGAGTCCGCTCATGCGAGCGCCTCCTCACGCAATCTGCTAACGCAGGTGCTGCGGGTATCGTCGGAGAATTCCAGGATGTAGGACTGTGACATGCTGGGGTTTACTTCGGTGAGCAGGTCATCGTCGACCTCTTCGTCGGTGGACAGCACCATCACTTGGTGCGAAATTTTGGCGAAAAAGCGCTTTACCAGGGATCTGCGATGGCGTTTATCCAAGCGGGCCAGCGGCGTGTCGACCGCTACGGGGAACTGTCCCTTTCGTTCCCGGATGAGCGCGCTGAGGACGGCAATCGCCAAGAGCTGGCGCTCGCCTGCCGAGAGGCGCGCCATAGGCAGCTCGTGGCCGTCGGGCGCGACGATAGTGACGGCGTAGGTAATGGGGTTCACCTGCACGCGACTAACCAGCTTTCGCTTTCGCATGAGGGCGGCGAACTCGGCGGTGATCATGGTAGACAGCCAATCCGCCTTGGAGCCCAGCAAGCGGTCTTTGAAGAGCGACAGCACGTCCCGGGCTCGCTGCGAAGCGTCAACGGCCCTGGCTTCGTGCTCCAGTCCGCCAAAGTCTTTCCGTAGGGATTCCGCAGCTGCATTCATACGCACGTCCAAATAGGCCAGTTGCGCCTGCGCGTCATTGAGTGCTTTGGTTTCCTGATCGAGCTGTGCTTCGGCCAGCGCCAGCGCCGCGCTTTGCGTCTTCAGCTGGGTCAGCAGGTCAGCGACTTGCTCCACCTGCGGAACAGTGGCCAAGCGACGCTCCGCCAAGGCCAGATCGTTCTGCGCATGCTCTAGCGTTTGTTGGGCAGCGTTGAGCTGCCGCATTGCGGCTTCGATTTTCGCCCGCGCTTCGTTGGGAGCTTCCGCCGGCTGGAGGTGTACGGGTCGCTTGGCTGCGGTGCGGTAAGTCTGCTGATCTTGCGCCAGCACCTGGCGCAAAGCGCTCAATGCCTCAGGCGGAATAGCGGCGCCCACCTTTTTGACCACGCGCTGGTCGCGCTTCAGGATGGCCTCGAGCAGGTGCTGAGCAGTGCGGGTTTCTTGCTCCCGTTCGTAGTGCTGTTCGTAGTCTTTCCAGAGAACGCCAAGACTCGCAAATGAGGACCATGGGTTGGCCAAAGCGTCGCGAACCGCCGAACGGGCCTGCTCCATCTGTTTGCGCGCGTGTTGCTCCTCGGCGCGAAGAGTCGCCGCGCTTTCATACGCAGAAAGGCCGCTGCGTTCGCCTTTGGCTTGAAAGCGTTGAAGAGTGCGCTGCAGCTGATCCACTCGGACTTGGGTTGCTGCACGAGCGGAGATCAGCTGAGGCAGTTCAGCCTCGACGTTGGCCCGCTGCAGCTCGACATCCTTGAGGAGGGACTTCGCAGCCTCGTATCTAGGATTCTTGTCGCGGCCTTGAATCAATGCGCGGCGTTCCACAGCGACGAGGTCCTTCGTCAATGAATCGATGCCGCCGATGCCCAGGAAGGCCTCCGTCGCCCGACGAAGCATGTCAGGCAACGTGGCAGGGTTAGCCAGCGCTTCTATTTTTTCGCCATCGAACAGGAAGAGCTGCACCAACTCGGCGGGCAATAGGTTGTCTAAGAAGTCGTCCCACTCTTCGGTCATCCGCAGGTCTGGGCAATCATCACGCAGCACCATGAGGGTCTCTTGCAACCTACCGCCTGCCGCGGACCAGCGACGGGATACGGTGAACTCCTCAATCTCTCCGTGACCTTCCAGTCGGAGTTCCAAATCGATACGCGCGTCACCATCGGCATCGTTCCGTTGCAGCCCAAGCATCAGTTGTTCGTACTCACGACCTCGACCAGCGCCGAATAGCTTGGCGCCGTAGAGCACCACTTGCAGAGCCGTAAGCAGCGTGGTTTTGCCGCTGCCGTTTAGCGCCTTAACGAGGACGATGGGCTTGCCGCTGGTGGTGCGCAAGTCCAACTGCTGCCTCTCTCGAAACGGTCCGAGGTTTTGCAGGGCAAGGCTCAGGAATGTCACTTTTGCCATGGGAGGCTCACACCAGCAAGTCGTTGTTGTTCAGGGTAATAGGGATGACCTTGCGAAGTAGCTCGCCGTCCAGGTCTTGCGTGAGCAGCTCGTCGTCCCCGTCGTCATCCATTGGCGCGGGCGAGGCGCCGCCCTTCTTGTCAGGGTGATGGACCAAGGCAAAAGCTAGAGCATCGGCCTCATCCACAAAGGCAAAAGCCTTGAGGAGTGCCGAGACCTCGTCCAACTGCTTCGAGCGGTTGCGGCTTTGCAGTCCGCGAAAACTTGTGGCCAGCAATGTGCGCAAGAGTTTGTAGAGCTCCAGTCTGCGCTCGCGGCGTACCGCTGGGTCGTCGGAAGGTTGGTGTCGCAATGACCAGTGCCCCGCCACCCGCTTGAGCAAGACCAAGTCACTGGGCTCCAGCGGCATCGGGTCCAGCTCGCGACCGGGGTACGGGAGTCCCATAGCCTCTACATAAATCGAAGGCAGGAAGTCCTCAATCTCACCCTTCTCTTCCACCCAGATGCGACGAATCTCCTCGAGCTCATCGATTGCGATGAGCTCGATCTCACCAAAGCCTTGAGCTTTACCGCCTTGCTGCGCAGCCCTCTGCGCTTTCAGCAGCTCGAGCAGCAACTGGCGTCTGCGCTCTTGCGAATAAGGGCCGTGGACAAGCCGCTCGCGCATGATGGTCAGACGACCGTTGAGGCGCCGGAAGTCGCGATGACCACGATCATCGACTGCCAAGAAGCGATCCCGGAAGTCCATGATCGGCTGCATCCAGGCTTTGTCCTCGTCGTTCTGGATCATGGCGGCCATCGACTTGTCTTGCGACACCATGGTGCACACGTAGCAACCGAAACGGCTATCGCCGCAGCTTGGAGTACTCTTGTCAACCACGATCGGGCATTCCGAATCCTGGGTGGCACCACGATAGATGTTGAACAAGTCTTGGTTGTCGATGCCCCAAGGGTTCGGCGTTTCGATGATGTATTCCCAAACGTCGTCGCTCGACCAGGTTTCAATCGGCAGGTAAACCCAGACGCGCGACAGTTTCGGATCCTTGTTCCGGCTCAAGCGGTCCCTGGTGCTGTTCTGGTATACATCCATCACCTTGTCGCGCACTTGACTCTCACCTCGGCGCTGTCCGAGCACCAAGATCGCCTCACCGTTCGTTTCGGAGAGTTCTTGGATGAACCTGGTAGACGCGCTGATCTTGAGGCGATCGGTGCACCAGCGGAACTTGTTGCGCGGCGCGGGGTAGCCCTTCCCGACCAGGTTGACCCAGAAGCGATTCTCAATCGCTGGGGTAAGCCGATGCGACTTGATAGGAAGGCCTTGTTCGTAGGCGGCAACCTGCATTCTCTTGAGCGAAAGGTCTACCCAGGCCGCAATAATCGGGTTTTCAACCAGCGTGTCCGTGCTGATTACGTGCACAGGTTTGAAGCGGCGACGATCGTCGGGCAAGGAGGCAAGGGCCAGCCAGATGAGCTGAAGCGAGGCCGTGGAGTCTTTGCCTCCGCTGTAACCGATGATCCAGGGCAGGCTGTCGCTGAGGTACAGCGCCTGAATCTCATCAATAATCTGCTGAGGGGTTGCGGGCATTTTTTAGGTTCTAGAGCCGGTCTTGCGGCCGGACAGGAAGGCAGATTCAGAGACTTGTTCTTCAGATGTGAGCTGAAGTCCAAGTACTCGCTTGATTTCGTTGCAGGTAAGTGCGACGTTCTGGCCTGATTTGGACATCGAGCCACCAACCATGGCGCGCCCCTCCCAGACCTTCGCATTGCTGCGCGCCCAGTCCACTTTGCGTAGACGCTGCAGGCGCTTTCTCACCTCAGTAGGGTGCTGCGCATACAACGAACGACCGGCTCGCCCCAATGCTTGAAGCACGATGGCGTGACAGTGAATGAAGTCGCGACGGACCTCCCCCGCGGTCATCTTGGCATCTCTTACATAGATCCACTCAGGGATCTGCTCGCCTACGCCTTCCCAGAACTCTTGGCTACGCTGCGAGGCCGATGGGAAGTCTTCGATCTCTTTCTCCGTGAGCAACTCTGTGGTTGCAAAGTGAAGCGCGCTCAGCGTGAACAGCTTTCTCGAACGCGCCGACAACGTCGACCGTTCAGTCTCGATCATGTTCTTAAAGACATCCGAAGTCAGGCTCAAATGCTTGGCCACCTTTGCTGCAGCATTGCGGTGGTCGTAGAGGACACCTAGCGACGCCGACGGCTTGACGGAGTGCCTGTTCAAGTCCGCAAACATTTGCTGGCAGCGATGCAAGCCCCGATCAACGAAGAAGACGACGGCGATGGTTTCGTCGCCGAGTTCGGGACTTCCAGCGAGTGCAGCTTCGATAGCTGCGCGCCTGTGCTGTCCATCATTTACGATGAAACGCGCGTCCATCGAGACGGTCAACGTGCCCATGCGGAACGCGGTCGGACCTTCATCGCCGACCGGTTCGAAGGCTAGATTGCCGTCGATAGATGCCGTAATCGCCGAGAAGACGTAGCTGCTCTTGTTCTCGACGATGTAACGCGCCAGTTCTGGTATGCGTCCCTTGTTCAAAGTTCGCTGCGCACGAAGCTCGGGGAGCAGTTCCTCATCATCAAAGTGAAAGAGCTTTGGTAAGAGCCGTAGCGGGCACATCGAGACGTAGTACTCGCGCCCAGCCTGTACCCCTCGAATAGCCGGGAATACGTAGGAAAAGTTGGAGCCACTGCCAGTGTGCTTGCTAGCCATGTTTGCATGTTAGCATGCAAACATATGCACGTCGACATCACCTGTTTGCATCCTCCAGCCTCACTCGTCGGAGGTCGAGATGGCTTGGCGGTTCAACCATCAGCGGTACTTGCCCGGTACCAGGCGTCCAGACTTTGACTCGGTCAATTTGTAGGCTTGCCGGGAGCCTGCCTGGGAATAGCTGACATGAAGCGGACGATGCTGGCCGTAAAAATACAGCCGGTCAAAAGGGGTGTTGGCAATGATCCAGTCCGCGACTTCGCGCATGTCCTCGTCCTCTACAACGAAGTCGCAGGCTGCCCCGCCGCGGACGCAGATGGGCCTTCCGAGGCGATTGACTTCGAATGAGGCATGTTGATCCAACTCTGGAGCGACGCGTCGATGGATATGGCGACCGAGGTCAGCCGAACAGAATCCGTAAGTCAGCTTAATTGCACCGAAGTACTCGACCACCGGATCCAGTATTTGCGTCGCCAACTCATAGAACGCGTTGTACGTATCGGGTTTGAGAGGGGCGTTCCTCAGACCGAGCCGCTGCTGCGTATCACCACAATTGATAAACGCGCGAAAGGTGAAGTTAGCGCCGCACTTTTGATCCAAGTCCGGAATCGTCTGGCTGGGCACTAGACTCAGTCCCGTGATGGTCATGCGCCTCGCTTCCAACGCCAGCATGAGCTCCTCTGCAGGAGGGCCATACTCCGATTCGCCCAAGACACCTTTGGCTTCCAGTGCCTCGTCAAACGATTGCTGTTCGGCATAACGAGGGTAGTCCTCGTGTAAGTAGCGACTCTTTCGATACAGGAGGGGCTTTGGATGTTCAGGCGTGCCGTACTCGAAGAGATCGTAGTCTTGCTTGCGGACATTGATCTTGATGCGGCGGCGGAGTGGCGGTACAGGAGAGGAGTCGAAGTCATCAAATTCCATGAGCGTTAGCTTTCCCGAACCGATGTGAATCTTGACGAGCTGAACTTCACTGATCGAATCCCAGAGAATCAGGCCACAAGTCACATAGGCGCGAAGGAGAACAGGCAGCCGCTCGACCAGCGATGCATGAATCTGGAGCGAGTGCTCTCCCTCAAGCCAACCAAGTCCTGCCGTTGACGCTTGCTTACAGGCATCCAGCAACTTCGAGGCATCCGCAGCGTCATGGAGTAGCGCTAGACCCGCCGAATGAGCAGCTCGGTAGTCTCCAAAGAAGGCTTTGATGTCGCGTTGTAGCCTGGGTTCAAGCTCGCGGTATGCTGGACGTCGCTCGAACTGTTGAGCCGCCATGTAGAGGCGGATATCGTCGGTTCGTGTCACCTCAGCTGCGTCCAGAACTCGTTGGTCATAGTGTTTTGCGACCAAGCGCAGAGCCCTGCTCAGGCTGCCGACTTCTAACGATAGCGCCTCGAGGTTGTCGACCTCATCTGGCTCGGGGTTACGACCGAAGTGCAAGACAGTTGCCCAGAGCCGGTCAAGTGCAGGCCTGATGCGACATAGCTCTTGCTCTGCGGCGCTTACTTTCGCCACTGTGGGTGCTCTAGTAGTGCGCTCCCTAAGTTCTTCGGTTGGACGTATACGTGGCGCTCGTGTTGCGAGCAAACGCGCAGCGATCCCGCGCGTTCGATACCGACCAGCGCTGTATCTCTGCTCTAGCTCTTTGTCAGGGAAAACAAAAGCGACACCAGGCCCAGCCATGAAGGCTTCTTGCTGCAGGACATGCTCGATATAGTCCTTGAATTCGCCTTGTGTGAAATACTTTTGGAATGTGCCCCGTGACGTCATAAAGCCATCAAGGAACGGCTTACCGGGCGTTTCGCTGCTGTACAACATTACGCCAACCGACATCACGCGGCGGGCAAGTTTGAAAGCCTGATGGATCGCCTCTACTCGCTCAGCTGCGTCCTCAATAACATTCACGACGAAGCCCAGATTGACAACGTCGGCCTCAACGAGGGGGTTCTCTGCCGCAAAGTGCGGATCCCAGCCCCTGGCATCGAACCCAGCACCGTTCAAGCTTGAGACATCATCTCCGCGACCGCATCCGTAGTCGAAAAGAGTGTGCCCAGGTAAGAGTAGTCCATTGCGAACTAGCAGCTGTATGGGCGCTGAGAGGTTATGGCGAGACAGCGCGGTCAAATACCTACGTATCGCACCGTCTTCCTGATGGACGACTTCCGCTTCGTGGGCCGCGATTTCGTTTCCCAAGGGCAAAAACGTGTCGCCTGAGAGGGTGTAGCCCTTCTCAGATATCAGTCGCTCCCAGTTCAGTCTGAAGCCGATCGTAGACGTGTTCTCGAAAAGCCCCAGCCTTTCCGCCGTCTCTGTAATCTGCTGCCAGCGTGAGCGCTCGGGATGGCTATTCTCAACCAGCAGTTCCTTGCGGTGAAGGATTGGGGGATTCAGGGAATCTCTATAGTGCCGGTATGTCGGGCTCGCGAGTAGACCGGCCCGGAACGCCCACGACGCTGCCAACTGGGGAAACGCATCCTCTTCAAATGCAGGGTATGCGAGAAGCGAGAGTCTGCCGGTGCGCAGATTCAGCTTTGCCACGTTAGGCTCGATACCTTGCCCGCGCGGCACGAGTGAAAGCGCAACCTCAATCCGCCGACGCTGCTCCGGATCCTGCAAATGTTGAATGGCCATGAGGTGCACATACAACTCGTCCCCGATGCGCTTGCCGAATGTTGACATTTCACGCCTTGAGGTTAGCGACTGAGATGGCAGAGGTTCCGGTGAGCAGCAGCCTTCATGGTGCGACCCAACATGGCCGAAGCGTAGCCTGTTGGCGGTCAGTCTAGTTCTGCTGCTGCTCAGCTTGGCCCTGCTAACGAGCGATTATTCGGTACGAACGAGAGCGGCGACATTCGACCAAGGGCGGGCAGGACGTCAGCCTGGGGATGCACATGCGATTCTGGTGCCAATCGCGAGTCACGCGCAGCACGAGCTTGACGGGCACCGACACGCGGAACCTGGAGGCGTCAAGCACCCGTGGCCGAGCGCACCAAGAACCGTCGTTCCCGTTTCACCGGCGCCTCGTGAAGCGAGCTTCGTGGGCATCGACCGACCGAGAGCGAGCAATAGCAATCTCCACGAATAAACCGCAACCACTAGACCCCTCCACTGGATGCCGAGTGCGCGGCGTCCGGTGGCATGACGGGGCTCGGTAGGCGCGCCCGGTGCCCACGTCCGCACCGGAGCGACTTCGATGTCCACCCCTCAATCTCTTCTCGACTTGCCAGCCCTCTCCCGCCTGCTGGGTCGCAGCCCCCACACCATCCGTCGCGACCTGCGCCGCAACCCGAACGCCGTGCCGCCGCTGTTCAAGGCGCCGGGCACCCGGCTGTTGCGCTGGCGCGAGGCCGACGTCGCCGCATGGCTGGACCGCCATGCGACCGTGCGCCAGGGAGACGCCCGATGAACGCGCCGACGCCGCTGCCGCTGCCCCAGCGCATGGACATCCTCGAGGCCCTGAGAACGCGACCCAAACCGCCCAACTTCGTGCTGCCCGGCCTACCGACCGGTGCTGTGGGCTCCCTCATCGCGCCGGGCGCCACCGGCAAGACACTCTTCCTGTTGCAGGTCTGCATATCGCTGGCCACGGGCACGCCTATCCTCGGCGGCGGCCTGTTCGCCGACGAGGACGAAGCGCCGCAGTCCCCTTGCAGGGTCGTGCTTGTCGTAGCAGAGGAAACGTTCTCGGTGATGCATGCGCGCCTGCATGCGACGTTCGCCGAGCTGATGACGCGCGTGCAGCCGGACTTGCTCAATCAAGCAGGCATCGCGCTGCCGAGCCTGCTCGCCGAGAACCTGCTTCTCTTCCCGCTGGCTGGCCGAGCCCGCATGCTGGTCGACGGCTCCGACACCGAAACCCACGGCATGGCCGCCCTGTCCGAGATGAGCGCCGGCGCCCGCTTGGTGGTGCTCGACCCGCTCCGCCGCTTCCATTCAGGCGAGGAGAATGACCCATGGACGATGACGCGCCTGGTGCAGGACCTCGAGATGCTGGCCTGCCGCAACGACGGCGCGGTCCTCCTGGCCCACCACGCGAACAAGTGGAGCACGGTGAGCGGCCAAGGCGACCGCGCGGGCGCCGCGCGGGGGTCCGCGGCGTTCACCGACGCGGTTCGCTGGCAGATGAACCTGTCCGCCCTGGACGACGACCTCGCCCGCAAGCACGGAATCGCGGACGAGCACATGCGCTTCCATATCCGCGCAGACCTCGCGAAGGCCAACTACATGCCACCACAGGAACCCACCCTCCTGCGGCGCGGACCTGGCGGTGCGTTCTCCGTCTTGGCTAGCCCGAAACAGCGACTGCCGACCCCGCCGACACGCAAGGCCCGGAAATGACCGACGCGCGCCGGGAAGTGAGCCAGGACACGGCGCTGGGGATGGCGACCGTGTTCCGCCCCTTGCGAAAGGGTAAACGCGAGAAGCTGGACGTGGAGATGCCGTGGCGCGACTGCTTGCTGCGATGGCGCGGCCCTGACCAGTTGGGTATCGCCGACCAGTCGGTGCTCCTGGCGGTCATGGAGGTCGCCAGGGAGCAGTGGCTGAGCAATCCCGAGGCGGCAACCGTCCGGGCCGGAGATCGCCTTTGGGCGCTCCTGACCCACGAGGAAGACTCGTTTCGCGCGGACATCGTGCGCGTGACCACGAGCTACCGGCGCTTGGCGCTGCTGGCCGGTTACACCGACGGGGGCCACGACCTGCTCCTGGTTCGCCGCGCCCTCGGCCGGCTGGCGGAGACCACGGTGTGGGCCACCCGCGGCAGGCTGACAGGCAGCTCCCACTTGCTGGGCTGGCAAGTCGGCGACGACCACGAAGTGGTGCTCGTATTGAACTGGCGTCTATCCGACGCGCTGCACGGGGTGCAGTACTCACGCATCTCGATGACTGAAAGGCATGAGCTGCGCACCGAGGCCGCCAGGGCGCTCCATGCGGTGTTGTGCTGCAAGCTCAACCCAGGGCGCTCCTGGCCCTATACGCTGGACAGGCTGCAGCGCTATGTCTGGGGCGACGCCCCCGCCGATGCCGCGACCCGCCGCCAGCGCATCAAGCGGCTGCGAGCGGCGTTGGAGGAAATCGGCGGCCTGCCCCGATGGCGCGTGACAATGCAAGGCGACAGGGCTCGCGTCGCACGCGGGCGCACAGACACGAAAGGCCAGAAGGGCGCCGCGGCCCATGCCGGCCCCGGGAAATCGGTCACGCCCCGGGAGAACGGTCACGAATCCCCGGGAAATCAGTCACGCGCTCCAACGCCGAAACCCAGCATCCATGCGGGCCACGAGCTGGTCGACGTGTCCGTACTACTCTTACAACTAGAGCGACAGAATGCCCGGCGCCGCAGTAAGTGCGCCGGGCTGCAGGACTCCCGGCTGGAAGTGGACAACGCTGGCCACTCCGCAGTCGTAGGGCCAGCCTGACGTTTCCCCATGGGACACCGCTGTAGGGCGGAACGCCCCCTGCGCAGGAATGTCCCGGCCGCGCCGGGCGTCGCGGACCTTGGTCGAGCCAAGATCCTACAAGAGCTCGAGAAGACGGCCCCTTCACGCAGAGCGCGAGGGGCCACTTCAATCAGTTCACTGCAGTGTCAAGTTCATCGATTCGAACGGCAGGCAATCCGACGCATCGCTAACCTGCACGATTTCGACCTCGCGGAGAGCCTCGTCAGGTATTACCGACCCGAGCTCCTCGGACACGTGGCACAGTAGCGTCGCGTACACGAGCTCGACGGCCGCATGTTCGGCATCGAGCGGCGACCCCTTCATCCGAAGCACAGCGTCAATGTCGCCCTGGAACACGGGACAGGCGAATCCGGTGTACCGCTGCTTCGCGGTATCGAGCAGCACGAGCGGCATGCGCCCGCTAACGCTGGCCTCGTGCAGAAGGCGGAGCACCGTGGGCCGGTGGAGGGATACGACGCAGCGCAGCTGGTGGCCAGAGACTTGCAGCATGAATACTAGCGCGCGGGGCCCGTCGCTGCCGCACACGGCTAGGCGCAGGTGCACGCCGGCCTTATCTTGCTCGCCTAGCAGCGAGTAGAACTCGGAGGACACGGGCAACACGCACACCGGCCCTTTCATGTGCCACTGCATCAGCGCGCGCAGCTTTGGGTCGGGGATGAGGCTCGGGTCGCAAAGCATGCCGTGCCTGAACTTGAGCGGGGATATCGAACGGGACAAAGGAGTCTCCAAGAATGTCCTGGGACGACGTGTAGCGACCGTGGTTGCTACACCAGATGCGCCCCTTTTCGGCGTTCATCAGGTCATCACATGCCAAGTCTCAATACCCTTCCCCTGGCGGAACCAGCCTCCGCCATCCCGACCGCGGTCTACCTCGGCCGCCTCATGTCTCCCCGGGATGTCTCGCACGCCATCGGGGACCGTTCACTCGACGAGAGGAAACGCATCGGGAATCGTTGGTTCCTCTGCGGCGATGTCGGTGAAAGCTCGTTCGCCCACTTCAAGGCGTCGTCAGCCACCGCGCCAATGGTGGCCCACGTAGACAGTTTTGCCTCGTCGGCCGGTGGCCACTACGTCGTCGTGACTCACGAGGCCCACCGGCACCAGCACCGGTTCGTGCTTCCGCTGTACGACGCGAGCATCGGCACGTTCTTTGGCGCCCTTGCGGAAGGAGCGGACTACGCGTTTTCGCTGGGACGGGACCTGCAAGGCGACGCGCTTGTGCTGCTCAATCTCGCGATGGTCGACGTGGCGCGCTCGGTGCTGCAGTTGCGCACCGCGCCCGAGGCCAGCCTGGTACCGACGCTCATTCGTGAGCTACCCGATGTCGTGAACGCGTTCACCCACCCGAAAGCGATACCGCTGGTCGGGGCGAGCACACGTGGCGAGATGGAAGGCTTGAGCGTGAGCGTCGTTCTTCCCAACAGCTCCATCGACCGGCTTAGCGCCAAGATGTTCGATGGAAAGCTGCGGCTCTAGCAAGTTGGGCCTGCCCAATTTGGAAACGGGCCACCCTGTCGTGATTGGAGAGGCCCGCGATGCGGGCCTCTTCCCTTTGCGCCGGATCGCCGGGCGGACGAAGAAAAGGCGGGCCATCGGCCCGCCTGAATATTTCGCGTGTTCCTCCTTCAGTAGGCCCCGCCGACGCCGTCCAGCGCGAGCCCTTCGTTCTCGTCGTGTATCACCGCGGCGCGCTGCAGCCACTGCAGGATATTGGGGAGACTGCGCGCCTGCAGTACGTCGTGGGGCACCGACTCGGCGTACAGCATCACCAGCGCCTTCTTCGCCTCGAGCGGAAGTTCGGCGACGTCGACGGGTACCGACACGCGGAACTGCGGGTCGTCGAGCACGCGACGCATCGCCCGCTCGACGAACTCCTCCTCGGTCTCGTACGGGTACAAGAAGTCCTGGACGTTGATGACACCCGCGAGCAGCTTGACCACGATGGCCGGAACGCCCAGGTAGCGCGCGGCGGCCTGCACGACTACGTTGCTCAAGTTCTCGCAGCAGCGGTGCCCATTGCGCAATTGAACGATGTAGCCGTACGTCACACCGAGTTCGGTGGCCATCTCCGTCAGGCTCTGATTGCGGCGACGGGCCTCGTCGACAAGCCAGCCCAGCAGCGGCCCGCCCGGTGCGGAGTAGAGACGGGTCAGACGTGCGCGCGGGGCTTCTTGCTCTGGAGCGCTGGCGGACTGCTGCATGGAGGTCGATTTCGCCGAAGAAATGTCGGCCTGGGTCTTGGATAAATGCATGAGGTTCCTCGATGGGCAAGAGCGCCCACTGCGTATAGCAACCACGGCGATGTCGCGGGCCACCCACTGCCACGGCGACGCTTGATCCACGCGCCCACCAGAGGTTCATGAGGACACCCGGCCAGATCATTTAAAGCGCCTTTTCTAGACCGAACACGGGAGGTTTCCTCGTGTGTTCGCACGGCCGCCCCGTGATTGGGGTCGGTCTTGAATTCGTACGAGAACGGCGCGCCGCTGCGCGTCATGGAACTGTTTGCTGGCGTAGGTGGGTTCAGGTTGGGGCTGGAGGGCCTGGGAACACCGGGGCATCCGAAGAACGAGTCTTTCGACGTCGTCTGGTCGAACCAGTGGGAGCCGTCGTCGAAGCGCCAGCACGCTTCGGAGGTCTATGTCGCGCAGTGGGGCGCCGATGGCCATGTCAACGAGGACCTATTCGCCGTAGTCGCCGACCCGGAGAAGTTCCAGGCCGTTATCGCGGCAAAGCCGGACGTCCTGGTCGGCGGCTTTCCCTGCCAAGACTACTCCGTTGCCAAGCCGGCCGACCAGGCCCTCGGCATCGAGGGCAAGAAGGGGGTCCTCTGGTGGGGCATTAGGGATTGCCTGGCCAAGCTGGCCGCCGCCGGCCAACCAGTGCGCTACCTGATGCTGGAGAACGTCGACCGCCTGTTAAAGGCGAACGCGACGAACCGCGGCAGGGACTTCGCCATCATCCTGTCGTCGCTGGCGGCGCTCGGGTACGCGGTCGAATGGCGCGTGGTGAACGCGGCTGACTACGGCCATCCACAACGGCGCCGGCGCGTGTTCATCGTGGCGTACCACGCGTCGACGGCGCTGTGTGCTCGCGCGACCGCATCGGCCGCCCTGCCCGACCCGGCCGAATGGCTGACGGTGTCGAGCGTCCTTGCGCAAGCGCTTCCGGCCCAATTGCCGTCCGACATGAGGCGCCATCGTTCGACCATGGCGTTCGACATTGACCTCGAGCCGCTGGTTGCCCAAGAGACCTACCGCGCGTCGAAAAACGGCGACTCGCGGTTCCTGTCGGCCGGCTTCATGGTCGCCGGGCGGGTCTTCACTGCGAACTTGCAGGCCATTCACGTTGCCGAGCCCGCGTTCCCGTCCGTGCATCGGCCTGCGGAAACCCTGGGCGACGTAGTCCGCGCGACCACAGAGGTCCATGAGTCGTTTTACCTGCCTGAAGCGGAGCTTCCGCGATGGGCCTACCTCAAGGGCGCCAAGTCCGAGAGGCGGACGGCCGCTAACGGCTATGAGTACCGCTACACCGAAGGGGCGATGACGTTCCCGGACGCGCTCGAGCGGCCGTCGCGCACCATCATCACGAGCGAGGGCGGCTCCGGGCCGTCTCGCTGCAGGCACGTCGTTCGGTCGTCCGACGGCCGGCTGCGCCGCCTCACCCCGGACGAGTTGGAGGAGCTGAACGGATTCCCGCGCGGGTACTCCGGCGTCGGCGGCATCAGCGACGCGAGGCGCGGGTTCCTGATGGGCAATGCCGTGGTGGTGGGCATCATCCGTGTCATCGGCCTTGCGCTGTCCGAAGCGGCAGGCTCCCAGAGACGGTGACGTCAATACGTCGATTGAGCGCACCGAGCAGCTCGATGCCGGCCACTGCGACTGGCGTTGGCAGCCAAACGTCACGATGTTCGTCGTCGACCAGGTGGGCCGACGCCTCGCTCCTTCGACTGCGCTGCTGGCCGACGCGTTCAGCACGTTAGACGACGCTTCGAGCTATGCGGTCGCCTCCTTGGCCGTCGGAGGCACTGTGCAGAAGCGGCGGCGAGTGGCCCGCTGGAACGCGGGCATGTTCTTTGTTGGCGAGCCGCTGCGGAGATCCATCTTCGCGCGAGCTGGGTCGATACGCGGGAGGAAGTGCTGGTCAACCTGGCGGTGTCGTCACCGATGCCCTGGTCAGCGGCTACCGGGTCATTGACCTGGTGACGGGCGCTGTGGTCGGCGCCTTTGTGATCCCCGAAGCCTGGGAGCTCTGGGAAAAGGCCGGCGAGGGCGAGGGCGAAGCCTGTTGAACTTCGGCGCCCCGCTTGTCGACGGCTGGGCCCTGGCACCAACCGCATATGCAAAGAGGCTCGGCGCACATGGCACGTGCGCGGGCCCGCAAGCCCTGCTTCGCGAAGCTTTAGCCCTGCCGCATCCAGCGCACTGGCGCCAGGACGACTTCGAGACGGGTGTACTCGTTGCGCAGCTCGTAGGGCATCAGGAACCACGGACGCTCGCTGTACAACTCGGCTTTTCGCTTCGCCCGGTCGAGTTCGTCGGAGCTATAGCGAGTCACCGGCGCCTCGCATCGACTCAAGGCCGCCGAGCTGCAGGCGCAGAGGCCCGCATCAACGCGGAAGCGGCCGACCTGCACCTGCGTGTCAGCGACGAACAGCACCTGTAGAAAGTCGCGCTGCGGTTCCGGCGCCGGAGGCATGAGGACGTCGGTCAGCTGGGAAAGCTTCACCCACACGGTGGGCGCGTGCGCGCTGCCCGAGGCAGGCGCCGACCAAGAAAGGTACGCCACGTCCCGGAGCAGGCTGACGTCCGGGTGAGTCCGCACGACAGGCGCCATCATCGCCAGCGACTCGAGGCTCGGCAGGAAGTGCCGCGGCAAATACAGAACGAGCACGGGTCCCGGCAGAAGACCGGGAAGCCCCAGCGCCGAGGCGTCCACCAGAGCTCCGTGTGCAGGCGGGCACAGCGGTCTCTGGCGGGTAGGCCAAAGGCGGGTCAGGTTCGTGCGCAGAGCGGCTCGGATGCGCAGCAGTGGATGCTTCGCGTCGAGGGCTGACAGTTCAAAGGAGGAAGGGAAAACGACGGTAGTTGACACGATGGTCTTGGAGCTGGATGCCCAGGCACATGCCTGTGCCCAATGCAGCGAGGGCGGCTTATATCGGCAGCCAAATCCCTTTCAAATGGACGCACGATCTGGCTAAACCCTGATATCTGCACTCCGAGCCATCCACCCGGAGTTCCCCATGAATCCCATCATGCGCATCACGCGCTCGCTTCATCTGACCGCCCTTGAGTTCCCTGCGCTTCGACTTGCTCTCGATTCATACTTGGGCGATTCTTCCGCCGGACGCGGCATCGCCGTGCAAGTGCCGGCCGAACATGTTCCGACGTCGCTCGCCATGGGCGTCCCGATGCTTCTGCTCGTGCTGCCCGACGACGCGGAAGCTGAGCTGCAGGCGATGGCCATGCAGAAATTCGCAGTTGTCAATCGCGACAGCCCCGACCTGCTATTCCGCAGAACCTTAATTTGCCTCGGAACGGCGTCGGTCAGCATCGAACTTGACGCCTGGAATACGACCGACTTGCCCGCCCTGCGTCAGCATGGCTTGGTCGATGTCGGGCTGGCCGCTGGCGGCAGCTTCGTCGTCTCGCGCCACGTCATCGGCGAAGGGCTCGAGGACCTGCTCGGCACCCTACAAGCTCAGTGCGCTTGCAGCGGCCCCAACTACAACCCTTACGCCATCTGGAGCGAAGAGGAGCTGGAGCTCGCCGCAAGTTGGACACAGGAGAGCTGGTCAGTCCACAACGAGCGACAGCACATCGAGTGCATCCCTCTGGTGCTGCAAGAGGTCTAACGAATCGCTCCGGCCTTCTATCGACGCGACGGCGATTCAAATCAACGCAAGCTGTTGTTCGTGAACGCATCAGGTGCACGGCAACACAGTGCTCAATCCGTTGCGCGTGCGACGCAGGCACTGAATCGTTCGACCGGGACGCTTGCTGCTTCATCTCATTTCATCGCCCTTTTGCCTTGACCCACCCTTGGCGCTGAAGCGTTCGCAGGTAGCCCTGCTCGCTACTAAGCAGACCCTGGAATTGCTGCCAAGCCCGATAGACTCGGGAATCGCGCACTCCCGTTTCCGGAGCGACGCCATACACGCCGTCCTTGATGGCGCGCGTCGCATTCGCAAGTGCCGCATTCAACGTCTCCAGCGGGTCGACGACCGGAGCACGAACTCCGCCCAACCGAGAGAACGATGCAATCGCGCTCTCGACCAGTGACAGCTCTGATGTCGGGACCGGCCGGTTTTTGCTGAATTCCGCCCCCTCACGCAGAAGACGCAACGCTTCCGCAACGCGCCAGCGCGGATCGGTTTGGCGCTCGGCTTCAAGGTGCTGGCGCGATACCGCGGCCTTCCGAGCAGGCTCGAGACACGCGGCCCCCAGCCAGGCGAGCTCCGCCTCGGTCAGCTTCTCACGCAGTTCCGGCGAGACGTCTGTGGCCCCCACATGAAGGCTAGCGACGTATTCCTGGGCGGAGTAGCCATGGGTGTTGCCGTCAGTACCTTTGGCGATCCAGCGGCTACGGTAAAGCATTAGCCGGTCTCTGCGGCGCTTGATATGCATTGGCAATCCTTGCTGAAGGAAGAAGATGCAAGGTATAGGTACCCTCGTCGATGAAGCGCGTATCGCGGGAACTCACCCAACACTCTCCACTCTGACGCCGCGATGACCACGTTGCGGACTGGAGCGTGGGACGCGATGGCGCCCTCAGCCTCGTCCAGACAGCTTCCTGTACGGCCGGCCGCGAGGAGGCCATAGGCTCGTCAATGAGGGGGCCAGTTGGCGGTCGGCCCGGCGTCCAGCTGGGCGCATAGGTTGTTCGGCTTCGACGTGCAGGAGGTCACAGCAGCTTGGAACGCGGGTCAATGGGAGGAGAGTTGCTCGCGACCGGGCCGGCAAGGCGGTGCGAACCGCCGCCGGCTCTGCGCGAGTCGACCTCGAACGGATAAGCGGCCGCAACGCGGTCGCGACCAGCGGCGCGGGCCCACGAACTCGGCGGCAACACGGTTGCTTCGCCGAGTGCGGGGCAAGCCATGACGGGCCGGCTCGCCGGGAGGACGGTTGCGCAAGCCGTCCCCGAAAGCACGATGACCTCGAGAAGAGGTCTGGGGACGGCGGCGGTTCGCACCGGCGCAGCCGGCCGGCAATACGTTCGCATCGATGGACCGTCGGGATGAGAACGTCGGTGACGCGCGCCCCAAGGCGTGCGAGGGGGACGCAGGGGGAAGAACGATTGGCCCCTGCCCTGCGGCCACCGTGCTCCAGACTTCGATGAGACACCAGGCAGTACCCAAAGCGCGTGGTGTGCTGGCTGTTGGGCCTGGGTGCACAGGTCGCTACACGCAGGCATCAACAACGACCACCCCAAGGAGGGAGCCAAGATGGCACGCGACAACGATGAACTAACGAGGGCACAACAGGCAGCGCTGGCGTGCAACGCTGTGGCGCCGCAAACGGCATCGCAGGGTGCCGAGACTGGCGCCGCGGTGATGCCGTCAGCGGCAACCGAGGGGGCATCAAGTGGCGCCGCGGAGGCAAAAAAGCGCGTTAACCAGGGGTTGACCCAACAGGTGTCCACGACCGCGCTGCGCGCCGAGGCGTGGTTTCGAGCGCTCGCGATGCTCAACCGGTTCAGGGTCGGCCGCACCATTGACGTGGCTGTGTGCTGCTATGCCGACCGACCGTTCAAAGCGGCCCTGACAGCAGCGCAGCGGGTCACACGCGGCCTGGTCAAAGCGGGTCTCGTGCGCCGCTACCGGACAGACCGATTTCAGACAGTCTACGGCCTGACTGAACGCGGCGCCGAGTGGTTGGAGGAGCGCGACATCGACGCGGCGTCATCGGTGCGGCGAGTCAGCGACATGACGAATCCGGAACACCGCCTCTGGGCGCAGTTCCTCGTTCTGTGCGGCGAGGCCCGCGGTCTGTGGGCCATGACCGAGAGCGAACTTCTGCAAGCCCTGAATCGCGGCAAGGGGTCCGGCGACGCGCTTGTGCAAGGGCTCTTGAAGGTCACCCTCGTCGGCAGCAAGCGCGTCGAGACGCGCATTCTGAGACCAGACGCCGTGCTGGAGGAGCCAGAAGGGGGCATCTGCTGGGTCGAGATTGACCGGAGCAAGCGAGGGGTGGCCCGGGAAGCCTCGCTGGCTGCTCTGGTGCGCAGCATCGGCCTGCCGATGGCCAACGGCCAAACGCTGAGGTGCGTGGCGGTCTGGTGCAAATCCGAACGCATCGAGAAGCGTGCCGCGGCTGTGGTGCGGGGTGTGGCCGCCGCAGACAACCCAGAGGTGTTGCTCGGCGCCCGCCGGCACCTCTGCGAGGTCGAGCCTCAGTGCTGGGAGGTCCGCGCGGGCGTCAAAAAGCCTGAAGGAGACGGTCGTGTTCGAGTCGTTGACAAGCTCGTCGGCTACATCGTCGTACAGCGCATCCCCGACTGGCTGCCACGGGTCCGAGTCGATGCCCGAAACAAGTTTTCGATAGCGGGCTGGTTCGGAGAGAACTATCTGCCCTACCGCCGGCCGCAATCGCTATCGGCATGGCCGAGGCCCGGCGGGCTTGTGACATCGAGTCCTCGGGCGCCGTGACTCAACGAGTGGGACTGGTGGCTATACGTCAGCGATGGAACATTCCATCTCTGAGGACACATACATATGCAAGTATTTGGCAACGTGGCCACCACGCCGACGCGCAAGGAATCCAAAGCATCGGGCAAAGGGTACTGGGAGTTCCGGCTGTGCGAAAGCCAACGCGGAACGGACGACAGTACCTGGTACACAGTGCGCGTCATGAAGGACGTCAACCCCAGGCTCGCAACCGGCGACTTCGCCAAAATCACCGGCAAGCTGAAGGCGGACCATTACCTCAACCGCGAGGGCAAGCCCACTGGGACACTTCTGGTGCTCGCGTTCGAAGCGGCGAAGATTTCCAAACCGGCAGCACCTACGCAAACGGCCCATGAGGCTCCAAAAGCAACCGCTGCTGCTTGAGGTATCGGGTCCGCCGGCACCGATAGCGGCATGCGTTGACTGACATTCAGGGGCCGCTCGATGAGCGGCCCCATCTTCCAACTTTTGCCGCTGGCCTTCTTCAGCCTCGGCGCGCCAGCGCCGTCGCCGTCATTTGGAGAACCCGCATACCCGGCCATTTATCTCTATGGCGATCTGACCGGCATGCTTGTCCACGCCAGCATCCCAAACGGCGCCAGTTTCCGCGCGGAAAGCGGAGCGGGCTAAACCTCGGCGCTACGCGGCCGAAATTGAACCTCGAGGCGGCCCCTTCGGGCCGAACAGGAGAGGCATTGACCCCGACCATTCACGAGTTGGTGAACCCACAGACTTGGCTTTCTCGCGCACAGGCGCTGAACGAGAGTGCCGGCGACAAGCTTGCGCGTGGCCTGCACCGCGAAGCCGGCGAACTGCTTGGCTACTCCGTCACCTGCACCGGCTATGCGCAGGAATTGGTGCTCACCGACCGCTACCTGGCAACTGCCACGGCGGAGTGCGATGCCGCCGATGCTCGCCAAGCGCACCACGCCTTGATGCGGAGCGCTCGTCGGCGACGAGACCATGCGACTGACACACGCCAGGCGCTGTTGCGCGAGCTCTCGCAACCGGCTATTCGTGGCCTATTGGGTCTCAGCGAAGAGGAGCTTGTGCGCGAGGTTCCGGGCGAGGAATTTAAGGTGTACGACGAACAACTGAGAACGAAGGACCGCAAATGAAAAAGACGAAGAACCAGAATCCGGACCTCATTGGAGGTTACAAGCCCGTCAAGCGAGGCATCGCCCACGACGCGAAGGTCGAGCCGGGGTACTGGCGCGAGGTCATCGCGGACCGAGGCGGCTTCGACCCCGAAACGAAGACCTGGAAGCCGCTGAAATTCAAAGCGGACACGATGGAGCTGCACGAGGCCCTCGACCACATCACCGCGGCCGTCGAGGCTGGCGTCGTGCCCCATCAGTGGTACAAGCCCAAGGCGCTGTTCGCCACGGCGAAGCATCTCGAGGAGTTCCTCAGCGAACTCGAGTCCTACGACCTGTGCTTTCGCATCTCGGACCGTTGGTGGGACAGCCTCGCAGCGCTGGTCGGCACCGTCGATGAGGAGGGTTTCGTGTCCTGCGAGGAAATCGCCGGAGAACTTCGAGCCTACATCCGTGAGTACCCGGCGGTGGTCGAACGCCAGGCGTTCGCGACGAAGTATTTCAAGAAACACCCGAGGGTCTCGGCCAAACTCGATGGCTCGCTGTACATGCCGCTTCACCAGCGCAATTCCGAACTCGAGCGGCAATGGCGCGGGCTCGCAGCACGCGTGGAGGACCCCACGGTCGGCATCAAAGGTCATTTCGTCAACCCGTATGCAGTGCTCGACGGCAACACGTTGTCGTATCACGAGGCCACTGCAGATGACGTCGCCGACCTGAGTGCCAAGAACCAGGCGTCCACCAAACAGGTTCGCAAGCGGGGAGCCAAGGTCGCTGCTTGAGTTTCCGCGCGGAAACCGAGGGCGCGCCATGAGGCGCCCTCCTTGCCTCCGCGCACCTCGAATGCGTTCTTGCCCCAGCGGGGGGACGCAGCCAGCCTGCGCTGCGTCGGGCGGGAAGGCATCTGCCGCCGTCATGCCCCTGGGCTGGCTAAACCGGCTTATCTACATCGGTGACCACCATCACATAGGTCCGCCGATGAACCCCGAGTCCACGCCCATCTTGCTGCAGAAGTCCCAGGTCTGCACTCGCCTGTCGATGTCTGCGCGCACCATCGAAAACATGGTCAAGGCGGGTTCGTTCCCGCCGCCGGTTCGCCTCGGAAAACACGTTTTTTGGACTGAGACGGCGGTCAACAACTGGGTGACCCGAATGTTCAAGCCTCAGGACGCCTGGCGTCCCCGCTGAGGCGCGGCTTCCGCCTCGCCTTGCCCCTCTGCGGGCTGGCGCCGCGAGTACGCTACGGCGCTCGCCGGCGCCGACATTTATCGCTTTCCGAACTGCACTCGCACGACGTTGCCTTCGATGCAGACGTCATCCGCCGTCGCCGGCTCCAGCTCGCGCTGGGCGGAAGGCGGCGTGGCCTGCGGCTCGCCATGCATCACGGCGACCACATCAGACGCCTTGACGTTGACGTACCGCGCCAGCTGAGACAAGGTTTGATGCCCGGTGAGCGCCTGCACCAGAAAGATGTTGCCCGTCTTCAGGGCCAGGCGCGTGGCGGCCGTGTGGCGCAGGTCGTGAATGCGCAAGTCGGTCACCCCAGCGCGCTCGCACGCGCGCACCCACGAGGCCTTGAGCGCCTCGTAGCTGATGCGCACGACGCCGTCTTCGGGGCCGCCCGGGCTCAGTTCCTGAAGCGTGCGCAGCGCCTCGATGGCTTTGGGCGATAGGGGGACACTGCGCGCGTTCGTCTTGGAGTCCGTGAGGTTGAGCACCTTGGCGTCCCAGTCCACGTCGCGCCAACGAGCGTATTGCAGCGGCTCGGAGCTGCGCATGGCCGTCTCGCGCAGCAGCGTGAGTGTCGGGCCCACGAGTGCGTTGCGGCAGGTGTGGATGGCCTCGTCCAAGCGCTGCTGCTCGAGCTCAGACATGACCCGGTCGCGTTCGTTCTTGACGGTGGGCATTGTCAGCCCCGCTGCGGGGTTGCTCGTCGGGGCGCCCCAGTGCCAGGTTCTGCTCGCGTAGTTGAACAAGCGGCGCACGAGCGCACGCTCGAGTTGAAGCGTGGCCGGCTCCCGCCCTTCCCGACGCAACGCGTCCATGAACGCCTGCAGCTGATAGCGGGTCACGTCGGCCATCAGCGTGCCGGCCAGGCGGTCGCGCAATGCGTCGCTCGTCGTCGTCTCTGCCGCGAGCTCGCCGCGGTGGGTGGCCAGGCCGCGGGGAATCCGGCGACTGGCCTCGGCGGCTCGCAGCGTGACATCGAAGCGTTGGCCCGGCTTGTTCGATTCCGTCTTGACAAAGTCCGAGACGACGAGCGTGCCCAGGCCGGCGCCCCGAAGAAATTTGTTGATTCGGTTGGCCTCCTGACGAGCGCCCTTCATGAAGGGCAGCCGCTCGAGCGCGTAGTCCTGCAACGCCTGGGCGAGGGTGGTGCGATGCGGCCCGAGCGCCCTCGGCTGGCCGCGCTCTCTGAGCTCCTGAACGAGCCCGGCCATTTTCTTCTTGGCGGCGGCGCTCGAACGGCAGCTGGACACGTACAGGTTCTGCTTCATGAAGCGCTGGCGCATGCTCCAGCCCTTGCCTTCTTGGTAGGGCTTAGCCATGTCGCAGCTCCTGATGGAAGGACACGGACGACACGTGGCGACGCGACGAAGTGGGGCGCAGCAGCGCAGGGGACGAACTCGGAAATATCACGGCAACTCCATGAATGGTGGGAGTTGCGTCTAGTCGAGCGCCCTTATATCCGCCGCCTTGACCTGACAGTCGAGCCGCGCAGCCTTCTGGACTACGGCTCCTGGGCTGGTCGGCGTCTGCGCAATCGAGCGCAGTCAAGGCCTGTGGCCGGTCGTTGCCGGCCTTGCAGAAAAGTGTCAGAAACCAACAAAAAAGCGGCCTTCTCAGGGGCCGCTTCGTTTGTCGCTCATCGCTAAGTGGTTGTCAGCGTTGAGAAATTTCTTGGTGGCCTGGGGCGGAATCGAACCACCGACACGCGGATTTTCAATCCGCTGCTCTACCAACTGAGCTACCAGGCCGTCTTCTTCAGACTTGCTTCG
>FTCV01001849.1_pt1 | contig 31148 bp, 23 predicted proteins | sample 1639691 | NCBI WGS metagenome assembly FTCV01 (sample SAMEA3914864, study PRJEB12502) | metagenome | biome: forest; material: soil | place: USA | collected 2012-03-12 | depth 0.3 m
CGCCATAGGCTCGGATTTTAAGCACGTAATCGCCTTCGGCGGGAAACTCGATTTGCTTCGCCGCTTCGCCTTCGCGATAAAAACCCTGTGTCCCATCGCCGAGAGGCCGGATGTCTTCGGGCTTCGCATTGACCGGCTTGAAGTCCTCTCCCTTGAATCGCAGCGAACGCGCCTTGCCATCCACGACGATGGCCTTTGACGTCACCTCATCCGCTGCGGAGATGAATTTCTCCATGAGCAGCGGCGAAAGGGAAAGCACGTCGCCGATGTTGTCGAAGCCGTAGCCGACCTCATCATTCGGGAAATCCTCAGGCCAGTAGTCCACGTGCAGAAGATCGCGAACCGTATTCCGGTATTCGGAACGATTTAGGCGGCGAATCGTCACGCGCCCCGGGTTGCGGTTGGTCTTGCAATCGCCCGCGAACTGATTGTCCAAAAAGCTCAGAATCAGCCGCCGCTGGTCTTCCGTAAGCTGCGGCTTTTTCTCCGGCGGCATGTCGCCATTTTCCACGGCGTCCGCAACCTTCGACCAGATTTCTCTGTGCGCGAGAATCTTCGAATCCCCGGTCAGCGTCTCGAGATTGACGTCCCCCTTCGTTTTATCCGGGTTATGGCAGTCGAAACAGTACTCCTCGAGGATCGGCCGGATGTCTTTATCGAGGGTGGGCAACCCTCCGCCGCTGCCCGCCACGGACTCTGCCCCCGCGATGACTGGCCACGTCAGGATACTCCACGCTCCCAGGCGGGTCAGAAGTGATTTCAAATTGGAGGGGATAGGGAACATGAAAACGCGGAGGGCTGGATTCTCTTCGAGGACCTTTCAGCCCGCGGACCATTAGGAGAATTTCCCCTCGGTCATACGCACACGGAGTATCCCAAAGAATCGTTCCTTGTCTAGAGCATGCGTGTGAACTGCAAAACGACCAGGAACTTACGTCCCGTGCGGTTTCTGGGAACCAATTCGCCCGATCAGTTTCCGTCCGCGTCTCAACGAAAACGGCCCTCGGTTTTGAAACCGAAGGCCGGATAAAAGCCGGAGAAGGCTGGGAGCTTTCCAGCCGACCTCACTCGCGATCCTTACAGCGAGTTGCTATCGTAAACCACCACGCGGTCGAACAATGGCTTGCAGTTTGCGACGAAGGCCGCGTGATCCTTGCACTCCTTCTGATAGAACTCGTGGTCTGTCATATTCGCGAATTCCAGCATCAGCGAATAATCGAACGAATGGTCGGTGACCGGGCGTTCCTCGGTCGGCGCAGGCGCTCCGACGAATCCGCGTGTGACATAAGAGATGCGCGGAAGCTTCGCGAGTTCGGTCTCAAACGTGGCGCGCTGTTCGGACGTCAGGTCCTTCTTCAGCCAGAAATAAACGTTGTGGATCATGATGGGGCGCAGGGTTTCACGAACGGAGGCCGTTCTTCACTCCAAAAATCCGGGAAATCCGTTTTCGTTAGCGGCGGTTTCTGAATCCCGATGGCGGGCAAATTGCCCCAGTTAGGCGACGCAAGATTTTTGAAAGAATCGCGCCATGGCGACCGTACCTCTCTATTACCATGGTCATTTCGCCACGATTCCGCATTTGGGCATTCGCCGCAGCAATCACCTTCGTCTGGTGCTGCAGCAGTCCATTGCTCAGTCGCGATGACGAACGCAATTCCGTCCGCACGTGTGAGCGGCTGTACGCAGCATGGTTGAAAGCCGGCCCACCAGAAGCATCCTCGCCACAAAGCCTGGAGCTGATCAGGAATGCCATTTCCATCGATCGCAGGGACATCGTCGAGGACGTGCTCGCCGGCGGTCCGGCAATCAGGCGAATGCTCTCGCTGCCAAACGGCGCGAAGCGCGTGGAATTGCAGGTCTTGCGGACATTTTCGGAAATAGACGCTTGTCTCGAAGAGGAGATGTACGCTTCGGATTGGGTGGCGCGGCGGATCACAGACAATACTCTCGAAGTGTGGACACCAAAGCATGGCTGGCTCATTGATCGCTCCGGTCACGTACTGCACGAAGCGGAGCCACAGCGACAGGATGGAGAAGGCCGCGAATGGTTTGGCGCCTTTCTGTCCAATGGCAACTGGATCACCACCGATCTACAGCCCACAGATGGAAAGCTCAGCTTTTTCACGGAGAAAGGCACCCTCATTCGAACGCTGACCTGTGAGGAGCTCGCACCGCGTCCTCGGGGCGACGAGTGGAAAGCCCACTTGATCGGATGGGGACGCAGCGACCGGGACGGCGATGGCTGGGTGGTCAATGTCGGCTCCGAAGAAGGCTGGGCCACGGTCTGGGTTGGTTCAACAGGACCGGCGATGGTCCTGCAAAAAGGACGCCGCTGGGCATTCTGCTATTCGAGAGCGCTCGGACCTCGCGGCTCCCCATGGAGCATGAGTGTACCCGACGACCGCGATCAGATGCACCTTCAGCGCGAAGAGGAAATGCACGGTTCCGAAGTCGGCTATCCTACTTACAGCCGCGACTATTCGCACCGGCCGACCGGGCGAAGAATGGTGCAGCACATCATACCGGACGGGAGTTACAACTTCGGCTTTTGGCCCGGTCAGGACAGCTATTTCATCGGATCCGAAAGGGAAGGCGATAAGCACGAAGCCAGCGGCTTAAAGACTCACAAGCGGCTGCATTACGAAAACGGGCCGGACACACCGCAAATTGACAAAACCTGGCTCTTCGACGGCAACGGTAAGCTTTCAGCCTGGGTCCGGGCGCGGCGGATCGGCGATGCAGCGGACCACGAATCGATGCTATTCCGGGTCACAGGGGACAGCCGAATCGCAACCATCGGCCCGGATTTGCAAGTCCGGGAAATGCGACGACTCGTGTGGAAAGACGGCACGACTGCCGATGCCATCACGCTCTGGGAGGACCTCCGGCTGGGACTCTTTGTTCGTCGCGGCCATCTCGTGCTGGCAACCTGGCCTGCAGGTTGATTCCGCTTCGTCCAGCGCGTTTCGCCGCCAGGTTCGTCCGAAGGACCGGCGATCTTAAACGGCCTCCCTACTCCATCATCCGCAGCGCTTGCTCCGGATCCATCGCCATCGGGTCGCTTACAGTCATTCCCGTGCGGGCGCGATGCCGGGCAGCAGCGGCGGCGGCTTGCTCGCCGGAAAAACCCATGTCGATTGCCTGCTTTTCAAAGCAATCACCGCAAACGCCGTGGCTGAGCTGCAGGTCGGAGTTTTCGGACAGGTATGCTTCGATTTGGCTCCAGTAGTTATTGTCGTTGCGCACGCGCTTGCAGTACGAGCACATCGGCAGCAAGCCGCTCAACTGCTTCACCCGCGCAAGCGCTTCGCCGAGCTTCTGATTCACCACGAGGAGCGAAGCATTGCTCGCGAGCAATTGCTCCTCGCTTTCACGCAACGCGCGGATCGCCTGGTCACGCTGGCGCTGATTCAGGCAGGCGCGGGAGTGGTACCGGACACGCGCGATGAGTTCCAGGCGGTCCGGCAGCTTCACGAGGTAATCGTTCGCGCCCACGCTGAATGCCAGACTCTTCACCTGCGCTTCTTCCTTCGTGGAAAAGACAATGATCGGCGTGTCCTTCGTCGTCGGATTTGCGCGATAGCGCCCCACGAGCGCCAGACCATCCACGCCGGGCATGACGAGATCCTGCAGGATAACTGTAGGCTGGATCTGGTTGGCCATCGCGATCGCCTGCGCCGGATCCTCGCAATAGAAAAACATGAGCCCCGCTTCATTGGCAAAAAACCGTCGAAGTACCTCCGCGACGAAGGGCTGATCATCCACGAGGAGGACGGATACCGGCTCGTCTAAATCGGATGGGATGGAAGCGGTCATAACGAAAGGCTGTGATTGGCAGATGGAACGGAGTGCGAGAAGCGATGGCAGAGCGCCTGGGCGATTGCATCGAGCGGCAGGATTTCGACAGCAGCGCCGATCTCGGCAGCCGCACGCGGCATGCCGTACACGGCACACGTGTCACGGTCCTGCGCGATGGTGTGATGCCCGAGATTACGCAGCGTCTTGAGGCCAGTGGCCCCGTCGCCGCCCATCCCGGTGAGCAATACACCAACGATCTGTCCCCGCCACCGCCGGGCAGCACTTTCGAAAAAGGCATTCACCGACGGACGGTAGGAATACTCCGCAGGGTGCGGAGTGTAGCCGAGACGGCAGGATGATTCAAATACGAGGTGATCGTTGGTCGATGCCAGCAGGACCTGCCCCGCCACCGGCATGTCGCCCGATGTGGCAACTCGCACCGGCATCCGCGAAGATTCGCCCAGCCAGGTTGCCAACCCGGGAGCAAAGTGAGCATCGACATGCTGGACAACGACCACCGCGGCCGGAAAATCAGCAGGCAGCGCCCGAAGCACGGAAATGAGCGCGGCCGGACCGCCTGCCGAACAGCCGATCGCCACAAGACGGTCCGCGCATTTCAGATGATCGTGTACCCCATTGATCTTCACTGCGGGTTCGCCCACGAGCCGAGCAACGGAGTCGATCTTGTAAAGAAATCGCGCCGCCCCCGTTGATGCCCCGTCCGTTCCAAGAGTCGGAGCCTGCACGACATCGATCGCTCCGGCACCCATCGCTTCGAAAACCTTGCCGCTCTGCGACTCCATGACCGCCGTGACGAGCAGAATGGGGCACGGACTTTCCACCATGATCCGACGGGTCGCCTCCACGCCGTCCATGTCGGGCATGATCAGATCCATGAGCACGAGATCCGGGCGATCACGGCGGCAGGCTTCGACCGCCTCGCGGCCATTTCCTGCGGTCCAGACGATCGTATGCTTGCCCGATGCCTGCAGGGCACGGCGAATCGCCTCAGTCGCGACGCGGCAATCGTTGACGATAGCGATCCTCATGCAGTGCCAATCATGTCTTCGACAGCCCGGACCAGGCTTTCGTCGTGGAAGCTTCCCTTGGTTAAATAATAGTCCGCCCCGGCTTCGAGCCCGCGGGTGCGATCCTGTTCGCGGTCCTTGTATGAGACGATCATCACCGGCTTCGCTTTCAGATGCGGATCCCGGCGAATCAGTGAGACGAGTTCGATGCCATCCATGCGCGGCATATCCACGTCAGTGATGACTAGGTCGTGCGATCCCGAGCGAACCGCATTCCAGCCATCCATGCCATCGACAGCGATCTCGACTTTGTATCCGCGCGCCTCCAGCAGCTTCCGCTCGAGTTCCCGCACCGTAAGAGAATCGTCCACAACCAGGACATGCTTGCGGCGAACCAACTGCTGCGGAGCGCTTTGATGAATCCCGTCGATGCGCCCTGTGGCCGTGAGCTTTTGCACGGAACGCAGGAGGTCTTCGACATCCACGATCAGCAATGGTGTGCCGTCATCGGTGAGCGCGCCCGCACTGATATCCTTGATTTTGCCAAGGCGCGGATCCAAGGGTTGAACCACGAGTTCCCGCTCACCAAGGAATCGATCCACGACAAGCCCGTAGCGTTCGCTGCGGTCGCCGATTACAACGATGGCACATTCATCGGCCTGATCAGCCGGATCTTCCTTCTCAAAGACCTGATGCGCCGTGACAAGGCCAACCCGCTGCCCTTCGAATTCAAAATGCTGCCGTCCTTCCACGGTCGCGATCTTCGATTTCTTCAATTTGATCGTCCGCGTGACCGTCGCCAGCGGCAGCCCGTAAGGCTCGCCGGCAATCTCGACAAGAAGTGCACGCAGAACCGAGAGCGTGAGCGGAAGCTGCAGTTGAAACATGGTCCCCTTCCCTGCTTCCGACTGGATCCGAATCGTACCGCGAAGCCGCTTCATCATCTCGAGCACGACGTCCAAGCCCACGCCGCGCCCAGAGATCTCGCTCACCGTTTTCTTCAAGGTAAACCCTGGCAGGAAAAGGAAATCGAAGAGCTCGGAATCACGCAGACGCGATGCGGTTTCGGCATCAATGAGCCGGCGCTCGACCACCGCCGCGCGAACCGCTTCGGCATCGATCCCACGGCCATCGTCGCGGATCGTAATGACGAGCATCCCGGCGCTGTGCCGCGCCTCCAGGAAAATCGAGCCCTCCGCGGGTTTTCCCTCGGCCATGCGCACCTCTGGATATTCGATCCCGTGATCGATCGCATTACGCAGCATGTGATTGAGCGGCGCTTCCAGCTTTTCCAAAATGTCGCGGTCCACCTGAGTCTGTTCGCCCGTGATGACGAATTTCAGGCTCTTTCCGAGTGAACGGGCCACATCGCGGACCATTCGCGGAAATCCCTGCGCCCCGTCGGCAAAAGGGCGCATGCGGCAAGCCACGGCCTCATCGTAGAGCCGCCGGGAAAGATTGCTCGTTCGGCGATCGAATGTCTCGAGTTCGACGAGCCGTTCACCGAGGAATTGGCGGCATTGCGAAGCCTTCGAGCGCACCTCGGACAACCGGCCCTGCGAATGCTCGTCGAGCCTAACCGCAGCCAGTGAATCGTGGAGTGCGTCGAGCGAGCGCGTCAGATCTGCGTGCATTCGCTTGAGACGCTGAAGCGAGCGCGAAAATGGATCCAGCCAACGCGCCTCCACCCGCGCCTCGCCCGCGAGGCCCAGGAGACGGTTCAGATGGTCAGCCGTCACGCGCAGCACGCGATCCGACTCGAGCGATGGAGCCGCCGCCATTTCAGCTGCCAGCGCTTGAGCTGGCGCAGCCGCGGTGCAAACCGCCGGTTCGGCCGGAACAGTTGGTCTCTGTATCGCCTCAGATTTGGGCGTCGCGACAACTGCAATTGCAGGTTCCGGCGCGCATTCCACCAAGGCTAGATCAGCTACTTCGGCAGCAACCGGCTCCAGCTCTTCCACAAACGAAGTCTGCAGTTTCTCAATGAAAGCCGTCGCTCTCGCCGGCCCAGTCCACTTTTCCAATTCCCCCTCCGGCGTTCGTGCGATCTGCGCGAGCAAGTCCACGCCTTCCAAAAGACGATCGATGTGCTGACGTCCGATCGCCAGATCGCCGCGCTGTGCCGCGACAAAACAATCCTCCATCGCATGCGCGACCTCCACTGCAGCGGTGATTCCCACGATTCGGGCCGCGCCCTTCAACGAATGCGCAGCGCGCATCAATGCCTCGAGCTGCTTCGCATCTGCATGATCACGATCGAGCGCCAGCAATCCCTCATTCAGCGCGACGACTTGGGAATCGGTTTCCGCGCGAAAAAGATCCAGGAGCGAAAAGTCGCTATAATCGTCAGCCGCACTCATGAAAGACTCCGGTTCAGCGAAGTGAAAAGAAGCTGGTGATCGAGCACGCCAACCGAGTGCTGCTGCCAGGACAGCATCGCTCTCGTGTAAGTGGAAGTCGCCCGGGCAACTGTTGCGGGTGCGTCGCGCAGTTCCGAAGCATCAAAGCGGTGAATGCCATGCACTTCATCGACTGGAAATACCACGCGGGAACCGTCAGGGCCCGCGACCAGCAGCCGTTCCTTACTCTTTGCGATGTTAGTTTGGGACCTTTCAATTCCAAGGAGAGCGCAAAGCGAAACGCAGACGAGTAACTCACCGCGAATATTGGCAATTCCACGCACCACTCCGCCGCGCTGATGCGGCAGTGAATGAATCGGCCTCACTTCACAGACTTCCTTAAACACGATCGTCGCCAGCGCGAGCCATTCGGCGCCGATGCGAAAAATCACAGCCGAAGCCCCGCCTCGCATCGGAGCAGTGCCGGAAAGAGCCAGCCGGCCCGACGCACCGATCAGGTAACCGGGAGGCAATTCGCGATCGAGCAGCTCCACTGCCGCGCGTGCGTAAGTTGGGCAGTTCCGGCAATGGACGGCGCGCTCGAGCTCCGGGCAACTGCCATCTCCCCAGGCGCCGAGCTCGTTCCAGCAAGGGTGGATTTTCATGCGGTGGAAGAATTCGATTCAATGCGCATCGCCCGTTTGCGCAGCGCTTCAGCGGTGGCCGTATCGCCCATCCGCCCGGCGAGAAGTGAAAAATGCACCAGCGCATCGTGATGCTCGGGATCGAGATAAAGCGCTTTCCGATAAAGGCTCGCCGCTTCGTCCGCACGATCCGAAGCATCGCTAACGATTGCGAGAAGGCAGTAAGCATCTGCCGAAGCGCCGTGCGCCTTGAGAAAGGCATCACAAATCTCCGCCACTTCAGCAAACCGGCCTTCATTCGCAAGCTGCACTGCAACTTCGAGTCCCTGCGGCGGCGCAACAGGATCAGGCAACGCCGGGACCGGCTGAGTCACCGTTACATTCCGAGCCTTTGCTGGTGGCTGCGGAGGAACCGCAGCAGTTCGCCGGGCAATTGGAACACGCGCTGGCCGCAGCAGACAGATACCGCTGATCCGCCTGCTGGCGGTCTTTCTGAACGCAAAGGCCTGCGTATAACCCGCCGGCGCGAATTCGTGACGCAGCATCAGCCCGGATTCGGCGGGCGCAACAAAACAGAGTCCATCACTAGCCAGAAGCCGGCGCAGGATTTTCAATGCGCGGGCCTGAATCTCGGCATCGAAATAGATGAGAAGATTCCGGCAAAAGATCGCCCGATAAGTCCCGGCCGCATGGAACGCGAAATCCTCGAGCAAATTCGCCTGCCGGAAAGTGACGAGCTTCTTCACCCGCGCATCGAGCACATACTCGGAGCCAGCCTTGGAAAAATACCGTTCGCGAAATTCGAGCGATTTGCCGCGGAACGAATTCCGTCCGAAGACACCCGCCGCTGCATGATGCACGACGCGATTGCTGACATCGACCGCTTCGATTTCGAAGCGTTCGGGCGCGATCCCGGCATCGAGAAACGCCATCGCCAGGGAGTAAGGCTCCTCGCCGGTGGCGCACGGCACGCTCAGGATTTTCAGCCGCGTGGAAGGATCGATTCGGCGCGCCCATTCCACCGCCGCAATAAATGCGCCCGGATCGCGAAAGAACCACGTTTCGGGCACCACCACGGCCTCGATGAGCGCGCGGAGTTCGGCGGAAGTCTGTCCAATGCATGCAGCATATTCGTCGGTGGAACAAATGTTCGCCGCCTCCATACGGTACTGAACAGCCCGTTCAATGGCGCCAAGACCAATGGACGACGCGTCAAGGCCAATGGCCTCGCGCAGTGTCTTGACGATTGCTTCCATCATAACGTTTCCAGGAGCGACAGGCAGCCAGCCCCGTCGATCAGCCTGTCGGGATCAATCCATTGCACGAAACCGCGAGCATCCTCCGCGACCGGCCCGAGATAGGCAGCGGCATTCACGCCCGTGGGGGCGAAATCTGCCGGTTCACGTTGCATGGTTTCATTGGCGCGTTCGGCGATGAAACCGACCCGTTTTCCTCCGGAGCACTGAATCACGAGGATTCTTGTGCTCAAGCGTTCGGCGGCCGGGCGACCCAGGGTGACTCGGCTCAGGTCAATCACCGGCAGCGGGACTCCGCGATAACTGAGTACACCCGCGACTTCCGGCGGCGCTGGCGGCAAGGGCTTCACCGGCATCAACGGCAGCACCTCGGCCACGCGTTTGGCTTCAATCGCGCACCGGTTCTCACCGAGTTGGAAGAGGACGAAAAGCATCGGTCACGAGCTGGACTACGCGGCCCGCAATTTGAAGCCGTCGAGGCTGGTGAGCATTCCTCGCGAGGCTTCGTGGAGCTTCTCGATGCTCACGTTCGATTGCCTGAGTGAATCCGCAGTTTGCTGCGTGGCTTCGCTCAATTGCAGCAACGCCTGCGTGATCTGATCCGCGCCGATGGCCTGCGCCTGCATGCCTTCGTGGACCGTCGAGAAGCGCGGCGTGAGCGCCTGTACTTGTTGGATGATCTGCGCGAGTTGTCCGCTGACCTGCTGCACTTCCTGCACTCCACGGCGGACCTGCTCGCCAAACTTATCCATGCCCATGACGCCCGCAGCCACCGCAGTCTGCATTTCCTTCACCATCTGCTCAATGTCGTAGGAAGCCACCGCCGTCTGGTCGGCCAGACGCCGGATCTCCGTGGCAACCACGGCAAATCCGCGGCCATATTCACCGGCCTTCTCCGCTTCGATCGCTGCATTCAGCGAAAGGAGGTTCGTCTGGTCAGCGACTTTGGTAATCGTCGTGACCACCTGATTGATGTTCACGGCCTTCTCGTTGAGGACCGAAAGCTTCGCGTTAATTGAACTCACCGCATCGACGAAAATCCCCATCGTTTCTTCCATCCGCGAGAGGCTCGATTGCCCGCTGTTGGCGAGATGTGCCGTTTCTTCAGCGACGCTGGTGACTTCGTTGACCGTCTTCAGCAACTCCTTGGAAGTCGCGTAGATCTCCTTGGACGTGGCGCCAATCTCAGTGGTCGTCGCCGCGACTTCGCTGGTCGTCGCCTGCTGTTCCTTCGCCGTCGCAGCGATGTCCGTGACGGAGCCGTTCATCACGATCGCAGCCCGCTGCACGTGGCTGGCAAGGGTGGAAAGATTAGCGACCATCATCACGAGCGCGTTACCCATCACATCTTTCTCGGAAAGAGGCTGAACGTTGACCCGCAGATCGCCTCCAGCCATCTGCTCCGCCAACCGGGCCACCGTCTTGAGGTTCGCAACCATCTCGAGCAGAGCCTTGCCCATCGCGTCTTTCTCAGAAAGCGGCCGGACTTCCGCTGAGAGATCCCCTGCCGCGAGTTGCCCGGCAACCCCCGTCACATCGCGGAACCGCCTGACCATTGCTCCAAATGCCGCAGTGAGCTGACCGATCTCATCGCTGCCGCAGACTCGCACCTCGCCGGAAAGATCGCCTTCATTCGCTGCCGCCGTTGCCGCCTGGGTCAAGTGCTGCAACGAACGCGTGACATGCCGGATGATGAACCAGGCCAGGAGCGTCGATAGCAACAGGGCCGCCCCGGTAAAGGCAAACGCCTCGGTCTGTCGGCCGTGCCAGAAAGCGGCGCGCTGATTGAGTTGCACGTCGAGTTCGTCGATGGCCGATTGCCAGAAATGCGAACCGGCTTCATCCGCCCGCTTCGCCACAGCGTTCAATTGTTCGCGACTTACCCCCTTCATGCCTTCTTCGACCGTGGCATTGAATCCGTCGCAGGTCCGCTGCAGGTCCTCAAGGCGAGGCGTCAGCTGCGGCTTCAGCGTCACGCTTTCTCCGAAGTTATTTGCGTCCTCTTTCATGGCCGTCGCCACGTCATGCCGGATTCCCGCGTTTCCATCGCGGATCAACGCCACCGATTCAGCCAGCCGCAGGATTCCCGCGTCGGTGCCCTGATTCACAAGCGGCAGGGCCGTGACAGTGGCCTCCGCAAGCCGCTGCTGGAGGAGCGGCATCCGGATCACGGTCGCGCTCATCAGGTAATAGCTATCCAGCGCCGGATCGAGAATCAGAGTCGAAGTGTCGCCGATGTGACTGATCATCTCCTGGACTGCGGCGATGAGCTTCTGATGTCGGTTACGGCTGTCCTCCGCAGTGCCTTCCGACCATGCAGCCTTGAGCGCGCGCCAGTCTGCCTTGACTGCATCGAGTTCCACCGTTCGGCCATGTGCCTTTAGCCCTTCCGGCGTGAATTCGAGCGGCTTGCCGTACTGGCCGATCGCTACATCCAGCGCCTGGAACGCGCCATCGATCTGCGTTTGCAGTGTCAGGATATCCCCGGAAAGCGACTTGTCCCCAGCCCGGCACTGCTGAACTAGCACTTCATGTCTGCAAAGAAAGACCAGCAAGGAAGCCAGCGGACGCAGAACAGCGGTCCCGTCTTTTTCCAGAACGGTAATCCCGATATTCTCCTCGTAGGACTGGAACGTGAAGAACGCCAGGATGCCAAACGGCAAAACAAATGCGCCGATAATGAGCACGATCTTCTGCCAGAAACGGAGATACCCGAGCCATTTTTTCATAACTGAGATCGCCCCGGTAAGCAACTGGGATGCCGACACCACATTTTCAATACGTCATGGCCATTTTCCGGCCACAGGCCATCAAATCTGAGAAGCGGACGCTCCGGAATCAGGCCGCATTTCTCTTCTTCCGGCCTTCCGCACGGCCCGATTCCTGTCGGATTTCTTCCATGGCGATCAATTTGACCTCCCCCTCGGATGGCCCCTGTCCACCATGCTTCTGCATTGCTTCATCCCTATCGTGCAGTCGCAATGCCATTGCACGACAAGGACCTCCGCCCCCGCTCGCGCCAATCTGTCAGAGCAATCGCCGCGAGAAGCTGATCCGTTCCCGATTTAGGTGGCGGAGCCGATCTGGATCTCGAAGTACAGCGCCATCAACGGCGGGATCGCTGGAATCGTCACGCCCAGCGGCGATTCCTCCGGCCTCATCGTAAGGACCGTGCCGTCGCCGGTCAGTTTTTCCGTCAATCGGGCGCCATGGCCGGCATCCCAACCCATGAATTCCAGCGCACGACCGGACAATCGGATGCGGACGTCCCGCAGTGTTTCCGAGGGATGGAGATTGGTCGCGACGAGATAATGATGGCCCTCGCGTCCGGAGCTCCGAACGAACGAATACAGCCAATGCCCGCTGGCCTGTTCACCCGGCAGTCGCCCGCCCTGCTCGTTCTCGTTGTTCTCGGCATTGAGCGGGAAAAACTCGCCGTCACGGAATGCCGGCTCACCTACGAGATTCAGTAGCCGTGCGTAAAATGCCCGGAGCCCTTTTTGGTCTGAGGAAAGCCGTCCGCCATCGTAGCGATGGCCATTCACCCACTTGGTGAACTCGGGCATCGACCAGTAATCGAAGATCGTCGTGCGAGCGTTATCTCCGCAAAAACCCGCGGCTCCCTGCGCTGGCTCGCCGACCTCCTGTCCATGATAGACCATCACCGGTCCGCGTCCGATGCCGAAGAGGATTGCCGAGACCGCCCGGCCGACCATCATTCCGACGCCGCCCCATTCGCGGCTCGCAAGCCGGACCTCATCGTGATTTTCCGCATACCGCAGCGAATTGTGAAAGATATAGGGGTGCGGGAAACTCCCATCCAGGTCGTTCGCCCAGGCACAGCCGTCGTACATGGCTTTGAGCGTCTTGTATGACGGATCGTCGTACACTGCGTCAAAGCCCGCGCTCAGCAGGTCATACATGACATTTCCGCATCCGCCGTTGAGCGCCTGCAGGACGGGATTGCCGCTCCTGACCTTGGCCGGATCGTTGTCGTACGCTTCTGCGACAAATAGGACCTCAGGATGCCGTGCCCTGGCTTTTCCGAGCGCCCAACTCCAAAACTCCGGCGGCACCATGTGGGCCATGTCGCAGCGGAATCCATCGACGCCCATCTCCTGCCAGTAAGCCAGGATCGCATCCATCTTCCGCCAGGTATCGGGGCACTCCTTCCCGCACTGTTCGCCGTGTCCATATTCACGCGCGCCGGTCGTGAAGTCATAGCCGTAGTTCAGCTTCACAGTCTCGTACCAATCGCATTGTCCCGGGCGCCACGTAACTGCGTTATTGCCAGTCACCCGGCCAAATTCGAGCTCGCCCTCATAGCGCCCATCGCAAGTACCCAGAACCTGGCACGTGGGACTTGTAGGGTGCCCGTCGCTCATGGTCGGCAGCAGGAGTGGCGCTCCGCCGCCCGCATCCTCAGGGCGCAGGTAGAAGAAATTGTTCCTCGGGATGAAGAAATGCCGACGGTCGTCACTCGCTCCAAAGCTGAGCTCAGGCCGGACGCTCGAGTAGTAGGAACGCGCGACATGGTTCGGCACAAAATCGATGATCGCCTTGAGCCCGTGTCCATGAATCCGCGCAAGCAAAGCCTTGAATTCCGCCAGCCGCTTCGCCGGTTCCACAGCGTAGTCCGGGCAGACGTCGAAATAGTCTTTGATCGCATAGGGACTGCCCGCCAGCCCTTTCAGCAAATCGGGATCGTCCGCCGGTTCTCCGACCGCCGAGTAATCCGTCGCCGTCACCTGTTGCAGCACGCCGGTCAGCCACAAATGGGTAAACCCCATATCCCGCAGTTCCCGGAGCGCTGTATCGTTCAGATCCGCGAATTTCCCGACCCCATTTTCAGCCAGCGTTCCGTTCGGCTTTCGGGTTTCGCTGGTATTTCCAAAGAGCCTCGGCAGCAATTGATAGATGCGGATGCGCTCCGGGCGGAGCCGGTCCCGGAGAGAGATCACCCCAGTCGCGGGATCGATCTCGGCAAATCGCCGCACAAACTGATCATCAGTCCCAGCCGCAATGCCCATTTCCGGGCACGGCAGCATCCACCCCCAGCCGTCGTTCGCATCCATCTGCTTCAAGTATACGGTCACGCGGGGCTTGGCTCCGCTCCCGGCGCTCACCAGCGGAAGTGAAACCCGGATCTGGTCTGTTGCGAGATTCACGTCCAATTCCGCCGGTGAGTCTTGCACCGCACCCCAGATAGTCTGCAGCCACACACGCACGCGCTTCACTAGTCCGCCCGAACCGAATGCGATGGAATACAGCCGGTTCGCGCAAAACGGAAGAAAGACGGTGGAACCCTCCGCGTGACGTCCAAATGGGACGACTGCCGATCCCTCCGCAGGATCAGTATTCACCGCAACAAAGAGGCAAAGCGGCCCTCTCTGCGCGGCATTCGGAAGGCTGCAGTCGATCTCAATCCGGTTCTGGGTGACGCGGTAAGTAAGCATGGGGAGAATACGAAAATTCTGCCCGCAGCAGACCGGGTTGCGAGGTACCCGGCAAGCCAGAAGCTCCGCTCCGATAACTTCTCTTTACTGCCGTCGGTTTAGTTAAAGAAACCCGGATGTATCGACTCGCAGCGATGAGACGTCCGTCATATTAATTCCCTGACCGGTTGGCAGGACGCCGCCCATTCTGGCACTAAATCGGCCACCGCGCATCCCTTCCGCACCGGTTAGATCCATCGTCAGGGATTAGCAAGATCGGGATACGGATGATCCCGCCAGAAGGAACGGGGTTTGCCCCGATACTCCGGCAACTAAATTTTACTTCCATTTCACTACTGGTCCTTTTACGGTTGGGTCCGACCAAGTGAGCCCTCAGAGTTGGGAGAGCCTGGCGCAGGACTGCAATCCTACGCCCCGTCTTGATCCGATTCGCAGACGAAAAGATTGTAGTCGCAGTGCTCTCGTGGCAGACAGAAACAGTAATTCAGTACATAACAGTAATGGGCAACCGACTCTACGTGGGCAATCTCGCCTTCACAATTACAGAACCCGATCTGCAAGATCTCTTTGCACAAGCGGGCACCGTCAGCGAAGTAGCGTTGATGGTCGATAAATTCACTGGCAAATCGCGCGGCTTCGCGTTTGTCACGATGTCATCCGATCAGGAAGCGCAAAACGCCATCAATACCCTCCACGGCAAGTCTGTGGACGGTCGCGCGCTGACCGTCAATGAGGCCCGTCCTCGCGAAGAACGCCCTTCGGGCGGTGGCTTCGGCGGCGGCGGACGCCGTGACTTTGGCGGCGGCGGTGGTGGCGGCGGACGTGGCGGCTACGGTGGTGGTGGCGGACGCGGCGGTGGTGGTGGCGGACGCGGCGGCGGCGGACGGCGCGACTATGATCGCGGCGGACGTGGCGAGCGCGGCGAACGCGGTGGCGGTCACTACTAATCCGTTTCCAACTTAGTTTTCCCATGCGGGAATGCCTACCGAAAGGTGGTGCATTCCCGCATTTGCTTTTTAGCGATGGCGTTGTCGGCAGCCGACAGAATCGCTAACGAAAAATATTAGATTCGCCCGATCAATACCGCTCTAGTCCAACGTCTCCAGGGATAAACTATGTCCATCGTAGATATCTCTGCCACGTGCAATACAGCCTGCTTAGCTTGCAACACAGACGCATTTTCCAGCCAATAGCAGCCTCAAAAACAGGGCACAAACCGCACGGTAAGTCGCCCCCCATTTAAAGCGATGGCGAGAGGTGACCCAATCGTTATGCATTCGCTTACGCTAACTGACGGCCAACGCTCCCTGTAATACCGGGCGAAACACAATATGGAGTCAGACTAACCGGAAGAGCTACGGGAAAAACCCCTTTGCGGCCACTTACTTTGCAGGCCCACGCACCTCCGACTCCACTGCCCCATCCGCAAAGCGCGTGATCATCCGCCGGCCTTCGGATGCCTCGGACGCGGACCGAAGAAGCGCCCCCTCGGTATCTGTCGTGATCGTGTAGCCACGCTCAAGGGTAGCCAGGGGCGAAATCAATCGCAGCAGATCCGCTGCAGCGTCGAGCCGCTGCCGACGCCCCGCCAAATGATGCTTCAAGGCTCCAGCAAGGCGCTGCTCCATCGCCTGGACCTGCATGCGCTGGGCCGCCAACCGCTGATCTGGGCGATGCTGTCGCACGACGGCGTTCAGTGAATTCACAATCTCCCGATGCCTTGCCAGTCTGTCGCGCACAGCCCGCCGAAGCTCTTCCACTGCGAGATCGATCCGCTGGGCGGCCATTTGCAGGCGGCGGGCAGGTTCCCGGAAAATCGCATTGCGACGCAGCATGTCGAGACGGTGACGCTCATACTCGCACCGGGCCATGAGATGCCGCTCCAGGCGTGAGAGCATTTGCTCGAGCCTCCGGTGCAATTCACCGCGATCCGGGCTGACCAATTCCGCGGCTGCGCTTGGAGTTGGCGCCCGCAGATCCGCGACGAAATCGGCAATCGTGAAGTCGATCTCATGTCCCACGGCAGAAATGACCGGGATCGCCGAAGCCGCGATCGCCCGCGCGACGATCTCTTCGTTGAATGCCCACAGGTCTTCGGTGCTGCCTCCGCCGCGCCCCACAATGATGACATCCACGGGCCTGAGCCCCGCCTCTTCAAACTGGTTCAGTTCCGCAACCGCAGCTGCAATCTCTTCAGCTGCGCCATCGCCCTGCACGCGCACCGGGCTCACGATGACATGCACCCAAGCCGCGCGACGGGATAGGATATTCAGCATGTCCCGCAAGGCAGCGCCGGTCGCGGAGGTCACGATTCCGACTGAAACTGGAAATGCAGGCATCGGCCGCTTGCGCTCCGAATCAAAAAGCCCTTCGTCCTGGAGTTTGCGCTTCAGAGCCTCGAATTTTGCCTGAAGCAGGCCGGCACCTTCTGCCTGCACATGCTGGACATTGAGCTGATACTGGCCGCGCGCTTCGTACACGGTCAGCACGCCTCGTGCGACGACGTGCATCCCGTCTGCCAGCGGCGCGCTTCGCCGCCACATTCCCTGCCGGGCAAACATCACGCACTGCAACTGGCTCTGCGCATCCTTGAGCGTGAAATACTGGTGCCCCGAAGGCTGCTTCCGGTAATTGCTGACTTCCCCCTCGATCCAGACCTGACCAATCGCCTGCTCGAGAACCTGCCGAACGACCTGCGTGACTTCACTGACGCTGAAGACATGAGGTTCGGTACTTGGGGCGGCAGGTTGATCGAGCGGCAGTTCCATGGAAACTGAACAGTCAGGCTTCAGAATCCAGCATCCGTCAATACGAGAAGTTTCGGGCGACCGCGCACGTAATACTCGCCAGCAGTCGGCTTTCTCTAACCCAGCCGGCCCAAAGTGGCAGTAGTTTGGTATCGGATTTCCACACTTCCCTCGGTCGCGTGACGATAAAAGATCTCGCCGACACGTTCCGCAACCGCCGCCCCTTCCATCGATGTCCGGGCCGGAATGTAAGAGCGCGAGAAAACCAGCCCCAGAAGTCCCTCTCGGCTGAGCTGCTGGGCGTTTGGAAAGGTGTAATGCCGCATCGGATTGGGCTCAAAGAAGCGCGGCACGCCGGATCGCTGGTCCCGTGCAACAACTGCCGTCCGCTTGGCACCGCCATACGCAAGGAATACTTCGTCCAGCGCCATTTGAATTGGATCATCCAACACTCGGTCATTCCAAATCAACGCGACCTGGCCGGCGGATGTCAGAACCCGGTGGAACTCAGCACGCGCACGATCTACGTCAAACCAATGGAAAGCCTGCGCGGCAGTTATCAGCGATACGCTCCCCACCCCAATCGGGAGTGATTCCGCAGAGCCTTCCACGCTGCGATAGCCCTTAACTCCCCCGATCTGCCGATCGGCAGCAGCCCGCATTTCGGCGTTCGGCTCCACTGCCACGACGCGGTATCCTGCTTCCAGCAATCCAGCCGTCAGCAATCCCGTTCCCGCGCCAACATCCGCGACAACCGCCTCGTTTTCGGGAGGACTTACACTTCGCAGCATCTCAAAGAGGCCTGGCGGATAACCGGGCCGCGATGCGGCATAATCGGCGGACTTGCCGGTGAAAACAGCGCGAGTCCCGCCGATGGGCTCGTAGATCGTACTTAGGGCTGTGTTGGTATCGGGTTTCTCGGCCATCATTTTTCACCCTACTTCCCGCTTGTCACGCCTGCCAACTCGCTGGCAAGTTTTGACATGGCAGATCTATCTTCGAATATCGACCGCGAATTCTACCTTTCCGCGGACGAATTTTTCCGGGCGCAACAAGGGACTGCGCTCACCTACGACGATGCCACCCTCGCCACGTTGTATTCCGATATTCTCCCTCGCGAGACCAATCTCGAGACGACTCTCACCGACGGCATTCAGCTCCACATCCCCATTGTGTCAGCGGATATGGATACCGTTACCGAATCTCCCATGGCCATCGCCATGGCGCTCAGCGGCGGCCTTGGCCTGATCCACTGCAACATGCCCGAGCGCCAGCAGCTCTCGGAGGTGAGCCGTGTCAAAAACACCGTCCACGGCCTGATCCAGGAGCCAATCAAGGTGCATCCGGGCCAGCAAGTCGGCGAGGTGCTCGATCTCATCGAGCAAAAGGGTTACAGCTTCCGTACTTTTCCAGTAGTGGATGAGCGCAACACGCTCCTCGGGCTGCTGCCCGGCCATGTAGTCCGCCCTCGTTACGCGTCGATCAAGGTAGCCGACGCCATGCTGCCCCGCGCGCAGGTTCACACCATCCACGAGTGCGAACTGGGACGCGATCCCATCGGCCGCGCCGACCGCTTCTTCAATGAATTCGTCGGCGTCCACAAGCTCCTGGTCGTCGCTGACAACGACCAGCTTCGCGGACTCTTCACGATCTCCGACATCGAGCGCATCCGCCAGGAACGCAATGCGCAGCTGAAACCCGCCCGCGATTCGCAATTCCGCCTCCTGTGCGGAGCCAGCGTCTCTTCGCCTCGCAGCAGCACGGGTGAACTCGACCGCGACCGGATCGTCGCGCACATCGGCGGGCTGGTCGAACGCGGGGTCGACGTGATCGCAATCTCGACCGCGCACGGCCATTCGCGCGGCGTCGGCGATGCCGTTCGACTGATTCGCGAAGTCTTTCCCAACCTGCCGATTATCGCGGGCAACGTCACAAGCGCCGCAGGCGTCGAATACCTCGCCGACTGCGGGGCCAATATCATCAAGGTCGGGCAAGGACCGGGGTCCATCTGCACGACACGCATCGTCGCCGGCGTCGGTATTCCACAGCTTACCGCCCTCTACGTCGCTTCCCGGGCCGCGAAGAACTGCGGCGTCTCCATCATCGCCGACGGCGGCGTCGTGAAGTCGGGCGACATCGTCAAGGCGATGACCCTCGCCAATGCCGTCATGTGCGGCGGCCTGCTTGCCGGTTGCCCTGAAGCTCCCGGCCAGGTCATGGAAATCAACGGCAAGCTCTACAAGCAGTACCGCGGGATGGGTTCGCACTCGGCTATGCAGGCTGGCAGTGCAGCTCGCTACGGCCACGCCAGCAAGGACACTCTGCGTAAGGTGGCTGCCGAAGGAGTCGAGGCCCTCAAGGAAGTCAGCCCGCCGCTCGAAGTCATGCTGCTCCAGCTCGCGGGCGGCCTGCAAAGCGGCATGGGCTACCTCGGAACGCGCACCCTCCCTGAACTCCGGTCCGCGGCTCGCTACATCCGTGTGACTCCCGCCGGCCAACGCGAAAGCGCTCCGCACGACGTGATCGAATTCAAAGCCGGCAGCTGATCTGTCCGGCGCCACGGCCTGGGGCTCGCGGTCGCCTTTTTCGGTACAAACAATGTAAACCGCCCGAAAAATTCTGTGTGCACAAAGTCGCGCGGAAGAAAATCTCCGCGGAATGTGCTAATATCAGCCGCGGCCTGAATCCGCTCCTCGCCATCCAGCTACGAATCGAATATTGCCTACATCAAGGCATTGAGCATTCAATGCCTTCTGCCGTTCCCCATGCCGTCGCAGAACCTGCTTCAAAACCTCTCCCGTTTCCTCCAAAACAGCCAGTCGGCTGTGATGACGGACTGCCAGGGACTGTTTAACGTCGGGTCAGTCGATGCAGGGAGCACCGAGCCAGATACCTTCTCGTGGCCGGAACAGATCGAAAAGGTCTTTCAGGAAACTGCGGCTCAGCTTGCAGCTACAGCCAACGGCGAAGGATGGACCATCGAAGGCGTAAGCGCTGAGGAAGAACGGGCGAACCTTTGGGCAATTCAGTCACTGCTGCTCGAAGCCTCCTCCGCGCGAAACCTTTTCCAGCGCGCGCTCAATCGCTTTCAATCATCGCAGAATGGCCAAGGAAAATTCACGCCCGCGGACATGACGGAAGTCCGCCAGGAGGCGATGAACGTGTTTGACCGGCTTCTTACCGCTGCGCTGGCAAAATGGATCGTCGGGATTCGGGAGGCGAAACCCAAGACCTCAGCAGCTTGCAGCAACGGTGGTACTGCCAAGGAATCTCAGCCCATGTCCGAAGCCGAAAGCGGCGGAGGACTGGGAAGCGCCGTCTTGCCCGTGTCAGCCCAGGTCCGCCCGCCTCCTGAATTGACCGCCGCAACCTTGACGGAATTCCGCGATGGGGTGCATGCCGTCAGCGCGTTGATTGGAAAACTCCGAGCGCTCGTTCCTTCCGGTCGTGATGAACCGGCCGTTCAGGCCGTGCGCCGTCTCCAGCGAATGACGACCCTGCTGGAAAGCCTCGGAGTTGCCACGCCCCAGCGCACTCCGCCTCCGCCGTCCGAGCCCATTCGCATGGCCCCGCTGGCGGTACGTGCGTTCATGGATGCCCTGGCCGATGCCTTCCGTCCGCTCGCCGAGCAAAAAGGCCTTCGCCTGGCGATGACTTGCGATTCGAGCCTGACCAGCGTCGAGACCGACGCGCCCAAGCTGCATCGTGCGGCAAGCCTTCTGATCGGGAACGCCGTCCATTACACTACGCAGGGAGGCATCTCGCTGTTGGCAAAGGGCCAGGGCCCCGACTGGACTTTGACCATCGAGGACACCGGTCCGGGAATCGAACCAGCGAAGCTTGGGCAACTGCTCACCGGCCTTGCCCTTGGACCAGACCGCCTTCCTCACGGGGTTGCCGTCACTCGCGAACTCGTGACCCTTCTGGGCGGGAGCCTTGATGCAGATTCCGTATTGCGGCGAGGCAGCCGCTTCATTATTCGCCTCCCGCGCGGACGTGCGCTGGTATCAGCCTCAGGATCTGCGCCGATGCGGCGGGCGGGATAAAACGACCTTCGATCAGGAACCTGGCGGAGCCGCCAAGGATCTCGCGCCGGACATGACACGCGTGCCTACAAAGCCGGAGGCTTTGTAGAGAATTAGCCAGGCGATCGAAGCCCCCGGAAACCTCAGAAAAGTGCCACCACCCCGAAGTGGTTGGCACAGGCGTTCCATTCACACCCGACCATGCATCTCCAAGGTTCGTGCGGTCTGCCACGCGAGCGCATCGCGCTCGGTCTGCTTGATGAAAGGATCCTTCCCGTCCATGTAAGCTTCCCGATCCCCGTGACAGGATCCGACGAGGCGAACTTTCAGGTCACTATATTCCTGCGCAATGGCAGGGTGTGCTCGCATGTAATCCCGAAAGGCTAGGTGCCTCGCAACATGAGGTGATCCGGCTGCAAAAGCATGGATCTGATGCGTTCGCTGGCCGTCGGCTTGATCCTTTCGGAAATATCGACGCCCCGGGATGCCAAACTCGCCCATCACTTCGTAACCCAGCCCTTCCATCTCGACGCGGCGGGCGTCCAACGCCTCGAGCCTCTCGACCTCCGCAAGGATGTCGATGATCGGCTTCGCATAAATCCCCGGAATCGCGGTGCTGCCAATATGATGCAATGCGAGCAAGATCGAACCGATGGCACTCTCAACCGCCACAGCCTCCCGTTCAAAGTCACTCATCCACGACTCGCGATGCGGCACGACGGTAAGTAAAATGGGCATCCGCCAACGATGACGGACGATTCGCCTGCAATCAACTGGCAGTTGCGCCCCTCCAATCTGACTAAGTTCTGGGGTACCAGTGAAAAGAACCGTTACACGCGCGCAACCATGAAGAAGATACCACGGCCCGCAAATCACTCCACCCCGGAAGATATCTGTAAAATCGCCATCGCCGCCGGTTCGAACGGCGGCGATGACGCACCTGTACTGACACACTATCCAACCAACTGACTGCAGGTATGACGACATTATCGCGACCCAGCCCGGCCCCGCACGCCAGTCAACCTGCCATACTTACTACTGACACTTTTCTACTTATCGGCTTCCAGCGCGAGATGGAGCTGACGAATCGCTCGCTCACACGCTTCCACCGCCTCCTTGCGGTGGCCGTGAAAATCATGATCGGCGGCTTCGAGATGTGCTTTCGCCTTTTCGAGCGCATGGATGGCTTCGTGGATTTCCGGATGCCGCTCATGCGGCTGCGCGGACGCTACCTGAGGGAATGCCACAGCAACAAGAAGCGCGGCGGCACCGAAAAACGAAGGAATGAGTTTTCTCATGAGGCTTCAGGGCAATTAACCAGACAACTTCGTTATAGTTGCAATGTTTTTCTGTAACTATTGAACGAACCGAGCCACCAAACCGATTTACCTTACAGGCAATACTAGATTTCCACCATTGCAATCATACAACGCCCTACATCAGAAAGATACACTCTCCGCATATTACCATTGCCTGTCTTCATAACTTTTGAGCATGATCCTCCAGCCCTAAGCGGAGAGCAAAAGCCAGGGCACTTAGTCCGACACGAGACCGATTGAAACCTTCAACATTCCGCAATCTCTTCCATGAAATCCCTCCCTTTGATCTTCTGCGGCTTCGCTGCGTTCGCTTCCATTGCGGCCGCCCAGGAACCCACACCTCCACAGAGCATCGTCCGGGGTGTGCGAGTCGTCCGACCGGTGATGGAATCGGAGCCAGGCAAGCCGCTTCCCGAGAATTACGCTTTGACCCTTGCGGTAAAAGACAAGGATCATCCAGTTACCGATCTCTCGCTTGTTGTCGCAGACAAAGATTTCAAGGCAACGACGATTGAACCATACCAAATCAACTTTAACGGGACCGTAGTGCCCGACGACAAAGACGGCTTTGTCGTTCGCTACAAACTTTCTGCCACAATTGCGGTCGCGAACGAACCCGGTGCAGTAACACCGGGAACACCCACTTTTTCATACAGGAATGCGGACGCCGAGAATACCGTCCGGCTCAAATTGGATGAACCGCTGCAAATCGTGAAGATGGGAGACCGGACCTATCAGCTAACGATCTCCCGTCCTCCAGCCGCGCCTGAAAAGGGCAAGTAAAGGCGAACTTCGCCTCCGAAGATACCGACTGGCACCTCGTGCACCCCACGTAATCCAAGTGTCCTGATTGATCAATAAGGACATTAGCGGAAATGTGCGGCGGCAATTCGTGGAACTGTGCTACGGTGCCAGAAGGTATCCAATGACCTCCGCATTCAACGCACCTCTTCGGAACCGGCCTTGCGGAAAGGCCTCCCCAGCTGCTGCCACCCGCATCTGGATCCACTCGGCAGCTCTTTTCCTTGGCATTGCCACACTTCTAGCCAGCGTCGCGGTGGGCGACGAAGCGCCTGCGAAGCCCGAGGCCCCAGTGGAGGAAATTCCCGCGCAGTCGACACAGGGAATCCACGCCCCAGCCGCGGCGGATGTCGATCTCTTCGGCGACAGCATTGTACGCAAGGTCAAGGTGGAGGAAGTTCAGGCAGGCGGACGCCAGCTCACCATTACGGGCGGCAGCGACGCAAACGCCACCGTTGCGAAGGCCCCGGCTGGATACCGCCACACGATTGTGTTTCAGGATGGCCGCGAACTCCGCGGCGAGATGCAGGCGATGACGAAAGACGAAGTCATCTGGCGGCGTCCCGATGTGACCGGTGTCCTTCACTTTGCACGCAGTCAGGTTCGCTGGATCCAGCTCACGGACAAACCGATCGGAGCTTCCGAACGCGCAGCGGCGGAGGCACTTGAACTCACCCCAGATTCTGCACCTCCCCACGAGCATGGAAGTCTTCCCTCGGTAAAGGCCACGGTGAAACTTCCAGGAGCCGATTGGCTCTTCGGTGACATCAAGAGCGACGACGGCCAGTCCTTCACCATCCAAATCAGCCCGGAGACGACGTTTCACCTCACGCGGAATCAAGTCGGCTGGCTTTACTTCGATACGAAACCGGCTCCGGCTCACGGCTTCTACGGGCGACTGGCAGATACTGGGAGCTGGATCTGCTCCGGCGATCCAGCCGATGTGGAAGTCAACAATGGCCGGCTGACACTCGACAACCAGTCCATTGGTCACGAAATCTCCGGGCCTCCGCGCTTCGAGCTCTCCTTCGAAGTAGCTTCCGATTACGAGTCCGGCACGACGCTCGAACTTCAGCCGGCCGTCGCGCTCTCGCCAATTCAGGGTTCCATCGAGATCGCCTGCGGTCGCAACGAGATCTCGCACATTACGCACAATTTCAATGGCCTGCCCAATACGGTGCTTCCGCACAAGACACCGCTGCCGCCCGATCAAGTAACAAAAGAAGGGCCGGTGAGCTACAGACTATTCTACAGCCTACCCGATGAGAAAATCGTCCTGTTCCGCAATGGCAAAAAGCTCACTGACTGGAGCCTCAAGGAAGGCCATCAGGGACAGGGCAACGATGAGCACGAAGCGATTCAGCCGATCTTCGCGTTCTTCTTTCATCATCGGAACGACATCGACCTTCGTTTGAATCGGGTCACCGTCCAGCCGTGGGATGGAGTGTTTCCCGGCGATGAACATTCGGATGCCAAGGGCGACAAGCTCTCTCAGGGAGTGCAAGCCCCGGCAATTGGAACGCTGGGATCGATCTCCGCGAATGAATTCGCGTTCTCTGGCAAGACGCAGCCAATCAAGGAAGGCACCTTCATAGAACTCCAGGAATTGCCCGTTCCATCCGAGGAGCCGGACACGACACTGATGTTCGGCGACAAGGGCGAGATCAGTCTGTCGGAATTGCACATCGAAGACGGTCGTATTCACGGCCACTCGTCGCTCGGAGCGGATCTCGACGCGCCAATGGAATCTGTGGAAACGATTGCGTTCGAAGCGCACAAGCCGGTGCCTGCGACGGACCGCGACCTGCTCGTCTTCAAGAACGGCGAGGAATTGCCCGGCGACTTTCTCGCTGCCGGACCGGACGGGCATCTGCACTGGAAAACAGGCGGCCAGGTTTTCGAACTCACCCCCGAGCGCGTGCAGGGCGTTCGCTTCGCCGCTCCTATTCCACCTGCGCCGGCTCCAGAAAAGACAGCCAGCATCGAATTGCGCAATGGCGACCAATGGCCCGTCGAGCTGGCAGGAATCGACGACAAGAATGTGCGCATCCGGCATTCACTCTTTGGGGAACAGTCGATTCCTCGCGACAGCGTGTGGAAACTCTATCCGGCACCTGAGTTTCCATCACTGACGGCTTCGGATAACTCTGAGTCCTGGGTCGTGCGGGAATCGGATGCTGCCCATGGTGTCCCGTCGACCCTGCCAAGCCGCTGGAATTACCTCGATGGCACTTATTTTCCGCGATCGATCACCCAGGTTCTGGACGATCAGGACGCCACGGCTTTCCAGCCGCCGCTGCAGCATCTGCCCTCGCGGTTCGAGCTCAGCTTCAATGTCACGGATCCGTCCGGCGATCTGCCTTCCTTCAATTTCAATCTCGCCACCGAAGACGACAACGCCTCGGTCAGCCTCTCCGCCTCGGGAGGCGAAATGGAAATCGCATTCACGGGCTCGCTTTGGCAGCACCTGGAAGATCAGGAGATTTCACTGGCCAGCAAGCTGCCGGATCCTACGTCGCGCGTCGGCGTGCGGCTCTTCGTCGATTCCGGGGCCGGAACGGTCGATCTCCTCGTCAATGGCGTCCATGTCGCGCGACTCGGACACAGCCCATCCACGCGCACGCCGGGGGCCGGAGCCAAGGTGACCTTCGGCTGCGATACCACGACGGGCGAAACACTCCCCATTCTCTCCGACGTTCATTTCGCGCCCTGGAATGGCGAAATTCCAGCGCCAGACGAAAAGCCAAAGGTCTCCCTGGAAAATGGCGACACCGCGGCCGGCCATCTGAAGGAAGTTCGCAATGACAAGGTCTTCGTCGAAAGCGATGTCGGCCTCATCAGTTTCCCGATGACCAAAGTGCAGGCCATCGAATTCGGCGGCACACCGCACCCGGAAAACGCTCCTGCCAGAGTGCACCTCCGCGACGGCAGCACCGTGCATCTCGACCGCTACCAATGGGACGGCGAGAAACTGACAGGCCACAGCACGCTACTCGGTGATGTGACCATTCCACGCGCATCCATTGCGGAACTCATCGTCCAGCCTCCGCCGGCGCGATTCCCGTCGCCGCTCCGTCCGAAGAAACCCGATCTCAGCCGGGGAAAGCCGGATACCGCATCGCTCAACGGCGGCGCGAAGTCACCTTCGGTAACGAACAAAGAATGATGTCGTTTTCGCGCGGCCCGGCGCATAGTTTTCCCTCACTCATGAAGCGATCCCTCCGATTCACCGCGCTCGCTCTCGCCCTCCTCCCCGCATTGCCGCTGCCATCATCCGGCCAGGATCTCAATGTATACCGAGGAACGCAGGTGGCGCCACAGGTCGAGAAGATCTACGAGCGAGGGCTGCAATATCTGGTGACTTCGCAGAATGATGACGGCTCGTTTCCTGGGAACTACGGCACCGAACCGGCCACACCATCGCTGGCGATGCTGGCCATGTTTGCACATGGCGACGACCCAAACTACGGGACTTACTCGAAGCCCATCAAACGTTGTCTGGAGTACATCCTGAAGAACCAGAACGACCAGACCGGTTACATCGGAAGTTCGATGTATAATCACGGCTTTTCTACTCTGGCGCTCGCCGAAGCTTACGGTGCCGTGCAGGACGATCGCATCGGTCCCGCTTTGAAAAAGGCGGTTGAGCTCATCCTCACTTCCCAGGAAAAGAACCGCTTCAAGGCGTGGCGCTACTCGCCGGATTCGCAGGACGCAGACTCAACCGTCAGCGGCGCATGCTTCGTCGCACTCGTAGCAGCGCGCAATGCAGGCCTGCGCGTGCCGGACAATGCCGTCGAAGGTGCGCTGAAATTTTATACAGACTGCCAGGCTCCCGGCGACGGCAGCATCGGCTACCTCCCGGGCTCCGGCGCAAATGGCGGAGCTACTACCGCCATCGGTGTCGCCGTGTACGCTTACGCGCGGAAGAAGGATCAGCCGACATTTACCAAAGCCCTCAAGGCGCTCAAGACGACCGACGCCAGCGGCGGCGGGAATTATCCGTTCTATTACGAATACTATGCGTCGCAGGCGCTCTTCCAAGGCGACCTGAAATCCTGGCAGGATTGGAATGACAAGCGCGTGCAGCAGCTCACCGAGACCCAGCTCGATGACGGGAGCTGGGACGCCGGCCTCGGCCCATCGCTCTCCACGGCATTCGGCCTTCTCTCGGTCGCGCTCAATTACCGCTATCTCCCCATCTACGAACGGTAAGACGCACCGCGTCCCCGCCCGTCCGGCCTCTTCAGAAAGAATGCGATGAGATTCGTGCTACGCGGACCGATCAGGAAACTGCAACCTACCCTCTTCGCCGTAGCCCTTTGCTTCGGGTCGGCAGCGTTCGGACAAGCGATCCAAATTGGCGGCGGGCAGATTCAGCTGAATGGCGGCGTTCTCTTCCAGGGCGGCATGACCGTTGGCGACGAAGACGGCGGAACCGACGAAGAGCTCCCCACCGAAGTGGCCGATGCCTCGGGCGCGCATCTGCTGAAATTCGGCGACGGCGCTTTCCTTCATGGCACCCTTGAGAGCCTCGATGCCGGGCGTCACGAATTGCGCTGGCGGCGCGATGACGTATCCGCGCCGATGAACCTCCCGACGGATCAGGTGAGCGGGCTTGAATTCAAAGGAGCAGGGAAACGGGCAGCTGCATTTCACGCGACGGTCAAGCTCTCCGGCGGAAATTGGTTCACTGCCGATGTCCTTGGACTACAGGATGGAAAAGTCCGCCTGCAACTCGCGGACGGCATCACATGCAATGTGGACCGCGACCGCATTGAATGGATCTATTTTTCCAAAACCAATGCGCCGGAATGCTACGACGGCCCGACGAGCATGTCTGGCTGGGTATCGGCGGGCGGGTGGTCTTTTCACGGAGGTATGCTGGTCGCGACAAATCCATCCCCCATTGGCAGGGTCTTCGACTCGTTGCCAGATCAGGTCGAGTACGTGATGGACATCATGGAGGATCCGCATCTCGGAAACGCCTTTTCGATCATGCTCCACGGGCGCAACCCCATCGTGCGTCCGCAAACGCCCGGTTCCGTCCAGCTCATGTTCCTCGGCGGCACGTTGCAGATGGCCGCGTTCGTCGATGGCTCAATCCGTGTGCAGCAGGCCGAATTGCCGCCGGAAAAATCCCAGACAACGCAGAGCTCGATCGACAAGCTTCTGGGTCTGACCGGTGCGGAAATGCCGCAAGGCAAATGGGTGCGGATCAGAATCTACGAAGATCGTCTCGCAGGCCGGATCGTCATTTATCTAAGCGGCCACAAACTCGCCGACTGGAAAATCGACAAGATCGCACCAGGCGAAAACAAGGGCGCCCTGACCTTTCAACCCCTCGGCTGGGAAGGCGAGGCCGGACATATGATCTCGCGCATCCAGGTCCTTCCATGGATGGGCCTTCTACCCGGAGAGAAAGGAACGAAGGTCGGGCCGGCAGCGATCGATTCGGTCGCGACCAATGGCGAAGAGGCAAAAATCGGCCAATTCGACACGATCACTCCCGAGAAGGTGACGCTGCGAACCGCCGACGGACTCGTGGACGTGCCCCTGTCGCAAAACGCGCTCCTTCGCTTCAAGCATCCGCAGAACCCACCAGACGAAGATCCACCGATCGCCTTCGCACGGCTCGTGCAGGGCGGTGAATTCGAAGTGACCGATGCGTCCTTCCACGACGGGAAATTCCTTTTAAAGACAGCCTTTACCGGAGACCTGCAGCTTCCGGCCGGGACACTCCAGGAATTGCATCTCCCGCAGCACTCGGCCGCGACGCCCCCCGCATCGGACGAGATCATTTTTCAAAATGGCGATCGCCTGCGCGGAGCTCTCAAGGGTGCGGATGATCCTGCAAAAATCCACTGGCAACTTGGCAAAGGAGGCGACGACAGCGAGGTGGAATTTGGTACATCACGCATGTCGGGAATCACGCTCAGCGTGCCGTCGCAAAAACCGAAAGGCGCCAAGGCTGACGCGATGGTCCACTTCCGAAATGGCGACATTCTCGCCGGAACAAACCTCAAGCTCGACAAGGATCACTTGATCCTGAAAACCGCCCTAGCCGGCGAACTCACGATTGCGCGCAAGGAAGTCCAGACCGTCTATTTCTCGCCAGATAACAAGCCGGTGATCTTTGATGCCAGCCTCACTCCAGAGGAATGCGTCGGCTGGCCCGCAGAGCCAGGGATGATATTCGACCGATCCGGAAGGTCTGGCGAAAAAGAAAGACCGAAGACGCTGTATCCGTGGCGCTACTTCAACCGCGCGTTCAGCCTGCCCGCTGGGACTTACCGGGCCTCGGCTCTGAGAATCGCGCAGTCTTTCGATACGATGCCGCAGTCAGTGGAATTCGCATTCACCGCGACTGCGCCAAAAAATGCGGTCGCATTTGCCGCCCAGCTCTTCCTCGAAGAGAACAATTCGGGCTATCTTTTCCAACTGCACGGCCAGGGCATCTTCATTTACGATTTGTCCCCGCGGCGGCGTGTAGGCGGTGTGCAGCAGCAACAGATCGACTTCAAAGACAAGGTCTCGCCAAATGCACGCGAGCGGAAAATCCGGCTCTTCGTCGACCGGCCGTCCGGCAAGCTCATCACGATGGTGGATGGAGTCGTCGTCGGACAGTTCACTGCCAAGGGTCCGGTCGGCCCGCGGAATCTCGGCCGCGGTATCATGCTGACAACCCAGCTCGGAGCTCCCTGCTCTTTCTCCGACATCCGGATCTGCCCGTGGGATGGACTGACTCCGAAAACGCTTCCGGAAAAGAACGACGGCGACGTGGTCACGCTCGCAAATGGCGACGAGACTCCCGGCACCGTACAAACCGTGGATTCCGAGGGCGTCAAAATGGAATCGGATCTCGGCGCAATCGAAGTGCCAGGCAGCCGCGTCACCGGGATCCGATTCGGGAACGCTGTACCGGAAAATCGCCCGCCCGGACCGCGCCTTTCACTCGGCAATTCCGGCGCATTGACGGTCCGCACATACCGGATCGAAAACGGCAAGATCCTCTGCCAAACCGATCTGGCAGGAGAGCTGAACCTTCCGCTCTCTTCTCTCCGCGAACTGATCTTCGCCACCGCCGCATCGAATCAGGACAACGGCGCTTCGAAACCGCAGCAACCCGCTCCGGACAAAGCCCCCTAGGATTGAGGTTTACGCGCTCGCAATCGCAGCCCATGTCCGGTGCAGCCATTTCCGGTGCATCGAATTCAAAACGTGTCTGTAACCTTTTTGCCGAGCGGCGCGAATCTCGTGAACACGCTTCAGCGGCAAGCACCAAGCAAACGAATTCATTACTCTGATGTCGCTCTCACCGACCACATCCAGCGTCGAAAATGAAACGACGCCACATTCTCAAATAGATGCCGCCTCGAGTCCGCGGCACGTTTTGGAAGTGCGCGGTTTATGTCGGAACTTCGGCAAGGTTCCGGCAGTCGGTGGCATCGACCTCACGGCGCGAGAGGGTGAAATCTACGGCTTCCTCGGCATCAATGGCGCGGGAAAGACCACGACGATCCGCATGATCATGGGCATCATCGCCGCGCAGTCCGGTACGATCACGATCCTGGATGAGACCACCCGGCGCACATCCGTCGCACAGAAGCGCCGCATCGGCTATGTGTCGCAGGATCAGAATTTCTACCCATGGATGACGTGCCGGGCGATCGGCAAGTTTGTGGGAGCCTTCTACCCCACTTGGGATGCTCGCGAATTCGCCCGATTACTTGAG
>FTCV01002553.1_pt1 | contig 31132 bp, 27 predicted proteins | sample 1639691 | NCBI WGS metagenome assembly FTCV01 (sample SAMEA3914864, study PRJEB12502) | metagenome | biome: forest; material: soil | place: USA | collected 2012-03-12 | depth 0.3 m
CCCGCCAGCAGGCAGGCGCGCTTACCGCAGCGCTTCGCGAATTGGGCGCTGATGCTTTCGAAATGCCCACGATCCGCATCGAGAAGCCGATCGATCTGCTCGGGTTTGGACAGATGGTGCAGGATGCCCACACCTATGACTGGCTCGTCTTTACCAGTCCCAACGGGGTCTCGGCCTTTTTCGATCTCTTTTACAAGCTCTACAACGATGCCCGGGAAATCGGCGGCGTGAAGATCGCCGCGATCGGGCCGGCCACGGCGCAGCGGGTTCGCGACTACCATCTGGCTGTGGAAGTGCAGCCGAAGGAATTTGTGGCCGAGGCAGTGGTGGCCGCGTTGCAAAACCACAGCTCGATGGAGAACGAGAAAATTCTCCTGGTGCGCGCGGAAGAAGCCCGGGACGTATTGCCCATCCAACTTTCGAAACTGGGCGCCATCGTCGACGAAGCGGTTGCCTATCGCACCGTGCCCGAGACGGAGGACGTGAGCGGCGGCCTGGCGCGCTTCCGTAGCGAAGGCGCCGACGTGATCACCTTTACGAGTTCCTCCACGGTTGAGAATTTTCTGGCCCTGAAGATGCCCATGCCTGCCGGACTCAAGACCGCGTCCATCGGGCCCATCACCTCGAAGACCATGCGGGAAAAAGGGCTTAAAGTCGATGTCGAGGCGAAGCAATACGATATCCCCGGATTGGTCGCTGCGATTCGGGCGGCGTTCGGAGTGGAGCATTAATGATCAGCCGGGCGCGTTCGTGGATCGGATTGATGGCGAATCCCGATCCTTTAGCGCCTTAAATTCGCAAATATGAGGGGCGTTTCCGTGGCGGAATCCGCGAAATATCAGCAGCGCCTGCCTGCGAAGACCGGGACTGGGGAAAAATTCGCGAAGTTTCGTCCGGTCGTGGCAGAGAATTGGCTGAATCAGTGCTGCGATATGGCCGAAAAGACGATCGAACTGGCTGACGAAGAATTTGCTGCTCAGATGCAGGGGTTGGCGCAAGCCGCCACCCAGGCATTGGAGGAGCGCGCCGCCGCGGGTCGTCACGGCGACGAAGGTCGGCCTGCGAAAGCGATCAAATCGCCCGAGGCCGAAAAAATCCGGGAAGCGCCGGGTGATCGTGAAACCGAAGAGAAAGCAGTGAAAACGCTGCACAGCCTGCCTGAGATGCTGCGACCGCTCGTCGTGGGTCTGCAAGTGATGGGACGCGCCACGGGCGAAAATACGCAGATTCTGTCGAAAATGGACAAGCTGGCCGCCGATCCGAACGGCGCGCACCATCAGCTGCCCCAGATCGTCGCGGATCTCCAGGCCCTCACCGAGCAGAAGAATTCGGTTAGCCGCCAGATGTTCGATGCCCTGCACGAAGAGTTGCGGTCGTACAAGGACCGGTTCGTCCTCGATACGGTGCATCGGCCGATGATCCGGGATTTGATTACACTTTACGACGATCTCACCGAGATCCATCGCCAGATGAGCGGCGCTCTCACGGAGCAGGCTGCGCTGGCGAGCAATCTGCCGGAAGCGACCCCTTGCCTCGATCGCCTCAAGGGCATCGATAAGCACATCGAGCACAACCTGGAATTTCTCATCGAAGTTCTGGACCGACTGGAAGTTACCATGCTCCCCGTCGGCAGTGGAAAACTCGATAAACACAGCCAGCGCGCCGTTACGGTGGAGCCGGCGGAACAGCCGGAGGCCGACCTCGACATCGTCCGCGTCTTCAAGCGCGGCTTTGTGTGGCGTGGAAAAGTATTGCGCCCCGAGGAGGTCTCGATCAAAAAATGGAAGGAAGGCTACCTGACCGCTTTGCCCCCCGATGCCGAGAAGAAGTGACATTGGTTTGCCGGCAGGCATACATGCTGCGATACAGCGTCCTTGAGAATTCATGTCGAACCCCATCGCCTCCAATATCCCCCGTAAAACAGTAGGCATAGATCTCGGAACCACCTTCAGCGCGATTGCCCACATCGATGCGTACGGCAAGCCGCAGATCATTCCCAATGCTGAGAGTGAGCGGATCACCCCTTCGGTAATTCTCTTTGACGGTCACAACGCCATTGTTGGGACGATGGCGAAGCAGAACGCCGTGGCGGAGCCGGAGAAAATCGTCGATTTCGTGAAACGGGAGATGGGAAAGAGCAAGGCGCAGTTCCATCGCGAATTCAACGGCAAGATCTACTCGGCGGAAGAGCTTTCGGCGCTCATTATCAAGAAGCTGAAAAACGATGCGGAAAAGTACCTCGGGGAATCGATCAGCGATGCAGTGATCACGGTGCCCGCGTACTTCAATGACGCCGAGCGCATGGCCACGCTGCATGCTGGCCAGTTGGCCGGGCTCAATGTCCTCCAGGTCATCAACGAGCCGACCGCGGCGGCGCTCGCCTACGGTCTCGACAAGCTGGAGCGCGACCAGACGGTTTTCGTGTTCGACCTTGGCGGCGGCACCTTCGACGTCACGATCATGCGGATCGACAATCATCACATTCGCATGCTCGCCTCGAACGGCGACCATCGACTGGGTGGCAAGGATTGGGATGACGTCATCGTCAATTGGGTGGCGGAGGAATTCGACGCTCTGCACGGGGAGAACCCGTTGCTCGATCTCCAGAGCTACCAGGACCTCTACACGCGGGCGCTCACGGCCAAGATTCAGCTCTCCAGTCGACAGCGGACGACCATCGTTCATTCATACAATGGCAAGAGCGTCAAACTCGACCTCACGCGGGAAGACTTCGAGCAGCGCTGCAAATCGCTTTTGGAGAAGTGCAAGACGATCTGCGAAATCGTCATGCAGGAAGCCGGCCTCGACTGGTCGCAAATGGACCGGGTGCTCCTGACCGGAGGCATGACGCGGATGCCGTCGGTGCGCGAGATGATTGCGAAGGTTGCGCCCTCCGTGCCGATTGCCGAAGACGTGAGTCCCGACGAAGCCGTGGCCATCGGAGCTGCGGTTAAGGCCATCCTGGCTCTGCTCCAGGAGGAAGACACGGCCGGTCAGCGTTTCCTCCCGACGGAGGTGCGCGAGCAATTTTCCAGTGAGGATGGGCAACTCATCAAGGTCACCAACATCACCACGCACACGCTCGGCGTCGTGCTCTGGGATGATACCCGGGTGGAAGAGTATGTTTTTCCGATGATTCGCAAGATGACGCCAGTGCCCGTACAGACGAAGAATTCCTTCGGCACCGCGAAGGCCAACATGAAGAACGCCATTGTGCGGGTCGTGGAAGGCGAAAGCACCGTGCCGAATGAATGCACGCCCCTGGGGATCTGCGATATCGAGCTTCCGCCTTTTCTGCCCAAAGGATCTCCGGTGGAATTGACGTATTCGTACAACGAGAATCAGGTGCTCGAAGTCGTCGTCGAAGCTTATGGTCGCCAGAACCGGGTTTCCATTGCGCGAAATACGGGGCTTTCCGATGCGGAGATCGAAGTGGCGACGGCGGATTTGGCGCAGATTCGCGTCTTGTGACGAACTGCGGCTGACGTTTCATTTTACACGTGGCGCTGCCGAATCCACTCCCAGACAACCCCCTGCGGTGGGACGGGTGGAGAAACTACAACTCAGAGAATCTTTATGCGCGGCTCGGCCTGGAATTCGACCAGGCGCCGAGCGCTGAGCAAATCGAGGAAAATTGCCGGCTGCTTCTTGTTTGGTGGCAGAAAAAGCTGCCGCTGAAGAACCAGCCCAGCAACCCGATGACGCAGTTGCTGCGCGGCGGGATGGATGAGGCGCCGCAGTTTCTCGTCGAGGCTCGGTCCAAGCTGCTGGATCCTGCGATCCGCTCGGTGCTCGATGACGAGCTGCGGCAAAAAGTCGTTGCCGATGCGATCACCGAATTCAAGAAAGTCATCGAATTTGCCATCTTCAATGGCGAACTCACGGCGGACGCGGAGGATCGTCTCTACGATGCGGGCACGAAATTGGGGCTGTTAAAGGAGGAGATGGTGCGGGTGCTGGATTCGGAACTGGCGCGCATCAACGCCGTTCGGGTCAGCGCTCCGCCGCCTCCTCCTCCGGTCGCAGTCACCCTTCAACCCGCCGCAGCCCCGACGCCTGTGGGAACTGCGCCGGGCGTTGCCGCGAGTCCTTTCGATGAATTTTTGCGGGTGCTGCGGCTCTCGAAATTGGGATTTGATGGGGAGGAACTCACCGATGATCAGCGCGACGCGCTTTGCAATATGGGCGAAAGTCTGGGTCTCACCGGCGGACAAGCCGAGGACCTGATCGACGAGTATCTGGACGAAGCCGCCTCGAAGCCCATGCAGGCCTCGGCTCCGCCCACCGGGGCGGCGGTGGCGGTGCGACCGGCCCGGCCAGTGACACCTCCGGTGGCCAATGGCGCTGCCGCAAAAAAGCAATCCGCGCCTGTGGCGCCAAAAAAAGAGCCTGTCGCTCCGGCAACCGAGCCGATCATCAATATTTCGCCGATGGCTCGCATCCAGGAGCGGGCGAAGTATCCGAATTTTGGCAGTCCGACCGGGATAGAAATGATGCTTGTTCCTTCGGGCAAATTCCAGATGGGCAGCGCGGCGCGCGAAGCCGCCGCTCACGAGCAACCGGTGCTCGAGACGACGATCGGCTGCTTTTTTATGTCGCGCTTTCCGATCACGAACGCGCAGTACGAAAAGTTCGATCCCAGCCACAAGGCCAAGCGCTCGCCGTGGGGGGGCGACTCGCATCCGGTGGTGTATGTCTCCAGCAAAGAGGCAGTGGCATTTTGCCAATGGTTGAGCAGCAAGGAGAACCGCCGTTACCGGTTGCCGACCGAGGCGGAGTGGGAGTATGCCGCTCGTGGTTCCGACAACCGCGTTTTTCCTTGGGGCGGTAAACTCGACGCCGGACATTTTGCCAACTTTGCGGATCGGCGAACGAATTTCCCCTGGCGGGACATCAATATCGATGACGGCTACGCGGAGACTGCGCCCGTGGGCTCATACCCTCGCGGAGCCAGCCCGTTTGGCATCGAAGACCTGTCGGGGAATGTCTTCGAATGGTGTCTCGATTTCTTCGACCTCTATCGGGGGATCAAGGCGCGGGTCAATCCGCGCGGCCCAGTCAGTGGGCAGAAGCGCGTTTATCGCGGCGGCAGTTGGAAATCGCGGAGCAGCAGTCTCCGGACCAGCGCGCGCGCCTTCAACGTTCTCGACTATTCGTCGAACGACGTGGGCTTTCGCGTGATCTGCGAGTGCGAGTGACCGAGGCGCGCCGACTAGGACGCCACAAGCCGGCGCCGCGGATATAAAACACGGCTTGACGCGTTCCACCCGACGCCCTCTTATCGGCGGCTTTACTCGGCAGACCGGCCGCCGCCACGCTTTTTACCCGCTCAAAATCGACATGAATTTTCGCAAGTTTCTTCCAGCCTTTGCCGCGCTGACCGCGATGCTTTTTGCACCGCCGGCGGGTCTCGCCCAAGCGCCAGGAAGCGGTCCGCAGCAGGGGCCCATCGTGCGTTCCATCGATGTCCATTACGCCGGCCCCTCGTCGATCAGCAAAGAAAAGATCCTCGCGAACATGCGGACGCAGGTCGGCAAACCCTATTCCGAGCAGGCCGCCGAGGAAGATGTGCGCTCGCTCTACGCGACGGGCAATGTTTCCAACGTCCGTATCTTTGGCGAGCCGCAGCCGCCGGATGGCGTGAAGGTGATCGTGGTGGTGGCGGCCAAGTCGCAGGTCAAAGACATCGTCCTGAACGGAGTCGTGAAGTTCAAGGAGTCGCGGATCCGCAAAGAAATCACCACGAAGGTCGGAGACACGCTGAACGAAGCGACGCTCGAGTCCGATCGGCAAAAGGTCTTGGAATACTACCGCAGCCACGGCTTTGCCGACATCGATGTGCGGACCAGTACTTCGATCGATGAAAGCGAAGGCCGGGCGCATGTCGTTTTCGACATCAACGAAGGCGGCAAGATGGCCGTTCGGAACGTGCGGTTCGAAGGCAACAGCGGCATTCCCTCGAAGGAATTGGCCAAGGTGGTCAAGACCCAGCGGCGGACGATCTTCAATTTCCTCACCAAGGCAGGGAAACTCGATTCCGACCAGCTCGACGAAGACGTCACGGCGCTTCGGGAATATTTCCAGAATCACGGCTACCTCGATGCCGATGTGCGGACGCCGCGGCTTGAGCATTTTGACCAGAAAGTCGACGTCATTTTCCCGATCGAGCAGGGCCCGCTGTATCACGCGGGAAAAATCACCTTCGTCGGAGCGCGCGTTTTCACGCCGGATGATCTGACCCGGGCGACGAAGCTTCGCAGCGGCGCCATTTATTCGCCCGCAGTGGTGAAATCCGATATCAAGGCCGTTCAGGACTTGTACGGGGCGCGCGGCTATGTCGATTTTCAGGCGAATGCCAATACCACGGGCTCCGGCGAGCACGTGATGGATCTGATTTACACCCTGGATGAAGGGTCGCAGAGCTACGTCGAGCACATCAACATTACGGGCAATACGCGCACGAAGGATAAAGTCATCCGCCGTGAAATCGCCCTCAACCCCGGCGATGTCTTCAATACGGTTCTCATGGACGCCAGCCACAAACGTCTGGAGAACCTGAACTATTTCGACGAGCACAAGATCGAGATGTATCCGGTGGATACCCTGGTGCCCGGCCGCAAGGATCTCGACATCCACGTCGAGGAAAAGCGCACCGGTTCATTCAACTTCGGCGCCGGCTTCTCCTCGATCGACAGCATCCTGGGCTTTGCGGAAATCACCCAGAGCAACTTCGATCTCCTGCGGTGGCCGTACTTCACGGGTGGCGGTCAGCGCTTCCGCATTCGTGTTCAGTACGGCGCGGAACGCCGCGACTTCGTCATGTCCCTCACCGAGCCTTATTTCCTCGATCAAAAAATCGCGGTGAGCGGCGAGGTCTTCTGGCGCGACGCTTCATTCGTCTCCGACTACTACAGCGAACGCCGCTACGGTTTCGATATTAACGCCCGCAAAGCCATCTCGGAATTCGCGGCCGTCCGCTTCGGCTACAAGCTCGAGCAAGTCTCCCTGCGCGATCTGCAGGACGGTGCATCTCCGTATCTTCTGGATCAATTCTACAACCACAATTCGGGGCTCGAAAGCCAGCTCAATGCTGGCATCGAGTACAATTCCCGCGACGATCTCAAGCTCACGCGCAAGGGGATGAAGCTCTCGGCTTCGGCCTATATCGATGGCGGATTCCTGGGCGGCGACACCCAGATCTATGGCTTCAATCTCGAAGGTTCGAAGTACATCTCGCTTCCTTGGGATACGATCCTGACGCTCAACGCCGAGGTCGGTTCAGTGGCAACCTGGGGGGGCGGCGGCAGCCTCGGTGAAGTTCCGCTCTGGGATCGACTCTACCTCGGCGGCGCCAACAATCTGCGCGGCTACAAATTCCGCTATGCCGGCCCCAAGGACAAAAACGGCGAGCCGATCGGTGGCAATACCCTGGTGCGCGCCACGATCGAATATACCTACCCAATCATCGACAAAGTGCGCGGGGCGGTCTTTTACGATGTGGGTTTCGTGAACGAAGACTCTTATGCTTACAGTCCAAAGAAGGTCGGCCCGAATAATGAAGGCAAAGGCGACGGCTCCGGCGGCCTCAATCAGGACATCGGCATCGGCTTCCGCCTCGATTTGCCCATCGGCCCGGTCCGCATCGATTACGGCATCCCGGTTCAGCACGACTCGTTCACGGGAACGGGCGGAAAATTCAACTTCAACATCGGTTACCAGTTTTGAGCGAACTGGCGTGAGTCCAGTTTCGGGCTCTCCGGTTCGCGCCAAAGCCAATCCATTGAAGTCATGAAAAATAAACTAGCCCTCCTGATGGTCGCCGGCGGGTGTATCGCCGCGATGCGTGCGTCTGCCCAGCTGACGATCGGCGTAGCGGATATCGACTCTTTCGGAAGGATCCCGGGAGACAACATGGGCTTCCGCCTCGACCTGCCCATCGGTCCGGTGCGGGTCGACTACGGCCTCCCGCTAAAGCGAGACGCCGCTTCCTTCGACCGGGAGTTTCACTTCGATTTCAACATCTTTGATCGCAGCGACGAGCGCCTGGTCACACCCATTCTCGAGCACGGGCCCGAAAATCCGCTTCAACATCGGCTACCAATTTTGAACGAAGTGGCCTGAGCCAAGTCTCATGCTCTCCGTTTCGCACCAAACTCATTCCACTGACATCATGAAGAACATCCTGACCCTCCTCGTTGCCGCCGCGTTTGGCTGCGGCGCGGCTTACCATGCGTCCGCCCAACAGCTCAAAATCGGCACGGTGGACATGAAGAAAGTCTTCGAGAACTACTATAAGACGAAGGATGCCGAATCGCGCATCAATGAGGCCCGCAACTCGGCCAAGAAGGAGCTGGAAGATCGCATGGACATCTACAAGAAGTCCGAAGACGAGGTCCGGAAGCTCAATGACGAGATCCAGAAGCCGGAGCTGAGCAAGGAAGCCAAAGAGTCCAAGAGCAAACAGCGCGACGACAAGATCGCCGAGCTCAAGACAATGCAGCGCGAGATTCAGGATTTCCAGACGAACCGCGAGAAGCAGCTTCAGGAGCAGTCTGTGCGCATGCGTGGCGGGATCGTGGACGAGATCAACAAGGTGGTGACCGATCACGTCAAGTCCGACCAGTATGATCTGGTTTTCGACTCTTCAGGGCCGAGCCTCAACGGCGTGCCGATCCTGCTCTATGGCAAGCCTTCCTACGATTTCACTCCGGACGTCATCTCGGTGTTGAACAAGAATCGTCCTAAGGAGGATGCAACTGCGTCTGCTGCGACTCCGGCGCCGCCAGCCGGCGAAGCGAAGCCGAAGAAGAAGCCCTAAAGGATTCCCTTTCGCACCACCGTGCAATTGACGGTTCAAGAGTTGGCCGCCCTCGTGGGCGGCCAGTTCGTTTCCACGGATGCCGCGAAGGCTGTGAGCGGCATTGCGGCGGTCGCCGAGGCGGGCGACGGGGATGTCACCTTCCTGGGGAACATCAAGTATCTCGCCGCGTTTAAAAAGTGCGCGGCGACGGCGGCCCTCGTCCCGCTGAATTTCACCGACGAGGCGCCGCCCGCGCTCATCCGCGTAGCGAATCCATCGGAAGCTTTCGCGCTTCTCGTGGAAAAATTCCGCCCGCCAGCAGTCGCCTTAGCGCCGGGAGTTCATCCCTCGGCCGTGATCGGCAAAGGCGTTTCCCTGGCCGAGGACGTCTCGATTCAGCCCTTCGTCGTCATTGAAGACGGCGCGCAAATCGGTGCGCGTACGGTGGTGGGCGCGCATGGGTATGTGGGGCACGGCGCGCAGATTGGCGAGGATTGTTTGTTGCATCCGCGGGTGACCGTGGCGGCGCGATGTGTGGTGGGGCGCCGGGTCATTTTGCACAGCGGAGTGGTACTGGGGAGCGATGGATTCGGCTTCGAGTTCGTTCAAGGGAAGCACAAAAAGATCCCGCAGGTCGGCATCGTCCAGGTCGACGACGACGTGGAGATCGGGGCCAATTGCGCCGTGGATCGGGCGCGCTTCGGGCGGACCTGGATCCAGGAGGGGACCAAGATCGACAATCTTGTCCAAATCGCGCACAACGTTGTCATCGGCAAGCATTGCATCCTAGTCTCCCAGGTCGGTGTCTCGGGGAGTACGAAGTTGGGTCAATATGTCACACTCGCCGGTCAGGTCGGGGTTGTCGGGCATATCGAAATCGGCGACCAGGCGATCGTTGGCGCGCAAAGCGGCGTCAGCAAAAGTATCTCGGGGAAAGATACTTACATGGGGTCTCCCGCCGTGCCGGCGAAGAATTGGCGGGAGCAGGTGGCACAAGTCCATCGGCTCGATCGTCTCGTCGAGCGGGTGCGGAAGCTGGAGCAGCTTTTGGACTCGGGTGCGAAATCTTTCCCCCGGGAAAGCTAATTCTTGAGGCGCTTTGGCGTTGAACCTACGGTCGGACAGCCTTGTCCAAAACCGCACTTATGCCCGTTCGTAAACGAAAACTCGTCAGCGCCAAATTGCCCATGCAGCGGCAATTTTCTTTTGGCGAGCAAGGTCGTTTTTTCAACCTGCGGGACATTTTCGACAAGCTGAACGCGCAATATTTCGGCAATCGGCTGCGGGATTACGTGATCCTTTGGGGGAGGAAGCGCAAGCAGCGGCCCAAGGACTACATCGTCTTCGGGACGATCCAGGAGGAAGACCGTCTCATTCGCATTCATCCGCTGCTCGATCGAGCGTTCGTGCCGACGTGGTTTTTGGAGTACGTCGTTTACCACGAGATGCTTCACGCCGTCGTGCCGGACATCTACGACGAGGCCGGTCGCCGCATCGTGCACCACGATGGATTCAACAAGCGGGAGCGCCGGTTCCGTTGGTTCAATCGCGCGAAGGCCTGGGAAGAAGAGAATCTTGCGCGGTTTCTGCGGTAGCGCCTGCGGCATGCTTGCAGTTGGGCTGGACGACGTACGCGGCAGCCTAAAGGGTTGCTTTCGACTCCGAGGCTTTGATGGCTCGTTGTGCGACTGGTCGCGCGTTGATGAACGAGCTGCTGCTTACAGCAGTTCGCTCCTGGAAAGAGCTGGAAGCCTCTTTTACATGTTTTCCGCTGCGCATTTGCTAAAGTGCGAACGCGGCCCGCCGTCGTAAAAGAGGCTTCCAGCCTCTTTCCCGGAGCGAACTGCTTCGAGCAGCAGCTCGTTCGTAGGCGCTGAACCTACGCAAAGCCGGCCGACTTGGCGGTTGAGACTTTGGCAAGGCGCGCTTTATTGGGGAATCCAGTTTATCGTGAACCAATCGCCTTCCCATATTCCTTCGGCCCTGGCCGGCAAGCGCGTCGTCGTCGGCATGAGCGGCGGCGTCGATTCGAGCGTCGCGGCTTATTTGCTGAAGGAGCAGGGTTGCGACGTGGTGGGCGTCACGATGAAGGTTTGGCCGCAGGACTGCATCTCCCGGGCCGAGGACAAGTGCTGTGGTCCACAGGCGATCGCCGATGCGCGCGGGGTCGCGCATGCCTTGGGCATCCCGCATTACGTCGTGGACGAGGCGGACAATTTTGAGCGGATGGTCATCGACTATTTCACCAGCGAATATCAGGCGGGGCGGACGCCGAATCCCTGCGTGATGTGCAATGAAAAGGTGAAATTTGGCAATCTCTGGGGCAAAGCCAAAGCCGTTGGCGCCGAGTACATTGCCACGGGGCACTACGCCATCATTGAGCATCGCCGGGAGGAAGGCTCCGAGCCGCGCGCTGTCCTCCGCAAGGGGATCGATGGGCGCAAGGATCAATCCTACTTTCTCTTCAGCCTCCGCCAGCCGCAATTGCTGCGGGCGCTCTGTCCGCTCGGCGGACTGGAGAAAACGGAAATCCGCGCCATCGCGCGCAAGCTGGGTCTGAAAACCGCCGACAAAGTGGACAGCCAGGAAATCTGTTTCGTGCCGGGGAACGACTATAAGACCTTCCTCAAAGGGCATCTTTCGAATGCCGATTTCCATCTAGGCCGGTTGCGGGACAAGCAGGGCAATGACCTCGGACCGCATGACGGCATCGAGATGTTTACGATCGGCCAGCGCAAAGGGCTGCCGGGCGGATCACCCAAGCCGCGTTATGTCATCGGCATCGAGCCGGAAACAAATAGTGTGATCGTGGGCGATGCCGAGGATCTCATGGTGGAGGAGTTTACCCTGGACAACACCGTTTGGCATGCGTCCGCGGCAGCGCCGTTCGAAGCGACCGTGAAGGTGCGCTATGCGCATCCCGGCGCGGCAGCCACGGTTTATCCGGAAGATGGAGATCGCGCCCGCGTGCGATTGCATACTCCGCAACGCGCGGTCACGCCTGGACAAGCGGCCGTTTGTTATCAGGGCGACATGGTGCTGGGCGGTGGGTGGATTGGCCGGGCGAACGCCGTGACCGCGCCGGCGGAGATCGCTGAAGCGATGGCGCATTGAGGGCGCGCACTCTGCCATGTCCGACGAAGCGCTGTTGGTTTTCAGCACGTTTCCGAGCCGGGAGGAAGCGGTGCGGATTGTAACGGCGCTGGTTGAGGAGCAGCTCGCGGCCTGTGGAAATCTTCTGCCGGAGGTGGAGTCGATTTACCGCTGGAAGGGCGCGGTCGAGCGCGCGATCGAGACGATGGCGGTAATCAAGACGACCCGGGCAAATTATGCGCGTCTACAGGAGCGCATCGCACAGTTGCACCCGTATGAAACACCCGAGGTGATTGCGGTTCCGATCGAACGGGGCTTGCCGTCGTATCTGGCGTGGGTGGCGGATTCCTGCCGCTTGTGAGCGGTTTCCCAACCCACCCTGAGGACCCACCGGCTGGGATGGGAAGAATGGGAGGAATAGGAATAATGGGAGGGGAAGGGCGCCGCGCATTTTGAGTTTCCCCCTGGCCCGTGACGAAGCTGGAGCTTCTCAGGGGCGCACATAGATGTGCGACGAGACGAGGATACGGTCCCGCAACAAAGGAATCTCTACGCCCGATTGGCGGCTTTTAATCGATCAGCCGGTCCGGGTTCAGCCCGTGGAGGGTCTTGGGTACGAAAATGCCGTTTTCCCGAATCAGCTTTCCGTCGAAGTGAATCGTGCCGCCGCCGTAGTCCTCGCGCTGGATGTTGACCAGATCCCAGTGCACCTGTGAGCGGTTGCCGTTTTCCGTCTGTTCGTAGCATTGCCCCGGCGTGAAGTGGAAGGAGCCGCGGATCTTTTCGTCGAAGAGGATGTCCCGCATCGGATGCAGGATGTGCGGATTGAAGGCGAGCGCGAATTCGCCGATGTAGCGCGCCCCGGGATCGCTATCGAGGATCTTGTTGAGCTTCTCCGTGTTGCTCGCCGTGGCCTGGACGATTTTACCGTCTTTGAATTCCAGGCGCACATTGTCGAAAGCCGTGCCTTGATAAATGGTCCCGGCATTGAAGGTGATGTAACCGTTTACAGACTCCTTGACCGGCGCAGTGAAGACTTCGCCATCCGGGATGTTGTGCGTACCGCCGCACGTAACGGAGGGGATGTCCTTGATGGAAAAATGCAGGTCCGTGCCCGGTCCTTTGATCTCCACCCGGTCGGTGCGCTCCATAAGCGCCTTCAGCGCCTTCATGCCCGGGCTCATTTTCGCGTAATCGAGGGTGCAGACGTCGAAAAAGAAGTTCTCAAACTGCTCCGTGCTCATGCCCGCGAGCTGGGCCATGGACGGCGTGGGCCAGCGGAGCACGCACCAGCGTGTCCTTTTCACCCGCCAATCAAGGACGGGCTTCATCTTCATCGCGACCAACTTCATCTTGTCCGCCGGCACGTCGCTCAGCTCCGTGATGTTGTGCCCGCCGCGGATCGCGATGTAGGCGTCCATTTTCTCCATGCGGGCGAGCTCGAGGCTGCTGGCAAAATCGAGCTGATCCTCGCTGGCATCCCGCGCCAGCTCCCGGGAGATTTGCGCTTGATTGATCTGGACAAACGGCAGCGCTCCATGCGTGCGAGCGGCGCGAACGAGCGCCACGACGATCTCCGAAGGCGTGTCGAAGGCATCGATCAACACCTTGTCCCCTTTCATGAGGTTGGTGGAATGGCCAGCTAGGAGCTTGGCCAGCTTATCGTGGCGCGGGTCGTGCATATGGGGTTGGTGGGTCGCTTATATTAAAGGGCATTTCCGGCGACTGCCAAGTCTTGCGTATCATCCTGTGGCTCTGACATTTGAAAAAAGGGACGATTCGGGTGGTCGAAAGAATTGACTCCCTCGCCATGGCGGGCGGTGACGATCGGGTCGACAGTCGCGGGGAGCTCCATCACCAGGCGCAGTTTGTCCGTCGCAAACTCCTTGAAATGAGTTATTTGCGAAGGATGTAATAATCCGGCGGATCACGATTTGGCCCAGCGGCGGGCGAAGGATTGCTCCTTTCCGCGGGTCTTTTGTGGGCATCCGTGGAATGGTCTGGCAGGTTCACCACTCTTTTTTCAACTGTAACCGTTGCCGCCATGTCCGTCGCAAAAATTGTATCGCTCGAAGAACTTGCCGATATTCGCATACATTATCGCCAGGCCGATCACGCCATGGTTTTTACCAATGGCTGTTTCGATTTGCTGCATGTCGGGCATGTTCGCTATCTGCAAAGCGCCCGCGCTCTGGGCGAAGCGTTGATCGTGGCGGTGAACGGCGACGGATCGGTCCGGGCCCTCAAGGGGCCGAGCCGACCGATCAATTCCGAGGACGATCGTGCGGAGGTCCTGGCCGCGTTGAGTTGCGTCAGTTATGTCGTGATTTTCCATACCCCTAGGGTCACAGACGTCATCCGCTCGGTGCGCCCGGATATCTACGTCAAGGGCGGCGATTACACGGTCGATTCCCTCGATCCAAACGAGGTCGCCGCCCTGCGCGAGAGCGGCTGCGAGATCCGGATTCTCCCGCTGGAGCCAGGCAAATCCACGACCTCGATCCTGCAGGCCGTGCGCGACAAGCCGGAGCATTGACGCTTGGATTTTGCCGCGCCTCGTGGCATCGCTAAACTCGTGTCATCCCATCCTCGTCTTCGCCTTGGTGTGCTCGGCTCGGGCAAGGGCTCAAACTTCGTCGCGATTGCCGACGCCATTGCCCGTGGCGATCTCCCCGCCGAGGTGCGCCTCGTCATTTCCGATGTCGAAAACGCCGGCATCCTGGAGCACGCGCGCCGTTTTGGCTTTCCCACAGCTTTCGTTCCGCCGGGAAGATTCCGCACCAAGCTGGAGCCGGAAGCCGAGCAGCGTGTGGTCGATCTGCTTCGCGAAGCGGGAGTCGATCTGGTGGTCCTGGCCGGGTACATGCGGATGATCAAGCCGCCGCTGCTCGAGGCTTTTCCCAATCGAATCATCAACATCCATCCTTCGCTCCTGCCAGCCTTCCCCGGGCTGGAGGCCTGGACGCAAGCGCTCGCGGCCGGAGCGCCGGTGACCGGTTGCACGGTGCACTATGTCGATGCCGGCATGGACTCCGGTGAGATCATCGCTCAGCGTGAGGCGCCAGTGTTGCCGGGAGATACCCCGGCAACCTTGCATGCGCGTATCCAGGAGCAGGAGCACTCGTTGTATCCCGAGGTGATCCGGCGGTTGGCGGCGGAGATGGGGAAGGCGTGAACTCGCTTCACATGGTTACGCGTCGTGAATTTCTTCGACTGGGAGCGGCGGCTTCTGGGGCTTTGGCTTTGGAGCCGTGTGCGGCGGCGGGGCTCGGTGATGGGAAGAATGGGAGAGATGGAAGCGCGCTTCTGAAAGGTGAGGACGACTTTCATTTTGTCGTCGTCAACGATTTGCACTACCGGGATGCGCAGTGCGCGCCTTGGTTTGAGCGGGTGACGGCCAGCATCCGGAATTTGCGGCCGAGGCCGGCTTTTGTGATGCTGGCGGGGGATTTGTCGGAAAGTGGGCTTTCAGAGCAATTGGGCGCGGTGCACGAGATCTTTCGCGTGTTGCCCATGCCCGTGCATTCTGTCGTAGGAAATCACGATTGCACCGAGCAAGGGGATTTTTCGGTTTATCGGTCGATCTATGGACCGGTCTTCAATTACCAATTTCACTGTGGCGACTGGCAATTTCTGGCCTTTGACAGCACGCAGGGGCCGGAGGTTTTTTGGACGAAGATTTCCAACGATTCGCTGGCGTGGTTGGATCAGGTAAAGCCGAGTCTTTCACGGGAACGCCCTTTGGTGCTGCTCACACATTTTCCGCTGGGCCGGAACTGGTTGCGGCCGAGGAATGCGCGTCTCGTGATGGAACGGCTGCGCGGGTACAACGTGCAGGCGACTTTAGGCGGCCATTGGCACGGCATCACGGAGTTTGCGGAGCGGGGGATCCATCTTTCCACCAATCGCTGCTGTTCCTGGTGGCGGACCAATCATGATGGCTCTCCGCTGAAGGGCTATGCGTTGTGCCGGGTGCGCGGCGGCAAGCTCACGCACGAATTTCAGGCGGTTGTTTGAGCGTTTATGCCCAAAGGCAGTGTTTATGAAACGCGGTTCCCTCCCCGCCGCGTCTCCGCGCACCGCGCGAGGTTGTAAACCTCGCCTACTTTGGCGCCGCTTCCTCTCACGGTTGAGCGGCACGGGCTCCGGGCTGACGACAGAAGTCTCAGAATTCCTTCCGCATGTTACTCGGAAGGATGTTCAATTCGTTCCGGTACTTCGCCACGGTGCGGCGGGCGATCGGAATGCCGCGCTTCGAGAGGATTTCCACGATCTCCTTGTCGGAAAGCGGGTTCTTGGGGTCTTCGCCTTTGACCAGCTCGGCGATGGCGCCCTTGACGCTGGTGTTGGACATCGATTCGCCGCTGGCTGTCTGGTAGCCCGGGGTAAAGAAATACTTCATCTCGAAGACGCCGTGCGGCGTCGCCATGTATTTGCCGGAGATGGCGCGGCTCACTGTGGTCTCGTGCACACCGACGGCGTCGGCGATTTGCACCATGGTGAGGGGGCGCAATGCGCTCGGGCCCAGCTCCAGGAATTCCCGCTGCCGGCTGACGATTTCGTGCGCGATGTTTGAAATGGTCTGCTGGCGCTGGTGGATGGATTTGATGAGGAATTTCCCCGAGCGAATCTTGTCCCGGATGTAGTCCTTCACCTCGGCTCCATTGCCTTCATTGGCCATGAGGTCCTTGTAGGTGTTGGAGATGCGCAGATGAGGGATCTGGTCGCCATTGAGCGAGATCTGCCAATCGCCGCCGATCCGTTCCACGGTGACATCGGGCAAAACGTAATTGTTTGGGTCGGCCGTGAAAATCTGTCCCGGCTTGGGGTCGAGCGTGGCGATGAAGTTGGCGGCCCGCTGGACCTGCTCCACCGTCGTGCCGAGCCGGCGGGCGATTTCCGGGAAACGCCGCTTGCCGAGATCATCGAGGAAACGGTCCACGATGCGATACTCCAGCGTGCTTTCCTTGCCCAGCCGACGCAACTGAATGAGCAGGCATTCGCGCAGATCGCGCGCCCCCACGCCGACGGGATGAAACGTCTGGACGACATCGACCACCCGCTGGATGTCCACCAGATCGAGGCCGGTATTTTGCGCGATCTCTTCCGGGGTCGATTGGAGAAAACCGTGGTCGTCGATATTGCCGATGATCAGCTCCGCATTCTTGCGATCCTGCGGCCCGAGATCACTGCTCTGGACCTGCTCCACGAGGTGCTGCTGCAGGGTCTCTTCCTTGACGAGCGAGTCGAAGAAAAACTGGCGGCGCTCCTCGTCTTCCGCCGAGCGCGAGGAATATCCCGAGCTCTGCGCCATGTAATCGCGCCACTCCTCGTCGAGCTTGGCCAGACGATCGAACTCTTCCTGAAATTCTTCCCGTTCCCGTTGTTTGTCCTCAATCGTCGGCTCGCCCGACTCGTCCTCGAGCGTCGGATTCGTCTGCAATTCCTGCTGAATGAGATTCCGCAGCTCCAGCATCGGGGCTTGCAGAATCTGCAGGCTTTGCTGGAGTTGTGGCGCGAGGACCTGCTGCTGCGACAGGGTCTGGGTTTGGGATAGTCCAGCCATAGAAGCGATAGACTACAGTCGGCGCATAAATGAAGCAAGCAGAATTCACGCCATCCTTTTGATAAAATCTGTGAACTCTTCCGCGGCACTCTTTTGGCTATGGTGAGCCTCCTATGAAAGCACGACTCCCGTACTTCGCGGCGCTCGCGGCGCTGCTCTTTTTCCTGGCTGCCCCCAGTCCATCTATCGGACAGGCGGATGATCCGGCCGTACCCGGGCTCCTGAAAGAAGTGGCGGCGCAGCAAGTCACGCTCGCCGATAACCAGACCAAGATTGACGAGAAACTTGCGGCGATTGCCGAAGATATTCGTCAGGCGCGGATCTTCGCCTCCCGCGGCAAGTAGCATTTTTCCTTCATCCCATGAAACGCACTATTTGTTATCTGCTCGCAGCGGGCTGCGCTTTTCTCGTCGGCGCGCAGTGGAATTCGTTTGCCCAGGCGCAGAAGACGCCGCGGGAATCGATCCAGGGGCTCAAGGAAGCCAACGCCAAGCTCGTGGAACAGCAAAACGCGACGCTGGAAAAGCTCGACGAAATGGCCAAGCAGGTCGCGCAATTGCGCGCCTTCTCCAAGCGTTAATCAATCACCACGCTAGGTCCGGGCCTCCGCGGCGCGCTTGACTTCCAGCTTTCGGTAAAGCGTCGCCATGGAGATGCCGAGCATCTTCGCGGCTTTCTCACGGGAGGCGGCGTTGAATTTGATCGTCTCCTCGATGTAGCGCCGCTCCTGCTCGCGGATGTACTCGTCGAGCGTCTGTCCCACGGGGAGCGTGCCGCTGGTTTCGATCGGCGGAGCGCTGGCCTGGCGGACGACTTGCGGCGGCAGGTCGGCCACCCGGATGAGGCTGTCGTCGCAGAGCGCGCAGGCGCGTTCGATGGCGTTTTCGAGTTCGCGGACGTTGCCCGGCCAGCGGTAGCCGGCAAGCACTTCGAGCGATTTTGGATCGATCTTTTTCGGCTCCGTGGCGGTCTGCGCAGCGTTTTTGTTGAGGAAATGGGAGACGAGCAGCGGGATGTCGTCGAGCCGCTCGCGCAGGGCGGGCATTTCGATCGGGATCACGGCCAGCCGGTAATAAAGATCTTCGCGGAAATTGCCGCCCTTGATCTTATCTCCGAGCGATTCATTGGTCGCGGCGAGCACGCGCACATTGATCGGGATGCTCTTGGTCTCGCCCACGCGGCGGATCTGGCGCTCCTGCAGCACGCGAAGAAGCTTGGTCTGGAGCGAGATGGCCATCGAATTCACCTCGTCCAGGAAGATGGTGCCCATCTCGGCCTCTTCGAAGAGCCCGATCTTGTCCTGCACCGCTCCGGTAAAGGCGCCCTTCTTGTGGCCGAAGAGTTCGCTCTCCAAGAGGTTTTCCGGCAAGGCCGAGCAATTGATCGCCACGAAAGGTTGGTGCTGGCGATTCGAGTTAAAGTGGAGCGCGCGCGCGACCAACTCCTTGCCGGTGCCGCTCTCACCCTGGATGAGAATCGTCGAGTCTGTGTCCGCCACCTTGGCGATGAGATTGTAGATCTCCTGCATCCGCTGGCTCGTGCCGATGATGTTTTCGAAGCGATACTTCTCCTTTACGATCTGGCGCAGATTCCGGATCTCGCGCTTGTCATGCTGGTGATCCAGAGCGCGCTGAATGGAGAGCTGCAATTCGTCCACTTTGAAAGGCTTGGTGATGTAATCGTAAGCGCCCATCTTCATCGCTTCGATCCCGATTTCGAGCTGCTTGTACGCAGTGATCATGATCACCGGCGTGCCGGGCAGCACTTCACGGCACTCGCGGAGCACGTCGAGACCGCCGACCTTGTCCATGCGGACATCGGTGATCACGAGCTGCGGCGCATGCGTGGTGAGGTTTTCGATGGCCTTCTGGCCGTTCGAATAGGCCATGGTTTGGTGACCGCGCTCCTGGCAGATGTCGGAGATCACCTGGACCATTGCGGGGTCGTCGTCGATAATGAGGATGCGGGCCATAAGCCGGAGGAACAGTTGGCAGAATTGAATTCGCGGAATTGAGATATATCAGGATTGAGAAAATAGGAAATGATTTTCTGTAAAAAATGAGATGATCCGTTTCCAGTTGCCGCTGGCGCGGGCTCTGGAAACAATACGCCTCTCCATATGCCGCAGATTACTGAGTCACAGATCCAGGAAAAGCTCGCCGCCGTGCGGTACCCCGGTTTCAGCCGGGACATCGTTTCGTTTGGCCTCGTCAAGAACATCCAAATCAACGGGGCGGATGTGACCGTGCAGATGTCTTTGTCGACGGCCGATCCGAAGGTGCCGCAGCAGATCAAGCAGGAATCGGAAAACGCCCTGCGCACCCTGGAAGGGGTGGGCTCCGCTACGGTGCGCATCGACATCCAGGCGCCTCCGCGCAGCGCGCCCAGCGGCCCGGTCGCCGCGGCGCAGATTGAAGGGGTCAAACACGTGATCGCCGTGGCCAGCGGCAAGGGCGGGGTGGGAAAATCTACGGTGGCGGCAAACCTGGCGGCGGCCTTGGAACAGACCGGCGCGGCGGTGGGGCTTTGCGACTGCGATCTCTATGGGCCGAGCATCGGGCTGATGTTTGGCACGAATGAACGACCCATGGCCGATGGCGAGACCAACACGATCATGCCCATCGAAAGGTATGGCCTGCGGCTCATGTCCATGGGATTCCTGTTGGAAGATGCTTCGCCGGCGATCCTCCGCGGGCCGATGGTCACGAAATACACGCAACAATTTCTCCGGCAGGTGGCGTGGGGGGAACTGGACTATCTCGTGTTAGATTTGCCGCCCGGCACGGGTGACATTCAACTCACTATTGTGCAGACCGTGGCGCTCGCGGGCGCAGTGGTAGTCACCACTCCGCAAGAAGTGGCTCTCATCGATGCGAGAAAAGCCAGCTCGATGTTCTCAAAGGTGAACGTTCCCGTTCTCGGACTCATCGAAAACATGAGTTATTTCCAGTGTCCGAGCGACGGCAAGCGGTATGATATCTTCGGCTCAGGTGGAGGCGAGCGTGAGGCGCAACGCCTCGGAGTGCCGCTGCTTGGGCAGATTCCGATCGATATTCCCACACGCGAAGCTGGCGATCGCGGGATGCCGGTAACTCTGGCCGATGCGCAAAATCCAGTGGCGCAAGAGTTTGTAAAAATTGGTCGAAAATTGGCAGAAATTCTGGCACATTAGCCTTCAGTGCGCACGGCATTTGCCTTTCAATGAAGGGCATCCAACCCGCGATCACCGCCGCATCCGTTTGAGAAAGCCTACTTCCTACCAATCCACATGAGCACCCCTTTGGACGAACAGTCGGCTGATCTGGTCAAAGAATCCCTTCTCTACAAGGAGTTCCTCGCCGAACGCGAAGAGATCTTGCGCCACAAGTGGCTGGAGAGTGAAAAGGCTGGCCATGACATTGGCTTCGAGAAGGCGTTGCTCGACTGGATCGTGAAACACCGGTCTTCCTGGCGCACCCAGCGACAGAAAGAGCCGGTCGCCGCATCGTAATCGCCTCGCTGATTTTCCCGCGGAGTTTGGCCCCTGGAGTTTGGCCAATTTCGAAGCGGGAGCATCGGGGGACAGAGCGCAATGCCGTGCCGTGTGATTGAAGTGCCCAGGCCCTTTGCGGCCTCCGGAGCGTCCCTTGGGAAGGTCTGCGGGCGAGCTTCGTTCCTTCGTGTCTTCGTGTGAGATTTTCTCGGAATCGCTTCACACAAAAGGCTCACACGAAGACACGAAGCCTCCCCCTCTGACTTGCCAGAGAATTACCCCTCGTGCGCCACGGGCGCGTGGAGTTCCAGCATGCGTCGGAGATGCATGAAATCCACCGGCTTCGTGATATGCGCGACAAAGCCGGCGTCGGCGGAGCGCTGCACGTCCTCCTCCATGCCGTAGCCGCTCAGCGCAATCCCGCGCAAGCCGTGCTCGTCGCGCAGGGCGCGCATGAGATCGGAGCCGGCGCCATCCGGGAGGCCCAGGTCGCTGAGCACGAAGTCGAATTTTTGCTCCCGCGCAGAGGAAAGCCCCTCCGCCACGCTGGCCACGGCCGTGACCGAATAGCCGACGCGCTTGAGGAGGCGTTTGAGCACCTCTGCGGTCGGGCGGTGATCTTCGACGAGCAGGAGGCGATGCACGGGCGCGGAAGGTTGCGGCCGCAAGGCGTCGCGCGGGGCCTCAGCCTCCGGTGTCATCAGCTGCACTTCTGCAGCCGGGAGCTCCACGCGCAGCGTGGCGCCTTTCCCCAGTCCCTCGCTTTCGGCGGTGATCTGGCCGCCATGCGCCGTGACGACCGATTTCGCAATGGCCAGCCCGAGGCCCAGCCCGCCGTAGCGGTGATTGTTGGCCAGGTCCGCTTGCTCGAAAGGCCGGAAAATGCGGTCCGAAGCTCCGGGCGCGAAGCCGATCCCGGTATCGGTGACTTCACAAACGACCCGTTCCTCCTGATTGAAAGTGCGGATGGTGACGCGGCCTTCGGGTTCCGTGAATTTCACGGCATTTTTTAGGATGTTCCAGAACACCTGTTGCAGCCGGGAGGGATCGCCGCTCAGCGTGGGCAGATCTGCCTCCAACTGGACGTCCAAGGTGATGCGCTTCGTCGTGGCCTCCTCGCGCACGATATCCAGCGTAAAGCCGATGAGCGTGTGAATGTCGCAGGGCTGGCGGCGCAGCAGCAGGCGGCCGCGGCTGATGCGGGTGAGATCGAGCAGATCGTCGATGAGCCGCGCCTCCAGCTCGATGTTGTGCTGGATCATCCCCAGCTGTTGCCGCAGTTCAGGGGACACGGTTTCGTCATCGCGGAGCGAAGTCGCGGCGATGAGGACCGGAGTGAGCGGGGTGCGCAATTCGTGCGAAAGGGTGGCCAGGAAGTTGTCCTTGGCCCGATTTGCCCGCTCGGCCTCCTCTCGCGCCCGGCGGATGTCTTCGATGTCCGTAATCGAGCCGATCCACAGGAGCATGTGGTGATTTTCCTGGCGCATCGCGCGGACCCGGGTCACGTGCCAGCGGTAGACGCCGTCGGCCCGGCGGAAGCGGTGTTCACCGTAAAAGGGCTCGCCCGTTTCCAGCGCGAGCGACCACTTCCGCTGCGTCTCGGCAGCGTCGTCGGGATGGAGCAACTGCTTCCAGCCGCCGCCGATGATCTGGTTGTACTCGACCCCGGCAAATTCCAGCCACTGTTGGTTGACGTAGTCGAAATCGCCCGCCGATGTGGCCGTGAAAATCTTTTGCGGCATTGATTCCGCGAGAAAACGAAAACGCTCCGCATTCACCTGCGATTCCTTCTGCGCTTCGCGCGTCGCCGAGACATCGTGAAAGACCAGGATCACGCCGTGCAACTCACCGCCATCGCCGAGGATGGGCGCCGCGCTGTCTTCGATCGGGATGTCGGCGCCCTCACGCGGACGCAGCACCGTGTGATTGGCCAGGCCGATGACCAGCCGCTCGCGGAGCACTTTGGCCACCGGATCCTCGGCGGGCGCGCCGGTTTCCTCGTGGAAAATCTGGAAGATGTCACCGAGCTTCCGCCCGCGGGCTTCGGCATTGGTCCAGCCCGTGAGCTTTTCTGCGACCGGATTCAGGAAAGTGATCACGCCTTGCGCATCCGTGGCCAGCACAGCGTCGCCAATCGAGCGCAGGGTCACGCGCAGTTGCTCGGAGGCGCGCGTCACGGCGGCAAGACTCTCCCGGTAGGCTCCGTCCAGGCGAAAGAGCAAGCGCTGGAGCCAGAAGGCGGCAAAGGGAGCGACGCCGACCGCCATGAAAGCCAGGCCGACGAAAATCGCAATTCGAAGCGTGGAAATGCGGGTGCGCACGTGAGTGAGCGCCCTCTGCTGGACTTCGATGATGTGCGCGGCTTCCTTGCGAAACTCGTCCATGAGGGTCTTGCCCTGGCGGTTGTAAGCGATGGCCCGCGCGTCATCACCGGGGGCGCTTCGGCGGAGTGTCTCATCGGCGAAGGCGTTCCACTTGGCGCCGCGCTGCTCCAGGTCGAGGGCCGCGGTGGGCGGGTGGCGCTGGCCCGTCAGCTTTTTGAGATTTTCGAAGTGGCTGGGGATTTCCGAGCGCGCCGCGGTGAATGGCTCCAGATACTGCTGGTCGCCGGTGATCTGGAAGCCGCGCAGACCAGTCTCGAGATCGGAGAAGAGTTTTTCCAGCCGCATGGTCTCGAACATCGCATCGCTGGTCTCGCGGCCGCCGCGCGAAGCGTGGAGGAGGTAAAAAGTCAGCAGCGCGAGAATGCAAGCTACGCCGCCGAGGAGCGCCGCGGGCCAGAAGGCGCTGCGGCGCAGAGCTTGGCGAAAGGCCTGCTCATTCCATAAATCGAAGCCGTCGTTGCGATTCTGGGGTGGGGATGATGGCGGCGTTTCCATGCACGGGCGACAAACTTGCGGGAATCCCGCCGGGACGCAAGCCCGGGCCGTCCCGGATGACGCCACTAAGTTGTCGAGAAGGCATCCGGCGGCGCTTTCCCCCGACTGTGGACGTACAGAGAAGCCGCGGCAGCCATGTTACGCTGGGGCATTGCACCTGCTACTTCTAATCGGCGATCCTGCGCGCCCGTCGGCCCGGCTGACGTGCGCGCACTCCCGATGTAAGTACGGGCTGGAGAAGTCGAGTAGAACCCTACACCCACACACACAGAGTCATGCCCAGCGAAAGCGTTCCTGCGGAGATATTGGTGGTGGAGGATAGTCCCACCCAGGCGCTGCACTTGCAGCGGCTTTTCCAGATGCACGAATTCCGCACGCGCGTGGCCAGGAATGGACGCGAGGCGCTGGCGGCCCTGGGAATGCGTTTGCCGGCGCTCATCGTCAGCGACGTCGTCATGCCGGAGATGGATGGGTATGAGCTCTGCCGGCGCATCAAGGCCGATCCCAAGACGCGGTCAATTCCGGTGCTCCTGCTCACGGCGCTGTGTGATCCACAGGACATCATCCTGGGCTTGAATTGCGGTGCGGACAATTTCCTGGTGAAGCCGTGGGATGAAAAGACGCTGCTCGCGCGGGTGAGACACATGTTGGCGAACTGCGAATTGCGCGGCGGCGGCGCGGCTCAGTTTGGCATCGAGGTGGTCTTTCACGGGCAGAAGCACCTTATTCATTCCGACCGGCTGCAAATTCTCGATCTGCTGCTGGCGAGCTACGAGATCGCCACGGAGCGCACCGCCGAACTGCAGCGCGCCAAGGAGGAGGCCGAGCGGGCCAACCGCGCGAAGACGGAATTGCTGGGGCGGGTCGCGCACGAGATGCGGACGCCGCTGAACGCGATTTTGGGTTTCGGCCAACTGCTCCAGTTGGAAAGCCTGGGGGAGGAACACGACGAGAGCGTGCGCCACATTTTGGAGGGCGGAGAAGATTTGCTGCGACTCACTACGGAGATGATCGATCTTTCGCGCATCGAGAGCGGCACGCTGAATCTTTCCTGCGAAGTGGTCCAATGGGAGACCGCCGTCCGCAAATGCCTGGATATGATCCAGCCCATCGCCGAAACGCGCGCGCTGAAAATCCGCTGGGATCGGCGCAAGGTCGACCGCCGCGTCGTCGCCGATCCGGACCGCCTGGAAGAGGTGCTGCGCAATCTCATCTCCAACGCTGTGAAATACAATCGCGACGGCGGCACGGTGACGATCTCCGATCGCCATCTGCCCGACGGCAACCTGCGCATCAGCATCGAAGACACAGGGTATGGAATTCCGGAGGAAAACCTGTCGCTGCTCTTTGTGCCCTTCGAGCGCATGGGGGCGGAGAAACGCGGCATCGAGGGGGCCGGGTTGGGCTTGGCGCTATCGCGGCGCCTGGCGGAGGCGATGGGCGGCACGATCGGCGTGGAAAGTCGCGTGGGCTTTGGCAGCACGTTCTGGCTGGATCTTCCGACGCAGCGCCAGCGTGTAGCGCCGCCGTCGATTTCGGGACGGCAGGCGGGGATGTGACAAATCGCTGACCGGCGCTGTGTTAGATCTTATTTTGCGCGATGTAGCGCTGATATGGCAGTCTCGCGCGCCAGAGAAGTCGTGTCATTTGTCCGAATAGTAAAAGGTCAATGATGGCGAGGGGCCAGCTGATGGAAAATCCCATGTAACCTAGCCAATACGTCAAAATCAGTGTCAGAGCCATCATGAACACGGCAACGATTGCTGCCAGCCAGGCGTATGTTGAACGGCTGAGAAATAGGATGATGAAGATGCCGATTGGAATGAGAATGGCGGAGCCGAGCGCGACGTAGTGATGCTGGAGAAAGTAAAATCGAGTATCAAGGAATCCAACGGTGAGTGCTCCGATGAGCGCGATCTGGAGAGGATTTCGGTCTGGTTGTGTGGAATTCATAATGCCTAACTTAGGGACTGCCCTCTTCGATGACTGGCGTACTCGCAGTCGCCGGCTGCCAGCACGACTTCCTCTCGTTCCCAAAGCGCTTCGCTAACTTTGGGAACGAGAGGGGTCGCCCGACGCCGGCTGAACGCTTCTTTTTGCGCCGCCTTGGCCTTTTTTAAAACCATTTTCGTTTACATTTTGGACTTGCGGGCGCTGGGATTGTCCATGAGTTTCGCGGCCGAATGTTTCGGTACGCTTTGTTTTTGCTTTTTTCTGCGCTGGTTCACGAGGCGATGGCTGTGGAACCGGTGGCCATTAAAATTCTCGACCGTTTTCCGGTCGGCGGAGCGGAATATCCGCATGCGCTGGTCGAAGGGCGGGACGGGTCGCTTTATGGAGCCATTACCCCGGTCTCTATTGCCCGTTTCAAAAAGGAGGGCGGCCACAAGGTGATCTGTAATTTGGATATCGCCGACGGCTGGGGTTTGATTTCCGCCTTAATCGCGGCTCGGGATGGCAACCTGTACGGTCTGGTCGGGGGAGTCGAGGGCAGGATCTTTCGTTTGAGCTACGAGGGACGGCTGGATGTCGTTCATACCTTCACGGACTCGAGGACAGGCGCCGATTCCCCGCTGTGGTTGATCGAGGGACCGGATGGAAACCTCTATGGCGCGAATCTTGCGGGTGGAGCCGATCAGGGCTCTGTCTTCCGTCTCTCGCTTTCAGGCGAATTTCAGACCATAGCTATTCTCCCGGGCTCCGGCAGATCGGCAGTGGTAGACAGTTTGATCGTTGGTCACGATGGGGCGCTTTGGGGAACGACGGATAACGGCGTTTTTCGATTAACGCTCGCGGGTGAGTTTTCGAATCCGATCCACTCGGGCGGCGATCAATACCTTCCCTCGTTCGCTTTCGTGGCGCATCCGGACGGCAACTACTATGGCGGCGCATTGTCGTCTGCGGGCGGCGGCGCAGGGATTCTTTGGCGGTTGACGCCTGACGGAGTGTTTACCCGAGTCGCCGAATTCCCGAATGGGCCTTACGCCTTCGACTTTTTCGCAGGGCGAGACGGAAATCTCTATGGGTATAGCAATCGCTACAGCGCCTTGGCGAAGAATTCGAGTTTGTTTCGCCTCACGACCGGCGGGGCGCTGACGACACTGGCCACGAATTTCCACGCATCGAGTGCGCAACCCCTGGCGCTGATCCAGGCGGACAATGGGGTCTTTTATGGTTTCAGCGCAGGACTTCGAATTGAAGGAGCGCTGTTTTCTGCGCGGATTCCGGCGCAGACGACCGTCGATTTGCCGCCGCTGGCGCGCGAGGATGTTGCGGTCATGCCCCCTCCAGGCGAGGCGGTTTCGATTCCAGTGCTTCGAAACGATTCTCATCTGGGCGGCGGGGCGCTGATGATCAGCGCGCTGTCCGTGCCGCAATACGGCGCGGCAGCCTTGGATCCTACAGGGACCCGAATCACCTATCGAGCGCCGGCAGGACAGCCGATCGTGGAGGACGAATTCACTTACACGCTGCAGGATGAACAGGGTGCGACCGGACTCGGCAACGTGATCGTTCGAATGCCGTTCCACGGCTCCTTTCAGACCCTGCTGAACGCGACGGATCCGCAATACCAGGGCGTGCTGAAACTCACCCTCTCGTCCCACGGCGCCTTGACAGGGATGCTCCGGCTCGGAGGCCTGCGATGGCAGTTCGCCGGTGCATTGGACAATTCCAACCACTATGCCGCAACCTTGACGAATACCGACACCGTTCAGCTGACGTTAGACTTGGCCGAAGGCAAATCCGGCCCGCAGTTTCGGACCTCCATCGCTTACGGCTCCAAGACCATCACGGCGACGTTGGGACTGCCGGATCTGGCGCAGGCCAAAAAAATCGCGGGCCGCTATACCGTCCTTCTGCCCCCGGACCCCGGCTGGGCCAAACTGCCTCAGACGATTCCCGCCAACGAAATTGTGCAACACTCGACGCGAAATCCATTGGTGTCATTGAGCGGCTATGGTTTCGCGCAGATGAAGGTTCTTGCCAACGGCGTCGCACGGATTGTCGGGACGATGCCGGATGGCACGCCTTTCGCCTCCGGAAACGTTCTGGATGCCGCCGGGATTTTGCCACTCTATGCCCGGCTCTATGAAGCGAGAGCTAACGAGACCGCGACAATGGAAGGGTGGGCGAGTGGGACGATCCGCTTTCGAAACCAGCCGGGCGTGAGCGATGCCGACGGCACGTTGACTTGGGTCATTCCCTATCGACACTACGGCGTCTATCTGCTTCCAAAAGTCCATCCGCAGATTTCTTTCCTAGCCTCGCAATATGCCCTCCCTGACGAGAATGCGCCCTTTGTGTCGGGCTCGTACTTTAGCGTGAAGGGAGGAGGAGTCGAGCCTGGGGAATTCGCCTACGTTTCGGTGGACACGGAGGGACGATTTAGTTCGATCGAGTCCGGTTTGCAGGTCACGGGAGGGTTCAATCCGAGGAATGGCCTGATGAGCGGACATTTTCGGCTTCGTGGCTCAGGAGTATGGATGTCGTTCTTCGGCGCTCTGTATCAAAAGCAACCGTCTGAGCATGGGCTCTTTGTGGCGCGACCGGGGGAGTACGGAACGGGCCTGATAAATATTGGGACGCACGACTAGCTTTGAACGCTTTAGCGCCGAAAGGGGCGTCGGTCGGTTCCACGACCCTTCATACGGCTGTGTCAACCTAACGGACTGACCCATGCCTTGAAATTCCGGAGGGAAATCTGTCGCTGCTCTTTGTGCCCTTTGAGCGCATGGGAGCGGAGAAACGCGGCGCTATCGCGGCGCCTGGCGGAGGCGATAGGCGGGGCTGCAGGTGGAATTGCGCTTGGGCGGGCCGACCACGGGTGCGGGTGCAAGATATGAAAAATTTTCTATGCGGCCGGCTCTCACCCACCCGATCGCTCAATTGGGCGACCGTGGAGCTCAATGGCGGACAAATTCTTGAAAGATCGGCCGAGGCCGCAGCGTATAAAAAGAGATATGCTGCGTTCCATTCTCCTCCAATGCGTAATTTTTTGTTGGATGGTTCGACAGGCTCCTGCGGAAGTCGTCGTAGCGATTCGCTATTTGCAGGTGAAGGGAGTAAGCCACTCGCACCTCTATCTTTTCACTGAGAATGGCAGACTGCTCAGGCAACTCACCGCGCAAAAAGAGGGACAGGATCGCGATCCATGTTTTTCGCCCGACGGAAAGTATATCGCATTCATTCGCGAACTGGGTCACGGCCGGAGTTATCGTGCGATCGGAACGGATGGCCGCAATGAGCACGCGCTGAGCGAGGCGCCGAGCTGGACTAAGTTGCAGCCGCCTAGCCAGTTCACATACGCTCCAGATGTGCCGAATCCCGCAAGACCCGGAGAGCGAGTTTTGGATGTGGGCGTGAAGCCCGGCCCGATAACGTACCTGGCGCCGGATGGAAGCCAGTCGCTCGTGCTCCAAGACGACCCCGCACGCGCGGACGAAACGGCGGGATATTTCCCGAAGACCCTGAATTTGCGGGACGAGCATACGGGGAACGAACAGTCAGTCGAGGAGATGGCAGAAGTGGCGTTAGGCCAAACTGTTCCGTCGAAAGGCCATCCGATTGAGCGATCCGGCGGAGCATTGATCGACTGGCCGCTGTTTTGCGACGGCTCGCCCTTTCTCCTCAACCCGCCGCTGCGCGTAGTTTTCGGCGGCCAGCATCGGGACAGTACCAATGGCGAAGGGCGATTTGCGGTCGATCTCAACACAAAGCGCGTGTATGAGTTGACGTTCAACTGGGCCGATATCATTCCGGATCCGCAAAAGCCACAGTTTTGGTGCAGTTGTGAGGAACGTTATCGGGAGCTTGGTGACGGGAAGCGAACCGTCAATTGCCTATATCTGGACCGATGGGACGCCCGCTGTCGTTTCGGAGCGGATGAACCGGCCATTTTTCGTGGCGCGTCAGTTTGGCGCCCGGGAGCTATTCCATTGATTTTGCCCCAGGGAGAATTTGTCCAGTGAGTGGATAGAGGGCCGGGCTCTGCTGGATCATTTAGCCTCAAAGACTGGATCAAAAACGTGTTTCTGCCCCGGAGGGAAAAGGCGCTGAGACAAGCAGAGAAGATCTTCGAACGATTCGAATCGCATGCGGCCGCCTACTTCGCTTTATCCGTTTCCCTGGGTTCGACTACGTCGAAACAGCGCTCGAATGGGTTTGTTAAAAATATTCCGGTCCCATCGATTGCAATAGGCGGCAAACGATTCCTCCCGCCAACCATTCGGGGCTTTGCGATTCCGGGTGTAGACCCGAGCCTCCAGCGGCGCCGCAACCGTTAGTCCCTTCAGGATTTCCTTCATCAAGCTTTCAACGCTCGACGACGCAAGCAGCAAGCGTTCGCCCGCACGCACTTGCAATTGGATTTGTACACAGGAGGAATCACCGTCGGTTTCTATCATCAGGCAAAAGCCTTCGATTTCCGCGAGAGCGAACTCGCGCTTCAATCGCGGGAGCACGAAGTGTTTCTCCGGCAAATCGATATGTAAAATTGGACCAAGCTTTTTCTCGGCGCGATACGCAAAGGAAATGAAGAGAACCATCGTGATCGCCGTTGCCGCCATAAAGGCCGCACAAAAGAGGGCGCGATCAAGATCCCGAGAGACCGTGTAAGCAAGTGCGGCCATGATTCCTCCTCCACCGAGGCCAAGGGCGCTTCCCATCCAGGCAATCCTTTGGATCGCCGTGGCGCATGGCGCGAGCGAAACTCGATTTTCGCCCTTCACCAATTCGAGCGCGGGCCAATTCGGCGAATAGCTTGCGGGAAGGATCCCTGGCGGACCCCGTTTCGGTACAGCTTCGCGAGGGGCGATCACGGAATTCACACCGCCAGGATACCCAGCCGCAGCTTCAATGCAAGGAAGAGGCGACCCTTTAGGTCGAGCAATCTGTCGTCGTTGACGACGGGGAAGCGATGAGTATCGCCATCGCGATACACCCGCCGTCTGGAGCTTGCGATCGATGACAAACAAGCCGCAAACTACGCGCGTCGGGCGTTTCCCGAGATCGGACGACTCTGGAGCACTCCGGAGATTCTCAAACAATGGGTGAAAGTTGCCCGGGTAGATGCCCGGATCCTCCACGAAGTCCTTTGCCTGATTGAAATTCGATCGCGCTACTTTCCATCGAGATCACACCCGCTCGCCGAATGGCGGCATCAAACGAAGGTGGGGACAGCTATTTAGTTACCCTAAATCCGCTTTATCTCTTCAGCAAGCAATGCCATTCTCCACCCGTGATCAACGAAAGAGGAAATATCATTCCGGCACTGGCAACAGGGCCTGAAACGTGTCTCCCTGAGCAGGATTCGTCGAGATCGC
>FTCV01002849.1_pt1 | contig 30883 bp, 27 predicted proteins | sample 1639691 | NCBI WGS metagenome assembly FTCV01 (sample SAMEA3914864, study PRJEB12502) | metagenome | biome: forest; material: soil | place: USA | collected 2012-03-12 | depth 0.3 m
TGAATGGTCTGAGGGCAACTCGATGCGCCGCGATCATGATACATGGCGACTGGATTTCCGCCTACCACAAAAAAGCTACGCCAGATTACGAGGCATAACATATGCCAACAAAGACACATCATTGCTATGACTCCCGACTAATTGATTAATCACCGCTTGCCGGAAATGAGAATCGTTCGCCTCCCGGTGATGGCGTGGGTTCGCAGCGCGTCATCGATGAAGGAGCCGCTGTAGGCCGAGAATGTCTGGTCAAAGGTAAGATCGACACTGGAGCTGCCGGGCAAGCGCACGCGAATTCGATGATCACCAGTTTTTGCCCAAAGCCAAATTTTGTTGTCATCAAACAGAACCGCGCCGTCTGCCGGAAATTCTACGGACCCGTTTGTGTGTTGCTCGGCATCGATCCAGGTCCATTTCCACATTTTCAGGGCCTCGTCGAGTGTCGCGGGGTTTGTCGTCGCCACCGGCGGCGCTGGTTTGGGCGCCGGCGTCGCCTGCGACCGGGGCTTCAGCAAGGCGCCGTGCAACATGCCTCCCTCGCCGGGACGGGCGCCGGAAAAACTGGTGAGGCTTCCATTGAACGAAAACTCGATCGCCACCCAGCCGAGGCCGATGTCCCTTCCACGATTGAGGATCGTAAACGAACGCGGGCCGGTGGCGCGCCATTCCCCAAAGCCATCGATCTTCTCGCACCGCGCCTTGCCATCTTCATCGAAGGTATAAACTCCGAGCATCCGCGCCTCGCTTCGCGCGCGCTCGACATTCGAGATCGACCATTCGCTCGCCAGGAGGGCCTGAACCACCGGCGTGAGCGGCGCCGCGCCGAGTGATGGCGTGGGCGTCGCGTTGACGTTCAAGGCCCCAGCCAGCCTTTTGAAAACGGCGGGTCCTTCGGAAATTCCAAAGCGCGCCAAGCGGCCGCTGGCCGCGAGAAACCAAACCAGCGCGGCGAAAAGAACTGCGGTGGCGACACTCCAGCCAAATAACTTCTGCCCGGTCGTTCCCGGGCCTTCACCCGGCGCGGAATCTTCCTGCATCTTGGCGCTTTCTTCGCGCGCCGCGGCCAGAACTGGATCGACCGAGGGCAAGGGTCGCTGGCGGATTTGTTCGAGATCCAACTCCAAATCGATCACCCGCTGGTAGCGGCGGTTCGGATCCTCCTGCAGCGCCTTGAGAACGATGCCGTCGACCCGCAGATCGACGTTCACTTTACGTGAAGGAAGGTGGAATGCGCCCCTGGGCAGCCGCCCCGTGAGCATCTCATAAAATACTACGCCGAGGGAAAAGATATCCGCCCGCTGGTCGCATTCCCTTCCCTGGCGTTGCTCCGGCGCCATGTAGGCGGCGCTGCCGATGATCGCATGGGAGCGGGTGAGCGAGGCCTCCTGACCCGTGGGCGGAAGCGCCACGCCAAAGTCGGCGAGCTTGGCGTGGCCTTCTCGCGCGATGAGGATATTTGCCGGCTTGATGTCCCGATGCACGACTCCGACCGAATGAGCGCACTGCAGCGCCGCACAGATCTCCACCATGATCTCCACGGCGCGACGGGCGCTCAGCCCTCGACCACGAATCAGCGTATTCAGGTCCGATCCATCGACATACTCCATCGTGAAATACATGAGCCCATCCATCGTGCGGCCGAAGTCGTAAAGGCCGACAAAGCCCGGATGGCGCAGGCGCGCCAAGATACGCGCCTCACGCTGGAATCGGGCGACGAAGGCTTCATTTTCCGCGGCTTCCGCCGGCAGGATCTTGATCGCGACGGGACGGTCCAGATCCGTCTGCAGAGCCTGGTAGACCGCCCCCATCCCCCCTCGCCCGAGCAGGCGTTCGACACGGTAGCGTGGCAGCAGCTTTCCGATCTCGTCCGGTGAAGGCGGTTCCCAGGACGAAACGTCCGGAGCCGATTCCAGCCCCCGGTTCAGGAGGTCTCGGGGATCGAGACCGCCGAGATCGGAAGAGCCGCGGCTGCTCATGGAGCACCCAGCCCCACATCGGGCGGACCCCAGCCGACATGCGCCGCCATGTGGCGCAAGGCAAAGCCGGAGACAACCGCCAGAGCGGCAACGACCACACCGAGGGCGGGATTCCGCCAAAAACCGTGACCTTGCGGCGCAGAATCGCCCGAGGCGGAAAGGGACTCCAGATCGCGCTTCATTGCTTCCGCCGACTGATAGCGGTTTACCGGGGCATCTTGCAATGCCTTCCGAATCACGGCGGCAACGCGGCGGTCGATCTGCCCAGGGCGGGAGGAATCGAGCGCGCCCACCAGGCGGCGTCCGGTCAGCATTTCGTACAGCACGAGACCGAGTGCGAAAATATCCGAGCGCTGATCCACACGGCTATCCCGCTGCTCGGGCGCGCAGTATTCGAAGGCGCTGAAAGCCGAACTCAGACCGGAGAAACAGATCGCCTCCTCCTCACCTGCCGGCCGAGAAAGGCCGAAATCATCCAACTGCACGCGCCCGTCGAGGGTCAGGAGGATATTCTCCGGTTTAAGGGAGCCGTGGGTCACTCCCCGGCTGTGCGCGAAGTGCAGGGCCTCGCAAATCTCGTCCGCCACTCGCCAGGCCAGCTTCGGATTCAACCCGGTCTCGTCGACCAGGCGGCGAAGCTCAAGTCCGTCGACAAAGTCGGTGACGACATAGATTTGGCCCTCATTTGTCCGGCCGAAATCGTGAATTTCGACGATGCCGGGATGCCGAAGCCCAGAAAGCGCCTGCGCCTCCCGTTGAAATCGATTTGCAAACTCTTCATCCTCGGAGGCCTCTATGGGCAGCAGCTTGATATTTACCGGTCGATGAAAGGCGGGATGCCTGCCTTTATAGACCGCTCCCATTCCGGTCATACCCAGGCAGCGCTCGATCTCGTACTGCGGCAGCAGAGCTCTGGCCTCCTCCACGGTGGGTGGGCGCCAGCTCAAGTCGGCGAGCGAGAGCCGCGAGGCCTCCCGCTGGTCGATGGAGTCCGAATGGGCGACGGTAGACCGTGGCGGCGTGGCTGCGGCGTCTGCGGACGATAGGTCATTCATGCAATTGCGGTTGGGTGATTGGGTTTCTCCTCTTTCTAAGGAAGGCGAAGACTCGGGTTGCACCGGGACGACTTTTTTTGATTGGACATTTCATTTGTCGCCTCCTCACGCGACCGGCAGAGAAATCTGCCTCGTTAAAAACCGGTCAAAATCCTATCTCCGCGCTCGCCTCCGCCGGGACATCCTGCAATACCCTCCGCTGCCATGAGCGAAACGACCTCTGATACGCACAACAAAGCGCTGAAGATCAATCTGGACTCGCGATTCTACGGGACGTTTGCCGAGATCGGAGCGGGCCAGGAAGTGGTGCGCTGGTTCTTCCGCGTGGGCGGAGCCAAAGGCACGGTGGCCAAGAGTATCTCGGCCTATGACATGACGGTGAGCGATGCCATCTACGGCGGCGCGGAGCGCTATGTCTCCCGCTCGCGTCTCGACTCGATGCTGGACCACGAGTACCAGCTGAATATCGAGCGCCTTTCCGATACGCGGGGCGACAACAGCGCGTTTTTCGTCTTTGCCGACACGGTCGCGACCCGGAGTTACAAGGGTAACAACGAGTGCCACGGCTGGATGGGGGTGAAGTTCCAGTCGCATCCGCGGGATCAAGCGAGCCAGATCGTCATCCACGTCCGCATGCTCGACGTGGAGGCCGCGCTGCAACAGGAGGCGCTGGGCATTGTCGGCGTCAATCTGCTCTACGGCTGCTTTTTCATGCACCATGAGCCGGAGCTGCTGGTCGAGTCACTGCTCGATAAACTGACCACGGGCCGGATCGAAATCGACATGATCGAATTCAGCGGCATCGAGTTTCGTTCCGTCGACAACCGCCTCATGTCGCTGAAACTCGTGCAACTGGGACTTTCCGGCGCCGCCATGTTCGGGCCCAACCGCACGGTGCTCCAGCCCTCGGAGGCGCTGTACAAAAAGGCCATCCTCGTGGAGCGCGGCTCGTTCCGTCCCCCCACCCACGTGAATCTCGATATGCTGCGCTCCGCCCTGGAGAAGTTTCAGCAGGATCCCGGCGTGGAAGGAAAACCTATCGTCCAGATCATGGAAGTCACGATGCGGAATCTGTTGCAGGGTTCGACCCAGGTGGATCGCCGCGACTTCCTGGCTCGCGCCGATACGCTCGCGGCTTGCGGCATGACGGTGCTCATTTCCGATTACTTCGAGTACTACCGGCTGGCGACCTATCTCAATCGGCAGACGCACGAGCGCATCGGCATCGTCATGGGCGTGCCTAGTCTCGTCGAGCTCTTCGACGAGAAATACTATACACAGTTGCCCGGCGGCATTCTGGAAAGCTTTGGCCGGCTCTTCAAAAACGACCTGAAGCTTTTCATCTACCCGCTGCGCCCACATCAGGCCGCCCAGATGCAGACTGTTGGCAACCTGGAGGTGCCGGCTCAGCTCAAGCCGCTCTACGATTACCTGGCGCTCCGAGGTTCCTTCGTGGCGCTGGACAATTACAAAGCGGAGTATCTCTCGATCTTTTCGCGCGATGTCCTGAAGCGGATTGCCGACAAGGATCCCGCCTGGGAAGAGATGGTGCCGCCAGAGGTTGCAGCGATGATCAAGAAACGCGGCTATTTCGGCTGCCCGGTTCAGACCCCACATCAGAACGACTAGTCAGCGACATTTGTAGCGGCCGATGGCGTTCTTCGACTGCCATTTCTTTTCTGAGATCCTCGGGCTCAGCGTCTCTGCGCACGTGCTCATTCCCCAGCCGGCGGCCGGACAGATCGGCATGACCGGTGGGCGCCGCCGGGAGCGGCGCCCCACGCTGTATCTTCTTCACGGGCTATCGGACGACCACACGATCTGGATGCGGCGGACGTCGATCGAGCGTTACGCGGCAGCGAAGAGCCTGGCGGTGGTGATGCCGGCCGTCGGACGCAGTTTTTACCAGGATATGGCCGCCGGCGGGCGCTACTGGACCTATCTTAGCGAAGAGTTGCCGCGGCTCATGCAGGAGTTTTTCCCGCTATCTATGGAGCGGGAGGAAAATTTCACCGCGGGGCTATCGATGGGCGGTTACGGCGCGCTGCGACTGGGACTTTCGTATCCAGAGCGCTACGCCGCAGCGGCCAGCTTTTCCGGAGCGCTGGATGTGGCGCGAGCCTGTCGCACGGCGGGGCGTCCTGGATCTCGGGTTAGCGCCGCGGAAATCGCGGCGATGTTTGGGCCGGAATTGCGGCCGGAAGGCACGGCGGCCGATCTATGGCATCTGGCAGAGCAGGTCGCGGCAACTGCGAGCCAGCCAAAGCTGTTTCTGGCCTGCGGAACGGAAGATGGCTTGCTCGACGAAAATCGCTCTTTTCGCGATCACCTGCAGCGTCTCGATTTGAAGCACAGCTATGCAGAAAGTCCCGGAGCGCATGAGTGGGGCTATTGGGACGAACAGATTCAGCGAGCGCTGGATTGGATGATTCCTGGGGAATAGGGATCTCAAGGATTCACTGGCGCATCCTCACCGACAAGAGGCGAAAAAGGACGACGACGTGCACAAATTTCTTGTGCGCGAATGAATATGGCCGTAAATATGGCCATATGAACAAGACCACTATTGAAATCGACGAAGAGAAGCTCGAGCGGGTCATGAAGCTCGGCGGCTTCAAGACTCGGAAGGAAGCCATCGACTGGGCGCTCACCGAAGCTGAACGGTTGGCAGCCATCAACAGGATCGCCGAGCATCCCTGGACGAGCGAGATCCTCGAGGATGCGATCGATCCCAATTACGATGTGATGGCTGTCCGGCGGCAGTCGGTGAGGTATGGCGCTAGCGACTCAAAAAATAGCGCCAAGCCTTCGAAAAAATAGCCTGTAAAAGCCCGTGACCCTGCTCATCGATTCGGCGGTTTACATCGGTTTCCTCCGCCAGGGAATAGACTTTCGGCAACGCTTGCTGCCGGCGCTTCGGGCCGGGGACCTTTACGGCTGCGGCGTCGTTCGCGCCGAGGTCCTGCGCGGCGTGAAGAGTCCCAAGCTCAAGACGGAGTTGGAGGCCTTCTTCGACATCCTGCCGGAAGTGCCCACCGATGCCAGAATGTGGCGGCACATCAGCGAAATCGGCTGGGCGCTCGGACGCAAAGGCAAATGGCCGCCGGTCACCGATCTCGCCATCGCTGCTTGCGCCATGCGCATCGGCGCCACGTTGATTTCGCCGGACGCGCATTTTGTCGACATCCCCAATCTCTCGCTTCGCAGCGAACTGCCGGACTGAGGCGAAATTACACCGCCGCCACTGGACCCGTGCGGGACAAGCGAGCCTCCAAGGCCGCCGACGCCGCCTCGACCACTTGCTCCACCGTGATGTGCTGCATGCACAAGTTATTCCGGCAGGGCGATTGCCGATTGTTATAGGCGTTCACGCAGGGGCTGCAGGCCAGGCCGGCCCAGAGCGCCGTATTTCGCGGGCTGCGCGCGCCAAAGAGCGAAGGCGTTTCCGGCCCAAAGAGGGTGACTACGGAGATCCCGGTCATGGAGGCGAAGTGCGCCGGGCCGCTATCATTTGTTACTAACAACTCGCAAATGCTATACAGCGTGAGCAACTGCCCCAGACTGGTCTTGCCCGCGAGCGATACGCAGCGCCGATCACCGATCTCGGCCGCGACACGCTCCGCGGATGGCGCCTCGCTCGGGCCGCCCGTGAGCCCGATGCAAATATCGGGAAAACGCGCAAAGAGCTGCCGGGCCGTCTGCACATAGCGATCCGTCGGCCATTTACGCAAGGGCAGCAGGTCGCTGGCGTTGGGATTGAGCAGGACGATCGGCGGCAGGCTCTCGCCCACGGTGTAGCCGACGGCGGCCAGTTCCCGGCGCACGATGGCGCGCACTTCCGCCTGGTCTGCAGGCCGGGCCGAGACTTCGGGCAGCCACTTCTCGATGGCTGGCGCCGGCGCGCTCTGGGTGGGCAACGTTTTCGGATCCATCGCCAGCGCTTCGATCATCTGGAGGAAGATCTGGCTCGTGTGATGGTACGGATTGTAGAGCAGCCGATGCGTAAGCAAGTCGCCGCGATACGGACCATCGCCAAAAAACGTGTGCAACCCGGCGCGCATCCTGGCGCCCGTGAGGAAGGTAAGCGCGGCCGAGGAACGGGAGAAAAACTCCATATCCACTGCAGCGTCGATGCCCAGGGAACGGATTTTCGCCAGCGCGCCGAGAGCCTGGTTCACCATATCGACCACGCCATTGTGCCGAATGGTGATCACATTCTCCTCGGGAATGAGCTGCATGAGGTCGAGGATGAAACGGTTTTCCTCGAAGACGACAAACCACACATTTTCTCTTCCCACCATCTCAATGGCCCGGGCGATCGCCGGAAAGGCCAATACCGTGGAACCCTGCTCGGCGAACTTCACAAAGAGGATTTTCTTCGGCTGGACCGGCCCAATCTGGGGCGAAGAGAAAAGGTCGGCGATCTTGCGAAACAACGACAGCGCCGCACACGCCGGCATTCCGAGCCAGCGGTCGATTATTTGCAGGGCCTGCGTATTCAGCGGCAAACTCATAGCTGAGGCGAAAGGAACGGCGCCCGCGTGACAAGCAAGAAAACTTTCAAAGTGAACCCACTCATGATTGCGAGACCGGAGCCGGAGTGCTCCAAAATTTGTCGCCCGCGGTCCAGATCAGGGCAAAAACCGCGAAAAGCAGAGCCCCGGCGGGCTGCACCGACATGAAAAGCGGAGTCTTGGCATGACTCAAAAAACTATTGATCGCCGCGCCCATGGTTAGCAACGACAACGCTCCGATGGTCAGCACCTTCAAGAAAACCGGGAGCGGCTGCCGCACACTCTGGACGAGGCCGCAGGCCGCTACGGGAGCCAGCATGACGTAGGTCGCCGATTCGGTTGCCGGGCCGAAGAGCAGCATCCAGGCATCGACTCGACAGAGAATCGTCACGAGCACACGAGTTTTCGACCAGCGAAAACGAAAGCGTCCAATGAACGCCACCGCCGCAATGGCTGCCCCGCTGCCAGCTTGCAGAAGCGTTTGTATGTGTTGTCCCAAAGGAAGATGAAGCGCCGCGAAAATCTGGAAAATGTTGCGCACAATTCCCTCTTCGTCACGATGGTCGCCGGCCCGCGTGGTAAACCAGAGGCAATACTGGCCATAAACGTAGGACGGCCGCTGGAGCAAAAACGTGAGCGCGGCAAGACCCAGGACCGCGAGCACAAAGCGCCACGAAAATTCCCGCGGATATACGGCCATCAAAACCATCCCCAAGGCCGCCGGATACAGCTTCATGTGGGTGGCCAATGCCGCCGCGAGCGCAGCAATCCAATAGCGCTGCGCCTGCATCGACGTGATGGCCAGCACAAGCAAGGCGATCACGATCGGGTTGACTTGGCCGTTGTTGAAATTTCCGATCGAGATCGGCAGCGCCAGGAGAAAAACCCACGCCTTTACGCGCTCGTCTACCGCGGAAAATAAACCGGAGCGGACTAGCATGAAGATCCCGACGGCATAGATGGCCATGACCGCCGCCAGCCAAAGTGGATGGCTAAGCTGCTCAGGAAGCAGCGAGAGAGGAGAAAACAGCGCGGCGATGAGCGGGCTATAGACAAAGCCGCCTTTTGCCTGGTAGAGCGGCAGCGAATTGAACCAGTCATGTCCGGCGCTCAGGTACGTATGGATGACGGAATGTTTGTGGCTTGCCAACGCGCCGCGAATGATGACGACCAAGCCTACAATCGCCCATATGCCGGCGACAATTTTTGGAAACAGATCCGGCCACCGATTTTGCGGCGCAGCCGCAGGCATGCTGGATACGGTCGGTTCGGGAATTCCGGAGCGCATCTCTTAGACCGCGACGTGTTGAACTGTCCGCAACTGCACGTCGCCCACCTGCAAATTGAGCGCCCGCTCCGCCACCCGCAGGAAGCCGTCCGAGGCATCGGTGAGCGCCACCTGGAGGCGGCCGAGATGCGTCTTTGGCGCGGCGAGTTTGTCCGCCTTGAGGAGCTTTTGCACGGCGATGGCGCAGTTCCGCGCCGAATCGACGAGATGAATCTCCGGCCCCGCATATTTCCGGATCGCCTCGCCGAGCAACGGATAGTGCGTGCAGCCCAGGACGAGCGTGTCGATGTCTTCCCGCGTGAGCTTTTCCAGGTACCGGCGGATGACTTGGTCCGTGATCGGATCATCGAGCCAGGCCTCCTCGATGAGCGGCACGAGCAGCGGGCAGGCCTCGGAGATGACGTGCAAATGCGAATCCAGCGCGTGGATGGCTCGCTCGTAGGCGCGGCTATAGACCGTCGCCTTGGTCCCAATGACGCCGATCCGCCCCTTGCGCGTCGCCGCAACGGCTGCCTGTGCGCCCGGCTGGATCACGCCGATCACGGGGACTTTGAGGATTTCAGTCAGCCGCGGCACGGCCAGGGCCGAGGCCGTATTGCACGCCACGACGATCATCTTGGCGTCTTCCGCGAGCAGCAGGCCGGAAATCTCAATGCTGTAGCGCTCGATGGTGCTTTGCGTCTTGCCTCCATAAGGCACACGCGCCGTATCGCCGATGTAGAAGATATTCTCCGCGGGCAAAAGCTCCCGCAGGGCTGCGGCGACCGTGAGCCCCCCTACCCCGGAATCAAAGACGCCAATCGGCCGGACCGGCTTTTTCGCCGCGCTTGCACGGGGACGCGGGGCGTGGGTGGTGGAAGATGGAGTGCTCGGCGACTTCAAATGAGCCCGTGGTATCGCAGATGGATCAAAACTCCGCCAGAGCTCAATTTGCCGAAGGCGCTTCTTCCGTTGTCACCTTGCCAACCTCAGGCGCCGGGCTCTCGATTTCCGCCGGCGGAGCCGGAGGGGTCGGAGGAGGCGTCGTCCGGGCCAACTGCACCGCAGAAGGCCCAACCGCGCGGCGATAGGTCTGCACCGCCTGGAGGATGCTCGCCGCCATTTGCTGGCGGTACTCGGGCGCAGCCACGAGCCGGGCGTCATAGGCATTCGAAAGAAATCCGCCTTCCAGCAGCACACCGGGGATGGTGATATCGCGAATCACGCAAAAGCGGGCGCGTTTGATGCCCCGGTCGTACATCCCGTGATCGTACGAGCGCAGGTGATAGACGATGGAGGCATGCGTCGCCGTGGCCAGCGCCATATTTTCCGCATCGCGCGCATTTCCCGGGCAAAGCTGGAGATCGGCGATGTGCGGTCCGTCCTCCATCATGGAAGGCACGCCGCGCGGCGCGAGCGTGTAGGTCTCGATGCCCGTCCCAGCCCCGCCAGAATTGAAGTGGATCGAAATGAAAATGCCCGTCGGGTATTTATTGGCAAACCGCACCCGGTCCTCCAGCGGGATGAATTCGTCCGTGCTCCGCGTCATGAAAACCTTGTAGCCCTGCTCCAGAAAGAGCACCCGCGCACGGTTGGCGACGTCCAGCGTGAAAGTCTTTTCATTCCCGTAGGGGCTCATCGCGCCATTGTCGTGTCCGCCATGCCCCGGATCGAGGATCACCGTATCCATCGTCTCCGCATCCTTAATCTTCCCGGGGCGCAGCACCGGCTCGATGATCTTAACGAGATCCATGCGCGAGACGCAGAACTGCCCGTTATGATCGGCGACGGGATAGCTGAGGTTAAACTTCAACCCATTGATGTAAAACTCGACCGACCCGGCCTGCCCCCGCAGGCTCCGAGTGCCGATGGCAATCGAGAAGCCGTTATTCCCTTGGCGTTGCACCGGCCCGAGGCCGTAGAACGTCGAAACGTTGTCGAAAGTCACGTAGTCGCGCCCGTCGTGTTTGATCAGATTCCAATCGGCGGCAAAAAGATGCGCGCACACGAAGAGCGCAATGATCGTAAGGAAATCCTTGCGCATGAAGCGGGCAATCGTATCAGGGTGATGGTAAATCGCAAGCGGTTCCGGAGCCAAAGCAATTTGCCTGCGCTCGACAATTTTTTGGCGAAATTACCATTGGTCACTTTCTGCCCGTGAGGGTTTTCCTCCCCGATGCCCCGTCGCCTCCTCACCTTGTTCGTCTGTGTCATAAGCCCCGTCCTGGTCCAGGGGCGGGACGTGGATTTTGGCCGCGAGGTGCAGCCGATCCTGTCCGATGCCTGCTATCACTGCCATGGGCCGGATGAAAAGTCGCGCAAGGCCGAGTTGCGGCTCGACACGAAGGAAGGCCTTTTTCGCACCAAAGACGGCGTCACGGTGGTCGTTCCAGGCAAGCTCGAGGACAGCGATCTGGCGGTCCGCATCGCGAGCACGGATCCCGATGAGCAGATGCCGCCGCCAAAATCGCATCGCACACTGAAGCCGGACCAGATCGAAACCCTGCGTCGCTGGGTCGCGCAAGGGGCAAAGTGGGGCGGGCACTGGGCCTTCACCCCCATCCAATCGCCGGCTCCGCCGCCCGTCGATCACGACGCCTGGAGTAAAAACCCGCTAGACGTCTTCGTCCTGGACCGGCTCCGTCAGGAGGGCCTCACGCCTTCTCCGGAAGCGGACAAGGCGCGGCTCCTTCGACGGGTAACCCTCGATCTCACCGGGCTGCCGCCTACGCTGGAGGAAATAAGCGCCTTTTCCAGCGATTCGACCCCAGACGCCTATGAAAAGGTCGTCGACCGGCTCCTGGCCTCGCCGCGCTACGGCGAGCGGATGGCGTCCGAATGGCTCGATCTTTCCCGCTATGCGGACACGCACGGCTACCAGATCGATCGCCCACGCGAGATGTGGCCGTGGCGGGACTGGGTGCTCAAGGCCTTTAATGAAAACATGCCGTACGACCGCTTCGTCACCTGGCAGCTCGCCGGCGATCTGCTGCCCGAGGCCACGAAGGAGCAGCGCTTGGCCACGGCCTTCTGTCGCCTGCACAATCAGAACGAGGAGGGCGGCATCGTCGACGAGGAGTACCGCGTAGCCTACGTGGTTGACCGGGTGAACACCTTTGCCACCGCCTTTCTTGGCCTCACGTTTGAATGCACGCGGTGCCACGATCACAAGTTCGATCCAATCACGCAGCGCGACTACTATTCGCTCTTCTCGTTCTTTCAAAACATCGATGAAGCCGGGCAAATTACCTGGGCCGGCTTTGCCGATGCCATGCCCGTGCCGACGCTTTTACTCTCGACCGAGGCGCAGGACCGCGAGCTGGACGCGCTTCGCAAACAGGTCGCTGCGGCGGAAACCGAAGTGCGCCGCCAGCGCGAAGGCGCCCGAGCGGCTTTCGCCATTTGGCTCGACGCCAAAGGGCCGCTGCCGTCCACGCCGGCCGGTCTCGTAGCGTCCTTTAACTTCGACACCCTGGAAAATGGCAAAATCGCCAACGCCATCGATCCAGACAAAGTCGGCGACGCCAAGGAAAACCCGAAGCTCGTCCCCGGCCACCGCGGCCAAGCCGCTCAGCTCGATGGCGAAAATGGCTTTGCTTTTCCCCACCTCGGCCATTTCAAGCGCACCGATCCCTTCAGTCTGAGCCTCTGGCTCGAAACCCCGGCTCTCGCTCCTCGCCAAACCGTGGTCCACCATACCAAGGCGGCGCTCGATACCGGGAGCCGTGGCTACGAATTGATCCTGGAAGACGGACATGTGGCCTTTGGCCTGCATTACGTGTGGCCGGGCGCTTCGCTCAAGGTCCGAACTCGTGAAACCATCACGCCTGGTGAATGGACCCAGGTCGCGGCTTCCTATGATGGATCCAGCCGCGCCGCCGGAATTGTTATCTACCTTAACGGCCGGCCGGCTTCGCTGGAGGTGATTCGCGACGGCTTGACCAAGGATATCACTTACACCAACGGCGAACCGGATCTCACGATCGGCTACCGTTTCCGCGACAATGGTTTCAAAGGCGGGCTGGTCGATGATTTCCAGGTCTACAACCGCGCGATCACGCCGCTGGAAGCCGCGGATCTCGCCGGGCATAGCGGCCTCGCCGATGCCTGGGCGCACCCGTCGGATCAACTCACCGACGCACAACGCGACGGACTTTTCGATTACTTCGTCGCGACCGCCGATGGCCCGACGAAAGAAGCCGCACAAAAGCTGCAAAAGCTTCGGGAGGCCTTAAATCAACTCGTGACGCCGATTCGGGAAATCATGACCATGCAGGAATTGGCGCAACCCAAGCCCGCCTTCATCCTGAAGCGCGGCGCCTATGATATGCACGGCGACGAAGTCCACGCCGATACGCCCAAGGCGCTGCCGCCCTTCCCTGCGGATGCTTCGCGCAATCGCCTGGGCTTGGCGCAATGGCTTTTCCGTCCGGAAAACCCGCTGGCCGCGCGGGTTGAAGTCAATCGGCTTTGGCAAATGATGTTTGGCCGCGGTCTGGTGGAGACCAGCGATAACTTTGGCACACAGGGCTCGCCGCCAAGCCATCCCGAATTGCTAGATTGGCTTGCGCATGACTTCGCGGCCAACGGCTGGGACTTGAAGCGCAGCCTGCGCATGATTGCCCTCTCCGCGACCTATCGCCAATCCAGCAAGACCTCGCCGGAACTTCTGGCGCGGGATCCGCAGAATCAGCTCCTGGCGCGCGGTCCAGCCCGCCGACTGACGGCCGAGATGCTGCGCGACCAGGCGCTCGCCGACAGCGGATTGCTCGCGGAGAAACTCGGCGGTCCCAGCGTGAAGCCTTATCAGCCCGCCGGGCTCTGGGAGGAAATCGCCGCCGGCAAGCCGCACTACGATCAAGGTCACGGTGACGATCTCCATCGCCGCAGTCTGTACACCTTCTGGAAGCGCACCGTGCCGCCGCCTGTCATGGTGGCTTTTGACGCCTCGGAGCGGAATTCCTGCGTCGTGCGCCGCCAGAGCACGAGCACACCGCTGCAGGCCCTGGCCATGCTCAACGATCCGCAGATCGATGAAGCCGCTTGCTTCATCGCGCAGCGCATGCTGAAGGAAGGGGGTTCCACTCTTCCCGACCAGATTGGCTGGGCCTTCCAAGATGTTACCGGCCGCCCAGCCTCGCCCGCGGAGCTGGAGGTGCTCCAACACCTTTTTAACGAGCAACGCGAACTCTATGCCGCCGATCCCGCCGCTGCGAAAAAGCTCCTCGCGATCGGCGAGACGAAAGTCGACGCTGCGCTGCCGGAAGCCGACCTCGCCGCCGGCGCGGTTCTCGCCCGGGCTCTCCTGAATTTCGACGAAGCCCTCATGCGTCGCTAACCTCCAAACTATGTTTTGCTCTAGAGTCAATTTCGCCCTGAATCGCCGCGATTTCCTCGGCCGGAGCGCCCTCGGCCTGGGCGGCATCGCCCTCTCGACGCTGCTGCAAAAATCCGCCTTCGGCGCCGAGAGCCGCAGCCCATTTGCCGGGATTCTCGCCAAACCCCACTTTGCACCCAAGGCAAAGCGCATCATCTACCTGTTCATGGCCGGCGGGCCTTCGCAGCACGACCTGCTCGATTACAAGCCGCTGCTGAACAAGATGAATGGAGAGGATCTGCCAGAAAGCGTGCGGCAGGGCCAGCGGCTCACCGGCATGTCGGCAAATCAGGCGCGCCTGCCGCTCGCCGGCTCGGTCTTTCAGTTTTCCCAGCATGGCCAGAGCGGCGCGTGGTTCAGCGATCTGCTGCCGGAAACGGCCAAGCTGGCCGATCGCCTTTGCATCATTCGCTCCATGCACACGGAGCACATCAATCACGACCCGGCGATCACGTTTTTCCAGACGGGCCATCAATTGCCCGGTCGCCCTTCCATGGGCTCGTGGGTTTCTTACGGCCTCGGCAGTTCCAACGAAAATCTGCCCGCCTTTGTCGTCCTGATTTCCAAGGATCGCATCGACCAACCGCTCTACTCGCGTCTTTGGGGAAATGGCTTTCTGCCCAGTGTTCACCAAGGCGTGCAATTTCGCTCCGGCGGCGATCCGGTGCTCTTTCTCGACAATCCACCGGGCGTCACTCCCGAAGGTCAGCGGAAGATGTTGGACCGCCTCGCAGAACTCAATGCGCTTCAGTCTTCCCAATTGGGCGACCCGGAAATCGACGCGCGCGTGGCGCAATACGAGATGGCCTTTCGCATGCAAACCAGCGTGCCGGAAGTCATGGATCTATCGAAGGAGCCGGAGTCTACTTTTGAACTCTACGGTCCCGATGCGCGAAAGAGCGGCACTTTCGCCGCAAATTGCCTGCTTGCGCGCCGGCTCGCCGAACGCGATACCCGGTTCATCCAACTCTACCATCCCGGCTGGGACCAACACGGGGGGCTGCCCAAGGCCATCCGCCGGCAATGCCAGGACATCGACCGCGCTTGTTATGGGTTGGTCACCGATCTGGAGCAGCGAGGACTGCTGGAAGACACGCTGGTCGTCTGGGGCGGCGAATTCGGCCGCACCAACTACAGCCAGGGCAAACTCACGCCGACTGATTACGGCCGCGATCATCACCCGCGCTGCTTCACCGTCTGGATGGCGGGCGGCGGCGTGAAGCCCGGGCTCGTGTACGGATCGACGGACGACTTTGGCTATAACATCGCCGAGAATCCGGTCTCCGTGCATGACTTGCAGGCGACCATCCTGCGGCAACTCGGCATCGATCACGAACAGCTCACCTTCAAGCATCAGGGCCGTTACTACCGGCTCACCGACGTCGAGGGCGCGGTGGTGAAAGGCGTCCTCGCGTAGGGCCACATTCGTGAGGCGATCGAGCTTCGGCGCGGAGTTTCTCACGCAACGACCCGCGCTGCTGCTGGCCATCGCGGCCTTTGCCGCGGTGCTGTTGAATTGTTATCCCGTCGTCTTCTGCGGTCGGAGCTTCGTCTCGCCAAACAATGGCGCGCCGGATAACGGCGGCAACAGTCTGCTCTACGACACCACGCCCACCCTGCCCGGCTTGGCTGATGATCGCATCGCCGATTTTCACGGTGCAGACACCGGCGCGATCATGTGGCACGACGTGCCCAACGCCTTCGTCGAAGCGCGGGCGCTTTTTAAGCATCGCGCCCTGCCGCTCTGGAATCGCTATAAAAACGCGGGCGATCCCCTGCTGCCGCAGGCCATTTCGATGTTTGGCGATCCCTTGCATTTCGTTGTACTGGCCGGCGGCGGCGCGGCCTGGGCTTGGGATCTGAAGTTTCTTTTAGCAAAAGCGCTGTTTGCGTTTGGCTGCGGCTTGCTGGTGCGGGACTTGACGCGGCATCTCGGCATCGCGCTGCTCTTTACAGGAGCGGCGGCGTACTGCGGCCTTTTCAACTTCATCCCAAACCATCCGGGATTTTTCGTCTTTTGTTACTCGCCGTGGATTTTACTCTCGGCACGCCAGGTCCACGCCGCGTCAGGGAGGTCCAAAATTCGCTGGGCCCTACTCTGGCTGATTGCCAATTCCGGCTGCTTCAATGCGGGGCACGTCGAGGCGGCGGTGGTTTGCCTCGGCGGACTCAATGTACTGGCGCTGAGCGAAGCCTGCCTGGCGGCGCCAAATTGGCGTGTGCGCGGACAGGCGGCCGTCACCCTGGCCGCGCTGACCGGCCTTTTCGCCGGATTGAACGCGCCAGTTTGGGTCTCGTTTCTCGCCGTCCTGCCGCAGTCTTTCAATTTGCACACCGGCGTCGCGATCGAGCAGTTTTCCCTGGCGCATCTCGCCGGCCTTTTCGACGATTGTTTCTTTCACGTCGTGCAGGATGGGCCGCTGGCCCGCGGTCCCGGCGGAACACTCCTCACGTTGTTCGGACTCTGCTTTGCCCTGGCCGGCTGGCGAAGCCTGCGCGGCAATCACTTTCTCGTCGCGACCCTCGGAACGTTGGTCATTTGGGGCGGGTTTATCTTTGGGTACATCCCGCCGTCCGTCGTACAGCATCTCCCCCTCATCCGACAGATCGGCCATATCCGGGCAGATTTCGGGTATCTCGCCGTCCTCCAGACACTCCTGGCCGCAGCCTACGGATGCCTCGTCTTGCTTGGCGCCAAGGAATCACGGTCATTTTGGCGGCGTTGGACCATTGCGGCCAGCGGTGTAATTGCGATCGAGGCCGTCTTCTTTTGGTCCACGCGAGCCATGGAAAAGCCCGCAGGATTCTATCTTTACGTTGCGGTCGCCACCGTTTGCTCACTGCTGACTGCTCCTTTATTTCGTCGTTGGCAACAAGCATCCGGAGCCGCCCGCCTCGGGCTGGCGGCAGCGCTCGGGCTCGCGCTCTTCCTGCCTCAGGCGCGCTTCGGGCTCTATACCTTCGGCCCGGACCTCTGGGTTTTGAAGCCGGGAATTCGCGCCCGGCTTGATCCACCCAGCGCGGCCGTGGCCTATGTCCAGCAAGCCGTGGCCACAGAACCCGCCCGGGTCACCGGTCTCGCCTGGGATCTCTACGGAGGCTACGTCGCCGTTTATGGCCTGGAAGACATCAAGGGCGTAAGCGCGCTCATGAACCGCGCTTACAACGAGCTTTGCACTCACTATCCGGGGATCGAACGCGATGGTTATTTGATCGAACTCACTGATTCCGCAGCGGCCAGAAATCTCCTGAGCATGCTGAATGTGCGCTATTTGCTGCTCAATAACGACGATCCGCCGCCGGATGGTCTGCCGTATCATACAGTGGGGAAGTTCGATCTCACGGTCTTTGAAAACGAGTCCGTCTGGCCTCGAGCCTTTTTTGTGAACTCGATCCGGACCTATCGCAACGTAAGCGAATTCGTTTCAATATTACAGCAGGACGGAGAGCATCCATTTGCCGCTATCTCCGAAGACGAACTCGAGCGCCGCCCCGAGTTGCGAGCCCTTCTCGCTGCAAAACCAACGACGGCGCACCCCGTTGCAAAATACAATTTTTCGTCAAATGACACTGCGTTTGACATCGACGCGCCTGACGCGGGCATTGTTGTTCTTTCGGAAGCGCTGGAACCGCAGGGCTGCAGCGTCGAAGTGAATGGCGTTCCTGCAGCGCTCTTGCCGCTGAATTTTGCGCTAAAAGGAGTCTATCTGGCAAAGGCCGGTCACTATCACATCACCTTCCGGTATCAACCGCCTTATTGGCGGCTCTCAACTTTCCTCTTCTGGATTTCACTTATCCTGTGTGGCGCAGGCCTTTTGGCGTCCGTCTCGAAGATTTCAGTTCCCGGCGCCCTTCACTTTTGGTTTTGGCCACGCCCACGGTCCTTTTTCGAAGTCTAGGTCTTTTGCCCCTTTCTCCGACGACATCGATTTCGCGCCTTCACCAGATCCCCAGCCATCATAGGTAAGCGTGAACGTCCCCTTCCCCTCGCGCGTATACTGCGGCGGGCGCCCCGTCACACAATCTGCCGGGATGCCGCCCATAGGTTTGCACACTGCATCAAGCGCTTCCAGGGACGCTGGATATTCGAGGTGACTCAGGCGATGGTGTTCGAGCGCGACGGCCACCCGTGCGAGGTCGATCATCGTCTGGGAGAAGGCGCATCGTTTTTCATACCGAAGCGTTGCCGGAATCGCCGCTTCCGCCGCGATCGTGTATGGATTGCGCCCTCCTTTTCCCAATCGATTGATATTGCGATCTGTCTGGACGGCGCGTTCGACGTCGAAGCGCCGGTCCACCACATTGACGCTCTCCAGCATTTCGTCCATGACCCGGCAAATCACAACTTTGTTTTGTTGCACCCACCCATATGGCGCCAGGCGCACCATCCAGAGCGTTGCTTTCGATGCGTCTGGAATGATGAACTGCGGCTTGGCCCGCAGCGCGTCCAGCGCGGGAATGTCAAACAGGTTTCGCTCGCCCCTGATACTGATCGCACACCGGTTGACGAAATTGAATTTTTCCAGGCGTTGATCCAGCTCAGCCAATTGCGACTCATTCCAGGAATGCCGCACGAGTCCCTCCCAAATTGGTTGCAACGCACTGTCCAGCAGCGCCGCCTCGACCATCGCAGACAGTATGATCGGCTCGTTTTCGATCGATTCCGAGAGACTTATGGCCATCTCGGCATCTGTAAGCGCCTTCGCGCCCTGTCCCACCGAAAGCTCCGCAACTGACCGAAGCATTGCCAGCTTGGCGCACCGCCGCAGAACCGCTAAATGTGGCAAAGCCGCCGCGAAACTGTCCTGATAGCGGATGGGGAAACGTGCGCGGGGACGCGCGCAGGCTTCCTGCAACGCTGCAAAGGTATGGTCAAACCGGTTCAGGGCCTCGAGCACTGCTTCTCCTGCAGATGGAGCAGCGGCGCTCTCCGTAAAATCCGACAGCGTTTGATAGTAAGTTTGCAGCGCAGCGAGATCCACTGCCTCGCCCTCCAGCCATCCGTGGTTTTGTTTAACGATATCGGCTGGCGCGACGCGGTTCAGTTCGGCGTCATCGCTGCCCACGAGGAAGTCTTTCCATGCTGGGTGGACTTTATTGCCTTCGTTTAGCTCGCGGTCGAATAGCGGCTTGAATATCGGCGCGCTGGCCAGATTATCGCTTTCTGGAACTGGCGGCGGAATCACCGCCTCGGGATCCAGCCGATCTCCACGGGCCTGAGCCGCCGCCTGATACGCCTCCCAGGCTCGTTGTCCGCGCCAGTTTTCGACGACGGTCGCCAATACCAGCAGGGTAAAAATCCAGGCAGCGGTCCAGCCGAGCCGGCGCAGCCAACGCCTCAATCGAGGAAGAGATTTAACTGTCATAGGAAGTTATATGAACAAAATGCATGGGTGCGCGGCGGAGTTTCCGTCGCTGGATTTCTAAAGAATCGAACAGGGTAAGGTCGCCCGTCAGACCACGACGGGCATCCGCGCCGGCAGTCGCTGACTGCTCTTTCGCGAAGGAAGGACCGAAGGCGGCGCGGCAGCTGGATCACTGGTCACCGGGTCGCCCAATTCCGCCGTGAGTTGCTGCTCCTGAAGACGGCGTTCCTTCCAGGCCAGTGCAGAACCAATTGGCGCGGAGGGTGGTCTTTCGGTTTGCAAGTTAGCCACGTGAACCACCGCGATCACCGCCCAGGCTGCAGCCAACCCGCGCCAGCCGAAGAGCAGCGTGAACCATCCGGCCATAGGCTCGGACTTCGTCTGTTTCCGAGGCGTTTCGTCCTGCGCTTGCCCTTGCTGCGCCGCGGCGAGGATTTCCTCCCGCCATGACTCTGGCAGCGCCGGCAGCGTGCGCCGCTGCAGTTGGGCTTCAAATTCGTCGGCGTTCATTTGATTTCGTTATAAAGAGGACGCAGCAGCGCCCGAAGTTTGTCTACGCCGTAGCGATAGCGGCTGGCGGCGGTGTTCGGCGAAATGTCCAGGGCCTCGGCGATTTGCTCAAAGGTCAGCCCCGACCAAGCTTTTAAGTGCACGACCTCGCGCTGTTCCAGCGGGAGTTCCGCCAAAGCGGACTCCATGGCCGCCTGAAAGGCGCGTTCGTCGGGATCGGCCGCGGGGCCGATCGCCGAAAGTTCCCCGCGGTAGACTTCATAGTTTCGTTCACGGCTCCCGCGCCGGCGCGACAAGTCGATGGCCAGATTTCGCGCCATCGCGACCAGCCAGCCGCGCTCGCTCCGGAGTGCTCCTCGACGCTGCTCCCCGCGGGCCACCCGCACAAAGACCTCCTGCAGCACATCCCGGGCATCGGCCTCGTGCCCTAGAAAATCGAGCAGGAAACAGAAGAGCGCTCGCGCGTGTTCATCGTAAAGTTGGGCGAGCTCAGCGGGGGGCATTTAGCGAGAGACGTTTGCCACGCCGAAATTTGTTTGCGGAGGCCCGCAAATCTCGACTTGAGTTCGTCTTGGCGCAAATTACGCGCCCTGCCACTCCCGGCTTTCGCCGAGCCAATATCTCCCTGAGGCAACCCGCTCAACCCAGCGCGCGGAGCTGCGCAATCAATTCCGTAGCTTTGCCGCCAAATTTCGAAAGCCGCACACTCGGCTCTCCGCCGTAACGCTCACGGAAATGAATTCGCACAAAGTTGTGCCGAATGCCTTGGGCTTTGCGCAGCAATACCGCCAGGGCGACATTGGCCAGGAAGAAATCCTTGGGCACCTTATCCAGAAAGGGCTGGATGACCGAAGTCCGCATGAGCCGATACGGCACATTCGCATCCACACACCAAGCCTTGCCGAAGACGAGCAGCGTCATCTTCAGCACAAAACTCGCGAGCACCCGCCGCCATCCGTCGTCCCGCCGCACGCGATGGCCATACACTACATCGCAGCTCTCACGCAGACGCCAGAAGCGAAAGAAATACTGCGGATCACATTGCCCGTCGGAATCGATCTGGAAGACGTAGGGAATACCGCGCTCGGAAGCGATCTGGTAGCCTTGCATGCAGCTCTGTCCATGCCCGCGGTTTTCTCGGGATAACACTTCCAGCCGCGGCCCGAGCTGTTCCTGGAGCCGCTTCAGCACCCGCGGCGTTTCGTCTTTCGATCCATCGTCGATGGCGAGAAAAACGATGCGCTCGGTCCAGTTTTCCACTTCGCTGAACCACTCGGTCACGACTTTCCGCACGCTGGCCTGCTCGTTGTAGACCGGCATCACGATCATGATTTCAGGGGTGTTATCACTCATGACAAATATCAGTTCTGCGCGGCCGCGCGTTCCTTGAGCTTTTCAAATTCGGCCAAGGCCATGCCCACGACCTGATCCATGTTGTAGTACCGATAGGTCGCCAGTCGGCCGACAAAGCTTACGCCTTTTTCGCCCGCCGCCCGCTCTGCATACCGCTCGTATAGAGCCCGGGCATCCGGCGCCGGGATGGGGTAATACGCTTCCCGGCCGGGCAGAAAATCCTCCGGATACTCCCGCACGATCGTCGTCACGGGCAGCTTCTGTCCGGTCGCATGCTTGAGCTCCACGATGCGCGTGAAGTCGTGATCGTTAGGGTAATTGACCTGCATCGCAGGCTGGAAGTACTCCTGCTGCAAGGTTTCCGGCTCGAAGCGCAGCGACCGGTACGGCAGCCGGCCCAGGCTGAAATCGTAAAATTCGTCAATCGGCCCCGTGTAGATGAGATGCCCGTACTTCACCTCGCGCAGCGCGTCGCGATACTCCGTGCGGAGGCGCACCTCGATATTCGGGTGATCGAGGATGCGTTGAAACATCGCCGTGTAGCCCTTACTCGGCAGCGCCTGGAATTTTTCTGAAAGATAGCGATTGTCCCGATCCGTACGAACCGGGATGCGTCCGCACACGCTGGCGTCCAGCTCCCGAGGCTCCCGCTTCCACTGCTTCTTCGTGTAGTTCTTGAAGAACATCTCGTACAGCTGCCACCCGACTTGCGACACGATAACTTCCTCGGAATTCGCCGGCTTTTCGATCGGCACACGCCACTTGGCCAGCGTCTCCGCCATCTCTTCCGAAGTCGACGGCCGGCCGAGCAATTGCTCGAAGGTGTTCAGATTGATCGGAAATTGCCAGTGGCGGCCCTGCGTCCAGGAGAGGATCCGATATTCCACCGGATGCCATTCCGTGAACTGGCCGAGGTAATCGATGATGCGCTGCGAATTGCTGCGAAAATAGTGGGGCCCATAGCTGTGCAGCAGCACGCCCGCCTTGTCGTAGCCGTCGTGGGAATTGCCGGCGATGTGCTCCCGCCGATCCACCACCAGACACCGCTTGCCGAGCTGGCTCGCGAGCCGCTCCGCCAGCACCGCGCCGGCATACCCTGCGCCCACGATCAGGTAGTCGAAATATTCCGGCATCTCAGTTCAAAAAAGGTAGAAAATTGGGGCGTCCGGCTTATCCGTCGGCCAAAAGGGAGCCGGGATAGAAGCAACAGTTCCCCACCTTCGCCAGTGGAATTTCTGTGACAAACTTGCCACAAATGAAAGGAACGTGTGGCAAACGGCGTCCGAAACCGCTGATCGCGCGAATCGCCGGTCTACATGGCGTCCCCGTTCTCTGCACACTGGCGCACCGCCTCGTAAAGCACGATGCCCACCGCCGTCGCGAGATTCAGACTCCGGGTTTGCTGAGTCATCGGGATGGTCAGAAGTTCGTCCGGATGCGCCGCCAGGAGCGGTTCGGGCAAGCCTTTCGTCTCCCGGCCAAAGACCAGGAAATCGCCCGACTGGAAGCGTTGCGTCCAGTAGCTGCGCTTGGACTTCGTCGTCAGCAGCCAGTAGCGCGCGTCGGGATTTCGGGCGCGCAGTTCTTCAAAGGAATCCCACAGCGTCACCTGCACCTCTCGCCAGTAATCTAGCCCGGCGCGCTTGAGCGCCCGGTCGTCGAGGGAAAAGCCCAGCGGTTTTATTAGATGCAAGTGCGAGCCGGTGGCCAGGCAGAGCCGCCCGATATTGCCCGTATTTGGCGGAATTTCGGGCTCGACGAGCACTACGTTGAACATGGGCGGCGATTTTTCATCATTTGCCTCCCTACTCTGTCGGCTTGCGCTGGAAAAGCGCGCAATTCCGGCTTAGGGAGGCGCTGATTTAATTGTCGAGGCGAGTCCGCGAGCGATTTTTGCGTGGGCCAAGGCGCGACGAAGGAGCATATCCGCAGTGATCTGTGACTGAGGCGCAACGCCGGCCCGCGTAAATAAGCGCCGCGGAATCGCCTCGACGATTAGATCAGCGTCTCCCTAAACCGCATTCGGCGCCCCGCTACCACATTCCAGGCTTTCCACGTCCGACCCGATTCGACCAATACTCCCCCCGCGTGCGTTACATCAAAGTCACCATCGTCGTCGGTTTCCTCGTCAGCCTCCTCGTGGGGGTGCTGTTCGAGGTGGGCGCGTTCCACCATCTCGACCAGGGCCTGGCCAATTTTCTCGGCCTGCGCTACTCCCCGGTTTCCGGGCGGTTTACGCAATACCTGCTCTTCATCGGCTTTGCCTTCGGGTTGGCCTGGACCACGATCGATATCCCGCGCTTTTCCCTGAAGGTGATCATCGCCCTGGGAACGCTCGCGGAAGTCATCTGCGCCACATGCCTGCTGAATCTCATGGGGCTCTTCTTTTCGCCCTTTGCCAGCGCGCTCGCCATCCTCCTGTCGTTCGGCGTCGGCTTTCTCTACGCCCATAGCGACGCCGGCGGTCGGAAACGCATCCTGGCCGGCGTCTTCGGCGATCGCATCTCCAAGAAAACCTTTCACACGCTCATCGACAACGACGTCTCGCTGCACTTCGGCGGCGAGGTGCGCGAAGCCACCGTCGTGGTCTGCGAGATCTTCAACCACCTGGAACTCGCGGAAAATCTCGAGGTCGCAGACTACGTCTCCCTCATCAATTCCTTCCTGCGCAATGCCGCCGACTACCTCGTGGAATGCGGCGGCTATCTCGACGAATGCGACGGCGAAAGCCTCCGCGTCGTCTTTGGCACGCCGCTGCCCGATTCCCATCACGCTGCGACCGCCTCCGAAGCCGCGCTCGGTCTCGCTGGCCGGCTCGATGCCGTGAATGCCGAGTGCAAACGCGTCTGGAACCATGTGTTCGACTTTCGCATCGGCATCAATTCGGGGGAAATGACGGTCGCCGCCTATGGCTCGCGCCGGCTCGGAGCCTTCAGTGTGGCCGGTGATTCCGTGGAGTGGGCGCGCCGGCTCTGCGGGGCCAATCTGCGCTACGGCTCCCGCATCCTCGTCGGCGCGCTGACTTATCAGCTGGCGGAAAGCCGACTGGAAGTCCGGCCCATCGATTTGGTCCAGCACCATCCCGCGGACCGGAATCGGGAAGAATTCTACGAACTCCTGGCGCGGAAAAATACGCTCACCGACGAACAGCGCGCCGGCCGGGATGCCTTCTGGAAAGGCGTGCTCTTCTTCCGCCAGGAGCAATGGGATCTGGCTGTCGAGCAGTTTGAAAGCATCGCTCCAGATCACGGTCGCAGCGGTCCGGTCGAGTTTTACCTCCGCCGCATCGAGCAGCTCCGCGACGATGCGCCCGCGCTGGCCTGGAATGCGGGGGATCTCTGAGCTTCCATCTGGTCCACCTTCGCCGGTCTCGATCGAATGAAAAACGCCGACTATCCCGAGGCCCTCAAGTCTCTGGTCAAGGAACTGAAGCGCATGCCCGGCGTCGGCCCGCGCAGCGCCGAGCGCATCGCCCTCTGGATGGTGCAGAGTCGCGATGCTCGTCCGGCAGAAATCGCCCGCTCCATCGTCGAAGTCACCGCTCAGATTCACCCGTGCAGCCGCTGCGGCTTCTTCGCCACCGAGCCGGTCTGCGTCATCTGCGCCGATCCCGCCCGGGAAATTGCGACCCTGTGCGTCGTCGAGCAGCCGACCGATATCCTGCCGCTGGAGCGCACCGGCGCCTTCCGCGGCCTCTACCACGCGCTGGGCGGCCGCATCTCGCCGCTCGATCACGTGGGACCGGAAGATCTCCGCATCGCCGCGCTCCTCGATCGCGTCGCGAGTGAGAAGCCTGCGGAAGTCATCCTCGCCCTTGGCGCCGACGTGGAGGGTGAAGCCACCTCCAGCTACCTGGCCGCGGCCCTCCGGGAATTCCCGGTCAAGATCACGCGCATCGCGCAGGGCCTGCCCGCCGGCGGCGGTCTGGAGTTTGCCGACGAGCTCACGCTCAGCCGCGCGCTATCAGGGCGGCGCGCTTTCGAGCACTAGCGTAAGCTTGGGCAGTTGGGGGGATGGGAAGAATAGGAAGCATGGGAATGATGGGAGAAATGGCTCCGGCCCGATTGAAACGCCGCCGCATTTCGCGCCGAAACAAAACCTCTGTTCGAGAGGCTTGCCCATTTCGCTACTGCCCGATAGCAACATTGGCCACATGAAAAAAATTGAAGCGATCATCAAGCCGTTCAAGCTCGAGGATGTTAAAGACGCCCTTACCGAAGTCGGCGTCGAAGGTATGACCGTGAGCGAAGTGAAAGGATTCGGCCGGCAGAAAGGCCACACGGAAATCTACCGTGGCAGCGAATACACCGTCGACTTCCTCCCCAAGGTGAAATTCGAAGTCATTCTCGCCGACGACCGCGTGCAGCGCGCCGTCGATGCCATCGTGAAGGCCGCCAAGACCGGCAAGATCGGCGACGGCAAGGTCTTTGTCCTCCCGCTCGACGACGCCATCCGCATCCGCACCGAAGAGCGCGGCGAAAACGCCATCTAGCGCGTAGTTCCCCGGCCCTTCCCTGTCAGCCTTCTCCTCCTTCACTCCGTGCAAGACTATCTCCAGTCCCTTCTCCTCGGCATCGTCGAGGGGCTTACCGAATTCCTCCCGGTCAGCTCTACTGCGCATTTGCGCATCGCGCAGTCGCTCCTCTCCATCCCCCTGGAAGACGAGTTCTGGAAAATGTATACGATCGTCATCCAGCTCGGCGCGATCCTTGCCCTGCCGGTTTACTTCCGCGAGCGGATCCTCAAATTCCTCTCGACCTTTCCCAAGGGTGAACGCGGCGACCGCACGATCCTCACCCATCCGCTCAGCCTTACGCTCATCGCCTTTGTCGTGACGGCTGTGCCCGCCTTCCTGCTCACAAAGATCATCGGAAAGAATCTGGAAAACATCCGAGTCATGGGCGGCGCCCTGCTTGTCGGCGGCGTCATCATGTGGGTGGTAGATGCCATTTGTAAGCGGCCCCGCATTCTGCACATGGAAGAAATGGGCCTCGGCAGCGCCATCTGGATTGGCGCAGCGCAGATTCTTTCCGCCGTCTTCCCCGGCACTTCGCGCTCCATGAGCACGATTGCCGCAGGCCAGATTGCCGGGATGTCGCGCGAGGCAGCGCTGGAGTTTTCCTTCTTCCTGTCGATCCCGACCATGTTTGTCGCGACGAGCTTTCAACTACTGAAAACGTTGCATCCCGGCCATCACGCCGGCGACGCGCCGGCGGCGCCTGTAACGATCGGCAGCCACGAGTGGATTCTCGTGGGCATCGGGTTCGTCGTTTCCTTTATCGTCGCCCTCGCCGTCGTCGCCTGGTTCATGCACTGGGTGCGCCGGCGCGGCTTTGTGCCCTTTGCCATCTACCGGATCATCGTCGGCGCCTTGCTCCTGAGCCCCCTCTGGAAAAGCTAGGCGGAAAATCCCTCGCTTCTCATTGTCAACCGCCGGTCGGCTGCCGTAAACGGGGAGCCGTCTTCATCCCTCCTTCCCACAATGCCTACCAACGTCTACCACGCCTCCATTGAGGGCGCCCAGCATGGCGCCAAATCCCTCGCCGATTTCCTGGCCTACGCCAAGCGTTCCGGCGCCAGCGGCGCCCAGCCCAGCAATTACATGTTGCAGGCGGCCAGCGGCTTCAAATCGGCTGCGGAAATCCGCGCCACGTTCGAGCAATCCGGCCTCGTGCTGGATGGCGTCTCCGCGCACTGCCCCATCTGGGTGCATACCACCGCCTGGACCGGCTCGCCGACCATTCGCCCCTTCATCCCTGAAGACGTGGCCAAAAAATCGGCCCAGGAAATCGAAGCCTGGGCGGAAAAGTACGTGCTCGAGCTGCTCGACCTCGTCGCCGAGCTGGGCGTGAAGGTGCTGCCCATGTTCTGGGGCGTGGCTTTCGGCTGGGAAGTCGCCACCGGCTATCCCTGGGGCTTCTGGGCTGGACCAGGCTACGACTTCGTCAAGGAAGGTCAGGACCGCTTTGTCACCAAGACGCAGAAGATCCGCGACCATGCGCGCAAGCTCGGGATCAAGCTCTGCCACGAAATCCATCCCGGCACCGCCGCCTCCACGGCCGATGATTTCCTTTCGCTGGTGAAGATTTGTGACGGCGACGAAACGCTCGGCGTCAATGCCGATCCCTCCCACTGCTGGGAAGGCGAATCCTGGGAGCAGCGTTTCCTCAAAGTCGGCCCCCGCGTCTGGGCCGCGCACATCAAAAACTTCGTCATTCGTCCCGGCTTCCCGCTCCGCGCCATGGAGTCCCAGTGGCCGAAACGCGCCATGCAGTTCACGGACCTCGGCTCGGGCGACATCAATATGCAGCGCTATGCCGAACTGCTCATCTCCATCGGCTATCCCCAGCGTTACACGAAGCTCATGGGCCGCCCTAGCGCCCCGCTCGTCGTCGAAGCCGAAAGCGCCCACAAGGACCTCGACTTCTGCAGCGCAGACGGCATCGCCTATGTCCGCGATCATCTTCAGTGGCCGGCGGCCGGCGGATCTTTTGAGGATGGCATGGGCGCTTAAGCCAGCGCACGACTCGTAGATCTCAGTTTCTCAAAAAGGGCGGCGCCTCCAAAGCGCCGCCTTTTTTTCTAGCGGTTTGGAACGTTGTTCCCCGTTCCGCACAAGCTGCAGAACGCGCTCGTGACGAATCTCCGATTCGTCACGCACTGAGGAGCGAATTTCCAATTCGCACGGCGGGGGTGTCCGCGGGTGTGATCGGTACGTCCCCGGGGTGAGCGGTGAGTCTGCGGGCCGGCTTCCCATTCTTCCCATTCTTCCCATTCTTCCCATTCTTCCCATTCTTCCCATTCTTCCCATCGCCCCCCGCCAACAAACCCACCGCCTCTTACCCAGCCCCTCCAATTCCCCACCCCCAAATGGCGCCAACCGCTTGCGCCGCAGCCTCCCCCGCTCTACAACCAGTGCAATGAAATCCGTTTCGCTCCTCGTTACGCTTCTTGCCATGGCCGCCACGGCCCTGGCGGAAGACCCGGCTACGTTCAAGGTCGGAGCCTTCAATTTCACCCGCCCCGCAGACTGGCAGTGGACGCCAGTCACCTCCCCCATGCGCAAGGCGGAACTGAAGGTTCCCGGAACGGCCGCAGGCGAGTTTGCGGACATCACCTTTTTCTACTTTGGGAGCGGTCAGGGCGGCGACGTCCAGGCCAATACCCAGCGCTGGCTCCGCCAATTCGAGAGCAAGCCCGACGCGGAAAAGACCGAAAACATCGACGCCGAAGGGACGAAGGTCACCCTCGTCTCCACAGAAGGCACCTTCCACAGCGGCATGCCCGGCGGCCCGACGACTTCCGTCCCCGACCAGGCCTTGCTCGGCGCCATTTTGGAAAATTCCGACGGCAACGTCTTCCTAAAAATGACCGGCCCCGCTGCGCTCGTGAAGAGCCTGCGGCCTAAATACCTCGATTTCATCAAGGCTGCGGCCAAGGAGGCGAAGAAATAGTCCATGTCGCGTATGCCGCTTCATTTCTACGTCACCTCCTTCATTGGCATCGTCCACTACATTAGTGACGACCTCGTGCAGTGCGACGCCTCCACCCGCATCGCCGAACTCTTCTGCGAGGAATTCGACGATCTCGATTTCGAGCTCTCGCTCTGCTGCTTCGAATCCACGCACAAGCTCGCCTTCCAGGACCGCCTTTGGCAAGGCAGCCAGGAAGAATACGAAGATCTCACCGTCGAGGAATTCATGGAGACCTATCTCGACGCCGAGGAACAGCGGGACCCGCTCTTTGTGACCAAACGCTTCCTCATGTTTCAGGAGTCGCTGACCAAAGCGCTGACTGAAGAAGCCGAAGAGCCGCCGGATCGGGATTACTGAGGCTGAGAGGCTGCGCTGCATCGAGCGCCATGTTGCGCCGAAGCATCTGCTTCAAGCCTCATCGCCACGCTCGCTGTTCCGCCTCAGTTCTTGATCTCAAAAGGCTCGGAGCCGGCAAGCTTCCCATCGACCTCGTAGTCGATGCGATATTTCCCAACCGGCCAGTCTTTGGGCAGTTCCGCGCTGTGAATGAGCGTGGTATTTTCGAGCGGCCAATCCTTGGTCTCCGTGGTTAGCACCTGCGTAGCCGGTTTGCCGGCGCTATCGAGCGCCCAAAGGGTAAATTTGACGGCCGCTCCGGCAGTCTTGGCTCCACTCGTGCTGGTATGAAACTCGAGATAGTGATCTCCGGGCTTGGGTGACTTGCGTTCGACTCCCTGGTTTTTCTCCGTGGTGTAGATCTTTAAGTCCTTTAGCGCGATCGGCGCCGTGCGGTCTGCAGTGGCTTTCACCAGGTAACCGGCCGAGCCCACAGAATCGTCCCCCAGACGGAAGTCCACGCGATAGAGTCCGACCGGCCAGTTGTTCTTCAGCGAAAAACTCGCCGGCAGGTCCCCGTCGGCGCCCACCTTTCCCGAGAGCGAAATCACCTGGATTTCCTGCCCAAGCGTCGTCTTCTCCCCAGTCACGATCATCGAAAGCGTCTTCCCTGCGGCGGCGCTGCCAAATTGAAACGTGAAATACTGTTTCAGTTGCGTTTCCGGAAATTCGAAGCCGGGAAGCTCTGAACCCGGACCGGTATCTCCGATGTGAATCCCCCCTTGGATCTTGAATCCGCCCGAGGTCGCTTCCGCTTTGTTGATGATCTTGTCACTGAAGAGTTTCATCCCTTTCAGCTTGAAGGCAGGAGGCTCCCCCATGGCGCGCCCAAAGCCTGCGAAGAACACCAGCGCTAAAAAAAATGCGGTTTTCATGGTCGAATGAGCCGAGCTAAACGTCCAACCGGAGGTTTCGCAAGGAGATCCGCGGAATAGGAGTTTGCTCCGGCCTCCTTACTTCGCTGAGGCGGTGGAACGGTTCGACCTCACGTTCCCGAATGACGATTCTCCGTGGATGGCAGGTCGATCATCGCACGAGGTGAACGGCGGGCGGCAAGTCAGTCGGTGCGCCGACCTTTGGGGCTGCGCAGAGGAATTGGCACGGGAAAACTCGACGTCGAAGAGGCGTTCCAGCGCCCAGGCGGAAGCACGCCGCCTCCGCAGTCACGTGGCGCCTCGGTTTAGGCCCCGCGACTACGGCGCGCGTAGTTTCGCCAGAAGCGATGTTACCAACACGCCCTACGCAGTTCCGCCAGGAACCCATTCGAGGGCATGGCGTTCGATCGCGGGCAGGCCGCAGGCGGAGCGTCGGGGCGAATCGCCGCCGGAAGGCGACGCGTCGCGCGCGTCGTGACTCTGTTTTAAAATGTCAAAGAACAACCTGGATAAACCAGGGCCCATGGGGTCGGGCGGAAGTGTATGTCTGTGTGGACGCCAGCTCTCTCCCACCTGGTCGCCAGAGGCATGTTGGAAAGCCCGCTTACGGTGAAGTGATAAACCTCAGCAAAACGAACTTGCCAACACACCCCATGCAAACAGCTAGGGGAGCCAAAGATCGCCGCGAACGTGTGGTGTTCTTGGGCACATCGGTAAAA